>ENA-UOOK01002489-UOOK01002489.1-fermentation-metagenome-genome-assembly--contig:-NODE-2489-length-22523-cov-5.259970_pt1 | contig 22523 bp, 22 predicted proteins | sample MGYA00245777_ERZ724023 | MGnify/ENA primary metagenome ERZ724023 (study PRJEB28704, sample SAMN03018312) | fermentation metagenome | biome: anthropogenic terrestrial biome; feature: soil; material...
AAAATGAAAGCAATATGGGTTGTTATAACTGCATTGGATGTACACGATGTAGGACTTGCGTTGAGTGTCAATTTTGCGATAACTGTAGAAGTAGTTGTAAAAACTGTAGTGGTTGTATTGATTGTAAAAGTTGTAAGAATTGCGTTGATTGTAAAAGTTGCAAAGGATGTAAAAATTGTAAATCATCCAACAATTGTATAAAATGCAAAGACTTAATGATGTGTAATAATCTAATCAATAGAAAAACACTAAGATTAATATCTTCGGATGTAAAAGCGGGGATTATGGAGCGTAAATACACAGAACGAGTAAGGAAAAATATGATGAAACTTACATATACAGCGGAAATAAACAAAGACGAAACGTATGAGCGTATATTTACCAAAGAGATTAAAGAAATAATCAAAAAGCGGAGACAAACCCCTAATAGAAACAAAGATATTATTTTACATATGCTAATTCCTGTTTTAAGACGCAAATATCCTAATTTTTCAGATAAAGAGATGAGAGAAGTATTTAAAGACTTATTTCAATTAATGTATATTGCTTTTTATCAAGGTGGGTCTATTTTAATTGAGAATTTTGGCACGTTTGTTATAAACAAAAGAACTGTCCCTTTGGCAAAGATACAAAGTCCTTTGTTAAAACAATATGTGAACTTTAAAATGAATTGGAGGCAAAAAGAGGTGCTTAATAAAAAGTATTACCTTGAGTTAAAAAAGTATGAGAAGGGCATTAAAGTAGAGCCAACTAACGAGTTTGAAATTAAAGACCCATTAGATATTTAAGAATTATTAACAATAAAAAAAGATGTATTTATAAAAATAGGATTATCTTTGCAAATCCTAATGAACGAATAAAATTAATAAAACAATGAAATTAAAAGAACAAGTATTAAGTATCGAACAAGTCCAAGAACTCCAAGAGTTAGGATTTGATGTAGAAAAACACTCGTCTATGTGTTGGATTAAAGAACCAAATGGCAATGATTATATATTGTCAGTTTTAGATGAATTTTGTTTTGAAAGTGCAAGTCTAAGACCTGTGCCAACAATGACCATTGGAGATATAATTAAAATATTACCTAAGGCTATAAATGACGATGGAGAATTGTATGTGTTAAGTATAGAAATACGCAATAATAATTACTATCAAGTGGCTTATAAATCCAAGAATAACGATTACCTGTTTTGCAATTATGCTTATAATGGCATTACTCTTATTTCAGCATTATTTGACACTTTAAAATGGATTATTGAAAATAAATATTTGTAATTATGGCAGTAATAAATGTTTATATCCTTACCTACAAAGGAAAAGGAATGGAAGATAAAGAGGAGTTATTTAAGGTTGATAAGAGCAAAGAAAATCAAATTGACCAAATAATAAAAAACAAACTAAAAGATAGCGAATATTCCTCTATTACTTATCAATTAAGCGGAGATGAATATGTTAATCAAATATCAAAACCAAAATAAAGAAATAGAATAAATATGAAAGTAGCAGTATTTGTATCAGTAGAGCGAAGAGATAATCGCATTACGACATTCTCATCAATTAAAGAGATTGAAAACATAGAAGATAAGAAACAGCTTGATGAAGCGGTTAAGCTTCAAATTGAAAACAATAAGCATGATAAGGATTGGATGGGCGGAAAGGTTGAAAAAATCATTGTTTACGAGTTTGAAGTTCCGTATATCCCAATTGTGGAAGAAGTCAGACCAACACGATTTAATCATTTATTAGAAAACTAAAAAACAAAAACAAGAAATGGGAAAATTAGAAAGTATTGCAAGAGTTGAAAGAGCAACGAAGCAAAAGAAAGAAAACAATCCTCAATTAGTAGATATATTGGAAGGATTAGCAGAAAGAATTAATAGTTCATCTACTCAATATGAGGTAGAAGATATTATTAATGAATATAATTATGAACTCGCTCTTAGCTATAAAAATATTACTAATGTTATTAATGAATATAATGATGCACTATTAGAGCTAAGAGAGAAAAGGCTTAAAACAGAAAAACAGCTACAATCTAAGAGGCTTGTATTTATTGATGAGAAAAATTTATATCATAGTAAATCTGAATTTGACAAGGAAGATGTTGTTAATAATAAAATAAGGAAAAATAACCTTGATATTCAGATTATGATTGATAAATTTGAAATACAAAGGACTAAACTCATTAATGATAAAGAGAAAAAATTAAGAGAATTAGAGATACAACAAACTGAATATAAAAAAGAATTTAATACTCTTAAAACACGTAAACTATCAGAAATAAGAGAACAAAGAGCAATGCAAGAATTAAACCAAACAAATAAATAAAAAGTATGAGTACAAAATTTAAAACAAGTTTCATCGGCATATTAGGAAAAGATGCCGAATTAAAACAAATCGGAAATCATAGCTATATAACTATGAATGTAGCTAAGTCCGAAGAACAAGGACAAGAAAAGATAACAGATTGGGTGCAGTGTAATAAGTTTGCAGGGAAAACCCCTGAGAACCTAATGAAGTGGCTTAAAAAAGGTACTAAGGTATTATTGTATGGTAAATTGGATGTAAGAGAGTGGACAAACCAACAAGAGGAGACAAAACTGCAATTTACTTTATGGGTTGATGATATGGATTTAATATCACAACCAAAACAATCAGGGCAACAACAACCTACAACTAATAATGCTCAATATCAACAACCTAAACAATTTACTCCTCCTGCAAGTGAGCCTATGGGACTTACAGCTCCTCAAGAGGACGACGATTTGCTCCCTTTTTAGTAATTAATCAAGGGACGGTAACTCCTCCCTTTAAAAACAAAGAATTTAATTATGGAACAAGTAATAATAGAAAAGAAGTATATGACAAATTTAATGGCAAAACTGTTTGAATTATAAACATATTATGCTTATCTTTGCAGTGTATTAATAAAGTAAAGACACATAAATAACAACAAGATAAATAAAAAAGAAAGAGAACAAACTGATACCAAGCAAAGTAGAAAATAATTCGCAAAATGCACAAATAAAAAAGGTTATGAGTTTAAATAAGAAAGAAAAGATGTATTTAGATATTCTCCGAAAATCACTTGGAGTAATATCCTCAGCTTGTAAGAGTGCGAATGTATGCAGACGTTGGCACTATCAAAGAATAGAAAAGAACCCTGCATTTAAAGCAGAGGTAGAGAACATAATGGAAGAAACGATTGACTTTGTTGAAAGCAAATTGTATTCCAATATCAACAAAGGTATGGAAACTTCAATTATATTCTATTTAAAGACAAAAGCTAAGAACAGGGGATATGTTGAGAAGGTTGAAAATGAAGTTACTATTAACCCATTCATGGAATTGATGAAACAAGCAGGCGAAGAATAATATATTTTCGACAACTTTTATTTTGCCCCCTTTTGCGTGATGCAACGAGGGGGTTTTTGTTTTTTTAGCCAATAAGTGAGTTGTTTATACTCATTTTTAGTATATTTGCAAATTAATTATCAGTTAATTAATGCAGATAGAAGATAAGCATATAAAAACTTTTAAATCTTGGCAGGAAGATTGGAACAAATTCATAAGAGATATTCTAAAGGCTCGGTTGGATAAGGAGCAGCAAGAAGTAGTTAGTCTTGTTCAGCACTATCCACGTGTTGCAGTGGCAAGTGGTACAGCAAGAGGAAAAGATTATGTTGCAGCTTGTGTTAGCCTTGCTTTTTTATATCTCACACCCAAGTTCAATAAGAAAGGAGAATTAACTCAAAATACAAAGGTAGCTTTGACTGCTCCAACATCAAGGCAGGTTTCTAATATTATGACACCTGAAATTAGGCGTTTGTTTAGAGCAGCTAAATATCTTCCTGGTCGTACTGTTGCAGATGATATAAGAACAGATTATGAAGAATGGTTTCTTACAGGTTTCAAAGCTGGCGACGATGCAACAGAAGCTTGGTCAGGATTTCACGCAGTCAATACAATGTTTGTAGTTACAGAGGCAACAGGACTATCAGAGAAAACTTTTAATGCAATTGAAGGTAACTTACAAGGTAATTCTAAGTTGTTTCTTGTTTTCAATCCTAACATAACGACAGGGTACGCAGCAAGAGCAATGAAATCAGACCGTTTTAAGAAAGTACGTCTTAACTCTCTTAATGCTGAAAATGTTGTAAAGAAAGAGCTTATTATTCCTGGACAAGTAGATTATGAATGGGTATTAGATAAGGTAATTAATTGGTGTAATCCAATTCAGCAAAAAGACTTTAATGAAGGAGAAGGAGATTTTTACTTTGAAAATGGAATATATAGACCTAATGACTTATTCCGTGTAAAAGTCTTAGGAATGTTTCCAAAGATTGCTGAAGACGTGCTTGTCCCTTATGAATGGATAGAGTTAGCTAACAATCGTTGGTTAGATTTAAAAGAGAAAGGCTATATTCCAACAGGACACAAAAGAATTGGACAAGACGTTGCAGGTATGGGGCGTGATAGTTCAGTAAAGTGTACAAGGCAGGATAATTGGGTAAGTTCATTTGAGGCACACCAATCAGCAGGAGTTGCAGACCATATGCACGTAGCAGGAATGTTGGTTGAAGACTTGAAAGATAAAGATAATTTCGCTTTCATTGATACTATCGGAGAAGGTGCAGGAGTGCTTTCGAGATTACTTGAACTCGGCTATAATAATGCTGTTAGTTGCAAAGGTTCAGAGAGTGCAAAAGAGTTAAGAGATATTACTGAGCAATACGAATTTGCTAATATGCGTGCTTATCTTTATTGGGCGTTACGTGATTGGTTAGACCCTAAGAATGAATTTGAGCCTTGCCTCCCTCCTAACGATAGATTAACGGAAGAGCTGACAGAAACGCATTGGAAATTCCAAAGTAATGGTTCAATTATCATAGAACCAAAAGAAGAAATTAAGAAAAGAATAAAGCGTTCTCCTGACTTCTCGGATGCTTTGGCTAATACATTCTATCCTGTCAAAATATATAAACCATTTGATGTTAGAAAACTTTTACAAGATGCTTTATAAAAGAATTTATTTGGAAAAGTGTTTATATGTCAAACACTTTTTATATATTTGCCTCGTAAAATCAAATTATTATGCAAACAATAGAAGAATTAATAAGAGAAGGAAAAACAATAAAAGATGTTGTTCAGTATATAACAGAGAATAGTTATACAGAAAATCCTAAATGGGAAGAGTTAGAAAAGATGTACGATGCAAACAAGCATAGTATTATGGATGCAGGGATAAGGAAAGACAAACTAACGAAAGACGGAGTAGATAAAGTTTCAAGAGTTAAGTTATCATTGCAGAAATTAGCCGTTAAGAGAATGGCTGAAATGTGTTTTGCTCTTCCTGTAAAAAGGACTTATTCATACGAGACTGAAGAACCAATCCTAAAGGATATAACAAAATCCATAGAAAAGATTTATAAGAAGGTTAGGATTGATGATACCAATTTAGAAAGAGCAAGAGAGTACTTTGCAACTTGTCAGATAGCTACAATTTGGTATATTAAAGAAGAAGATAATAGCATTTATGGTTTTAAAGCAAAGCATAAACTAAGGATAAAAACTTATTCCGAAAGGAAAGGACACAAGTTATATCCATTATTCGATGAACAAGATGATTTAATTGCTTTTTCAATTTCTTATTCAAAGAAAGAAAAAGATAAAACCATTAATTACTTTGAAACTATCACTAAAGATAGGATTTACAAGTGGAAAGAGAAAGGTACTGAATGGGAAGAGATAAGCAATATAGAAAACGTCATCAAGAAAATCAATGTTATTTACTTAGAAAGAGAAGAGAGCATATATGAAGAGGTATCTCATTTAGTTGATGAAATAGAATGGACTTTATCAAGGAATAGTGATATTATAGCTTATAATGCTGCTCCATTAATAGAAGTCAAAGGACAATTGGAAGGAATGGAAGCCAAAGGTCAAGAAAGGCGTATTTGGGTTGTTTCAGAAAATGGAGGTGTTCGATATGTTTCTTGGGAGCAATCTATTGATGCTATTAAGTATCAAATAGAATCTCTGTTGATGCTTTATTTTTTACAATTGCAGTTGCCTAACTTATCTTTTGAAAACATTAAAGGCTTATCCACATTGAGTGGAGAAAGCATTAAGAATTTACTTACAGATGCACATTTGAAAGTTGGTGATGAAGCAGGAATGTTAACTAAGTTCTTAGATAGAGAGTTTAATGTAGTTAAGGCTTTTGTTGGGACAATGAATACAGCTTGGGTATCACACCTTGACAAGATAGACTGTGAACACGAGATACAGCCTTTCGTAATGAATGATAAAATGGCAGAGATTGATAGGTTATTGAAAGCAAATGGTCAGAAAGCATTGATGAGCCAAAAGGAAAGCATTGAAGTCTTTGGTCAATCAAATGATGTTGAGAAAACTTATAATGAAATCCTTGAAGAAGACGACAGAAGTAGTTTGTTAGATAAGACAGGAGATTTATTTGAATAGCGTAATGGACTTTGAGACAACAAATAGGCAGCACAATAAAAGGATTAGAGCATTTGAAAAATTAGTAAAAGAAATATTCAATCTTTCAAATGAAGAGGCTATAAAGTTGGCTAAGTCTGTTGATTATGATGCAAAGAAATTATTCAAATTCTCTGATTATCCTGAAATAAGAAAGAAGGCGAATAAGTTGTTTTCTCAATTTCAAAAAGACTTAAAAAAGGTTATTGTAAATGGTGCTACTTCAGAATGGAATAAAAGCAATGAAGTAAATAATCAATTAGCAATGAATATTCTTGCGTTGAAGTCTATAAAAGATATAACAGATAATCAAAAACGATACTTCAACAACAACGATAAAGCACTTCAAGCATTCATCCAACGCAAGATTAACGGAATGAATCTATCGGACAGAGTTTGGAATTTGACACAGCAATATAAGGCAGGATTAGAGCAAGCTCTAACAGTTGGAATTGCAGACGGTAGAAGTGCGACAGAATTAAGTAGAGACATAAGGGAATATCTTAATAATCCGAATAAGTTATTTCGTAGAGTAAGAGATTTTGAGAATAGGCTTAATCTCTCATCAAAAGCAAAAGAATATCAACCAGGTCAAGGCATATATAGAAGTAGTTTCAAAAATGCTTTACGATTGACAGGAACAGAAATAAATATGGCTTATAGAACGGCTGATTATTATCGTTGGTTGCAATTAGATTTCGTTGTTGGAGTTGAGATAAAGCTAAGCAATAATCATACAATTAAAGACCCTAAGACAGGAAAAAGTATTCCGTTTTATGATATGTGTGATGAGTTACAAGGGAAATATCCTAAAACATTTAAATTCACAGGCTGGCATCCAAATTGTTACGATGAAAAGACAGAAGTTTTAACAAAAAGAGGATGGTTATTATTTAAAGATGTAAATAAAGATGATAGGATTTTATCGTTAAACCCTGAGACAAAAGAAACTGAATGGGTTGAAATATTGCTTTATTTTAAGAGATTATATAATGGAGAAATGGTACATTTCTATAATAGAAATCTTGATTGCTTAGTTACTCCTGAACACGAAGTGGTTTATCTTAATAAATCTAATCAGGAAATAAAAAGATGTAAAGCTATTGATTTTACAATGGGCAAAGGTGCGTTTTTTAGGGGATGTAAAAATAATAATAATCCAATTAAAACTATGACACAGTTTAATAAGGAATTAATAGATTATCACGGATATGTTTATGACGTAACATTGTCCAAAAATGCTATTATGTATATTAGAAGAAATGGTAAATGTTTTTGGGGCTCAAACTGCAGGTGCTTTGCAATACCAATCCTAAAATCAAGAGAAGAATTTTTTAATAAAACCAAAAGCTCAAGAGAAGTCAAGGAAATCCCTCAAAACTTCAAAGAATGGATCAGTAAAAATGAAGAAAGGATATCTAAAGCAAAATCAATTCCTTATTTTATTAGAGATAACAAGTCGTTTGTTTCGAGTCTGAACAATGAGGCAAATCCTTTATTTAAAAATGTTACTGCATACTATAAAGATAAAGTTATGTATAGAGGAGATATAAGAGATAAAGGCGAGAAATTTAAAATAGATTTCAAAGATTATGTTAGTGATAATGAAGCAAAGAATAAAGCAGGTTTTCATTGGTTTACAACATCTAAAGAATATGCGAAAGAGTATGCCACAAAACAAATGAATCCTATGAGAGGGAATATCGAAAAAAGTATAATAACAGAGATAAAACCAATTAAAGAATTAGCGATACTTGACTTAACTAAAATGAAACTCAAAGATGAGTTTGAATTTTCAAAATCTCTTTATGAGTATGGAATAAAAGGATTGATGTATAAAGAAGAAACCCTTTCTAATTACACAGGAGATTACTCTAAGAAGTCAATAGAAAAGTATCTTGGTTATAATATAGGAAATAGCATTTTAAGTAATGGACAAATATATAGTGATGGAAGTTTAGGAGTTAAGTTTATGGAGTGGTTAAAAGAGAATGGATTTGATGGTTATAAATTTCAACAATACAAATCAGGAGATGAAATAGGACTTATAAATGCAAGTCTATTTGAAGTATTGAAACGAAACATCATTTCAAATTAAAGAGGTTGCAATTAATTTTGCAGGCTTTTTTTATTCACAATGCACATATTCAAGCAACTATAAAATTAAACTTATAACTAACTTATGAAGAATATATAACTAACTTATAACTTACTTATGCATTTTGGATAACAAGTAAAGTAAAGTAAAGTAAAGTAAAGTAAAGTAAAAAAATAACACTGCGTGTTATAAAAAAAACACACACGCACAAAAAAAAACTATTTTCAAAAAAACCTTCAAAAACAAATTCAGAAAAAATCATTTTAAAAGTGTTTTAAGGTTTAATAGTGCAAAATCCATACTTCTTATCCAAAATCAATTTAAAAGCTCTAAAAAAAGAGATAAAGTATCAAAAACAAGAAAAATAGAACCAATATTCCTTCCAAGAATTAAAATAAAGTCAATATTCCTTCCAAAAATTAAAATAAAAGATTTTTTGGCTTTTTAAATTGAAAAAATAGTAATCTAAAAATCAGACATATATAGGTTCATTTCAAAGAAATATCAATTTTTTATTAAAAAAAGTGTTTATATGTCAAACACTTTTTATATATTTGCCGTGTTAATGGCTTATATGCTAATAAAGTGAATTTCATTCGCCGTGTTTAATTGGCAATAGCCAAATTTATAAGAAAAATTTAATCATTAAAAACGTAAAGAATGGAAAGAATTTTAAAGCTGTTGAAACCTAAAGTTGTATCGTTAGGGTTCAATGAAAAAGAATTAGAGAGTGCAGTTAAGGGTATCCTAAAACTCAATCCTGATTTAGAAAAAGAAGATACTACCGACGAGGCTATAAATGCAATCTTAGATGCAGTTATACCGATTTTAGGAGTTGGACAGCAAAACTCTACTCGTATCATTAACGAGTTCAAGAAAAAACAAAAACCAAATCCTTCTGAAGATGAACCCAAAGACGTAGACGAGGGGTCAGAAAATCAAAACACAAATAAAAATAACGACAAGCTCGAAAAGAAACTTGACTTGATAATGGGAGAATTAGCAAGTCTTAAAGGAGAAAAAACGAGAAACACTCGCAAAATTCAACTTGAGCAAGTAGTTAAAGATGCAGGCAAGTATGGTCAAAAAATCTTAAAGGAGTTTGAAGAAAGAACTTATAAGACTTTTGAAAACGATGAAGAGTTTGAAGCCTATCTTGAAAGCACAAAAACAGATGTTTTGGATTATCTCCAAGAGGAGAAAGACAAAGGTTTGAGCAATTTTAGCTCTATTGGTGGAAGCAATAAGCCAGTAAGCAAAGGAGAGCCAGACAAAGAAACTGTAGAAGAAATAGTTAATAATTTACTTTAGAAAAAAAAATGGAAGCAAGTTTAAACAACGATTCAATAATGATTGATACAGGTAATGATAGCATTACCATTGTTAATCATGTTGACGGCATCAGAGGTGGGAGAACCTTAGATGTAACAGGAGTAACAGAAGATGTTATAAAAGCAGGGCATATAATTATTAAAGAAGACGCAACAGGCACTCATAAACCAATGCCAGTTAGTGGAACTTCTTATGATAGTTTGCCAGAAGGACACTCTTACGTAGGAGTGCTTGAAGCATCAATATTAAAAAGCAAGCCATTCGCAGCTATCTTAATTGACGGCACTGTGAATGAGGCAGCTTCTCCTTATGCAGTTACTTCAGATATGAAGACAGCATTAAAGAAAATATTATTTGTGAACGATTAAGTAGCAAAGGAATATTGAAAGAATTTTAGTTATAAATATTTAAGAAAAGAAAAATATGTTACAAACATTATTTGTTGATTATGTAAAAAAGTATTTTGCTTCATTAGCGAAGACATTTACGCAAAAAATCAACGACAAAAAAGAAGAGCCGACATACTTACATAAAAGTATGTTGAGAAAAGAATTTTCCACTGATTTAAAGTGGGATAGTGCATCTGTAAATTCAAGTATTGTGGCAGCTGATGTTGTTGCTATGGATTCCCCTTTACCATTAAAGAAAAGAGATATTTATTCAAAAGCAAGTGGGGATTTGCCTAAAATAGGTATGAAACTATTTAAGGGAGAAAAGCTTATTTCTGATGTAAACATTATGGTTGCAAAAGGAACAGCAGAAGCACAAATTGTTCAAAAAATATTTGAAGACCTTCCAAGATGTCAAAAGGGAGTATATGAACAGTTAGAGTTTTGTTTCCTTCAAGGACTTTCTGATGGGGTTACGTTAGTACCTGAAGAAGGTAACACTGGAATTGGTATTAGGGTTGATTTTGGATATAAAGATGAAAACAAATTCGGAGTATCTAAAAAATGGGGAACAACAGGTTATACCCCATTAAGCGACATTGCTAATACAGTATTAGAAAAAGCAGCAGAAGACGGAAATACTATCTCTGTAGTTGCAATAGGCAAAAATGCTTATGAAAACTTTAGAAAATCTGATGAAGCTAAAATGTTAGCAGCTAATTATAATAACTTTGTAATTACCAGTAATACTTTATTGCCTATCCCAACTAAAGCAACGTTTGACGCTGCAATAGAGGCAGAATATGGCTTTAGATTTATGGTAATTGATAGAAGTGTTATGTTTGAGAAAAATGGTAATAGAACATCTAAAAAACCATTTGATACTAATAAATTAATCTTCTTAACATCTACTGAGGTAGGTAGATTGGTTTATGGAACATTAGCAGAAGAAACTAATCCTGTAGCAGGCGTTCAGTATCAAAAAGCTGATGGATTTATTCTTTTATCTAAGTTCTCAAAGAACGACCCATTAAGAGAATTTACTTCTTCTCAAGCAATTGCTTTACCTGTTATTGATAATGTTGATAGCATTTATGTTATGGACACTCAAGAAGCAGTAGAAGTTGATGCAGGAGAAACTGAAGGAGACACTAAGATAACTATTTGGGGACTTGATTATTTGAAATCTGAAGTTATTGAAGGGCTTGCAACAATTGGTGTAACTGTAGCTGCAAATGCTACTGATGCTTCAGTAATTAATACTATCAACACTTTGAGTGATAAGAAAGAAGCAACTTTGAAAGCGGCTTTAGTTCCTTATCCTAAAGCAACTCCAACAACTCTTACATTTACTAAAGATGCTAACACAACAGGAAAAGTAATTACTGTTTCAACAACAGGAACAGTAACAGCAGAATCAGATCAAAGTTGGTGTACAGTAACTGTAGCATCTAATAAAGTAACTGCAAAGGTTACAGCTAATGCAGAAGCAGAAAGAACGGCTACAATTACAGTAACCCAAAATTCTAAGTCAGTAACAATTGCAGTAACTCAAGCTGCAGGTAGCTAATAAAAATTATGACTATCCTTGAAGCTTTAAAGTCAAGAGTTCACTATCCTTTGAGTGATAATACCTTTGAAAGTATTATCACTTTCAGAGGATTAGTTTCTACTGATAATTTCACAAAGGAAATAGCAAATAGTAACTCTTATAAGGGTGCTTTAGCTGATTTACTATACGAACTTGTAACAGTACCAAATATAAGTGAGGGCGGCGTTTCAATCTCTTATTCCGATAAGAAAGTGATATTAGATAGAGCCAATAGTCTTTACTTAGAAATCGGAGAACAGACGAAAGGAGAGGCAAGAGTTCAGATACAAGAGTTTTAGATTTTCGGATATGATTAGTTTTAGACCACATAAGATTTTATTTAATCAAGCGAGTGCAGGCTCAACTGATGAGAATGGAGTTTGGCAAGAAGGAAGTAATTCTTTCATAGATGACAATATCCATTGCAGAGTTGAAAATAACGGAAGAGCAAGAACAATTATATTGCCTGACGGAACAAGCTTTGCTTACTCATATCTTGTGTTATTGGATGCAGATGTAAGAGAGTTCGTTTATGGCGAATTAATTCAAGTGCAAGACAAAGTAGGAAACATAATCATTAAAGAAATGGTAGTTCAAGGGTTTTTCAGAAATCAATTAAACTCCAAATTGTATTTATGAGTATAGAAATGATGACAACGGATCAGCAGCTCGATAAGTTCTTTGAAATAGCAGAGAAAGAAGCTCGCAAGCAAGTGATTAATTACTTGGCTTACTTAGGAGAGGAATGTATCTCTATGGTAAGGGAAGGAAAGCAAGCAGGCTTATGGATTGATAGAACTGGGAATTTAAGAAGTTCGATTGGTTATGTTGTTGTTGTTGACGGAGAAATAGAACAGTTAGGAGGGTTTACGACAACAGAAAACGGCACAGAACTCGGAGCAAGTGGAACAGCAGAAGGAAGAGCTTATGTTGAGCAGTTAGCACAACAGAATAATAAAGGGTTCTCATTGATATTAGTAGCTGGAATGGCTTATGCAAGTTATGTTGAAGCAATGGAGAATAAAGATGTTTTAGCGAATGCAGAATTATACGCAAGACAAGAAGCTCCAAAATTATTATCAAAATTGGAAGAAGAAATTACAAAGATATATGATATCCTCTAACGGAATAAAGACAATTATCTATAAGATAATAAAAGGTTCAGCTTTAGAAGCAGAAATCGTTTCTAAGGGTGGTTGTCTGTATCGTAATTCAAGACCTACAAACTCAAACAAAGAGGATATAATTATATCAGTTCTTGCAACTCGTAATTCTCAATTCCAAATGGCTATTGTGAATGTAAATGTTTACGTTCCTGATATTCGCAGAGATAACGATTATATCGAGGATGAAGCTCGCACAAGTTTACTCCAAAAGAAAGCTATTGACTTATTCAAAGGGATAGTTCATAACGATTATAAAGTAGAGTTAGAAACTCAAGAAATTTTCAAGGTTCGTGATATAAACGAGCATTGTATTAATAACAGATTAGTAGTAACAATTATAAATATTTAAAGAAATGGCATTAGAAAATAAAACACCTGAAACAGCGTGGGGAAGTGTTCACGCATATTTAGGAGATGTTGGCTCAAATGGAACAATGGGCAACATTTTAGACGACTTAGGTGCAATTGATGAAAACGCATTGACTATTGAAACACAAGACGGACAGAATTATGAATTAACTGATATTAATGGCGACTTGTTGGATGAGTTGATGAAGCAACCTAAACTGACTATCAATTTCACATTATTGAAACCTTCAGAAGTTACAAGAAGTAAGTTTTGGGATATTGAAGAAGTAGGGAGTGGAGATACAAGAAAAGCAAGAGTTAATAGCTTAGTAAAAAATTCTAAGTATTCTTTCAAGTTTGCAAATATTGAAGCAATAGGTTCAGAAACATTTGAAGCCCCTGTAGTAAAAGTGTATATGAAACCAATATACGAAGCAGCCAAGGGTTGGAAGGCTGAATGTTCTGTTACTCTTATTAAGGGAGAAGCAGGTTATCTGTTTGACTTTGGAACAGTAACTTCTTCAACTCCATTGGTTGTAACTCCAACATCATTAAACTTCACAAGTGCAGCTGATACAACAGGAAAGACAATTACAGCTACATCAACTAATAATATCATTGCTTCAAACAATGGTAGTTATTGGTTGCAAGTTACCTACACAGGAAAGGTTGCTACAGTAAAAGTTCCTGTAAATCCAAACACAGAAGCGAGAATAGGCACAGTTACAATTGTAGCAGACGGAAAGACGGCAAATATAGAAGTTACCCAAGCAGGTGCTTAGTTCATAGTTTATTGTTTTTAGTTGGTTAAGGTGGAGTAGAAATACTCCACTTTTTTAAAAAAAAATTAAGTGATTAAATGGAAAGAAAAGACATTAAACAAAGAATGGTAGAGGCTTATGTTACAGATGCTATGCTTCAAAAACCTATTGAGTTTTCATTGACTTATAAAGAAAAAATACCTATCGAGATAAGAGATAAACAAGGATTATTTCGCAAGGTAGTTAAAAGGATTGAAGAACAAGAAAAGGAGATAACTAAGACTTATAACATTGCTCCTCCAACATTGGGAAAGATGCAATTGCTTTCTAAAGAATATTTAATGTTGGATATTGATGAAGCGAAGCTAAAAGAAGAGCCACATATTGAAGCTATGCGAGTTTGTGAAAGTAAGACAGATGTTGTATGCAGAATAATGGCAGTTGCAGTTACAGAGGATAAAGAGCATTTGTTAGACGATAGTTACATTTGTAACCTTGCAGACTTCTTTAAGTGGAACGCAGAAACAAAAGACTTCTCATCCATTTTATTAATCATTCTTGCCCTGATTAATTACGAAAATTTTATGAACTCTATTCGTTTAGCGAAACTCTTGAGGCAAAACGAGCCGAAGAGTTAAAAGTGAACGGAACGAGTAGAGTAATTGGAGGCAGTTCACTATGGGGGTATTTAATAGATACATTATTGAATAAGTATCATTGGACTTTTGATTATTTATTATGGGGTATAAGTTATTTGAATTTGAATTTGTTGATAATTGACACGATATGTGTTTATCCAATAAGAGATAAGAATAAAGGTTCAAGCAGCAATCCCAATAGTAAAACAACTACAACCTCTTTTAATGGGTTTATGGGAGCAATGAAACAGTTTCAGAAATAGAAAAAGGAATGGGACAGATTAACTTAAAAATGACTTTAGATAATTCAGACTTCAAGAAGAAGATTGATGAAAGTACTAATGCTATTAAGAACAGTGGCAAGACTGCTGAAGAAATAGGCAAGAAGGTACAGGAAGCAATCAATAATTATTCTCTTGGAGCTAAGGAGTTATTGGATGCCGCAAAGCAAAACTTCAAAGAACAGAGCCAAATTGTAAAGCAAGTGGCAGAGGATATTGAAGTAATGCAAGCTAAGTTAAAGAATATGCCACCTTCAACAGCACAGCAAGAGTTGACTAAAGATGTTATTGCAGCAAAACAAGCTTTGAAAGAAGAAACTGCGATACTTAATGAAAAGAAAGAAGCATTAGATAAGGTTTCAAAAGCATACAAGGAGCATTCTAACGAAACCAATAAGACTGGTAATAAATTAGTTACTCTAATGACTCAAACAAGAAATGCCAGAGAAGAACTTGCAAGAATGGAGCGAGAAGGATTGAGAGGAACAGATGCTTATAATGAATTGCAGATAAAATTAGGAGAACTCACTCACCAAATGAATGCTACTCAAAAGCAGGCAAGAGTATTGGCAGATGATGAAAAATATCTAACAGCGACAATAGAAGCCATAAGTGGAATTGCAGGAGCGTTTTCGGTAGCACAAGGTGCAGTAGGATTATTTGGAGAAGAGAATGAAAATCTCCAAAGAATAATGCTTAAAGTTCAATCATTAATGGCTATTACAATAGGACTTCAACAAGTTGCTAAAGTAGTAAATAAAGATAGTTATGTCTCTACATTATGGTTAGAAAAAGGATATGTTAAGTTAGCAGCATCAATGAATATATCTGCAGCAGCAGCTAAAGGGTTAACTCTCGCATTAGGGGGTTTCCTTGTAGCAGGAATTATTGCATTAATGTCTTGGCTTGATAAACTTTCTCAAAAGAGAAAAGAAGACGAGGAAAAAACCAAAGAACAAACTAAAGCACAAGAAGAGTTCTATAAGACAATTGGAGATAATGCTGCAAAACAAATTACATCATTAACTTTATTACAGAAAGAATGGACTAATTTAGGTAATTCAATACAAGAAAAGAGCAATTTTATTAATAAGCATAAGAAAGATTTTGAAGAGTTAGGAGTTGCAATAAAAAGCGTTTCTGATGCAGAAAACTTATTAGTATCCAATACAGATGCATTTGTAAATTCTATTATTAAGAGAGCTTTAGTTGAAGGTTATAAAGAGGAACTAAGAAAGATAGCTTCGGAAATAGTTCAAATAAAAATACAAGCAGATAAAGAAAATAAAACAAAAGGAAATACAGGTAATATTCAATCAACATTAAATCCATTTATTCAATATACAACATTAGATGACGCAGGAATAGATACGTACGATAAACAAATGAAACGTATTACTGATATTATTCTTTCTACTAATAAAGAAATAGATGATAGTTTAAAGAAGGCAGGGCTCAACCCAATTTCCAACGATAGAAAAGAAAAAGATAAGAAAGATATTTCAAGCTATGGAAAGTCAATAGCTGATATGTGGCAAAAGATATATCAAGACATTGAACAAGCTAAAGCAAGTTCAATTAATAATGAGTTCGCAAGGACAACAGAATTAAACACACTTAATGCAAAGAAAGAACTTGATGAATTAGACAAGCAGATTGAAGCAATCAAACAAAAGAGAATTGAGCAGGCAAAGGCTGAATATGTTAATAAAACAGGAAGTGAAAAAGGGTTTATTGCTCCAATTATAACTCTTACAGATGAAGAGCAAAAAACATACGAGGAAAGAACGAAACAGATAATTGATAATGTTTATAAACTCAATCAAGAAGCATATACTCAAATGATTGGAGATTATCAAACATTTGAGGAGAAACGTGAAAGCATTCGGAAAACTTACGACGAAAAAAGAAAGACGTTTGAGAGGGAAGGATTGACCAAAAATATTGAGGTTTTAAACAAAATAGAGCAAGAGGAATTAAAGGCTTATGATAGTAGCTTTGCAAGAAAGCAAGATGCGTTCTTAAATTGGATTAAAAACATTACTAATCTTACAGAAAAACAATTAAAGGCACAGATTGAAATTGCAAAAAAGAGTTTGCAAAATGAAGACTTAGACCAAAAGACAATTGCTTTACTGCAAGAGAAAATTAAGGAGTTAGAAGAGAGATTAGGGGAGAAGAAAAAAGAATTACAAGATATTAATGTAGGAGATTTGGGATTTACTGAAATCACAGAAAAGCTTTCAAAAGAAAGAAAAGGACTTAGAGAGGAATTAAAAAAAGGAGCTGATGCTGATGAAGAAATAATCAACAAATACAAGGAAAATATTCAAAACTTAGAAGATGGCTTACTTGACAAGTCTTTACGTTCTCTATCTTATATAAAATCAATGGTCGGTTTGATGAAAGATTTTGCAAGTGCTATTGGAGATAGTAATTCAGCTTTATCGGAGACTTTGGATAATCTTGATACAATTGTTAGTAGAATAGGCGAGGGAGCTTTAACAGGGGGACAAATGGGAGGTGGTATCGGAGCTATGATTGGTGGTATTGTTGGATTTCTTGTGGGAAGTGGAGAAATCATCGCCAAACAAATTAAAGAACAAAATCAAGCCAAAGAAGGGGGATTGCGAAGAAGAGCACAGATAGAGCAAGAGATTTATAATATTTCTCAACAATACACATTAGAACTTATAAGGCAGAATGAATTACTAAGAGAGGCACAGGGAATATTTGGAACAGATAGAGAGAAAGAGAGGCTGGGGTATTTACAGCAATATAACGATGCTCTTTCGGAATATAACAGAATGTTGCAAGAGGGAGATAGTTCAACAGGTGGAATTTTAAATGTAAGAGCGTTTGAGGTTATATTTGGAATTGATAATTTAGAACAAAGATATAATCAATATTTGGCAAATATTCAAAGAGCAACAGAGCAAGGTTATAGAGGAATCGCTACAATGATTGTACCAATGGGTAATGAATGGAAATTACTATTAGATGTTTATCCTGATTTAATTGATGCAAATGGAAAATTAAATATTGAACTTGTAAAGCAAATTCTTAATTCAGATATTTTAATTGATACACAAAAAGAATTTTTCAGAAATTTATTAGCAAATATTGAACTTCAAGAAGAAGCCTTGTCGGGATTGAATAGTTATCTATCTGATTTATTCGGAAGATTAAAAGATGATTGGATGGACAGCTTTATTAACCAAATGACAAGGGGCGAAGATGCAATGCATTCTTTCAAAAATAGTGTCTCAGAAACTATTATGGAGTTGATGAAGCAATCAATTTACTCTGCTTTCTTTTCAAATATCTTTAATAATTTAGAAGAGGGATTAAAGGAAATAAATTCATTGAACCCAGAGGATAGGAGTTCACGGATAGCGGATTTATTAACAGGCACATTAAATTCTTTGGAAGAGACTTTGCCATTGGCAGAGGCGACTTGGAGAGATATGCAAGATTTATCTTCTCAAAGAGGATTTAATATTAATGAAACACGCACTGCACAGGCACAAGGCATTCAGTCAATAAGCCAAGAGAGTGCAGATAGGATTGATGGGATGCTCACTTCGGTACAAGGCTCAATTATAGACATTAAGGATATGCAAGGAACAATTAGAGATAGTGCAATATCAATTAATGAGAATGTAATTATTATTAGAAATCATACAGGAGAAATGGCTCAAAAACTTGATAGGATTGATTATAATATTAACCAAATGGTAACTAATGGAATAAACGTGAATTAATATGTCAAATATCAAAATCAATAATACAGATATAGCCAATTACGGCTTTATTCCAACTAAATACTTGGAAAACTTATTCGCTTTGCCAAAAGCTGAAGAAGTTCCATTTATTGAATGGTACGAGGGAGGATTTGATTATGATTTGCAAGACGGCATAAAATTACAAGATAGCAGAGAAATTGAAATAGAATTAGCAAGTGTTCAATATTCCAATAGATTTATTACTTTCATTGGGATGTTAATGGCAAACACTTATAATAACTTCTTATTTAGTGATATAAATGAAACATTAACTCTCAGATTTGTAGAGCAATCAAATAATAATTTGTTTGGAGCTACTAATGGAAGCAAATTCAAGATAAAATTATTAGAAGAAAACTATTCAAGAATATTAACAGACACTCATATAGATTTAGGAACGATAGATACATTGTTAGAGATTGATAATGTAAATGTCAATTCTTACGGAATGGTATTAACTAATGGATATGATGACTTATTGAGATATGCACGCACTCACGAAAGAGAGCGAAATAAGGTGTCACAAATTAAGCCTAAAGCAAAAGATATTAAACTGGAATTTGCTTGTACTTCATTAGACATTACAACATTTATAACTAATTATTACTCATTTTTTGCAATGTTACTAAATGTAGGGATTAGAACATTGAAGTTGAATTACAGAGGTTATTTGTTCCAAAACAAAGCATTCTATCAAGGAATGGGAGTAAATGAGTTGATTATTCAAGATGGGTTAGTATGGTGTAAGTTTTTTGTTAATCTTAAAGCGTGGTTGGTATGATAGTAAAGAAGATTAGAATAAATTATATAGAGCAAAGCATTAATAAGTTTATTGATGTTGAGTTTAATAAGAATGATTGCATTAATTCAAGTGTAATGGGAGATAATGAGTTGTTTATTAATTTCTCATTGCCTTATTACTTTGAGTTTGCAATTGAAACTACATATATAGATTATGTCTTTAATTCAGTAACTACAAGATATTACTTATACGATAGTGTTCAGCCAAAGAAAAACAATTCAGAAAGTTTTGATTATTCATTGAGATTTGAGACAGAACAAGGCAAATTAAAGAAATGGATTGTAAGAAATTTGGTTGATAACAGAATAAAATTCTCTATCACTTCTACTCCTTTACAGATGTTGCAATTGATAGTAGATAACTGCAATAACAGAAATACAGGCTGGTCAATTGGCAATTGTATTGAAGTACCACAAAAAACAGTCTCTTTCAATTCAACAAATATTATTGATGCCTTACAAATAATAGCAGATACCTTTGAAACAGAATGGTATATTTATAATAAGGTTATTAGTATTGGCAAAGAAGGAGAAAATATAACTACTCCATTATCTCTAAGTTATGGTAGTGGCTATGGAGTAAAACCAATTATTGAAAGAAAAAACACAGAACAAAAGCCAATTGGAAAGTTATTTGTTCAAGGTGGAGAGAAAAATATTAATGCTTCAACTTATGGTAATAAAACTTTGTTATTGCCAAAGAACCAAACAATATGGTATAATGGAGAAAGCTTTGTTCAAACAATAGGGAATTTTGGAGATGCACGTCAATATTTAGTTGATACTTTAGGGATAAGTTTAAAAAGAATTGGATTATTACCAACAGATAGAGAAGAAAGTATTGATTTATCAAATATTTATCCTCAAAGAGTAGGCGAAGTTTCAAGCGTTATTGTTTCGACTTTTCAGAATAGCTATTATCAAGCATATTGGAAGCATCCAAGTCAGATTGAACCGTTTTATGATATAATTGATAGTTCAATTCCTGCTTCATTAGATTATTGGAGTTCTACAATTAGACTTCCTGGTCAAGTCTTATCAATAACATTTCAAACTGGAAATCTTGCAGGAAGAACATTTGATATTTCAGGTTACATACATTCTGAAAGAAAATTCCAATTAGTCCCTGTTAATGAGGATGGTGTTAACTATCCTAATCCAACGTTTGCACCGCAGGCAGGAGATAAGTATATTGTTTTCGGATGTGCTTTGCCCAACTCCTACATAAGGGATGATGCCACACGGTCAGGTGCAAGCTGGGAAATGCTGAAAGAAGCAGTAAAATATCTTTGGGAAAGAGAAGAGCAACAAATTACTTTTACTTTGCCAATTGATGAGATTTGGTATAGAAATTCAGGAAATCAAATCAAAAAAGGCGACTACATAAATTTTATTGATAGTGATTTTTCTCCTAATGGAGTAAAAATAAGAGTAATTGGACTTAAACAATACTTAAGTAATCCATATAAGATTGAATTGACTTTATCAAATGTTAGAGTTGATAGAAGATTTAGAAGACAAAGAAATGTAATTGACGTATTGGATGAAACACTAACAACTTATTATAGAAATACTATTTCTTTTACAGAAAGAGCAAGTTTCCAAAATTTTGTTGGAGGTAGAGATGCTTCAAGAAGAAATGAATTAATCACAAGGTCTGTAAATACAAAGAATAAGAAACTCTCAACCTTAGTAGATGAGAAAGATAAATCTTTGCTTTCTTTCTTTGCAGATACAAAAGAACCTATTTCTGTTCCTCCTAAGATAGAATTAGATGGTAGTAAATTGCTATTGACCGAGCAACAAGTAATATTTGACTATGACAAAACTACCTCATATCAATTAGACCCACAAGAGGTTGATTTAGACTTAACAGACATTCAATACATATATGCAGTATGTGAAACAGATACTTTAAATGGAACTCTTATTGCTTATAACGACCTTCAACCTTTTGAAGATGGTGTAAAAAGGAAATACTTAGTGGGTTATGTAAACCCTGTACTTGATGAAACACCTGTAATTGAATATGCTTACTTAGGAGATAAAAAGTTAAGTAGTGGTACGATTAAATTGCCACCTATCCCTATCGTTGCTGGCGAAAGAAGTAAGTTTATATCTCATAGATTAGGTTATTACCCCAATATAGGAGTGATGGAAGAGAGTGGTAGTATAGTTCAAGTGGGGGTTAATCACATCTCCGACCAAGAATGTGAAATCACTTGGCAAGGAGACTTGACAGGTGAAGTTATAATAGATTATTAATTAAATAAAAATAAAGTTATGGCAAATTTTGAAATAGCAGAACACGTAATTCTTAAAAGCGGTTCAGAAATAAGAAACCTTAAAGGTGGTGTTGATGTAGGGGATGCAATAATTGGAGTTATTAAATATGTATCAGCAAACAATGAAAATGATTACAAATTTTATAACGGCGAGAATTGGGTGTCAATGAGCGGATTTAAGTCGGAAGCGTTAGATACTGACGCAGCAGGATTAATAAGCACCCTAAATGGACTTAAAGGTGATGGTACTGCCTATCAATTTAGGAGTATCAAAGCAGGGAGTGGTAAGATTACTATTGTAAAGAATGCAAGCAATCAAATAGAGATAGATTTAGGTACTGTCCCAATTAGTGCTATTACGGGTTTGCAAACAGCTTTAGATGGAAAAGCTGATTCTGTACATACACACGCTACATCTGATGTTACTGCCTTGACAAGTTATGTTATAGGTACAGTAGGCTCTTATTTAGCTCCTACTGATACTTTAAATGTTGCTTTAGGGAAACTAGAGTATAGGATTAAAAATCAATTTGTGTCATCAATA
>ENA-UOOK01002492-UOOK01002492.1-fermentation-metagenome-genome-assembly--contig:-NODE-2492-length-22520-cov-9.818162_pt1 | contig 22520 bp, 22 predicted proteins | sample MGYA00245777_ERZ724023 | MGnify/ENA primary metagenome ERZ724023 (study PRJEB28704, sample SAMN03018312) | fermentation metagenome | biome: anthropogenic terrestrial biome; feature: soil; material...
GATGGTGTAATTTGGCAAGTTGACTATGTACAGATCAACAGGATGCTTCCGAAGGGTCAGCGCTGGGATATCGCCAGAATCATGAAGGAAGTAGTATACAAAACGAGATGATAAAGCCGATCCTGGAACTGGTTGACGAGTTTGTGGTGAACCACAACGCCAGTACGCTATCTGTAGAGAAGTACCGGCAGAACTTGAACATTATGGTCGAATGGATGACCCGTTTCGGCGATGTCAAGGCTCCCCGCCGTGCAGATCTGCTCCAGTTCCGGGAATGGCTTGTCAAGTCAGGCAGAAAGTCGTATACCATTGCCAGCATCCTGACTTCAGTAAGGCAGTTTTTTAAGTACCTGGAGGGACATGGCTATTATGACAACATCGCTGCCGGCATTACCTCTCCCAGGAGAAGCAACCGATTCAGGAAGGATCATCTCAAGCCGGAACAGGTGCACAAGCTTCTTGGCAGCATCAACCGAATCCCGGCAAGGGGAATGAGGGATTATGCCCTGATCAACCTGATGGTCCGCACCGGAATGAGATGCTGCGAGGTAACCAGGATGAACGTGAAGAGCGTCCGGGGGGTCGCCAACAGCGAACTGACCTGTGAGCTTGCCATGAGCGTGGGGCGCGCCGCCGCCGCGGTGCTGACCGACAGCGCCCATAAGCACCCGAAAATCCTGATTGGCAAAGACACGCGCATCTCTTCCGATATGCTGGAGGCGGCCATGATTGCCGGGCTGTGCAGCGTGGGCGCGAACGTCGTGCGCCTCGGCGTGGTGCCCACGCCCGCGGTGGCCTACCTGGTGGGGAAGTACAAGGCGGACGCGGGCGTGATGCTCACGGCGTCGCACAATCCCTGCGAGTTCAACGGCATCAAGATTTTCAGCGAGGACGGCTACAAGTTGCCCGACGCGCTCGAGGAGCAGATTGAGGCCATCGTCGCCGGCCGCGCGCCGGCCCCGAAGCTGCCCACGGGCGGGGATGTCGGCAGCGTTTCGGAGGCGCCGGACACCGTGCGCGACTATGTGGACCATATCGAAAGCACCGTTCCCTTCCCGCTGGACGGGATGAAAATCGGCATCGACTGCGCCAACGGCGCCGCCAGCCGCACGGCCAAACTGCTGTTTTCGGAGCTCGGCGCCGAATGCCACATGTTCGCCGATCAGCCGGACGGCGTCAACGTGAACGACCGCTGCGGCTCCACCCACATCGAGAGCCTGATGCGCTTTGTGGCGGAAAACCGCCTCGACGCGGGCGTCGCGTTCGACGGCGACGCCGACCGGTGCCTCGCGGTGGACGAAAAGGGGCAGCTTGTGGACGGCGACTACGAGATGGCCATCTGCGCGCTGGATTTGAAGTCCCGCGGCAGGCTCGCCAAGAACGCCGTGGTCGGCACCATCATGACCAACATGGGCTTCAGCCGCTTCTGCAAAGAGAACGGCATCGAGTTCGAGGCGACCAAGGTCGGCGACCGCTATGTGCTGGAAGAGATGCTGCTTGAGGGCTACAACTTCGGCGGCGAGCAGAGCGGGCACATCATCTTCCTCGACTTTGCCACCACGGGCGACGGGCAGCTGACGGCCGCGCAGCTTTTGAGCCTGGTGCGCCGCCGGCAGGCGAAGCTCTCCAGCCTTGCGACGCTGATGCAGCGCTACCCGCAGGTGATTGTCAACGTGCCGGTGACGGCGGAGGGGAAGCTGCGCTTCTATACCGACGACGACGTGAAGGCCGCCGTGGAGCGCGCGAAAGAGGAGCTCGGCAGCGCGGGGCGCATCATCGTGCGGCCCTCCGGCACGGAGCCGCTTCTGCGCGTGATGGTGGAGGGCGAGGACACCGGGCGGATTCGGGCCCTTGCGGACCGCGTGGCGGACGTCGTCCGCCGGCGGCTGGCCTGAGACGGAAGGAACGGATAGATTGAGAGCCGCAGACTGGAAAGACTATCGACTGATCGACGCCTCCGCGGGCGAGAGGCTGGAAAAATGGGGCGGCATCGTGCTGATCCGCCCCGACCCGCAGATTATCTGGGACACGCCCCGGCGCAATCCGCTGTGGCGCGGCGCCCACGCGCGCTATCTGCGCTCCTCTTCGGGCGGGGGGCACTGGGAGCTCCGAAAGCCCGTGCCCCCCGCGTGGGAGATCGGGTACCGGGACCTGCGCTTCCGGCTGAAGCTGATGGGTTTCAAGCACACCGGCCTTTTCCCGGAGCAGGCCGTGAACTGGGACTTCGCGGCGGAAAAAATCCGGGGGGCCGGCCGGCCCGTCAGCGTGCTGAACCTGTTCGGCTACACGGGCGCCGCCACGCTCGCCTGCCTGAAGGCGGGCGCGCGGGTCTGCCATGTGGACGCCTCCAAAGGGATGGTGACCTGGGCGAAGGAGAACGCCGCGGCCAGCGGCCTTGCGGACCGGCCGGTCCGCTGGCTGGTGGACGACTGCGCCAAATTCGTCCGCCGCGAGCAGCGCCGCGGGCACCGGTACGACGCCGTGATTATGGACCCGCCCTCTTACGGGCGCGGGCCGAACGGCGAGGTCTGGAAGCTGGAGGACCAGCTCTATCCGCTGGTGCGGATGTGCGTGCCCATCCTGGCGGAAAAGCCGCTGTTCTTCATGCTGAACTCCTACACCTCCGGCCTTTCGGCCGCGGTGATGGAATACCTGCTGGGCGTCCTGATTCGGAAGAAATTCGGCGGCCGGGTCTCCGCCGGGGAAATCGGCCTGCCGGTCGCGGAGAGCGGCCTGGTGCTTCCGTGCGGCAGCACGGCAATCTGGGAAAGCGGGCGAACCGATGGATAAAAGCTATCTTTCCGCCGAAAACGTGTCGTACGCCTACCCCGCGCGGGAGGATGAAGAGAGCTTCGAGGTCCTGCACGGCGTGGACCTCGGAATCAGAAAAGGGGAGTTCGTCGCTCTGCTGGGGCACAACGGCTCCGGCAAATCCACGCTGGCCAAGCATTTCAACGCGCTTCTGCTGCCGGCCGGCGGCAAGGTGTATGTCGACGGCCTCGACACCATGGACGAGAGCCTCAAGCTGGAGATCCGCCGCCGCGTGGGCCTTGTGCTCCAGAACCCGGACAACCAGCTTGTGGCGAGCGTGGTGGAGGAAGACGTGGCCTTCGGGCCGGAGAACCTGGGCGTTCCCCCGCCGGAAATCCGCCGCCGCGTGGACGACGCCCTGCGGGCCGTCGGGATGTACGACTACCGCCTGAACGCGCCGTACAAGCTCTCCGGCGGGCAGAAGCAGCGCGTCGCCATCGCGGGCATCATCGCCATGCAGCCGGACTGCATCGTGCTGGACGAGCCGACCGCCATGCTGGACCCGCGCGGCCGCACCGAGGTGCTGGACACCATCCACAGCCTGAACCGCGGGAAGGGCATCACCATCGTGCTGATTACGCACTATATGGACGAGGCCGTCGGCGCGGACCGCGTGGTCGTGATGGACGACGGAAGAATCCTCACGCAGGGCACGCCCCGCGAGGTCTTTTCGCAGGTGCGGCTGCTCAAGGCGCACCAGCTCGACGTCCCGCAGGCGACGGAACTGGTCTGGCGGCTCCGGCGGGAGGGGTTCGACCTGCCGGAGTGCGCGCTGGACACCGCGGAATGCGTCGCGGCGCTGGAAAAGCTGCTGCCCCGGCCGCAGAAAATCTGAGTTTGGGAGAAAACATGTTTGTCCTTGAAACCAAAGACCTGACCTATGTTTACGGCGCGGGCACGCCGTTCCACAAAACGGCCGTGAACCGTGTGAGCGTCGGCATCGAGCGCGGCGAGTTCCTCGGCATCATCGGGCACACCGGCTCCGGCAAATCCACCTTCATTCAGACACTGAACGGCCTGCTGCGGCCCACGTCCGGCACCGTCCTGCTGAACGGGAAGGACATCTGGGCCGAGCCGAAAAAAATCCGGTCCGTCCGGTTCCGGGTCGGCATGGTGTTCCAGTACCCGGAGCACCAGCTCTTTGAAGAGACCGTGCTCAAAGACATCTGCTTCGGCCCGGGCAACATGGGCCTGAGCGCCGCGCAGGCGGAAGAGCGGGCGCGGCGGGCGGCGAAGTTCGTCGGCCTGGACGACGAGCTGCTCGGCAAAAGCCCGTTCGAGCTTTCCGGCGGGCAGAAGCGCCGCGCGGCGATAGCGGGGGTCATCGCCATGGACCCGGACGTGCTGGTGCTGGACGAGCCCACGGCGGGCCTCGACCCCCAGGGGCGGGACATGCTGCTGGAGCAGATCTCCGCCTATCACAGGGCGCGCGGCAGCACGGTGATTCTGGTGTCGCACAGCATGGAGGACATCGCGCGGTTCGCCGACCGCGTGCTGGTGATGAACGAGGGCCGCGCCGTGATGCTGGACAAGACGAAAAACGTGTTCGCGCGCGGCCGGGAGCTGGAGGCCATGGGCCTGCGGGTGCCGCAGATCACCTCCATTCTGCTGACGCTCCGGGAAAAAGGATACCCGGTGCGCCCCGTGCTCACGGTGGACGAAGCGGTCGAGGAGCTGCGCCCGCTGCTTCGGAAAGGAGGCGCACACCATGCTCAGTGACATCACGCTCGGCCAGTATCTGCCGGGCCGTTCCCTGATTCACCGGATGGACCCGCGGGTCAAGCTCGCCCTGACGTTCGCCTTCATCGTCTTTCTGTTCGTCGCCTCCAACTTCCAGGGCCTTGCGCTGATGGTCGCGCTGATGCTGGTGGTCCTCTGCCTTTCCGGCGTGCCGGTCAGCCAGTATTTCAAAAGCCTGAAGGCCATTCTGTTCATCGTGCTGTTCACCGCCGCGCTCAACCTTTTCTACGGCAGCGGCCGCAGGGTCTGGGGCTGGAAGTTCATGCAGATTACGGACGGCGGCATCGGCAACGCGATTTTCATCTCCGTTCGCATCGTCTGTCTGATTCTTTTCAGCTCGGTCCTGACCTTCACGACCTCGCCCACGCAGCTGACCGACGCGATGGAGCGCATCATGAAACCCCTGCAGGTGCTGCACGTTAAGGTGCATGAAATCGCGATGATGATGACCATCGCCCTGCGCTTCGTGCCCACGCTGCTGGAAGAGACCGACCGGATTATGAGCGCGCAGAAGGCGCGCGGCGCCGATATGGAGAGCGGGGGCCTGCGCCAGCGCGTGAAGTCGCTCATCCCCGTGCTGATTCCGCTGTTCGTCTCCTCGTTCCGCCGCGCCTACGACCTCGCCATGGCGATGGAGTGCCGCTGCTACCACGGCGGCGAGGGGCGCACCCGGATGAAGCAGCTTCACATGACGGGTCTGGACGCGGCCGCGGTCGCCGTCGCCGCCGTATTCTGCGCGGGGGTCGTGCTGTGCGCGGCGCTTTTCCCGGCGTCCCTGCACTGAAAAGAGAGGAGCCTTTATGCGCAATCTGCTGCTTGTCATCCGGTACGACGGGGCGCGCTACCACGGCTGGCAGGTCCAGCAAAACGCCGTGACCGTCCAGCAGGTGTTTCAGGATGCGCTGGAGCGGATCCTCGGCGAACGCCCGGACGTAAAGGGATGCAGCCGCACCGACGCGTTCGTCCATGCGCTGGAGTTCTGCGTCAGCTTTCGGACGGAGCGCGGCATCCCGTGCGGCAGGCTCGTGGGCGCGCTGAACCACTTCCTGCCGGAAGACATCGCCGTGCTCTCGTGCCGCGAGGTGCCGGTGGAGTTCCACGCGCGCTATTCCTGCACGGGCAAGGAGTACCAGTACCTCATCTGGAACCGGAAGGAGCGCGACCCGTTCCTGCGCGGGCGGGCGCTGCATTACTGGTATCCGCTGGACCTCGGCCGCCTGAACCGCGCGGCGGCCTTTTTTCTTGGCGCCCACGACTTCACCTCGTTCTGCGCGCAGGACGCCCGCCGCCCCGGCCGCATGACGCGCACAGTCACAAAGTCGGAATGGAGCCGCGAGGGCGGCCTGGTGCGGTACTGCGTCGCCGCGGACGGCTTTCTGTACCACATGGTGCGGATTATGGTGGGCACGATGCTGCGCATCGCCCGCGGGCGGATGGAGCCGGAAGACGTGGCGCGCGTCCTCGCCGCCGCAGACCGCGCCGCGGCGGGGCCGACCGCGCCGCCGCAGGGCCTTTACCTGAAACAGGTGCGGTATGACGGAAAGGGGGCCGACGGCCATGCGTGACGAAGGGCACCGGTACGATACCGTCCGGCTGGACGGGATGCCCAAGCACGCCCTGCCCCAGGAGAAGCGGGGCGGCGGGGTTCCCGGCCGGAAGGAGCGCCGCTTTCCCCGGTGGGGATACCGCGTCATCCTGATTCTCGCGCTGTGCGTGCTGGCGGTGCTGGGCTGGTACAACCGCGCCAACCTCACGCCCCAGAACATCGCGCAGTGGGTGCAGAGCCGCGTGGTGGGCTTCGGCGTCGGCGACGGCTACCCGAAGAGCATCGCCGGCTCCGCCGTGGCGCCGGGCAATTTCGTCTCGTCCGAAAAGAACATCGTGGTGGCCAGCGACACCGCGCTCTCCGTTTACAATTCCACCGCCAAAGAGATTCTGAGCCGCCCGCACAGCTACGGCAGACCGGTGCTCAAGGTCAGCGGGCCGCGCGCCCTGCTGTTCAACCTGGGGGGGAAGAATTTCAGCATCGTGACGGCGGGGGGCCAGCCGGAGGACTTCTCGGCGGAGCAGAACATCCTGGGCGGGGCCCTGAACCGGAACGGCCAGTGCGCGCTGATCACCGCCGCGGACGGGTACTGCGGGATGCTGGTCTCGTACAGCGCACAGGGTTCCGTCCAGTGCCGCTACTGGTTCTACGACTATTACCCGTGCGCCGTCGCCCTCAGCCCGGACGGCGGCAGGGCGGCCGTGGCGGGTGTTTCCGCAAAGGAAGGGGAGCTGGTCTCCGCCCTCTACCTCATCGACCTCAACAGCGGAAAAACCGTGCAGCCCGCCGCGACTTTCCCGGGGAACCTTCTGCTGGACGTTTTCTGGGAAGACCCCTCCGCCGTGACGGCCGTCGGGGACAAGGCCGCGGTGACCCTCGACCCATCTTCGCGCCGGACGAACGAGTTCAGCTATGAAGGGGAAGAGCTGACCGCCTGCGATTCCGACACCGGGCGCACGGCGCTGGCCCTTTCCGCCTATGAGGGCGCGGCCCGCAGCAGGCTTGTCGTCCTCGGCAAAACGGGGAGCGCCGTATTCTCCCGCCAGATTTCCGGCAGCGTGCGGTCCGTGTCGCTCTGCGGGCAGGAGGCCGCGGCCCTGACGGGCGGCAGGGCCTTCTTCTTCCCGCTTTCCGCCCTGCCCGGCGCCGACAGAAGCGTGGACGCCGGCAGCGACGCACAGGCGGTTTCGCTGCGGGACGAAAGTTCCGCCTACATTCTCGGGGTTTCCGAAATCCGGCTGATTGGCAGGCGCTGAATCCGGCTTGTCTAATCGGCCGGTTTGTGTTATATTTGAGATATATTCCTTATTTGCCGGCTGAAATGCGGCTGAATGTGAAAGAATTTCCGGAGCGTGAGGAGGATTGCGTTGGGCACGTTCGTGGATATCCTGCTGCTGGCGGTGCTGGCCGGGTTCGCCATCTCCGGCTTCCGGAAGGGCTTTGTGCGCTCGCTGGTCGGCTTTGTCGGCAGCATCGCGGCGGTGGCGGTCACGGCGTACCATTCCCAAAAACTGGCCGCCGACCTTCTGCCGTGGCTCGAAAAAACGAATATCAAGGAGCTGCAGAACCCCTTTGTGGCAAAGCTGATTGCGGCGGTGCTTCTGTTTGCCGTGCTGGAAGCGCTGGTCCAGGTCATCGCGCATGCGCTGGGCACGGTGTTCCGCCTGCCGGTCCTGCGGCAGATTAACGCTCTGCTCGGCGGGGTCCTCGGCCTGCTGAAGGGCGGCGTGGTCGTGCTGCTGGTGTGCGCCGCCCTTCGGCTTATTCTGCTGCCGGCCGGCCTGTGGCAGAGCACGCCCCAGGTGTGGCGCGAAATTTCGCATTCCCGCATCTATCAGTACGCGGCTGGCCGCAACCCGGTGTATACGCTGTTTCAGACCCATCTTTGGAATGAGGTAGGCAAGTTATGAAAAGCAAGAACAGGAATTTCAATATTCCGAACGCGCTGACCGTCGTGCGGTTTGTCCTGATTTTCCCTTTCGTCTTTTATTTCATCAGCAACGAATACTTAAAGGCGGGGATTGTGCTGCTCGTCTCCGGCCTGACGGATCTGCTGGACGGCTGGATCGCCCGCCAGTTCAACCAGTCCACGGAGCTGGGCCAGATGCTCGACCCGCTCGCCGACAAGCTGACCCAGGCTTCCGTCGCAATCTGCCTCGCGGTGGAAGAACCCGTGCTGATTCCCCTGCTGGCCATTTTTGTCGTCAAGGAAGCGCTGATGGTGACGGCCGCCATTTTTTTGATTGGCAAGAATAAAAAGAAGCCGAGCGGCTCAAAATGGTACGGAAAAGCCGCGACGGTCCTGTTTTACATTTCATTCGGAATTATCGTCGCCATGCGGGTTTTCGGGTGGTTTACCGGGGAAGAGCGGCTGCACATTGCCGTCGCGCTGCTCTCCGTCACGGCGGGGTTCATGATTTACGCTTTCGTCCGGTATGCGAAGATTTACTTCAGAATCCTCCGTTCCGACGACCCCCGGTACCGGCTGGACATCCAGGAAGTCATGGATAAGAAGAAGAAGTGAGCGGGCGCGGTTTGTCAAAAGGTCTGTTTCATGGTATGATAGAATAGGATTAGAGACCAGAGAGAAGAAGTGATGGATGGATGATTATGTGTTCCAGATGCCACAAAAGGCCTGCCGTGGTTTTCCTTTCGCCCACGGGCAACATCAAAGAGAGCCGCGGGCTGTGCCTTGTCTGCGCAAGGGAACTGGGAATAAAACCGGTGAACGATCTGCTGGACAAAATGGGGATTACGGACGACCAGGTCGAAGAGATGGAGTCTGAGCTGAGCGACCTGATGCGCGAGAACCCGGAGGCCAGCGAAGAGGAAAACGAAAACGCCCTGAGCGGCTTTGTGCCGGGCGGGGCGGCGACCGTCCCGATGCTGCAGAACGTGTTTCCCGGCAGCTCGTCGGAGCAGGTGCAGAACGGGGAGCCGGCCAAGAGGTTTCCGCGGGAAAGGCATAAAACGAAGCGCAAGCACCTGAACGCCTACTGCACGAACCTGACGGCCAAGGCCAGGGCGGGCGAGATCGACGCCATCATCGGGCGCGAGAAAGAGATCGCGCGCGTGATCCAGATCCTGAGCCGCAGGACGAAAAACAACCCGTGCCTGATCGGCGAGCCCGGCGTCGGCAAAACGGCCGTGGCGGAGGGCCTCGCCCTCCGCATCGCGCAGGGCAGGGTCCCGGCGGTGCTCCGCAAAAAGGAAATCCACCTGCTGGACCTCACGGCGCTGGTGGCCGGAACGCAGTTCCGCGGCCAGTTTGAAAGCCGCATCAAGGGGCTTCTGGACGAGGTGAAGGCCGAGGGCAACATCATTCTGTTCATCGACGAGGTCCACAACCTGGTGGGCACCGGCGACGCCGAAGGCTCGATGAACGCCGCCAACATCCTGAAACCCGCGCTTTCCCGCGGGGAGATTCAGGTCATCGGCGCGACGACGTTTGAGGAATACCGCAAATACATCGAAAAGGACGCCGCGCTGGAGCGCCGCTTCCAGCCGGTGAAGATTGCGGAGCCCTCGCTCGCCGACACCGAGAAGATTCTGAACGGCATCAAGCAGTATTACGAGTCTTTCCACCGCGTCCGGGTGCCGGCGCCGATTGTGAAAAAAATCGTCACCCTTTCGGAGCGGTATATCAGCGACCGCTTTCTGCCCGACAAGGCCATCGACCTTCTGGACGAATCCTGCGCCTGCGCCGCCCTCCGCAACAAGCCGAGGGCGGAGTACGACGACATCAAGGACCGCCTGGAAAAGCTGCACGCCGAAGAGGAGGAGATGACCGCCCCGGAAGAGGTGCCGGACTATGAGCGGCTGGCGGAAATCCGGATGGATATCTCCAAGCTCTCTCAGAAAGAGAAGGCGCTGGCGCCGGCGGCCCTGAACACGGCGGTCGAGGAGCGCGACGTCGCGCGGGTCATCGAGCTGTGGACCGGAATCCCGGCCAGCCGGATCCAGGAGAACGAGCTGAAAAAGCTCGCCAATCTGGAGGACGTGCTCAACAGCCGGGTCATCGGCCAGAAAGAGGCCGTCGCCGCCCTTGCGGCAGCCATCCGGCGCAGCCGCGTGCAGATAAGCCCGCGGCGCAGGCCCGCCTCGTTCATCTTCGTCGGCCCGACCGGCGTGGGCAAGACGGAGCTGGTCAAGGTTCTGGCGCGGGAGATGTTCGACACGCCGGATTCCCTGATCCGCCTCGACATGTCGGAGTTCATGGAGAAGCACTCCGTCTCCCGCATCATCGGCTCGCCGCCCGGCTACGTCGGCTACGACGAGGCCGGCCAGCTTACGGAAAAGGTCCGCCGCCGCCCGTACTCCGTGATTCTGCTCGACGAGATCGAGAAGGCGCATCCGGATGTGATGAACATCCTGCTCCAGATTCTCGACGAAGGGCATATCACGGACGCGCACGGCCGCAACGTCAATTTTGAGAACACGATTCTCGTGATGACCTCCAACGCCGGGAGCGAGAGAAAAGAGGGCGCGCTCGGCTTTGCGCGCAGCGAGACCGACGTGACGCGCGAAAAGGCGCTGAAGGCCCTGTCCGATTTCCTGCGCCCGGAGTTCCTGAGCCGCGTGGACGAAATCATCGTGTTCCGCCAGCTGAATGAGGATGACTTTGAGAAGATCGCGCACCTGATGCTGGACGAATACGTGGGAACGCTCAAGGAGCGCGGCATCCTGCTGACGTACGACGAGAAGGCCACCCGCTGGCTCGCCCACAATTCGGTCGGAAAAAAGAGCGGCGCGCGCGATCTGCGCAATCTGATCCGCCGGCAGGTCGAGGACAAAATCGCGTCCCTGATTGTAGAGAACAGCGACAGCCCGCTTTCGGCCGTCTCGATCACCGCGGACGAAAAGGCGGGCATCCGCCTCGGCTGGCTGAAAGAACCCGTCCGGGTCAAAACGTAAGATATTTTGCTTATCATAAAAAGGGCGTCTGCGGGGTAAAATCCGCGGACGCCTTTCTTATGATTTTCTCCGCTGAATCCGGCTCGCCGTTTTTTTCAGCTTTTTTAAATCGGTCAGCGCAATCTGCCCGCGGGAGAGCCGCACCATTCCCTCCGACTGAAAATACCGCAGCATCCTTGTGACCACTTCGCGCGCCGTGCCCATGTCGCGGGCGATCTCCTCATGCGTCGCCTTCAGCCGGCCGTTTCCGTCCGCGTGCTCCAGCAGGAACAGCGCGAGCCGGCGGTCGAAGCGCATGAACAGAATCTGCTCCAGCAGCCACATCACGTCCGAAAAGCGGGAGGAAAGAAGCTGGCCGGTGTATTCGGAAACCGCCAGCGAGCTTTCGCGCAGCTCCCGGTAAACGGGCGTGGGAATCAGGATGGCGTCGGAGTCCTCGACCGCCTGCGTGTAGACGTCGAACTGGATGTTTTTCATGATGCAGGAGGCGGAGAAGATGCACACGTCCCGCTCGTACAGGCGGAACAGCGTGACCTCGCGCCCTTCTTCGGAAAGGATGTAGGAGCGCACCTGCCCGCTGCGGATCACGTAGAGGCCCGCGCAGTCGTTCGGGCCGCTGTGCAGCGGGGCGCCCGCGGGGAAATGGCGCAGCACGGATTTTTGCCCGACCGCTTCGCGCTGCGCGTCCGTCAGCCTGCCCCAGAACGGAAGAACTTCCCTTAAAAAAGTCAGCTCCTGTTTTCCCAGCGGCATGCGAATCATCTCCCCGGCCCTTTATTGCCTTCATTATATCATATCGGAGGGCCGCCGGTAAAGCGGGGCGCGCTTCAGGGATTTTTCCCCGTTTCGTCCGCCGGGGGAGAGCCGGAGCGGGCCGCGTCCTTCAATTGCTTCAGGAATCCAGCCGAGACCGGCACACAGACCGCGAACGAGGCGAGGTCGGCGGCCGGCTGGCTCAGCTCCACCCCGGCCATGCCGAAAAAGCGGGGCAGAATCCACACCGCGGGCAGAAAGCAGATGCCCTGCCGCAGGGCTGCAATCAGCGAGGCTTTTTTCGTCCTGCCGATGGACTGGAACATCATGTTGGAGAGGACCACGAACACCTGCACGGGGGTCACGGCGCACTGCGCGCGGAAGGCCGGCACTCCCTCGGCTATCACCAGGGGGTCGTCCGGGCGGAACAGGGAGATGATCTGCGGCGCGAGCAGAATCCCCAGCCCGCACAGCGCGAGCAGCCCCGCAAACCCGGCCGCGATGCAGAACCAGAAGGCCTTCCTCAGGCGCCCGTACCGCTTCGCGCCGTAGTTGTACCCGGCCACGGGCTGGAACCCCTGGCCGAACCCGATCAGCGCGCCGAGGATGAAATAGAACGCCCGCCCGACGATGGCCATGGCCGCCACGGCCGCGTCGCCGTAAGCCGAGGCCGCGACGTTTATCGCGATGGAGGCGGCGCTCGCAAGCCCCTGGTGGATCAGCGACGGCAGGCCCGTTTTGAGGATGCCGCGCCGGACGGCCCGGCGCAGGGTGAACCGGCGCGGCCGCAGGCGCACGATGGTGCGCCCGCGCAGATAGTGGGAAAGCAGAATCAGAAAGACGGCGGCGTGGCTCAGCAGAACCGCAAGGCCGGCCCCGGCGATGCCCATGCCGCAGGCGAAGATGAGCAGCGGGTTCAGCAGCACGTCGAGGGCGCACCCCGCGGCGACGCCCATTAGGGCGAGCGAGGCTTTCCCTTCGGCGCGCAGCGTGCAGTCGAGCGTGAACGACGCACACAGCACCGGCGCGCCCGGCAGCACCTGCCGGGCGTAGTCCCGGGCGTAGGGCAGGATGGTCGGCGTCGCCCCCAGCAGGCGGACCAACCCGTCGAGAAAGGCGAGGCCGAGCGCCGCGATGATTCCGCCGGCCGCGAGCGAGGCGAAAAGGGAGGTGACGGCGGCCGTTTCGGCCCGTTCGCCCTCTTTTTTGCCGAGGTACTGCGAAATCAGCCCGCCGGCGCCCATCCCCAGCGTAAACCCCACGGCCTGGATGGCGGACGTCAGCGAAAAGACGACGCCCGCCGCGCCCGCCGCGCTGGTGCCCAGCCGGCTGACGAAATAAGTATCCGCCAGGCTGTAGACCGCCGAGACCATCATGCCCGCGGTGGCGGGCGCGGCCAGCGAGAGGACCAGCTTGGGAACCGGTTCCCCGGTCATCCGCTGAAGCTGCCTGTCCGCCTTGTCTTTGCCGTCCATGCTCTCTCTCCCATCGTGTGCGCTGCTGTTAGTCAGTTTTCCCAATTCGCGGATATTATCCGCAAATCGGCGCGCGTGGGGAAAAGGGGAAAAAGCGGCCCGGCGGGCCGGAGCCGGCTTGGCCGGCGAACGTCAGTCCGCGTACAGCGGCGTCACTTTGTCGGCCTTCATTTTGGCGTCGCGCTCGGCCTGGGTTTTGCCGTAGTAGTACTTGTGGTTGGTTCCGGTGGCGAAGTACAGATCGCCCGTCTGCGCGGGGTGCGCGGCGGCGGTCAGCGCGGCCGCGCCCGGGTTGCAGATCGGCCCGGCCGGCAGGGCCTTGGCGCGGTTCGGGTAGGTGTTGTAGTAGTATTTGAACTTGTCGCCGAAAACGGGAATGAGGTACTCGTTGCAGTAATCCCGGGTGGAATCGGCCTGCAGAATCATCTTCGCCTTCAGCCGGTTGTGAAATACGGCGGAGACCTTTTTCATGTTTTCGGCGTCGTCCGCCTCGCGCTCGATGATGGAGGCGAGCGTGACGACCTGGTCGGTCGTCATGCCCGGATAGCTGTACCGGTTCCCGATCTGCGCCTCCGCGTTCCGCAGAAAGCGGCCGACCGCGTCCTGCGGCTTCATTCCGGGATAAAATTCGTATGTATCGGGGTAAAGGTAGCCTTCCAGCTTATAGGCCCGCTGGGAGCTCGCCGGGATTTTTTTGACCAGCGGGTAGTAGCTGAAGCCGTAGGTCTGCGCGGCTTTCACAAAGCTTGCCTTGGAGCAGATGCCGTGGGCTTCCAGCCTTGCGGCGACCTGCGCGAGGGTGAAGCCCTCGGGGAAGGTCAGGCGCACGGTCTTCGCCTTGGCCGGCTCCTGGGATGGGGCGGAGGACGTCTCCGTTTTCGGCGCCGAGGAGGCGGGGCGGGACGAGGCGGCCGGGGAGGAAGACGCCGGCGCGGAAGGCCCGGAGCTTGCCGCGGGCTCCGATGCCCGGACGGACGGCAGGGATGCGGAGGATGCGGAAGACGCTCCGCCGGACGATGCGGCGCCGTTTCCGCTGGAGCAGGCGGCGGTGACTGTCAGAAAAAAAGCCGCCAGAAGAGCGGCAAATTCCTTTTTGGCCATATTTCAGACCCTCTTTTCCTGTTTTTTTCATTATAACGCCGGTTTCGCGGTTCGGCAACCGATTTCGCGGGGGATGAAAAAACTGGAAGGGAAAATCACGGGACCGGGGATTCCAGAATTTTTTCGGCGCACCGGATTCCGTCCACGGCGGAGGACACGATTCCTCCGGCATAGCCGGCCCCCTCGCCGCACGGATACAGCCCCGGCAGCGAGACGCACTGCAGGTCGCCGCCGCGCACCAGGCGCACGGGGGAGGAGCTGCGGCTCTCCACGGCGGTCAGCACGGCGTCCGGGTCCGCGAAGCCGCGCAGGCGGCGGCCCATCAGGCGGATGCCCTGCCGCAGGGACTCCGCGACGAACTCGGGCAGGCAGCCGTCGAGGGAGCAGGGCGCCACGCCGAGCGGATAGGTGGGGACGACGGAACCGAAGCCGGAGGAGGGCCTGCGTTCCAGAAAATCGCCCACGCGCTGCGCGGGCGCGCGGTATCCGCCCCCGCCGAGGCGAAACGCGCGCTCCTCCAGCCTGCGCTGAAACTCCACGCCCGCCAGCGGCCCCTCGCCGCCGAAATCCCCCGGCCCCACCCCGACCAGCAGGGCGGAGTTGGCGTTGGCCCCGTCGCGGGCGAAGGGGCTCATGCCGTTCGTGACCAGGCGGCCTTTTTCGCTGGCCGCGGCGACGACCGTTCCGCCCGGGCACATGCAGAACGTGTAGACGCCGCGCCCGCTTTTCAGGTGGACGGCCAGCCGGTAATCGGCCGCGCCGAGGGCAGGGTGCCCCGCAAACCGGCCGTACTGCGCTTCGTCGATTCGCTTCTGCAGATGCTCGATGCGCGCGCCGACCGAGAACGGCTTCGGCTCCATCGGCAGTCCCCGGCGCGCCAGAAGCGCGAATGTGTCGCGGGCGCTGTGGCCGACGGCGAGAATCACGCTCCGCGCTTCCAGCGCCTCCGGGGCGCCGCTCCCCGGCGCGCGGAATTCCACGCCCGCCAGGTGCCCGTCCCGGATTTTCAGGTCCGTCATCCGCGTGTCGAACAGAATTGTGCCGCCGAGCGACTGGATTCTGCGCCGCAGGTTGCGCACGACGCCGGGCAGCAGGTCGGTGCCGATATGCGGCTTTGCGAGGTACAGGATTTCCGCCGGGGCGCCGGCCTGCGCGAATTCCTCCAGCACCTTGCGGATGCGGGGGTCCTTCGTGCCCGTGTTCAGCTTTCCGTCGGAGAAAGTGCCCGCGCCCCCTTCGCCGAACTGGACGTTGCACTGCGGGTCGAGCTCCGCCGTCCTGCGGAACCGCTCGACCTGCTTTTGCCGCTTTTCCACGGCGGAGCCGCGCTCCAGCACCACCGGGCGCTGCCCCGCCTGCGCCAGAATCAGGGCGGCGAACATCCCCGCGGGGCCGAAGCCCACCACGACCGGGCGCGGGCTGAGCGGCCGGCACGCGGGCAGGCGGTACCGGTACGGCTCCGCTTCGGCGACGCCCCGGCCGCGCGGCGCGGGGCATGCCGGGCAGTCCGCCTCCGCGGTGCAGACAAAATGGACGTCGCTTTTCCGGCGCGCGTCCACGGATTTTTTGTAAAGCTTCAGCGAGCGGATGTCCCGCGGTTCTACAGAGAGCCGCTTTGCCGCCGCCCGCTTCAAATCGGCTTCCGTTCCGTCCAGCGGAAGCCGGATGCCGGAAATGCGGTACACGAATCGTTCCCCCTCCGTTATTCCGCGCAGAGCGACCGCGCGGCGGCGCGCCCGGCCGCGTATCCGCTGGCCCAGGCCCAGTGCAGGTTGTAGCCGCCGCAGTCCCCGTCCACGTTTAAGATTTCGCCGCACAGGAAGAGCCCCGGGCAGAGCGCGGACTGCAGCCCTTCCTTCGTTTCGCGCAGGGGGATTCCGCCCGCCGTGACCTGCGCGTTGCGCCACGGCAGGGTGCCGAGGGCGGGGAAGCGGAAATCCCGGATGCGGCGCGCGATCCGGCGGATATCGCTTTCACCGAGCGCCGCCGCCGGGGCCGCCGGGGAACCGGTCGCCGCGCGGACCGCCTCGGCGCCCAGCGCTTTGGGCAGCAGCCCTTCCGCAATCCGCGCGGCGGGCGCGTCCCCCAGCGCCTTCGCCCCGGTTCGCAGGAACCGCGCGAGCTCCTCTTCGCCGTATTCCGGCGCGAGGTTCAGGGAGATTTCGGCCCCGCCGCCCGCTTCGCCCACCGCGCGGGAGAGGTCGAAGATGCAGATGCCCGAAAGGGCGCCTTCCGCAAACTGGACTTCCCCGCGCGTGGTTTTCAGCACTTTTCCGCCCGAAAGGAGGCGGGCCTGCGCCGCCATGCGCACGCCCTTGAGCGGGCGGACACGCCTCGGCTCCGTCCGAATCTGGACCAGCGCGGGCCGCAGGGGCGTGCAGGTGTGTCCCAGCGGGCGCAGCAGCGCAAACCCGTCCCCGTCCGAGCCGGACTGCGGGCAGGCTTTTCCGCCCGTGGCGGCGATTGCCCGCCGGGCGCGGACGGCCTTTCCCCCGCTGCGGAGGACGAACAGGCCGCCGGCTTTTTCGATTTTTTCCACCGGGAACCCGCAGAAGGTTTCGATTCCGCAGCTTTCGAGGTTCCTGCGCAGGATGTTCAGCACGGAAGAGGCCTGCAGGCTGTAGGGGTAGACGCGGCCGCCCTCCAGCTCGCGGCAGATAAGGCCGAGCGAACGGAACGCCTCCACCGCCTTTTCCGGCGGAAAGCGCTCCAGCACGGGGGCCGCCGGGGCGGCGTCGCCGTGGTAGCGCGCGGCCGCCGCGTGCCGGTTGGTCAGGTTGCAGCGGCCGTTGCCCGTGGCCAGCAGCTTTTTGCCCACGCGCGGATTTTTTTCAAGAACCGCGATTTTCAGCCTGCGGCCCGCTTCCGCCGCCCCGTGCGCGGCGGAAAGAGCCGCGAACAGGCCTGCGGCCCCGCCGCCGAGGACCGCGATGTCGAAACAGTCCAAAGTCCAGCGCCCCTTTTGTTTTTCCGGTCCATTATACCAGAGGGGGCGGGGGAATACAACCGCGGGCCGTTTTTCGCCGCCGGGGCGGAATTTCTGCAAAAGAAAGCCGCCCATACCACCGGGGTATGGACGGCCCTTTTTCCCGACATACTTTCCGTTCAAATGCCGCCGATGCGGGCGGACCCGGGCGGGAGCATGACGGGGATTTTTTGCGGAAAGGTTATTTCATGCCTTCCTCGTAGCTTTTGATCATGCTCTTGACCATTTGCCCGCCGACGGAGCCGGCTTCCTTGGAAGTAAGGTCACCGTTGTAGCCCTGTTTCAGGTTCACACCGACTTCGGACGCGGCCTCCATCTTGAATTTGTCCAGAGCGGCGCGGGCTTCGGGAACTACGTTCTTTGCCATAATGCAACACTCCTTCGATTCATTTCCCTTTGCGTTTGCAGTTATAGTTTGCTGCCGGGCGCCCGCTTTATGAATGACAATTTATACATGCTAAATCACAAAGCCGGCGGCGGAATCCGCGCCCGAAATCAGCAGCGCCGCGCTGACGAAAAGCGCCTGGTGCGGGCTGCGCTCCCCGGCGAACCGCACGTTGAAGTCGTGCGGCTCCAGCGTCTTTCCCGCGAGGGTCGTCAGGTTGCGCTGCAGGCTGAGCGTCGCGCCGGCGCTTTCCAGCCCGGCAACGCTCAGCGTGTCGCGCTGCCCCGTCCCGCAGGTCACGGCGGCGCAGGCGGAGCTTTTCAGCAGGGCCGCCGCCGCGGCGTTTTTCGTTTCCAGCACGCAGAGAAAGCCCGGCGGGATGCGCACGGGCTCCTGCGGGCGGATGCCGTTTTTCAGCAGCAGGATTCCGGAGCCGATCTCGATTTCCGGGATTTTTTCGGTTTCAAACACAAGGAATCCGGCGCCTTCGCCGCGCCTCAGAACCCGGGACGCGCTGAAGTACCGCACCCCGCCGCAGCGCGCGAGCGCGGGGAGAAGCGCGTCCGTGACGGACGTGTCGGCCGGGTCGCCGCATAAAAGGATGAAAATCAGACGGAACACCGCCTTTCGCAGATGGAACAGCGGCCGGAGAGCTTTTTTCGGAAAAAATGCCGGCTGTCTTCATTTTTGGCGTTCCTTCAGAAAATATGCGGGCAAAAATTTCCCGCCGGGGAACCGGCGGGAAAGTGGAATTCGATGAAATTTAAAAATTCAGAGCGAGGCGCGGTAAATTTTGAGCACGTCGTCCGCCCTGAGCGGAACGAAGGCGTGCTCCAGGCCGTGGGACGCGGCGTGCTCCGCCATGACCTTCAGGTTTTCTTCCCCGATGCCGACCTCGCGGAGCGTAGAGGGCAGGCCCAGCGAGGCGGTGAAGAACGCGCGCGTCTTTTCAATCGCCTGCTGCGCCGTCAGCAGGGGCGCCTGGTTCGCGTCGATTCCCCAGACGTTGACCCCGTATTCGGCGAACTTGCCGACCGTGGAATCGCTCAGCACGTATTTCATCCAGTTCGGCGTCAGGATGGCGAGCCCCACGCCGTGCGTGATGTCGTAGAACGCGCTCAGCTCGTGCTCCATCGGGTGGACGCTCCAGGCGACTTCCGCGCCGCAGGAGAGCAGGCCGTTGATGGCGTGGCTGGAAGCCCACATCAGGTTGGCCCGCGCCTCATAGTCGTCTGGGCGCTTCAGCGCGGCCGGGCCGTACTGGATGCAGGTCCTGAGGATTCCCTCGGCGAACCGGGCCTGCAGAAACGCGCCCTTCACGCCGGTGAAATAGTTTTCAAACGTATGGCTCATGATGTCCGCCGTGCCGGCCGCCGTCTGCCGCCTGGGAACGGTGAAGGTCAGCTCCGGGTCCAGGATGGAGGCCCGCGGCTTGAGCGCCTGGCCGGCGGTGCCCAGCTTTTCGTGCGTCTCCGGGTTCGTGATCACCGCGTTGTGGTTCATTTCGGAACCGGTCGCGGCCATGGTCAGCACGGTGACGAGCGGCAGGGCCTTCTGGATGCGGGCCGGCTCGGTGACCAGGTCCCACGGGTCGCCGTCATAGCAGGCGCCCGCGGCGACGACCTTCGCGCAGTCGATCGAGCTGCCTCCGCCGACGGCCAGCACCACGTCCACTTTATTTTCGCGGCAGAGCCGGACCCCTTCGCGCACGGAAGCAATTTTCGGGTTCGGCTCCACGCCGGCAAGCTCCGTGACCGAAACGAAGTTCTTCTTCAGCTGGCCGAGGACCTTGTCGTACAGCCCGCTGCGCTTGATGCTGCCGCCGCCGTACACCAGCAGCGCGCGCGAGCCGTACTGCTGGACGATGCCGCCCAGCTTTTCCACCTGGCCCTTCCCAAAATAGATGGCGGTGGGGACGGAGAAAACAAAATCGTTCATAGCTACCTTCCTTTCGTTTCCGCTTTGCGGCCGTGTTCTTTTTAATTTTCTTTTATTATAGCATGCCCGGCCGCCCCGTGCCAGACATGCGGGCGCACTTTCTGGGAAAGCCGCCGCTTTTCTTTCCGCCGCCTGCGGTTTGCCCGTGAAAAACGGCCGCGGATATGGTATAATCGAAAAGGAAGAGAATGGGAGGAATCAATCCATGGGCTCCAGGGAAGAATTTGAACAGATTTATCATCAGAATATTTCGCGGGCCGGCTCGGCGGAGCTGCTCAAGTGGCTGCAGACGACGGACTTCTTCGTCGCGCCCGCCAGCACCAAATTCCACTGCGCCTGCCTCGGCGGCCTGGTCAAGCACAGCGTGAGCGTCTACCACGTGATGCGGGAGAAGCACTTCGACCCGAAAACGGACAGCGAAGAGAGCTTTGCCATCTGCGCCCTGCTGCACGACATCTGCAAGGCGCAGTTCTATAAGAAAAGCACGCGCAATTACAAAAATGAAAAGACCGGGGTCTGGGAAAAGCGGCCCTACTATACCATCGAGGACAGCTTCCCCTACGGCCACGGGGAAAAATCCGTCTTTCTGATCGAGCGGTTCATGCGGCTGAAAACCTCCGAGGCCGTCGCCATCCGCTGGCACATGGGCGGCTTCGACGACGCCGTGAAGGGCGGCTGCTACTCCATCAGCCGGGCGTATGAGAAATATCCGCTGGCGGTCAAGCTGCACCTTTCGGACCTCGAAAGCACCTACCTGCGCGAAAAGGGCACTTCCGAAGTTCCGCACAGATAGCGGGCCGGCTCTTTCATCCCCGGGCGCCTGATTCGGCGTCCGGGGATTTTTTACGGCTTTGTCCTTTTTACAGACACTGGCCGGCTTTTCACGCGCGCGCTGTCACCCGAATCCGCCCGTTAATATTATAGAGAAAGGGGACTGTCTCAAGTGAATAAATCCCAAAAAGCATGTCAACAATATTTTACGGAAAATCCATTATTTTGAAGATTCGGAGCGTGAAATGAAACTATGATGATTGTCCGCAGAGGCGACATCTACTACGCCGACCTCAGCCCCGTTGTCGGCTCGGAACAGGGCGGGGTGCGGCCGGTTTTGATTATTCAGAACGACATCGGCAACCGCTTCAGCCCGACCGTGATAGCGGCGGCCATCACCAGCCAGCGGTCGAAGGCCAACCTGCCCACGCATATCCTGCTGAACGCGGGCAAAACGGGGCTTGCGAAAGACTCCATCGTCCTGCTGGAGCAGGTGCGCACGCTGGATAAGCACAGGCTGAGGGAACGCATGGGCCGCCTGGACCGGGAATCCATGTCCCGCGTTGACCAGGCGCTTTCCATCAGTTTCGGCCTTGTTGAAAGGGAGCCGATGCGGCAGGCTACATAGACCGTCCCGGTACCATGTAGCGTATATTCAGAACCGCACGGAAAAGAATAGGAATATCCCAGTAAAGAAAAGGAGAGGTTGTCATGGCACTCACGGAGAAGGAACTTTCCGCCATTGAGGACCAGCTGGCCAGCGAGCAGACGATGGTGACGAAGCTGAAGGCCTACGCCCAGCTTTGCACGGACCAGGTGCTCAGGCAGAAATGCGACGACGCCGCACAGAAACATCAGAGTCACTTCGACAGGCTGATGGGCTTTTTGAACTGAAAGGAATGGGAAAAAGATGAGCTTTTCAAAATCCAGCCAAATCAGCGGGAACTGGTCCGCGGGCACCATGCCCGAAAAAGAAATGATGAACGACGTGCTTTCCTCCGAAAAATATCTGACGGAGCTTTACAACACCAACGCCAACGAATGCGCCACGCCCAACGTGCGCGACGGGTTCCTGCAGATCCTTTCGGAAGAACACCAGATTCAGGCCGACATTTTCGACGCGATGAAACAGCGCGGATGGTACCAGACCCCCGCGGCGGAACAGCAGAAAATCCAGCAGACCAAACAGAAATATCAGGCTTCCGGCGCGCAGGGCTGATTCTGCCGAAAGGCGGAGCGGGCGGTTTCGTCCGTTTCCGCCTTTTTTTTGGCTTTGCGCCCGGAATTGCAGTTGAATCTGCCGCCCCAAAATGATACAATTTTAAATTATGGGGCAGGTGGACGGTTTGAGTGTCAAAAAATGGCGGGTTCTACCGCACGACGGCGCGGCCGCGCAGAAGATACGAACGTGGCAGCCGTTCGAAGTCGGTCCCGACCGATATCGCCATGTTCAGCACGCGCCGCATCGCCTGGTGCATGCACCTCATGTCCTCTTCGGACAGGGAGCGAGCATCGGCTCGGGGGTCGATGCGGCACTGGAACAGGATCTCGTCCGAGTACAGGTTCCCGATCCCGGCCACCTTGTGCTGGTCCATCAGAGCGGCCTTGATGGCTCCCTTGCTGGCGCCGAACGTCGTCGTGAACTCCTCGAGGGTGATGTCCAGGGCGTCCGGGCCCAGACGCCTCTCTTCGATGAACCGCTCCGGCCGAGCGGTCAGTCCGATCCGCCCCAGCATGCGCGGGTCGACGAACGCCAGGGAGCCGTGCTCGAACACGAACTTGACGCGGACGAAGCGCGGCTCCTCGTCCCATCGCTCCAGGGCGACCGGACGGCCGGTCATGCCGAAGTGCCAGGTCAGCCATCCTCCCCTGCTCAGCTCGAGGAACAGCTGCTTGCCCCTGCGGCGGACCGATAGGACCTCGCTGCCCTCCACGGCTTCGATCAGAGAGGGGCGGTCCGCTCCCCTGATGACCACGCCGTTCCTTATCTCCATCCTTGCGACGGGGCGCTCCAGCGAGGTGCGCTCGATGTACCGCTTGAAGGCCTCCACCTCCGGCAGCTCCGGATAGTCCGCCGCGCTGAGGCCCATGATGTTAAAG
>ENA-UOOK01002493-UOOK01002493.1-fermentation-metagenome-genome-assembly--contig:-NODE-2493-length-22508-cov-5.705117_pt1 | contig 22508 bp, 25 predicted proteins | sample MGYA00245777_ERZ724023 | MGnify/ENA primary metagenome ERZ724023 (study PRJEB28704, sample SAMN03018312) | fermentation metagenome | biome: anthropogenic terrestrial biome; feature: soil; material...
CAATGCAGGAGACGGCATGAATGAGCATCCCACCCAAGCTCTCTTGGACATGTTCACCATTTTGGAGGCAAAAGGAGACCTTGCAGGTTTGAAAGTCGCCATTATTGGGGACATCCTCCATTCAAGGGTAGCCCGTAGCAATATTTGGGGAATGAACAAAATGGGTGCCGAGGTGGTTGTTGCCGGACCTCCCACATTGTTACCGCCTTATATTGAAAATATGGGTGTTAAAGCATGTTGTGACGTGGAACAAGCAGTCACCGGTGCAGATGTGGTCATGGCTTTAAGGATACAAAAAGAACGCATGGATAGCGGATTGTTCCCATCTACTCGAGAATATTCGGAGTTTTTCGGAATTCATGACGGTGTCATAAAAAAAGCAAAAAAGGATGCTTTGATTATGCATCCCGGACCGGTGAACAGAGGCGTGGAAATGACATCATCACTGATTGACAGTGATTCTTCGGTCATCGAGACCCAGGTGACCAACGGGGTAGCGGTGAGAATGGCCTTGTTGTACCTGATGACCAGAAAGGAAGGCTAAACTATGAGTATATTGATAAAAAACGGATATGTAATTAATGGAAACGGTGTGAACAACGGAATAAAGGACATCTTTATCGATAACGGTTTGATTGCGGAAATCAATGAGGATTTGCATATGAAGGCCGACACGGTGATTGATGCTACAGGTTTGCATGTGTTTCCGGGCTTTGTAGATGCTCATTGCCATTTGAGAGATCCCGGTTTTGAATACAAAGAAGACATTAAAAGCGGCACAAGAAGCGCAGCACAAGGCGGATTCACCTCGGTCGCTTGTATGCCCAACACTGATCCTGTAGCGGACAACAAAGCCGTCATCTCCTATATAATCAACAAAGCCAAACATGAAGGTGTGGTGAATGTATTTCCCATCGGTGCCGTTACCAAAAACCAAAAAGGGGAGTTCCTTGCGGATATCGGAGAAATGAAACAAGCCGGAGCCGTGGCTTTATCAGATGACGGAAGACCGGTGTTATCTGCTTCGTTGATGCGTAAAGCAGTTCAATATGCTTCTGCATTCGATTTGACCGTCATATCCCATTGCGAGGATTTAAGTCTTGTGGAACACGGATCCATGAATGAAGGATACATGTCCACTGTGTTGGGATTACCCGGTATTCCCCATGAAGCCGAGGAAGTCATGGTGGCCAGGGAGATCTTGTTGTCTGAAGGGTTGAATATACCGATTCACATAGCTCACGTTAGCACTAAAACATCAGTGGCCTTGATTCGAGATGCAAAAAGAAGAGGGGTAAAGATCACTTGTGAAACATGTCCCCATTATTTCAGCTTGACCGATGAAGCGGTGACCGGTTACGATACCAATGCAAAGGTGAATCCTCCCTTGAGAACCGAAGAGGATCGTATTGCCATCATACAAGGGTTGGCCGATGACACCATCGACATCATCGCAACAGATCACGCACCTCATCACCAAGATGAAAAAAATGTAGAATTTAATTTGGCAGCAAACGGCATCTCCGGGTTTGAAACGGCCTTCGGTTTATGTTCAACCTATTTGTTAAAACCCGGTGTTTTGACATTAGAAAGATTTGTTGACAAAATCGCCGTCAATCCGTCCCGGTTGTTAAAGATCAAACGTGGAACCCTGAAGAGGGGAGATGCGGCCGATGTGACCATATGTGATTTGGAACGCCCGGTTCAAGTGGATGTGAAAAAGTTTTATTCAAAGGGCAAGAATTCACCCTATGACGGAAAATCATTAATAGGAACAGTGGAGTACACTATAGTGTCCGGAAAACCCATAGTGATGAAACAAGAACCGGTCACACCGGAAGAAGGAGTTTAAATGTTTACCCATCGATTGACAGAAAGAATAAAGGAAATGGAGAATCCCGTTGTGGCGGGATTGGACCCGAGACTTGAATACTTGCCGGAGTCTATCATCCATGAAGCAGTGGGACTGCACGGTAAAACATTCAAAGCGGCAGGTTATGCAATCCGTAAATTTAACGAGCAAGTCATTGATGTGCTGTGTGATATGGTTCCTGCAATCAAACCTCAGTTTGCCTATTACGAGTTGTACGGCCTCGAAGGCTTGTCTGCTCTATATGATACAGTGGCATATGCAAAGGGAAAGGGGTTGCTGGTTATTGGAGACGGGAAACGTAATGATATCGGGAGCACAGCAAAAGCCTATTCCGATGCTTGGTTGGGAAAAACCAATCTCTTTGGAACCGATGTATTCGGCTTGGATTTAGATGCTTTGACCGTCAATCCCTATTTAGGAATCGACGGAATCAGACCCTTTATAGATACTTGCGTTCAATATGGAAAAGGTATTTTTGTTTTGGTCAAAACATCCAATGAGTCATCCGGAGAAATTCAAGATTTGAAAGTCGGGGAGCAGACTGTTTACGAAAGAGTGGCTTCTTTGGTAGCCCAATGGTCTGAAGGCTTGATCGATGAATATGGATACAGCCCCGTCGGAGCAGTGGTAGGCGCCACCTATCCGGAGCAAGCGAAAAAAACAAGGCAATTAATGCCTAACAGCTATATATTGGTTCCGGGCTACGGAGCACAGGGGGGAACGGCGAAGGATTGTATTCCTTCTTTTCATAAGGACGGTACGGGAGCTGTGATTAATGCCTCAAGAAGCCTGGTGTTTGCTTATAAGACAAAAAGATGGAGTTCCATATATAACGGGGAGAATTATTTGGAAATCATCCGTGAGGAAGCAGTACGGATGAAAAAGGAGATAAAGGAAGCCTTTTCGGAGAAAATAGAAGAAGGTGAATTACATGAGTAAAAATTTGACCGGAGTTATATTGGAAAATCGGCAAATTCGCAACACGGATGTATACCTCATGAAAGTGAAGCCACAAGATGGTGCAGGCCACGCTCAGCCCGGTCAATATGTCAACATTCGTTGTTCTGAGGGCACGGATCCTTTGTTGAGAAGACCCATCAGTGTTTTAAGAAGTGATCCTGTGACCAGGGCATATGAGATCGGGTACGAAGTGAGAGGTAGAGGAACGGAATATTTATCACGGTTAAAACCGGACGATATTATAGATGTCATCGGACCTTTGGGGAACGAGTTTGAAATAAAGGGTGAATACAAGAAAATAGCAATCGTAGGAGGCGGAATCGGTGTTTTCCCCTTGGTTCATTTAATGGAGTCTTTACCCGAAACAGTTGAAGCACATACTTTTTTCGGATTTAAGAATAGAGAAAAGATTTTATGGGAAATTTTAAAGGATTACGCTATTGACATTCAGCATGTAGGAAGTACTGCAATTCCGGGGCTTAGCGCTAAACCAATTTTAGACATTGCAGTTGCAGTAAAAGACAGAGAAACATTAGAGTATTTACTACCAATTATGGCAGAGCATGATTATGATATGCTTAATAATTTAGATATATGCGGTGAAATTTTAGCAAGAAAAGGTGCTCCGGAATGTAGAACGCATTACATTCATATGGAGGTTCTTAATAGTGAATATTGGAATAATCATATTTTATTTAGAGATTATTTGTTAAAATATCCACAGTACATAAAAGAATACGATGAATTAAAACAAAATATTGTTGTAAATTTTAAAGATGAAAGAAAAAAATATACAGCAGAAAAGAATGATTTTATTCAGCGCATCTTAAAACTTGCAGCGGAAGAATTTAATGACAAATAATGAGTTTTGGAAAGAGTATAATAGGAAAACTATTACAAAACTTAATAATTTAATTAATCGGCTAAAACAAGTTGGTCAAAACACTCGGTTTCGATACTTTGGAAGGAATCGAAAAAACAAACTCATTGACCGACCTTATGAAAATATACTACGCTATTGGCGGATTTTCGGAAAACCAAGGACAAAGCGAAGAAGCATTTGCGTATGTGTTAGAGCATGTTGTGTCAAACTCAAATCATTCGGATTACAAGCCATTAAGTGCTGCTAACGATATTCACAAAAGATTTGCTAAATTGACATTGCATGGGGCGTATAATCCCACATTTACACAATTTTTCATGAAACATTATAAAGATAACCCCGACTTCATGAATTTCAGACTGAAAGATAAAGACGGCGACTTAATGGATCCAGATGATTATTTATGCTCAGCCCATAACAGTTTTGAACGAATACTTAAAAATTATCCTAACCGAACAGTTAACACTAACGAAGTAAATGCACTTCTATCGCCAAAATTCGTTGCAGAACATTGCGTAGATGTTGAATACGAGAATGTAGAAGAAGGAAATGAAGTTCTTGCCGAAACGGTTGCAAAGTATGGATATACTCAAGACCAATTCGATGAAATGCAGGAAGTTTATAACAAAGCAAAAACAATTAAAGATGTTTTTTATATGGCGGCAGATAGATCAAAATCAACCGGCGGAATTACATACCGTGTGCTTAAAAAACAAGACGAAAACATTTTAGACTCGGAAGGAGATCCTTTACCTGATCCCCTTGGATTTGCTTTGGGCGATATAACAAACTGCTGCATGACATGGAATAATGAGAGAAGTCTAGGTGCTGCTTGCGTTGATGATGGTTACACGAACCCTAACGCCGGTTTTTTGGTCTTTGAAGAAAGCCTGAAGGACGAACATGGTAAAGAAACGGGAGATACAAGAATTTTAGGGCAGGCATACATCTGGTATGACCCACAAACAAAAACCGTGTGTTTTGACAACATTGAGATTCCTACAAAAGTAATAAGAGAAATGAAAAAGAAAGATTCCAGTGTATCAGTGGGAGCGTTTTTGAATGCTGTTGCAGATTCTGCAAAGGCAATTATCATAGGAATGAACCAAAAGGGAACTGCTGTTGAGAGAGTTACGCTAGGCACGGGATATTTGGACGATGAAGTGGATAACAAAAGATTGTATGATTATTACAAAGAACGCTTCGGAAAGCCGGAAGATAATCCTGTTGCAAAACACAGAAACTATTCGGGATACTCCGATGCAAAGTCATCTCAGTTTTTACTTGCTACTTATGATAAGAAGACAAAAGATATTGCAACCAAAATCACTGAAACATTAGATGCCGCACAGAAAGATGTGAACGAGGCAACGCTTGCCATGGCACATCAAAGGGAGCTGTAAAATGAGCCAAACAGACATTGCAGTTTTAAGAGAATTTCTGTCACCCCCATTGGAGAATGCTGACAAGGTGTTTGAGAAATTTCAAACGCTGGAAGGGGCAGAACTTTTTACAGGAAAACTTCCCGGACAGCGGTTTTTGTTTAAGCGTGGGTCGCGTCCGGACAGAATTACCTTAATTGTACATGCAGACACAGTCTTTTGAATCGCCAAGCCTTCCTACGGACATTACATTTTTAAGCAATGCCCGAGCCGGGGGAAAAGTGTGTTGTGTAAGCGTAAGTACGGGAGTTTATGGAATTCATTCTCCTAAAGAAAGAATAAACACAAAAGAATGGCAGGATATAGTAGATATGTCCCGGATATTTGTTCAGAAGGAAATGCCTAGATTCGAAATTCCTAAAACAAATGAAAGAGCATGGCTATGGGGATTCAATGAACCCCAACAGAAAATCTAAAGGAGAGTAGGTTATGAGCGATAAAGAACTTTTAAGAAATGCCCAATTAAAGTTAGATGAAAAAAGCAAGGCTCTTGCAGAGTTAGAAACTGAAAAGTCTGACATAATGCAGAGATTTAAAAAGGCTTCTATTAAACAGCAAAAACAAATTGAGAAAGAAATGCAGGAGAGCGAGAAAAAGTACGAAAAACTTTTAGGAGAAGTGACCGAAATAGCCGAGAAAATTAATAAGATAAAAAAGAGAATTTGCGGATAACAAAATCTTCCGGAAAAATTATAAAACATAAAGCATCGCAAAATGTGATGTTTTTTTGTATGGTTTGAATCAATTAAAAAAACAAAGGATCATAAAAGCCGATTCAATTCCCTTTGTGGAGAAAAAATGATAATATATGACAAGATACTAAGGAGAAAACAACACAGGATAAGCATTTTTGAAAATCTAACACCCAGCCAAAGTAGCTGTTCAAACTACAAAGCAGGACTTGCGAGTGCTGGCGTGTGCCGGGTCGGGAAAAACGCGCGTGGTGGCTGCCCGAATAATTTATTTAATTAAGGACGAAAATGTAAAACATGAAAATATTGTGGCTTTTACATATACCAATAAATCATCTAAAGAATTAAAGAGTAGAGTCTACGAGTACGCAAAGCAAGAAATTGGAACAAGTAAAGGCTTGGGCGGAATGTTTATCGGAACACTCCATTCATACTGCATGAGATTGCTCCAGGATCATGCTGAAGGTTACCGCACATTTGAATTACTTGACCCAATTAAACTACGATTATTCGTGGGGAAAACACTGGACAATCCCCGGCGGACATCCGGAAAGCAATGAAACACCAGTAGAAACATTGGAGCGTGAAGTTATGGAAGAAGCTTGCACTACATTAAAAAATATAAAATATATAGGAGCGGTTGAGGTTGTTGAAAATAATGAAACTTATTATCAATTACGATACACTGCTCGCGTTTTGGATGTTTTACCTTTTAATAAAGAATGGGAAACGAGTGAAAGATTATTTGTTGCTTTGGAAGATTTACATAATCATATTACTTGGTCAAAAGGGGTTACATTTAGTGAGCAAATAAAGTCAGCAAGAAAAATTTGGAATATTTAAGGTTGTTTTATGAAAATATTAATTTATCAACCACGAGTATCATATTTTACAGGCGGAGGAGAAATTTATCCACTCCAAAATGCTAAATTTTTTACAAAACTTGGTCATGACATTACGATTTTAACTACACGAGCAGATTTTCTAACTCCCAGCGATTATTTTACAAACTTTATTAAGAATAATAAAGATGTCAAAATAAAATATCTGGACCTTGATGAAAGTTTTAAAGATATTTATTAAGTTCTTGTAAAGTCAAATTATTTATAGTATAATAATAAGTAAGTTATACTTATAAAAATTCTTATAGGAGAAAAAAAATGGCAGACACAAGAAGTTTTTTAAATTGGAGAAATAGTAAATTTATAACTTTACAAATGACTCTAATAGGGTTGAGTTTAAAACAAGACACAAAACAGGAAGATAAGTGTAAGGTTGTTGAAGATTGGCTAAAAACAAATAACCATGCACTTGATAACGAAACCATAAATTTGCTTGCTAATAAATTTAATACTTATGTAAATTTAATCGGCCAAGAAGAAAGCATGCGTACTGAATAAAAGATTTTTTCGAAACAAAACAAGAATTTGGGATTATTTATGATGATAAAAAAATTGAGGAGTTGCTAATTCAAGGAGAAGATAAATTAAAAAAAATTATAGATATTACAGATTTTGTTATAAATGAACTTGGTGAAGGCGGGTTTTTTCTTGCACATTTTAAAAGAGAAAATGGAATAAAATATAATCAACCATTAAACAAAGAGCAATCAGAAATTTTTAAAAAAACACTTATAAACGCTCAAATCGCTGTAAAATCTGAAAAGCAAACAAAACAAAATGTTCATAGCCTTGAACCTAACCCTGAAAAAAGCACTACAACAAAGCAAGAGTCAACTCAAGCTGATAATGAATTTTACACACTAATGGAAAACCGATATAGTAATGATTATAATTTTTCATTATCTTTAAGCATGGAACAATTTAGTAATTTAGATAAAGAAGATTGGGAAAGTGAGTATCCAGAGTTAAAAAGACCAACAATCGAAGACATTCAAGAACAAAAAAGAATACGTGACGAACGCGATATTTGGATTCGGCCAACAATTGATGGCATTGGCCTTCTCCAAAAAAAGCTGAAAAGAATAGAACCCAACTTTGAAATAACAGGTCTTAGCTCGTCGCAAATCCAAGAGTTTTAGAACAAAGGGGTCTTACCTTTCCTATTAAAGCTGAATTGCTTAAAAATGAATTAATCTGTTTTGAGCAAAGTTGTAAAATTGAATTATTAGATAGTATGCATGATAAACAGTTGCTGACTATGGAGGCCGATGTTTTAAGACTTGATGAATCTGGTTTGTCTAATGAGGCAAGCAAAAATGTTTTTGAAACATTAAAAGCTTATAGGGGTATTAAAAATTATGACTATAATTTCACAAGAAATCACATGTTAATAAATTATGCAAGTTTAAACATTAATTCAAGTATGTCAGAATTAAAACATGGTGTAATTGATCAATCTACAGCGGATAAAAAAATTCAATTTTTTCAACAACAAATTGCTAATTATAAAGAAAAGAACAATATTATGGCTAAAAATAATTTTGAAACTATAACAGAAAAAGAGGAATATCTGGATATATGTTTGGAAGCATTAGATGATTCAATGTCACAGGCAGAAAATAGCTATCTCTTTCTATTCAGGCGTCAAAAAGTAGGGCCAGTAAACGACCAGCTTATATGAATGAAAAGTTAATTGTTGATTTGAATTTGTATAATGAACAAAACATGGAGAGGTAATTTAGTATTTATTAAAACTTTTGATATAGTAAATAATTTTATTGTGTTTATCTTTTCAAAAAATCTTTCTTTAAACTTTTTACAAGAGATTAAAAATTATTAACGGATATTAAAAAAATATTTTTAATACACTAAATAATTACGGTACTTAATTAACACTTTAATACATGTTTTACCATATTTAAGTATTGTCAAATAAATATAAATATTGTAATAAAACTAATGTCCTTATAGAGCAACACATTAAAAAATCTGATTAAAATGTATAAAAGTACAATAAGTTATATTTCAAAAATAACACTAGAAAATATAGTCAAAGGTGAAATTTGAAGTTAAGTAAATATATAAACAATAATGAGGAAAGGTGGAAAAAAGATAATCTATCTTTGATGGATTCGTTAATTCAGTTATTAGAGTCTAAAATAGGAATTAATCTTTACGAAAAAAGCAAAGTACGAAATAGTTCATCTACATATAACCTTTTAAAAGTTTGGTTGCTAGTTTTTTATAAAGAGGAATTATATTTAACTTTACAAGAATTAAATATTAATAAAAAAGCTTTTATTAAAAACTTAATAACATCATTGATATTAACGCTTACACGGGAAAAATCAAATATTAACATAATTTTAAAAGCTTTAATAGATGCCAATATAATAATTTCTTATAATTATGAAGCATCAGGCAATTTTGTAATTGAATCAAATGATTTTGGGACTTTGTTTTTTAAAAAAGCAAGTGAGTTTTTTAATGATTCAAGCATATTAGAATACATGAAAAAAAACAATATTGAAAGTGACTGTCACGAAAGTGCAATGTATTTGTTAAAAAAATATAAGCATTATACCGCAGTAACTGCTATTTGTGTTAAAAGTTTGAACAACAATTATTATCACTCTTTTTGTTTAGATAAAGAAAATAATGTAATAGATTTAACTGCTAATTTAATAATGGGAAAAGATTTATATTATTTATTGTATGAGGTTAAGGAACTTTCAATAGTGAATTGGGATGAATATAGAAAAATTAAAAATCAAAGCAAAGAATGGGACGAAAGTGGAACACTTATGCCCTTACTTAGAATTGCAGCACACAAAGAATTATTAAAAAATAAAAAATAATTTAATCTTTCAAACTTAAAAAATTTATAAATACGCTACTTATCGAAGATTTTACTTAGATAGTAAAATTAGCATTAGAAAAGCCTAACAACATTTTTTAGATTCTTATTATTCAATAAAATCAGGCTTTTTATGTGGCGGAAGGTTAGGGATTCGAACCCCAGGAGGCTTTCACCTCAACGGTTTTCAAGACCGCCGCTTTCGACCGCTCAGCCAACCTTCCAAAAATATTTATGCAATGAAATTGTATCATGGTTCTTTGAAAATGTAAAGAGATAAACAAAAATTTATTTATAGATTGGTTTTTGAAATAGTATTAGAGCAAATTTATTTTAGTATACTCTGCCCCACTTAAAATTTAGTTGTATAGATATATTATTTTTCGCCGGGGTATGAGCTCTTTTACGCTCATGAATACCTTATTAGTATTTACTTTGATATAACACCAACTTCAATTAGGATAATTTTTTATGTATTATAATAACTCATTAATGCTTGAATAATTTTTCTACAAACATATATAATTTCATTTTATAATCCTATTTTTTAATAATTCGTAAAAAATTATAACTAATAATTTGCAGTGTAGTTTAAGTATAAGTTTAAAATTCATGCCAAAGCGCTTTTCGATATAAAACAGTTGAAAATAGCTTAATGCTATTCTACCGTATCTTAAAAAAGCACTTGCGTTATTAGCGAGTGCTTTAAAGTGTTTGGTGCCGACGATCGGATTTGAACCGATACTTGAATTTAACTCAAACTTGCCCCTCAAACAAGTGTGTCTGCCATTCCACCACGCCGGCATATATAATATTATATCACAAGCGATACAATATTAAAAGGTATTATTTAATTAACAAAATGAAATATCTTACGAATTGCTTGAAACACTAGAAAAAAATTGATGCAGACTTAATTAAATTTTGGATTTAAGTATTATAAATAAGATCAAAAATATAAAAATGATTTTGTCTAATTTGCAGTAAAATTTCCAATTTATATTGACTTTTTTTTTCTAAGCATATATAATTATCACGCTACAATAAAACGAGGTTAAAAATATGAAAGAAAAAATTCATCCAGATTATCATGAGGTTGAAGTGACATGTGGTTGCGGAAACAAGTTTAAAACTAAATCTACCGTTCATGGTAACGCACTTAAAATTGAAGTGTGTAATAAATGCCATCCTTTTTACACAGGCAAACAAAAGCTTGTTGACACCGAAGGACGGGTGGAAAAATTCAAAAAGAAATTTAATTTAGATTAGTTATAACATATAATAGTGTGTGATTTTTAGGCGAAAGAATTTTCGGCTAAATTCTAAAGGTTACCTTTACTAACCCTTTATCGCACGCTATTTTTTATGTTTTAATTTTTTTATTAAATCCACTTTGTCGTACAAAAAAATTTATACTAAAATTATTCAAAGTCGAGTGAAGCTTTAAAACAAGGTAAAAAAATTTTAAAAATGTTAGCATTATAAAAAATTAAAAACTATTATCTTTTAAGCTAAATCTTAATCAATAGGCGGAATATATTGAAGTCGAGTGAAGCCTTGAAACAAGGTAAAAAAATTTTAAAACATATTGCGTTAGGTCAAGAAGATGCGCTTGAACTGTTGAGTTTTGCAAGTGGTAAAAATAAATCGCTACTGCTTGGAAATATTGAACTAGCCGACAACGCCTTTAATAAGTATATCGCACTAATAAATCGCAGAGCAAAAAAAGAGCCCATTGACAGCATTATTGGACACACGCTTTTTAACGGTATTAAAGTTTTATTTAACCCTCACACGCTAACACCTAGAAAAGAAAGTGAGCTACTAGCGGATATGGTGGTTAAAGAAATAGGTGATCGGCAAAATTTAAAAGTGCTGGATCTTTGTTGCGGAAGCGGATGCATTGGAGTTAGTATTGCTAAAAATACAAACGCACTTGTAACCTGCGCAGACATTAGCGAGTACGCACTAACTCACACTAGGCAAACCGCAGATAATAACGGCGTGCAAGTGGAAATAATAAAAACTGATATGCTAAATAATATTGTTGATAAATATGATATAATAGTTTGCAATCCACCATATATAGATAAAATTGATATGGAAAAATTAGAAACAGAAGTAAACGATTACGACCCTGCACTTGCACTTTATGGTGGAAATGATGGCATGGATTTTTACAAAATATTAGCAAAAACCGCACATAAAAATTTGACTTGCAGTGGTAAAATGTTTTTAGAATTAGACCATAAAAATGCTTACAATATTACCCTGCTATTTAAAAATTATAGTGATATTCAAATAAAGAAAGATTACTCAAACTTAAATAGATTTTTAATTGCATCAAACTTAAAATTAGTATAATTTTATTCTTATTTTAAAAACGATACTTGCATAAATTTGAACTTAAACTGTTACTTGCAGATTATAGTTTATATATGTCATTCGCTTTTATTTTAGATTACTTTTAAAGTTAATAAATTTATTAATTTAAAAACATTTAAACACTACTTGAAAAATTTATATAATAACATTACATTAAATTTAAAAAGTTATACACTGCCTGCAATTTTTAAAGTGCCTTAAAAACTATCTATAAATAAAAAACAGCTATAAAACTTCTAAGCATATATCTTAGAACTAGAAACAATAGAACCATTCTAGTTAGAGTAAAATCAAAAAACAATACTTATAAGTTTTAAAAAAGGGAAAGTTATGATTGAAAAAATAAAATCATTAAAAGAAAAATTCGATTTTTTAGCAGAGGAAATAATAAAGCCGGAAGTTATTTCCAACAATAAATTATACACAAAACTAATAAAGGAATATAACACCTTACAGCCTATTAGCATAGCTTTTAATAATTATCAACAAACAAATAAAAACTTACAAGATGCGCTTTTGTTGTTACCGCTTGAAAGTGATAACGAGATGAAAGAATTACTATCATTAGAGATTGAAGAATGTAAACAAAAGATTGAACAATTAAACGAACAAATTAAAATTATGCTATTGCCAAAAGATGAAAACGATGAGAAAAATGTTATCATTGAAATTAGAGCCGGAGCGGGCGGAGAGGAGGCGAGTTTATTTTGTTCTGTGCTACATCGAATGTATTCAATGTTTGCAGAAAGCAGGCGCTGGAAAATGGACCTTTTGCATGCTAACCAAACCGAACTTGGCGGTATGAAAGAAATCGCTTTTATGATTAAAGGCAAAGATGTTTTCAAACATTTGAAATATGAAAGCGGAGTGCATAGAGTTCAACGCGTTCCCGAAACCGAAAATTCTGGTCGTATCCACACCAGCACTTCCACCGTTGCAGTGCTCCCTGAACACGAAGAAGTGGATGTGGATATTCAAGAAAAAGATTTGCGTATCGACACTTACCGCAGTTCGGGTGCAGGTGGACAACATGTAAACACAACCGATAGTGCAATTAGAATAACACATATTCCAACAGGAATTGTGGTTGCATGCCAGGATGAACGCTCGCAAATAAAAAATCGTGAAAAGGCAATGAGCGTTTTAAAAAGCAAACTATACGACCACTATCAAATGCAGTTAGACACAGAATATGCTAAAAATCGCCGAGAACAAGTGGGAACGGGTGATAGAAGTGAACGCATTCGCACATATAACTATCCTCAAGGAAGACTCACCGACCACCGCATCAATTACACATCATACAACCTAGACGGCTTTCTAAACGGCGATTTAGACGATTTAATTGAACACCTGGCAATCTTTTACCAAAAGAAAAAATTAGAAGAAATAAATTAAACGATTAATTTTTAAAAAAAGCAATAGAATTTACCATTGCTTTTTTTATTTATAATAAAATTATTTGCTAAAAATTAAGCAGTTTCACATGAGCACAAAATTAATTTTTTAGCAATATACTAATCTTTTTATTCTTCATCTAAGTAGCAGGTTTCTAAGTCGGCAGTGTGGAAAAGTAGCGACAAAGGATGTCTTCTAAACGCCTCTGCCATTGAATACGAACCACCCTTAACTCGTGTGTCAAATCCGCCCATGTGCCAATTAATTGCCATTGCCTCATCACGAGTAAGTTTCATAAACCCTGAAATTATGTAAACAGTTTTTTCGCCGTGTCCATATGGCAAATTGTCGCAAACTGTATAATAAGGCTTTTGCACCCACTCTCCATTTTCTTTAACATTTCTAAGTTCTGATTTATAAAAATCAATTTTGCATAAATCATGAAGTAGTCCACAAATAGCAGCAGTTTCATGCGAATATGTTTCTTGCCAATTTTCGCCGTATTCTGCTTCTAGTTTTTTAATAAATCGTTTATAAACAAGCAAACTGTGCTTAGCGAGTCCCCCATCCGTGCAGGAATGAAATCTTGTGCTCGCAGGCGCTTTAAAAAAGTCTGATTTTTTTAACCATTCCAATAACTGTTCACTGCCTTCTCGTTTTATATGTTCTTTATAAATATCAATAAACTCTTTTTTTACATCCATTTTAATTTACCTTTTGTTTTTTAAATTTTAGCATATAAACATAAAATCACAAAATTATTATGGGGTTTAAAAAGTCATGTGAATAAAAAAACTCTATTAAACAATACGGAAATTTACTCAATTTTTTTTAAATTTTACGCAACTAAGTTATCATCACATATCTATTGATAGTTTATTAATAAAAAAATCCGCAACCTACAAGAATAAGTAATTGACACCAATAAAGTTCAATGTCAATCCAGCGAACATGTTACTATTTATATACAACTATTTGAAAAACCTCAAAATAAACACCTACCACTTTAACAGCATACCGCCATTTAAGTTTATATTTTCGCCATTTATAAAGTCGGAGTTTTTTGAACTTAAAAATACTATTGCCTGATAAACATCCTCTTTAGTGCAAATTCTTCCGCGTGTGGATTTGTGAGCGAAGTCATCAATTTCTTGGCGCGTAAACGACTGCAAAGCAAGCGGCGTTAATGTTATAGATGGGCTAATACAGTTTACTCTAATTCCGTATTTTTCCAATTCCACTGCTGCACTTTTAGTTAACATCACAATTCCAGCAGCTGCAGAACTATATGCAGAGCCATCTATTCTAGGTTTTATTGCAAGGCGGGAAGAAATATTAATTACACTTGGATATTTTGATTTTTTTAGAAATGGTAACGCTCCTTGAATGCAAAACACTTTTCCAATTAAGTTTACTTCAACTATTTTTTTATAGATATCATAATCGTAACTTTCTATATATCCATTTTTATCAAACGCTGCGTTATTAATAAGAATATCGATATATGAAAAGTTCTTTTTAACTTCTTTAAAAATATTTTCAATATCTTCTTTTTTGCCAAGATCAGCATAAATAAAAAATGCTTTATCTCCGTATTTTGAAAACTCTTGTTTAGTTTTTTCGATGCCTTTATTGCTAACAATAATAACACTATCCCCATTTTTTAAAAACTGTTCTGCAACATACAGTCCGATCCCTGAAGTTGCACCTGTTATTAAAACTATTTTTTCCATTTATTCTCCTTTAATTTTTATCTTTAAAATATGTAAAAAATAAAATATTATAAATTTATATGGCAATCTTTTTTTGTTGAATATTACAACACCTAAATAAACTAACCCCGCAATTAAGGTAGCAAACATAGTATATATCCACCATGTTGCAACACTTCCACTCATAATTCCCACGCTATTAAGCCAGCGAAACGAACTAATTCTTGTTAGCCACTTTAACTCCGGGGCACCGCCAATCATGTTTGTGTGAGCATTAAATCGTTAACTTCTATCATGCATATTAACTTTTTTATTATTACATATAATAATATACTAAATAATGCGTGCTCGTCAAATTAAAAAATGCGTTGTAAAAATTTGGTAACATTTGACTTGCAAAATAACTCCATATTTGTTGACTTAAATGTGGAAATTTTATAAAATATATTAATCCATTAAATTTAAAATTATTAGGGGAAGAAAAATGTATAATTCACTGCAACTGCTATATATTATTATTTCACTATTCGTCACAGTTTCAATTTTAATAGCAAGTTCCTTTTTAAAACGCGAAAAGCATAAAGATTGGTTTTTAAAATTTTGGGCATTGGCAACTTTTATAATTCATATTAGTATTATGTGGGTAAATTATTTAAAATTTGGCAAAGCAGACGCACCATCTTCCGTGCTTTTTCCTATATTCTTTTGCAACGCATCTATGTATTTATTATTGATTGTAGCTTTTATGAAAAACAAGAAAGGCAAAGCTTTTTACTATTTGGCAACCTTCACTGCCTATGCAGGCATGTTAGGAGCGTTGATAACTGTGTTTGAAAGTCATTACTTTGCTAGTAGCAACACAAACATTTCATGGGGCGATATTAAAAGCATGCTGAGCCATAGCACAATGTTAGTTGGTTGCTTATATTTATTTGTTGGAAAATTTGTTTCAATACGAGTAAGTAACTTAATTCCTTTTTCGTTAGGGTTAATAGGTTGCGGAATACTAGGCATTGGCATTAACAGTTTATTTATTGCATGTGGGTTAAATAACCCAAACTCAATGTATTTAGCAGAAAGCGCATTATCTGATGTTCCATTCTTAACCGGTCCATTTTTTGCTGGCTTGTTTCTTATACTCATCTTTGTGTTCACTGTCATTTGGGAAATGTTTGCTTATAAAAAAAATGAACGCTGGTATAATAATCTGCACTTAACTTTTAAAAACAAATTTAGAAAAGAAAAAAAAGAATCTGATTAAAAAATATTAAATTCTATAAATACAGCATTTTTTATCCGTTTTAGCATAAAGCAATATTAAATAAATTTTTATGCTAGAACTTTTTTTTAAAAAAATATTTTTCTTTAGTTTTAAATTTTTAAATGTCATACCTATTATTGTAATAATTGCAGTTTTTTCTCTCCCACTATAAGCAAAACTTATAACTATAGCTTAATGGGTTTTTGAAAAGTAGAAAAATCCTTTAACGGATTTTTTAACTTTAAATACCAAAAAAATATTTTGACTAGTGCCTCACTTTACTTAAATACATAAGTATTTTTTATCTAATTAAAATCCAAGTCAATGAAATTATATTGTTTTAATATTGTTTATTTTTTTATTTCACTATGCTTTATTATTGGCGGAGTTTGCCTAAATAAGTATGTGTTTTTGAGTTTGGAAAAATAAAGCAAAGCGCCAAACATTATAATAACTAAACTTATTATTTGTGAGATAGATATAAATAAAAGTATTCCTCTTTGTTCATCTCCTCTTATAAATTCAATCATAAAACGAGCAGTGCCATATAACACGGTGTATAGAAACACAACAAGATAATCATTGTGTTCTTTTTTATTAACAATTAAAAGAATTATAAAAATTATTGTGCATGCAACCATTTCATATAATTGAGTGGGATGAACTTTCACTCCATGAATTTCTAGTAACGGTGAATTATCAAAAATAACACCTAAAAATGAGTTAGTTGGTTGTCCGTAGCAACAGCCGTTTAAAAAACAACCAATCCTGCCTATTGCACTTCCAAGAGGAAGCACAATGCATACATTTTTCCATACAATTTTAGGTGAAAGTCCATGTAGTTTAATATAAAGCGAACCCATTAAAAATCCGCCAATAACTCCTCCATAAAAAACTAAACCGCTATTTAACACCCAAAGCATAAAATTAAAATTTCCTAATGAAGTAAAAAGCTTTAATGAAACTAACATAGCCAGCAATTTTGCGCCCACTATCCCACCAATAAATATGTAAACAGCTAATAAAAATTTATCCAGTGGCAGGATACTCTTTTTTGTAAGCAAATGAAAAACACTTCCGCAAACGATAAACGCCACAAAAATCATTATTGCATATGATGATATGTTTTTTCCAAATATATTAAAAAACGGTTGCATATAATTTCCTTTTAAAACAATTATACACTATTTTTTAACACATACAATTTATTTTTAATGTTTAACTCAATACAAAGAATAAGAAAATCGCTTTAATTCTATATGACTTTTTGATATAATACTTGAAAATAAAGGAAATAAACATGCGCCAAATAATTAGTGTTATTTTAACAAATTGGACATCTGTTTTATTTGCAACTCTTTTTGCAGTGTTTTGTCTTTCTGTTGTAATTTATCAAACCAAAGACACTATAATAAAAAAAAGAGAAGTGAAGCGAAATATTGAGAAATCAAAGACCTTTAAAAAATATAATGTAACAGAAGTGGATATTGATACGCTAGACGAGAAAAATGATTATTGATATTATTGCAAAAAGCAACTCCTGCTTAAAGTTAAATTAACCTACAATAATGAAGCAAATTTTTAAGTGATGCGGAATTGATATGCAATTAAACCGTATCTTTTTTAATAACTAAACTTTATCTTAGGTAATTATTTCAGACTTAATTTTAAAAAGATATTTTTTCTTAAAAGCAAAAAACATCTGTGGCTTTTCACAGATGTTTTTTATTTATTATAAAAACTTAGATGCAGTTTTTTATAGTATGACCCAGCGTCGTTTTATTTTTATACGAAGCAAGATTAAAAAGTTTATATAGTTTAAGATTATTTACTTTTTTTAGTGGTTTTGATTTCTGTTGTAACTTCTTCCACTTTGTTATCATCTTTATATTTTAATAGTTGTTTAAACACTTGGTTCGTACCCGTTGCTGCAAGACCAGATGCGCCACCAATTAAAATAGCATTAATCACGTTTTCTGCTAAGATTATTTCAGGCTGTAAGTAAAATAATACCACGCCGAGCACTGCACCCGTGAAGGAAGCAATTATAGGAATTGCTCGTTTGAAATTTTCTTTTTCGCCCACCAAATATTTTAGTAAGTTGATAAACCAGTAAACAATTATTGCTATAGCTGGAATGCTAATTGTTTCCAAAAATTCCATGTTCTCTCCTTTTAGTTTCATATTGATATAATTATATAATATCTATATATATAATTTCTATTTTTTATGACAAAGTTATTATTTAAATAATCTTTTAACAAATACTAATAATTGCTGCCTGTAATATAAAACCGCAGTCCAAGGATTTGCTTAATTACAAATATCAATTTTTTTAAAACGCAAACTATCCGCCAGTTATTAAGCAAACCTTAAATAAAACCACTTATCTGGAAGTTTAGGAAAAGTTTGTGCGAAAGTTAAATTAATAGTTAGGTCAAAGCTGTAATGAATTATTAAACAGAGCCAACCTTAGTAGTAGTTTTTTGTTACAATTTTTTATATTAAGAATTGTGCGTAAAAATAAAAAAACAGCTTAATAAAACTGTTTTTGGAGCTTGCGGGCGGAATCGAACCGTCGACCTGCTGATTACGAATCAGCTGCTCTACCAACTGAGCCACGCAAGCATTTTATGAGTTAATTTTCTAATATCTTTTTATAAATTTTAAGTTACAATAAGTGAATTGTTACTAGTTTTGATTTTTAGACTGTTTAAATTTTTTTATTCTTTCTACTTTTATAACACACATATTAAAAAGGTATATTTTATCTTATAAAATGAATTTCACTAATAAATAATGCATTATATTTTATTAAAATATTTAAAAAATTATAATGATAAATAAATTTTAATGGAACTTTAAAACTCACCACACATTCTAATCTTTATAAAAGCATTTTTTTATAACTATTGAAAAATCAAATTTTAAAAAAATTTAATTTTCAAACATTCTTTAGTTTATTTTTTTAAACTATTTTAAAATGCTTTTAATAGCCCAGCACACCTTCCACCGACTCATCGTTATCTATCCAATCTTGAACTAGATAGGTGGTATATTTATTTTCTTCCGTTCTAACGATAACTTTTTCAATACCTGCATTTATAATTAATCGCTTACACATAGAACAGCTATTTGGATTTTTAACATATTCGCCCGTGTTCACTTCAAATCCTGCAATATAAATAGTTGCACCCATCATATCTTTGCGCGAAGCACTAATGATTGCATTTGCTTCAGCATGCACACTTCTGCAAATTTCATATCGTTCGCCTCTTGGCACTGCCAATTTCTCTCTAATACACTCACCTAAGTCAATACAATTTTTTCTGCCTCTAGGCGCACCATTATAACCCGTTGATATTATTTCATCGTTACTAACAATAACCGCGCCGTATTTTTTACGCAGGCAAGTGGAACGCTCGGAAACCGTTTCAGCTATTGCTAAATAATAATTAATTTTATCTTTTCTCATAATCTTCTTACCCCGATTATTTTAAGGATGTTTTTTAAACAAAATATGTCATTGAATAGTTTACTATATTAAAAGTTAAAAATCAATACACCTGGCTAATTAATTAAACTGCAACCACATAATATAATAACAAAATTAGCAAAAAATAAAAAACTAATTTGTGCATTTCGACATAAATTTTAGATGCCAAAAATTAATTTCAAATTATTAAAACTAAAACAAAATGAGTTTTTTTTAATATTTTATAAAAAACTTTAAATCAAATTTAAGTAAAAAACTTTAACAAATATCACTTGTTATAAAGTGACTCTTTTTTTTAGGTCCTTTACCAACTTTAAAAGCAGGTGACAAAAAACGGAAAAATAAATTTCTCCGTTTTTTTATATTATTATTATATAATTTAAGCCGTTAGATATTCCAAATAATTATAAAGTTTGTCTTGCTTTGCAAGTGTTTTAATTTGGTATAAGCTAGAACTTAAGTTTGGCACTCCATTAGTAGAGTTTTCAAGATAAATAGTAATTTCGCCCAGTGTGTCTGCTTTCGTAACTTGGAAAATCATTTTTTTGTATTGAACTGTTGCATCTCCTGTTGTTTTATTTGGGTCATTATAAACTTTTCCGAAAAGTTCAAGCGTTTTGGTATTTTCTTGATAATGATTAGTAAAGTCTAAAATAATAACATACTCGTTTAAAGTGCTTGTTATAATATTATTTATTGCTGTTGAGATTGACACAACATTTGTTTTGTGTGAATAATGGTTTAGAAAAACTGATGCAAGAACAGTCTCTTCATAACCCTTTTTATTTAAGTTTAAAATTTCTTCAATAATTTTGGCATCGTTTTCGTCAGCCGATTTATACTCAGTGTGTATTATTCCATTTTTCCAAACTTCAATAATCATAACTTCTTCATTTTTAATTGGATAATAAAATGAACTTTTCACAAGTGCAGTTATAATAGTTGCAACTAAGATGGCAACTAACAACCCTGCTATTGAAAAACTTAATACTTTTTTCATGAAATCTTTCCTTTGTTTCTTTTTAGTAATGTTTAAATTTAGCTTAATCGGGAGACAGTTTTATAATCATTTGGCACTTGAATTTAAATACTTTATTATTTTAGTGTTCTTAAACTAATTTGTCAATCAATTTGACAATACTAATTTTTTTATCAGTGTTTTTTATTTTTATTTACTATCATTTTTTTTGTCAACGCTATTTTTTTTAACATTTTTATTTTCATTTTTTAATTGTGTTTTGCTATTTTTTTTATCAGCATTTTTTGCTTTTTGTTTAACTTTTTTATCTTTGTTTTTCGGTTCTTCTTTCGTTTCTTTTTTGTTTCTTATTTTTTCTTTGGTTTCTTTTTCTTTATTTTTTGGCATCGTTGGTTCTTCTTTCACTTGCAAATCCTTTTCTTCTTCGCTTGATTCCTCTACATCTAAATTATTTTCTTTTATAATTTGCAAATTTTTTTCCTTCAACTCTTTAGTTTCATTTTTTATCATTTCATATTCTTCATCAGATATAACGCCTACTTTTTTAAAAGCTGCGGCAGTTTGTTCTTTTAACTCTTGCATTTTTTCTTCATGTGCTAATTTTTGCTCTAATTTCTTTTTTTCATCTCGCTCACGTTTTTGTTCGAGTTTACTTGTTAACTCTTCAGCAACATCTTTATAATCTTTTCCGCTCATAATAGCATCTACTTCTGCTTCATATATAGTTTCTTTCTCAAGCAAAAGTTTAGCCATGTTTTCTAAAACTTCATGCTTATCTTGTAATATTTGTTTTGCTTTTAGATAATTTTCGTCAATTATAACCTTAACTTCTTCGTCAATTATTTTTGCAGTTGCATCACTATATGAATTTTGTAATTGATAATCACGACCTAAGAAAACTTCTTCACTCTTACCATAACTTAAAAACCCAAGTTTTTTGCTCATGCCCCATTCAGTAACCATCTTTCTTGCAATCTCTGTTGCACGCTTTATATCACTGCTTGCTCCTGCAGTTATATCATTAAACACAATTTCTTCAGCAATTCTTCCACCCATAAGCATGCTAATTCTATTATTAAGTCTTGATAGAGTATAATGATCATCATCATCAATAGGGCGAGTTGAAGTATAGCCGCCTGCCATTCCGCGTGGTATGATAGACACTTCATGCACGCTATCGCCCATTTGTAATGACTTTGCAATTATAGCATGTCCAGCCTCGTGATAGGCTGTTATTCTTTTGTCGCGTTCAGTTATAACTCTGCTTTTTTTCTGCGGACCCATCAATACTTTATTAATACCCTCAGTTATGTCCTCCATATTGATTGTAACTCGATTATCACGAGCAGCTAAAATTGCTGCCTCGTTAAGAAAGTTTTCTATATCCGCACCCGTGAATCCACTCGTTAAGCGCGCGATCGTTTTAAAATCAATGTCTTTATCGATAGGCTTGTTTTTAGCGTGAATTTTAATAATACCTTCTCTACCCTTAACATCTGGAAAATTCACAAATATTTGACGGTCAAACCTGCCCGGTCGAAGTAGTGCTGGATCCAGGACATCTGCTCTGTTGGTTGCAGCAAGCACTATTATTCCTTCATTACTTTCAAAGCCGGGGCTGCGTTCGGGACACCGGCTTTGGATGCGGTGACCAGATGACATACGCCG
>ENA-UOOK01002494-UOOK01002494.1-fermentation-metagenome-genome-assembly--contig:-NODE-2494-length-22506-cov-7.738720_pt1 | contig 22506 bp, 21 predicted proteins | sample MGYA00245777_ERZ724023 | MGnify/ENA primary metagenome ERZ724023 (study PRJEB28704, sample SAMN03018312) | fermentation metagenome | biome: anthropogenic terrestrial biome; feature: soil; material...
CGGATTTTCGTTTCCCAAACGGCAAGACGTTTGCGAAACCTGCTAAAGCAGATTGTAAAACAGGACCCTCCGGTAAAACCGGAGGGTCCTGTTGATATTTCATACAAATTTAAATTGAAATTCTTAGTGCAATATCGTACAAATTTTTGTCAAAAACACGTTTCATATCCAAGGCTTCCGTAATATCAAGATCAACAATCTTTCCGCCGCGCATAACAACAACCCGATTGCTCTTACCGCTGTAAAGAAGTGTTACCGCCAGCGAGCCCATCTGACTGCCGACAACTCTGTCACGCACCGTTGGAGAACCGCCACGCTGCACATGACCGAGAACCGTAGCCCTTGATTCAATTCCTGTTGCCTCTTCTATATCTTTTGCCAGCTTGTCAACCCCGCCGACACCTTCCGCTACTACAATGATAAAATGCTGTTTTCCGGTTTTTTGCGTGAAACGCATCCGGTCAACAATATCTTTTTGAAAATCATATGGTATCTCTGGGACAAGGATACTGGTTGCACCAACAGCAATACCGGTCTGCAACGCAATATCACCGCAGCGCCGGCCCATAACCTGCACAACACTGCACCGGTCGTGAGACTCCATCGTGTCTCTAAGACGATCGATCATTTCCACCGCTGTGTTCACCGCTGTGTCAAATCCAATCGTATATTCGCTGGAAGCGATATCGTTGTCAATCGTACCCGGTACACCGATACAGGGAATTCCTGCATTGGTTAGGTCTCTGGCTCCGCGGAAGGAGCCGTCTCCGCCAATCACCACAACCCCGTCGATTCCAATCTTCCTACAGTTATCCGCAGCTTTCTGGACACCTTCCGGTGTATTGAACTCTGGGCTGCGGGCTGTATATAACATCGTGCCTCCGCGGTGAATAATATCGGATACCGTGCGCAGGTTCATTTCAACAATTTCACCGTTCAGCAGTCCGTTATAGCCTCTCTGGATTCCCATGACGCGCATCCCATAGGAAAGGCCCGTCCTGACGACCGCACGCACCGCCGCGTTCATGCCCGGCGCATCGCCGCCGCTTGTCAGCACAGCAATTGTTTTAGTAGCCATCGTTTTTGTCCTCCTATAATAATTTCACTGAATCTTTGCTTTGCACTATAGAAAAAACATTTTCCCACAAGAGCAATTCTATTTAATATTATAGTCGATAGAGCAGAAAAAAGGACATGGAAAATATGGACAATTCAATCTCATATATAGATTATTGTTGCAAACCGTCAACTATTGCCACATTGGCATCCCCTAAAAGCTTTTTTAATTCTCTTACTAAAACATTGTTGACGCTGACACGCATGGAAAACGGCGCAAGCATTAGTTTGCGGGAGTTGGAAAAATAAACATACAAAGGAGTCGGGCCGTCAAATACAGCGAGATACTTCTTCGCTTTGATGTAAAGCGGACTGTCCGGATTAGGCACTTTTAAGTACAGCCCGGGACGTTTGCATCTGCGGCCAGTTTGCGTTCCCTTTTCACCGCGGGGTGAAGGGGCCGGCTCAAGAGTCTGACAGATCAGTTCTGGATCTTTTTCTTCACGGATACTGACGCGGGCGAGAACCTTTACGATTCTTCCCTCCGCAATGATTTCAGCGTATTCCGACAGGGTTTTCGGAAAAACAAGCATGTTGATAGAGCCAAACAGATCCTCCAGCTGGACAAACGCCATGGTGCTGTTGCTTTTGGTTACTTTCAGACGAACTTTGGTGATAATTCCCAGCGCGGTTACCATCTCTCCGTCACGGTGGTCTCCCCCTTCGTCTAAAAGATCGCCGATACGAACTGCATGAAGCGAATCATACAAGTCGACATAAGCGGCCATGGGATGACCGGAAAGGTACATGCCTGTGACCTCTTTTTCCATAGACAGTTTATCGGAAGCACTGAAGTCTTCCATCGAAGGCAGCCGGAATTCTTCCCTGCCGGACTGAACGTCATTATCAAAAAAGCCAATCTGCCCCTCAACATTCTGTTTTCGATCCTCGGACAGATAATCCAGCACGGAACCGGAGCCTGTCAGCATTTGCCTGCGGTTTGCCCCCAATCCGTCAAGGGCACCGCATTTAATGAGGCTCTCAAGCGCGCGCCGGTTTAAATGGTCGAACAGCCTTTTGCAGAAATCAAAAAAGGAGGAAAATTTTCCGTTCGCTTCCCGATCAGCAATAAGAGCATCGATGAAACCTTTTCCTAAATTCCGGATTGCCAAAAGGCCAAAACGGATATTTTTATCCGCAACGGTAAATCCCATGCCGCTCTCGTTCACATGAGGCGGAAGGACACGGATGCCCATCCGGAGACATTCTGCAATGTAGGTGGAAAGTTTGTTAGTATTGTCCAAGACACTCGTCATAAGCGCCGCCATATACTCACGGGGATAATGGCATTTGAGCCATGCCGTCTGGTAACTGACCACCGCATAAGCCGCCGCATGAGATTTATTGAAAGCGTAGGAAGCAAAACTGGCCATTTCGCCGTAAACGGCTTCTGCGGTTTTTTCGTCAATGCCGCGGCGGATACATCCTTCTACTTCGACTTCCCCTTTTTCATTAGTAAGGCCATGGATAAAAATTTCTTTTTCACGCGCCATAATATCTTTTTTCTTCTTGCTCATTGCACGCCGGACAATATCGGCGCGCCCGAGGGAATACCCTGCCAGCGTACGGAAAATCTGCATAACCTGTTCCTGATATACAATGCAGCCATATGTTACATCCAAAATCCCTTTCAGCAGCGGGTGACGGTAAGTTATTTTCTGAGGATTATGGCGGTTTTCAATATAACGCGGGATCGATTCCATCGGACCGGGACGGTACAGAGAAATTACGGCGATCAGGTCTTCGATATTTTCCGGCTTCAGCTGCATAATGACATTGCGCATTCCGGAAGATTCAAACTGGAAAACGCCATCTGTAGCGCCGTTCGACAGCATCTTAAAGACCGCTCCGTCGTCCATGGGGATACCTTCGATGCGGAATTCCGGTTTTTCTTTCGCAATCATATTCTGGGCGTTTCGAATAACTGAAAGGTTCCGAAGGCCGAGAAAATCCATTTTAAGAAGGCCTAGTTCCTCCAAGGTCGTCATGGTATACTGCGTAACAACAGCGTCGCCATTCTTTGCCAGCGGAACATATTCCGCCACCGGTTTGTCCGTAATCACGACACCGGCTGCATGCGTAGAGGCATTGCGCGGCATTCCCTCCAGCTGCCGGGCCATGTCAATCAGGCTGTGTACCTGCAGGTCGGTATCATAACGCTGTTTCAATTCTCCCGATGCTTCCAACGCTTTATCCAGTGTAATATTCGGCTCCATAGGCACTAGCTTGGCAATTTCGTCCACTTTGGCGTATGGAATAGCCATAGCTCGCCCGACGTCGCGGATCGATCCGCGCGCGGCCATAGTTCCAAATGTAACAATCTGAGCTACATGATCTGCACCGTATTTCTGCACAACATAATCGATCATCTCAGGCCTTCGCTCATCGGCAAAATCGATATCAAAATCCGGCATGCTGACGCGCTCTGGATTTAAAAAGCGCTCAAACAGGAGATTATAGCGAATGGGATCGATACCGGTGATGCCAATACAATAAGCGGCAAGACTGCCTGCCCCGGAGCCGCGGCCGGGCCCAACGGGGATACCAACTTCCTTGGCATGCCGCACAAAATCATGAACGATCAGATAATAATTTACATAGCCCATCTTTTCGATCGTGGCAAGTTCGTATTCCAGGCGATCCACGATACTTTGATCCGGATGCTCGCCGTATTTTTCGTGGAGTCCGGCATAACATTTTTTTCGAAAATATGTGACATTATCCTGCCCATCCGGCGTATCAAACCGAGGAAGTTTGGTCTTGCCGAATTCAAATTCCACATGGCAGCGCGAAGCAATTTTCACGGTGTTGTCCGCCGCCTCAGGGACCTGCGGGAACAGCGCGCGCATTTCTTCTTCCGTCTTAAAATAAAACTGATCGCTCCCGAACTCCATGCCATCCTTGTCCTCAATGGTATGGTTGGTCTGAATACACAAAAGGATGCGGTGCATTTTGCTGTCTTCAGGGCGGATATAATGGCAGTCGTTTGTCACGACAAGCGGAATCCCCGTTTCACGGGAGATTCGAATAATGGACGGATTGATCAGTTTCTGTTCCCGGAGGCCGTGATCCTGTAATTCCAAATAGAAATTGCCTCGTCCAAAAATACCGTCGTAGCGCAGCGCGGCCTCTTTTGCGCTGTCGTAGTCGCCGGCCGTCAAGTCACGGGCCACTTCCCCTGCCAAGCAGGCGGAAAGGGCAATTAACCCTTCGTGATACTGATTCAGCAATTCGTAATCAACACGCGGCTTAAAATAAAAACCTTCCGTCCAGGAACGGGAAACCATGGCGATTAAATTCTGATAGCCGGTATTATTTTCGCACAGAAGAACCAAATGCCGGTTTTCGGAGTCCAGTTCATGAACTTTGTCAAAGCGTGTGCGCGGCGCCACATACACTTCACAGCCGATAATCGGGTTGATCCCCTTTGCCTTCGCTTCTTTGTAAAAATCGACGGCTCCGTACATAACCCCGTGGTCGGTGACGGCAACGGCGGGCGCCCCGCGTTCTGCCGCCGTGTCAACTAAGCGGCGGATGCGGCACGCGCCGTCCAGCAGGCTGTATTCGCTGTGAACGTGAAGATGGACAAACATTTTACGCGCTTTCCTCCCGCATGAAAATTCAATAAAACTCTTTACTTCCCGCACGTTTCGGAGTAGTGGATAATCCGCTCCAGACGGTGGTAAACTCCGGAACGGCTAAGCGGCGGCACCAGCCGAAGGCCCAGCTCCCGAAGCGAAAGCTCTGGATTCTGCAGCCGCACAGCCGCCAATTTTTGAAGGTCTTCCGGCAAAGCAGCAAGCCCGCAGGTCCTCTGGATTTTTTCAATGGCTAAAACTTCCTGCGCAGCGGCTGAAGCTGTTTTTCCGATATTTGCCGTTTCAAAATTTGTCTGGCGGTTTACCTGGTTGCGCAGTTCCTTAAACATACGGATTTGCGTCAGTTTCATGGACGCGGACGGTGCACCGAGAAAAGTGAGAAAATCTGCGACACGCTCTCCGCCTTTTACATACACAACATAAGTGCTTTTCCTGCGGGAAAACCGCGGCTGAAGGTCCAGTTCCAAAATGTCCCGCATCAAAGCTGTCAAGTCCTTAGCCAGGTTCATGTACGGCACGGCAAATTCCAAATGGTATTCACAAGACGGATCGGCAACTGTTCCGCAGGAAAGAAAAGCCCCCCGGAGAAATGCTGAACGGCAGCATTCATTTTCCAAATTGGCAAGATTGATGTGAAGGCTGATTTCTCGGCCTGTATGGCCGAGGCTGCCGAATATTTTCTCCGCCTCTTGCCTGCCAGCCGCAAAGACGGTGCAGACACCGCCCCCGCGCGCACCGGAGACTGCAATTTTCATGACAGCACCGGTCACCCGTGCGGCGGTATCTGCGGCAGTCCGGGCAACCATAGGGTTTTCCGTCGAAAGGACAACAGAGAAAGGGGAAAAAGATTTTCCAAACAGAAATAGGCCGTAACACTCTGCCCGGCGGCAGCATGTCCGAAGCGGCAGTTTGCATAATTCATTTTTTGTATCAGAAGAAAACGACATGGCGGAACCCCCAAGTCTTTACTTCTTTTGGATATCTCTGTGGTTGACGCTTGCCCGCAGATTCTGGGCTAAAAGATGTTCATACAGGACCTGAGCCAGTGTGACGGAACGGTGATGGCCCCCCGTACACCCGATAGCGATAACCAGCTGGCTTTTGCCTTCTTCACAGTACAGCGGCATCATATAATCAATCAGGTCAAAAAGGCGTTTGACAAAGCCCTTCGTTTTATCAGATTTCATAACATAATCCCGTACGGGCTGATCCAGACCGGTAAGATGCTTTAAGCTTTCTACATAAAACGGATTCGGCAGGCAGCGGACGTCAAAAACCAAATCGGCCTCCGTCGGCATTCCAAATTTAAATCCGAACGAAACGCAGCGGATCATCAGTGCATCGGAAGCATCGCCCAGAAAGAGACTGGAAATTCGTTCTTTGAGCTGCGCAGGTGAAAGATACGTGGTATTAATAACATAATCCGCGCGTTCTTTGACGGGGCGGAGTACATTTCTCTCCAGTTTAACGGCCTCTTCCAGCGAACCAAGGCAGTTATCCGCAAGAGGATGCTTGCGACGCGTTTCTTTGTATCGATTGATCAGCACAAAATCATTTGCATCCAAAAAAAGGATTTTGTATTCCTTATGCTCTTCCTTCATTCGATCCAGCGTTTCCAGTAAGCTGGAAAACATATCTCCGCCGCGGATATCCGTGACCACAGCAACATGGGAGAGCGAACCTTTTGCCTGCTGCGATAGTTCATAGAATGTTGTAATAAGTTTCGGCGGAATATTGTCTGCGCAATAAAACCCGATATCTTCCAGCGCGTTAATCGCCCTCGTTTTCCCCGCACCGGAAAGTCCCGTAACAATCAGAAATTCCATAATTCCTCCACAAGATTACCCAAATTGCCCGGCCATTTTCACTTCACATTCCAGACGGACGCCTGTTTCACGCAAAACGGTTTCCTGAATGACCGAAATCAGCTTTCGGACATCTGAACAGGAAGCTCCGCCGAGATTGACGATAAAGCCGGCGTGTTTTTCACTGACGGCGGCCCCGCCAACGCGCCGGCCCTTGAGACCGCACTGCTCGATCAGCGCACCGGCGTAATGGCCTTCCGGACGCTTAAAGACGCTGCCAGCACTTGGAAGATCCAGCGGCTGCCGGTTTTTGCGCCGCGAGTAAAGTTCTTCCATACGTGCGGAAATCTGCGCCTGATCCCCGCGCTCCAGACGAAAACGAATACCGGTAATCAGATATTTACCGCATGAGTACCGGCTTTTCCGATAGTTAAAATTCAGTTCTTTTTTCCGGAAAGTTCCTGTTCTTCCGTTCAGTGCAATATGAGAACAGGAAACAATAAATTCTGAAACTGAATGCCCGTAAGCGCCCGCATTCATAAACGCCGCACCGCCCACCGAACCTGGGATACCATATGCGAATTCAAGCCCTGTCAATGAATGAGCCCGCGCAAACCTGCAGGCGGCCGCAAGAGAAGCACCGGCACCGCAATCCAGCCAAGTTCCCCCACAGAGGGAAATCTCCTTGATTTTTCCGCCAAAAGAAACGACAGCCCCGCGTATTCCGGAATCTGAAACCAAAAGATTGGAACCGTTGCCAAGGGGCATCAGAGGCACGCCGCAATCCGCCGCCCTAACGCATAGTTTTTGAAGGGAAAGGCAGTCCGGTACTACAACAAACAGATCGGCCGGCCCTCCGATATGGAAAGTAGTGTGCCGATTCATCGGTTCATCGAAACGGACTTCGCAGCCGAACGAATGGGCAAAGTCTCCCAGTTCCTGAATCTGTTCCATTTCTGCCTCCGTCTTGTTTTTCAGGATACGGCGCTGCCAAAAACGCCGGTATACTGTTCCAGGTAACGGCGGAAACGCACTACGCTGGAATTGACCACCAGTTCCTCCGGAAAATCAAGTTCCTGCAAAAGCTTTAGGGAACGATCAAAGCAACCGACCCGAGTAAAAAAATGCGCATCCGAATTGACAATAATAGGCACCTGATATTTTTTGCAGAGCTTCATAATCTGAACACAGTTAGAAACGGACGACTGCCGGCAAGAAAATGTAGCCTCGTTCAATTCCACCAGTTTTCCGTTTCGGCCAAACTCCGGGATAACATGTTCATAATCATATGGGAAATCCACAGAACCGCTGTGCCCAATCACATTCACCTTTGGATTTTTGGCAACATTCAGCCACGCTTCAGTTACCATATCCTGCGCTGTCAAAGTATTTTTCGCCACCGGAGGATGGATCGATGCGACGATCCATTCCAGAACTTCTGCGTCCCTTTCTGCAAGGTCAACACGGCCGTCCGGACCAAGAACATTCGTCTCCTGACCCTTTAAAACAAGAACACCCTCCAAAGTCCGCGGAATAATTTTCAGGTTCTCAAAATACCACTTTCCGGGAGCACCTGGCATCCGATTTCCGTGGTCGGTAATGGCTACGGCATACAGATGTTTTTGGGCCGCCGCATGAACCATTTCGCTGAGGGTGCTGTAAGCGTGCGTTGAGGCAATCGTATGCATGTGGGTATCCGCTATTATTTTCATTTCCGATCTCCGTTTCTGGTAGGATTAAAACTCCATCCATAATCTTTTAGACAGAGAATCATTTCGATACTGGATTCATAAGTTAGCTGTTTCTCAAAATTTAATTTCGGTTTTCTTTGCCTTCTGCGACCCTTCGGGGACGTCCATTCCAAGATTCTTCAAAAGTTCGTGAGCTGCATTGTACCCCATTTTTTTCTGGCGGTTGTTCATAGCGGCAACTTCAATGATGATGGCAAGGTTCCGGCCGGGCTTAACCGGAATTGTCAGCATGGGAACCTTGATACCGAGAATTTCAGTATATTCATCATCCAGCCCCATGCGGTCGTAGACCTTCTGGTTGTCCCAGATTTCCAGATTAATGACCATATTGATATTCTCAGTCAGCTTGACAGCCCCCATGCCAAAGATCCTGCGTGCGTTAATAATACCTATGCCGCGCAGTTCAATAAAATGTTTGATATTGTCCGGTGCTTCTCCTACCAGAGATTTGGAAGAAACGCGCCGGATCACAACCGCATCGTCTGCGATAAGACGGTGCCCACGCTTGATGAGTTCAATGGCGGTCTCACTTTTGCCGACGCCGCTGTCCCCCACCAGCAGAATTCCTTCGCCGTATACTTCGACCAGCACGCCGTGCCGTGTAATACGGGGAGCAAGTTCCACGTTCAGGAAAGAAACCAGACTCGCTACAAGAGCAGAGGTGGTATCCGCCGTGCCCAGGAGCGGAACCTGATTGTCCCGGGTAGCCTGAACTAGTTCCGGCACCGGCTTCAGATTGCGCGCGATAATCGCGGCAGGCGGGTGCTGTGAAAAAATAGCGTTGAGAACACAGGAACGCTTTTCCGGAGAGATCGAATTGAGAAATGCGGTTTCGGCATTCCCGAAAATCACAATGCGGCTGGTGTCGTAATAATCGTAAAATCCATTCAGTTCCAGTCCCGGCCGGTTTACATCCATAGATGAAACAAGAACCGTATCAGGATTTTTCGGCATGCTGATTACATTCAGAGAAAGTTCCTTTATTATTTTTGAGAGCGCCACAGTATATTTTGCCATCTTGGTTTCCGCCTTCTTTCTTCAATATAGTCTATTATATCTCAAAGGCGGAAAACTTTAAAGAGTTCGGTTAAAAAACGCTCCGCACTGCAAGCGGGCGCCGGGCATCTCAGGTAGACATTTGACGGTGATCGTGCTATTATTTTCATTGAATCGAATTCTGTAACAGGATACTGCCATTCAAAAGGAGAAAGAAACCGGAATGGAATTAAAAAGCGGACAAAAAATCAGAGTGAAAGATTCAGGGGATTCGGTAACGGTCGTAAAAAAACTCGGCGAAGGAGGACAGGGAATCGTTTACGAGGCAGAATACCTCGGAAACCGATATGCCTTGAAATGGTTTTTCCCTGGAAAAATCAAAAAGCCAAAAGAATTTCGGGACAACCTGTGCCAAAATATCGCCGACGGGCCTCCCACGGAAAGTTTTTTGTGGCCGATTCTGGTCACGGAGCAAGACGGCGGAAGTTTCGGGTATCTGATGAAAATAAGGCCAGGCAATTACAAGAGTTTTACAGACATCCTCAACGCTAAAATTCGGATTGTAAAGCATTCTGTCAGGATAAAAGCCGCACTGACTATTGTGGAGAGTTTTTTTGCGCTGCACCGGCAAGGAAAATCTTACCAGGATTTGAACGACGGGAATTTCTTCATTGATCCTTCGAGCGGCGACGTGCTGATCTGCGACAATGACAACGTAGCTCCTTACGGTATAAACCTTGGGATTGCCGGCAAATGCCGCTATATGGCACCGGAAGTGGTGCTAGGAGAAAAACCGGGAATGCAGTCCGATTACTTTTCACTGGCTGTGATGCTGTTTTTGCTGCTTTTTCTCTCCCATCCTCTGGAAGGGGAAAAAGTCATTAAAAGCGTATGCCTGACGGAAAAACATGAAAGAAAGCACTACGGGAGTGACCCTGTTTTCATTTTTGATCCACAGAACGATTCCAATCGGCCGGTTCGGGGCGTACATAATAACGCCATTGCGCTGTGGCCACTGTACCCTGCCTTTATCCGGGATGCATTTACCACTTCTTTTACCGCAGGCATCCGCTCCAAGGAAGCACGCATTTCCGACAGCGAATGGCTTAAACTGTTTGTCCGGCTTCGCGACGAAATCATCACCTGCGGCTGCGGCTGTGAAAACTTTGCCTGCGCTAATGAAATTTCGGGCACCCATTACGTCCGGTGTCTCGGCTGCGGGGCTGAGATGATTCAGCCTCTGCGGATGGATATACAAAAATATACGATTACGCTTTATCCTGGAAACCGGCTGTACGAATGCCACATAACTCCGGGCGGGACTGATTTCCGGACGGCCGCTGGAGAAGTAATCCGCAATAAAAAGGATCGCAGCCTGTGGGGAATCCGGAACCTTTCGGGCATAGCCTGGCGGGCGCAAATGCCGGATGGGCAAACAAAATCGGTGGCACCGGGCGGAGTGGTTCCGATTTTTCGGGGGGTAACCGTTGATTTTGGGAACCGGCTCCGAGGTGAAATTCATTGAAATGTCCGATTAATTAAAAAATACAGATGAGAGGATGATTAAGCAAATGTCAAACCCGTTTGAAAGTACCGAAGGGATTGCCAAGCGAACCATGACTCTTTTCTTCTTGGTAGACACCTCCGGGAGTATGGCCGGTAAAAAAATCGGCGCTGTCAATGACGCCATTTTTAACGTACTGCCTGAGATTCGTACCATCTCAGACGATAATGCTGACGCAGAAATCCAGATTGCAGCGCTGACTTTTTCCAGTGGGGCAAAATGGCTGTACGACGCACCAAAGTCTGCAAAAGACTTTACCTGGCCCTACGCGGAAGCGGACGGGGTCACCGATTTGGGTGAAGCATACAAGATGCTGAACGAAAAGCTCTCCCGGAGTGCGTACATGGGCAGTGTGGAGGGATCCTATGCGCCGGCTGTCTTTTTAATGACAGACGGCGAACCAACGGATGAATATAAAAGCGAACTGGAAAAGCTAAAAAACAACAAATGGTTCCGCGCGGCAATTAAAGTTGCCGTTGCAATCGGGGAAGAAAACGAAATCAACGACGACGTACTCGTCGAATTCACCGGAACCAAAGAAGCCGTCCTGAGGGCACACACGCCGCAGGCACTCATGAAAATGATCCGGCTGGTTTCCGTTACAGCATCGAAGATCGGCAGCCAGAGCAGCGTTGTGGGACAGGAAACGCGGCAGAAAGCATTCACGGATGAACTGAATATGCAGAATCAGGAGTGGAAACCCGCAGACTCCTCCGAAAACGTAGACGAAGGATGGGACTGAAACAGATTTCTGACCGGAGGCTTTTAGAGGATCTTCACGTAACCATCCGGGGTGCGGGACATATAAAGAAAAGGGCTATATGCCAGGATTATTCCAAATCATACAGCCTGAAAGATTCCGCAGCGGCCGCGGTTGCGGACGGCCACGGTGATATTCGGTATTTCCGGAGCGCCAGCGGGGCACGGTTTGCCGTGGAATCGGCTCTGAAAGCAATCCGAGTTTTTGTGCGCAGCGAACGGAATCCCGGCCCGGATTCTGTTATGGATGAAAAAATGGCGCAGTTGAAAAAGAATATTATTTTGAACTGGAACCTCCGAATCAAGAAACATTTGGCGGAGCATCCGTTCACCGACGAAGAACTAGCTCCGCTTTCTGAGACAAGGCGGAACTTTTTGAAAAACGGAAATTACGTGGAAACTGCTTACGGGACAACCCTGATTGCTGCCGCTGCAACCCCCTTCTACTGGTTCGGCCTTCAGATCGGCGACGGAGACTGCATTGCAGCGATGGAAGACGGAACGCTCCGGTCGATCCCAAAAGAAAACGGTCTGGTAGCCAACATCACGACTTCTCTGTGTGAAGCGGACGCTATTGAAAAATTCCACCATATCTGCAGCACTGAAAAACCAGCCTCTATCCTCCTTTCTACCGATGGTGTTAAAAATTCTTTTCGAACTCAGAAAAATTATCTGGATTTTATGCAGAAAATCGTCCAAACCTTTCAGGATGAAGGAAACTGCGCAACCCAAAAATATCTAAAGGAATTTTTACGGGACATGACGGCAAACGGAAGCGGCGACGACCTTTCCATTGCTGGAATCATCAAGAACAGGGAGACCGAATAAGGCTAATTTTTCACTGAGGTGAACTGAGATGGATAAGGGTGTAGTCGATATCATCAAACGAATCAAAGCGGAATACGGCGAAAAAGTCTTTCGTAATCGAAGACTTTTTGCAGCGCTGTTCGCCGATTATGCCAAAGGCCGGTTTAAAGGAGAATTTCATCTCTTGACCCTTGCTTTTGATACCGGGCTTTATGAGGAACTGGAAGCCGCCCCGGAAACTTCCGAAGAAATCCGCCGCCGGTATCAGATCCGGATGGATAATGATTTCTGCTGGACCGACGGGCAGGTCAATTTTGCGGTTGACTGTTGTCTGGCGATTTTCGAAAAAGCTGCACCGGTGCCGGACAGCGCTACGGAAGAAGAAAACAGCCGTCTGTTCCAGTCGGCCAAAAGCGGCGATGCGGCAGCGCAGTATGAATGCGGTTTGCGCTGCGAACAAGGGCGGGGCTGCCCGCAGGATTACCGAATGGCTGCTCGCTGGTACACTCTGGCGGCTAAGCAAGGCAGCCCGGACGCACAGCACAGGCTGGGGCTTTGCTATTATTCCGGGAGAGGTACAGCCCAAAATTACGGTCTGGCTGTGTATTGGTCCAAAAAAGCCGCTCAGCAGGGTCATGTGGTGGCACAGTTCAACCTTGGGGTGCGCTACAGTTATGGTCTTGGCACCGCACAGGATTACAATCAGGCAGCTTACTGGTTTGCTCGGGCCGCCCGGCAGGGACATGCCGACGCGCAGAATAATCTGGGGCTTTGTTATGAAAGCGGGCATGGCGTGGTCAAAGACGGTCAAAAAGCAGCCGCCTGGTTTGAAAAAGCCGCCCGGCAAGGGCACAGCGTGGCGCAGTTCAACCTTGGGCAATGCTATTACAGCGGAATCGGCGTATCGCAGGACTATGGGGAAGCAATTCGCTGGTACTCCAAAGCGGCTGATGCCGGAAATTCAGACGCACAGTATAATCTGGCGGAATGCTACGCAAATGGAAATGGAGTCTCTCAAAATCTGGAATCGGCGTTGCAGCTGTACGTAAAATCCGCCGAACAGGGAAATGCCAACGCACAGAATCGGCTTGGTGAGTGCTGTTTTTCGGGATACGGCGTAGAAATCAATTATAACCAGGCCGGAATATTTTGGGAAGAAGCTGCTTCCCATGGGCAAAAAAATGCCCGGGTGAATTTAAAACAGCTGAAAAAAGACCGGGAAGGCCGCTTTGCCAAAGCCTAAAATTTAGAAAGGCTAACCGATGATCTTACGCTTTGAAAATATTAATATTGACTTTTCTGTAAAAATACTATACTATAAAAAACGCGGGGGAACTCATAAAGAGTTGAGAAGGTAAAACCTGACCCTTGGAACCTGTCAGTTAAGACTGGCGCAGGGAAGCATTCATTGGTAGTTTTAAAATAAAGGAGTGCTTTCCCTTTCAGTATGAAAGGAAAGCACTCCTTTTAAAAATTGAATATGTTGCGGGGGGACTCGTATGAGTTGAGAAGGCAGAACCTGACCCTTGGAACCTGTTAGCTAAAACTGACGTAGGGAAGCAAAATCGACAAAAAAGATGTTTGCTTGATTCAGCAAACATCTTTTCTGTTATTCAGAAGAAAGGTGAAAAAATACGAAAAAAGTTCTATCAATTGCCGGATCGGATTGCAGCGGCGGCGCAGGAATTCAGGCCGACCTCAAAACTTTTGCCGCACACGGTGTTTACGGCATGAGCGTGATCGTTTCCGTAGTGGCAGAAAACACATCCCGTGTTATCGGCACTCAGGATATTGCACCTGAAATAATTGAAAAGCAGATTGAAGCCGTCTACGAAGATATTGGAACAGATGCCGTTAAAATTGGTATGCTGTCACAATCCGCCTGCATGAAAGCTGTAGCGCGCAAACTCCGTGAGTACAGACCAAAAAATATCGTAATAGACCCCGTTATGGTGGCAAAGAACGGCTGTCCCCTTATGCAGCCTGATTCAATGGATACTTTAGTTCAGGAAATACTGCCGCTTGCCGACCTGCTTACCCCCAATATTCCCGAAGCGGAAAAAATAGCTTCTATGACCATCCACTCCGCTGCCGACATGGAACACGCTGCAAGGCGGATTGCCGGGCTTGGGGCAAAAAACGTGCTGGTTAAGGGCGGCCACGCCTCAGGAGACGCTTTGGACATCCTTTTTGACGGCAAGAAATTCACCTGCTTCAGCGCTGAGCGCATCAGTACGAAAAACACACATGGGACAGGCTGCACGTATTCCTCCGCAATCGCCTCTAACTTAGCATTGGGTTTTGACTTAACAGAAGCGATTCGAAAAGCGAAAGACTACGTTACTACGGCAATCCGGCATGCACTGCCCATTGGGAATGGCTGCGGACCCACCAACCATTTTTACGAACTCTACCGAAACGGTCTGCAGAAGGAGGAATTGTAAAATGAACTATAAAACACAGATGGAAGCTGCCCGGTACGGCATCGTTACAAAAGAACTGGCGCAGGTGGCCAAAGACGAAGGGCTTGCGGAATCGGAACTTTTGCCATTGGTGGCATCCGGCCAGACTGTTATCCCGGCAAATATCCGGCACAAAGCACGGCATCCTTATGGAGTCGGCAAAGGACTGCGGACAAAGATCAACGTAAACCTTGGAATCTCCGGAGACTGCATTCATTATGATAAAGAGATGGAAAAGGTCAGGCTTGCGGAAAAGTTCGGAGCGGAAGCGATCATGGATCTAAGCAACTACGGAAAAACCCGGGAATTTCGGCAGAAGTTAATCGAAACATCGCCCGCTATGATCGGCACGGTCCCTGTTTATGACGCGATTGGATATCTGGGGAAAGATCTGAAGAGCATTACAGCACACGATTTTCTGAAAGTTGTACGATCGCATGCCGAAGAAGGTGTCGATTTTATGACAATCCATGCCGGTATCAACCGCCGGGTTGCAGAAGTGTTCATGCGTGAAAGGCGGCAGATGAATATTGTATCGCGCGGCGGATCCCTGCTGTTTGCATGGATGAAAATGACTGGAAATGAAAACCCTTTCTATGAATATTATGATGAACTTCTTGATATTCTGCGGGAATACGACGTAACCCTCAGCCTTGGGGATGCGCTCCGCCCCGGCAGTATTGCGGATTCAACGGATGCTTCACAGATTGCCGAACTTACGGAAATCGGAAATCTGACAAAGCGGGCCTGGGACCGCGGCGTGCAAGTTCTTGTAGAAGGTCCCGGCCACATGGCAATGGATGAAATTGCAGCCAATATGAAACTTGAAAAGAGACTGTGCCACGGTGCCCCGTTTTATGTGCTCGGGCCGCTGGTCACGGATATCGCGCCCGGCTATGACCACATTACCTCGGCTATCGGAGGAGCCATTGCGGCGGCAAACGGAGCGGACTTTCTGTGCTATGTGACGCCGGCCGAGCACCTTCGGCTTCCCGATCTCAGCGACGTCAAGGAGGGAATCATTGCCTCAAAAATTGCGGCACATGCGGCGGATATTGCCAAGGGCGTAAAAGGAGCGCGGGAGCCCGATTACCGAATCAGTGAAGCCCGCAGAAAACTCGACTGGGAGGAAATTTTCCGGCTTTCTCTGGACGGAGAAAAGGCAAGGACTTACTACGAAAGCACCCCGCCGGAAGACCGGCACAGTTGTTCCATGTGCGGCAAGATGTGCGCTGTGCGTACCATGAACCGGATTCTGGATGAACTAAACACAGAATCAAATTCTGCGGAAAATGTTCAAAACAAGAGGTAAAAAGAACATGGAAAAAAAATTAGTCAAACAAATCGCAAATATTTTGGAGACAATACGAGCTGAGAAGCCACTAATTCATCATATTACAAATTATGTCACGGTCAACGACTGTGCTAATATTACCTTGGCAATTGGGGCATCCCCGATCATGGCTGACGATCCGGGAGAAGTTGAAGATATTGTTTCGATTTCCTCCGCCCTAGTGCTGAACATGGGAACCCTGAACGAAAGGACCATAAAATCCATGCTCAAAGCAGGAAAAAAAGCCAATGATAAAAAGGTTCCCGTTGTGTTCGATCCTGTCGGCGCCGGTGCGTCGGAACTGCGAAATAAAACGGCCAAACAGATTCTGAACGAAGTCAAAATCAGCGTTCTGCGGGGCAATATGTCCGAAATCCGCTTTATAGCAGGACTGGAAGCCACAGCCAAGGGCGTTGACGCTTCCGAAACAGACCTGCAGAGCGGGCCGGAGGCCGGGCGCTCCGTTGCTGAAACCGTAGCGAAAAAATATGGCTGCACTGCGGCAGTCACGGGAGCAACAGACATTCTGTCGGACGGGCATCGAACAATTCTGATCTGCAATGGTACAAAACTGCTTTCAAACGTGACAGGTACAGGATGCATGTGCACTTCACTGGCGGGGGCTTTCTGCGGCATATCGCATGACAGCCTGCTGGCGGCAGCCGGAGGTGTGCTCTGTATGGGCATTGCAGGAGAACTTGCGGCTGAAAAGGCAGCAGAAATGGGCAGCGGCAGTTTTCACACGGCAATTATTGATGCTGTAAGTAAAATGACCGCATCAACGTTAGAAGAGAAGGCGAAAATTCATGAAGCCTGAAATTGATTACAGCCTGTATCTGGTAACAGACCGCAGATTGATGAGTACCCCTACACTGGAAGAAGCGGTCGAACAGGCAATTGCAGGCGGTGCCACACTTGTGCAGCTCAGGGAAAAGGCCGCATCCTCCCTTGAATTTTATCATATGGCGGTAAGAATTAAGCATATCACTGACAAACATCATGTTCCGCTGATTATCAACGACCGTGTTGACATTGCTTTAGCCGTTCATGCTGCTGGTGTACATATTGGCCAGCAGGATCTGCCCGCGCGCAGCGTCCGTTCCATAATCGGCACGGATAAGATTTTAGGCGTTTCCGCCTCCACACAGCTGGAGGCAATCCGGGCGCAGGAAAACGGCGCGGACTACCTTGGCGTCGGCGCCCTGTTCCCTACCGGAACCAAAACCGACGCAGAATTTGTCTCTATGGAAGAACTGAAAAAGATCAGGGAAGCCGTCAGTCTTCCTATCGTAGGGATTGGCGGCATCAATGAAAAAAACCTACCTCTTTTGAATGGAATGGGGATTGACGGCATTGCCGTTGTGTCGGCTTTGATTTCAGCAAAAGATATTGCCGGCAAAGCAGCGGAACTAAAAAAAACAGTATCCAATATGCGGAAAGCATCGGAACCTGCTTTATAGATACTTATTGGCTCAGTAGGAACCCTACTTTGATATGAAGAACATGTTCCCGCAAAGAAACATCAGCTATTTTGCCGTTCATTTTTTCCAGTAACGTTTTCACGATATAAAGACCTAATCCCGAGCCCTTTCCGCTTCTGGATTTGTCCGCCGTATAAAAGCGCTCAAATAGATGCTTGATATCCTCATCTTTCAGATTGGGTGCAGGATTGCAGATGGAAAAAAAAGCATAATCCCCCTCCTCCTGCAAACGGATTTCTACGTTTTGCTTTGCGTAGCGCAATGAATTGTTCAGCAAATTCTGAATGACGCGAGTACAGGCGACAGGATCTCCAGATATCCAGACAGGATGACCGGAAAGATTCAGCTTAAGGGTGATGCCGAGTCTCTGGAACGCTTCATACTGACCCGCCAGAACATCCCCAAGCAATAAATTCAGGTCAATCTTTTCAGCTTGAAGCGGCGTTTCCCGGATATCCAGTGCGGATAATTCATACAGACTGCCAATCATGGATTTCAGGGTATGCGCTTTATCATCAGCGGTTTCAAGATAATCTCTGCGCTTGCCAGACGGGCATCCAGGCTCCAAGGATAATTGCAGATACCCTAAAATCGAAGTCAGCGGTGTTCGCAGGTCATGGCTCAGGCTTGCAATGGAATCCTTCAGTTTCAATTCGCTGCGCCGCATGTCAATCCGGAGTTTCTTCTGAAAATCCAAATTACGGTTTATAGCGGCGGCAAGCTGGCTGAGGTCTCTGTCAATCAAAGCTACCGTGATTTTCTTTGCTGTATTCTCGTTTGTACGCTTATTCAGCTGAGCTGTGATATTCCGAAGCTGCCGTTTCAGGCGAAAGAGGCGGACGGCGAAGATCAACGCTATGATACATACACCGAACAAAATCCAATTCATTTTTCCGCCTCCCTCCCTGCGCTATTTTAATTCACATTTACGGAATACGCAATACGCAATAACTAAGAAGAAAGCCGACCAGCCTGCGGCGACTCCGGCAGACCACAGTCCCTGCAAGGGAGTCAGTGTCGAATATAAAACAAACCGCATTAAAAACGCAGGGTGCAGCAACAGCGGCAGTGTCGGCGCTAAAGGATAAATCGCCCCGGGCGCCTTTGCAAGCGGCTGTTCCAGAGCCGGCATAATCCAGGTTGCAATTAAAAGGAAAAGAGCAGATACCGCCATTGTCTTCGCCGTATCTCGGAAAATCACCAAGAACAGAATACAGGCCGAAAAAGCAGAGAAATCCAACAGCAAAAGAAGAAGGAACACCCGTATTAAATAAGGAATCACAACCGCCGCAGAAGGCATGGGAACTCTCCCGGCCCAGCACAGACATCCAAGCAAAATTGCGGGCAATACCGTAAGGTTAATAACTGCAAAACCAGCAATGCTCTGACTGGCAAAAATTTCGAATCTGCTGTGCCCAGCCGAAATTTCCAAACCGACTGTCCGGCTGGAAAACTGTTGGCCTAAAATTGCAGCGGTAAAGGCACCGCTGATCATTATCAGGGGAAGAATACTGTCTGCCGCCGCGTTCATAAAAAGGCCCATCCAATCATGGGCTGCACCGGCAACCATGGGAGAATCCGTCATATAATGTTCTCCTACCGTCCCAATTAAAAATAAGGCAAACGCGTAGCAAATTGCAAGCGTCAGCCAAAAGATGGGCTGGTGCCGCAGTTCATACCATCTATGTTTCATCAAATTACTCATTTTTTTGCCTCCTCAGCGCAGTTCTGCCCGACGGAAAGTCAGGGTGGAAACAGCAGACAGCAGCGCAAACCATAGAACTCCGAGCAAAGCGCCATAAGCCGGTGAAACCGTTCCGTCTGCTGCCAGAATCATAAGCCCAATCGGCAGAATTCTAAAAAAAGCGGAAGAATAGGGGCTATTCAGCAGCAGGATCATCACAAAATACAAAGCTATGGGGATTCCAATCGTGCGCCCGACATCGCGAAAACAAACAGCTGCCAACAGTGAAACGGAACTGACGGCAAATCCGAGAAGCGCCAGCGCTGCAAGGATGCCGACGATATGCAGGGTTGATTCCGCAGGAACTGCTGATCCCCAGCCATTTCTGATCGTGCATGTCAAAGTTAGAAGGAAAGGAAAAAGAAACAGCAGGACGTCCGTTGCGAGTGCAAAAACAATCGATTTCGCAATGATAACGGAACTGCGGCTTTTCCCTGTCATTAAGCCATGATAAAAAGTACGGCCGGCAAAGTCGCCGCCGAGTGAAATTCCACCGTAAATACAGGCTATCATGGCAGTCGCAATTTCTTTTTTCATACATTCAATCAGCGCAAAATATCCGGGCTGATTCAAAATGGAACTGCCTGAAAAAACGAGGATGTTGAATAAAACAGTCACCACGGAAATAATCCAGAAGATTTTTTCGTGAAAAAGTTTGTACCATTCCGTATGGAAAAGTTTTCCCATGTCACCGGCCCCCAATTTTATGCAGAAAATAATCTTCCAGGCTGTCCCCCGCAAGGCTGAGGCCCGTTACAAGAATTCCCGCCTGGGAAAGCACCCGCGCTACTTCTTCTATGCTGTCCAGGTGGTCATAAAGGCGTACGGTGCCATCCGGCATGACCTGAAAATTTGTTGTGTGGAGTTTACTTTCCAATTCGGTTACGGTTTTGGCCGCATCATTTGTTTGAATCGCGATATGACGTTTGCATTTTTCATCCAGCTCGCGCTGGGTCAATTCTTCCAGCACCTGGCCTTTGTGCAGAAAAATATAGCGGGTAGCCGTCTGATACAGTTCACTGAGGATATGGCTTGAAACAAGCAAAGTCACTCCGCGCTCACGGTTCAGCCGTTTCATGAGTTCCCGGATCTCCACAATACCGGACGGATCAAGGCCATTGATCGGCTCGTCCAGGATCAGGAATTCCGGATCGTTCAGCAAAGCCATCGCAATTCCCAGCCGCTGACGCATACCGAGCGAAAAATGGCGTACGGTCTTTTTGCCTGTATCTGATAAACCAACCAGTTTCAACGTTTTGCCGATGCATTCGCGATCCGGGATACCGCGCTGAATGCGCTGAGCCTCAAGATTTTGTTCAGCAGTCATATTTTTATAAAGCGCAGGTGTTTCTACCATACAGCCGATGCGGGCGCGTTGTTTTTGTAATTCTTTCTCACCGGATTTTCCGAAAAGCGCCATGCTTCCTTCTGTGGGGAACGACAAACCGGTAATAAGGCGTATCGCAGTGGTTTTGCCCGCGCCATTTTCGCCGATAAAGCCATAGATCTCGCCGCGCTGCAAGGAAAGATTGATATGATCAAGCGCCAGCGCATGCCGATATTGCTTCGTTAAATTGCTCGCTTCAAATACGGATTCTCCCATTCCCGTGCATCTCCTTTGCCATCTATTATGAATGGCAATTCTCAAGAATTTCTAAAGAGATTCGTAAATATTTCTAAAGAAGCCGCCTGTTCCCTCGTAAAACAAGAAACAGACGGCAAATACGCTTATGTATTATCGGCAAGTTTATATCCGATACCCCAGACGGTTTCAATAAATTCCCGGTCTGGACAAACGGATTTTAATTTTCGTCTTAAGTTGCTGATGTGCGTATTGACTGCGTTATCGTCATAACGATATGGTTCGTTCCAGACACTTGTAAAAAGATTTGCTTTTGTAAACAGTTTCTGCGGATTTTCCATCAGCAATTTGAGAATTTTCATTTCAGTCCTTGTCAGCAAAACAGGCTGTCCCGACACCTTGCAGCAGTTGGTCCCCGTATTGAATTCCAAAGGTCCGGCAACCAGTACGGAAGACGCGCAGCCGCGGCTTCGCCGCAGGTTGCTTTCCACTCTTGCCAGCACTTCTTCATTCTCAAAAGGTTTTGTGATATAGTCATCTGCACCTGTGTGAAGCATATCGACTTTTACCGCCGTTTCATCCTTGGCAGAAATAATAATAACCGGGGCATTTGAAAAGCGCCGATACTCCTTGAGCAATTCCTCACCTGAAATTTCGGGAAGCATTAAATCCAGCAGTACCAGATCAGCCTTGGTGCTTTTCATTGCTCTATATGCAGATTCCCCAGAAAATTCCGATTTGCAATGATATCCATTTCCAGTCAATATGCTGCAAAGCAAACGGTTAATTTCCTTATCATCTTCAATAACAAGAATATCTGTCATAAAATCACCTTCAAACTTTATCAATTCAGCAGGAATACTGCTGTGTCACTCATAATCAACTTTTTTATTATATTCCTGCTGTTTAAGATTTTCCAGCGTAATTCAATAATATTCCGTAACTATAGGCGGCGGAAAGCCATTCCTTTAAATTCATCCTTAAAATTTTGCGTTTCCTTGATCCAGCCTGTCAACAGCACTTTGGATTCGCGTTTGAGCCTCTTCTCCAGTTTGGGAATCTTCGATATACCGGATAACCGATTTTTGCTGTTCACTGTTAAGACCGCTAAAATTTTTCATTGCTTTTTTATGCTGTGCCAGCGACATTAACAGACCAATGGGCATATCGCCTGCGTCGGATTTTTTATTGCTCATAAAGCGTCTTCTCCTTAGAATAAATTTATTCTTCTTAGTTTTTCCAGACCGTTTCCGCTCATACGAGCAACGATTCTGCAATTTTTGGATTTATCAGTATTGAGAAATTCTTATAGCGCAAAGCGGCCTGGTTAAATCAATCCGGTCGAAAATTTATTGTTTCAGCTTCAGGTTTTTTCCTGATAAACAGATTTGCGTACCTTGACAGGCATACATAAATGAGATATACTATGCAAGTACCATTTTTCATAGGGGTATAGCTCAGTTGGTAGAGCAGTGGTCTCCAAAACCACGTGCCGAGGGTTCAAGTC
>ENA-UOOK01002495-UOOK01002495.1-fermentation-metagenome-genome-assembly--contig:-NODE-2495-length-22501-cov-12.330883_pt1 | contig 22501 bp, 19 predicted proteins | sample MGYA00245777_ERZ724023 | MGnify/ENA primary metagenome ERZ724023 (study PRJEB28704, sample SAMN03018312) | fermentation metagenome | biome: anthropogenic terrestrial biome; feature: soil...
CAACAACTCCTTATCTTCAAGCTTCAGCTCCTCCCTTCACCGGCATATTTGCGAATATTCGAGCCAGTCTCTCTGCGAGCTCGTCTCCGATGTCGTCTGTCATATCTCGAATGTAAGCCTTCAAAACTGCCAGCACTTTGTTCTCGTCGGTGGCATATCCATCGCCCTCAATTGTGAATTTAGGCTCTGCTTTTACCTCCACCTTGATTGTTATGTTGTTGCCTCCACCTGTTGGCACTCTCTTTGGTACTCGATTTGGCTCTTCTCCTACAATGCCTCCGTCTTCGTATGGTTGTACTCCGAGAAGCTCGCCTGTTCTTTGCCATAGGTTAATGCCTCGACCTCTTTTGCTTGGGCTCAATGGGATAATTCCTTCAGCTCCGTCCTCGGCCACGATTCCCATGTGCGGTTTTGTCATAATTCCACCCCATGCATGTTCGAGTACGCTGCCTTTGCCCTGGCTGGTTGTTAGCCCAGTCTCTTTGGATCCTTTTTGTCCTAATCCTCCGAGCCAGTCTTTGAAACTCGTCCATTTGTCACCGATCCACTCTCCGATGCCTCCGAGTTTTTCTCCTACCCATTCCCAGGCTGCGCTTGCGCCTGTTTTAATTGGCCCCCAGACATTCTCTTCAAACCATCCGGAGACGCCTGTCCATGCTTCCTGAACGGCCCCTTTTGCAAGAGTGAACTTCTCATCCAGCCATGTTCCTGCGGTCGCTGCTGCGCCTTTTACGGGCTCCCAGACGGTCTCTGAAAACCACCCAGAAACATTCGCCCATGTTTCGCTTACAAATGTCTTCGCTTCACTCCATCGGTCTCCTACCCAGCTTCCTGCCGCCTGGGCTCCTGTTTTCACTGGCGCCCATATGCTCTCTTCGAACCATCCAGAAAAGTCCGACCAGCGATCTCCTACCCATGTCCTGGCTTCGCTCCATCTGTCGCTTACCCATTGACCGGCAGTTTGTGCTGCGTTGCTTACTGGCGTCCAGACCGTTTCATCAAACCATCCGGAGAAGTCACTCCATTTATCTCCGATCCAGTCGCTTCCTTCACTCCATGCTCCGGCTGCAATATTAATTGCTGAAATTCCGACGTCTTTTGCTGGTGTCCATACGGAAGTGTCGAACCAGTCACTGAACCCGCTCCATTTGTCGCTGATCCATGTTCCTGCGTTTGAAGCTCCGGTTTTGACTGAGTCCCATGTATCTCCTGCCGTCTTTTTGGTGTTCTCCCAGAACTTTGACAATCCTCCGCCTTTGTCTGTTGAGTCTGATAGGCTCTTTCCTACCTTATCGCCTGCAAAGAGTGAAGCAGCTCCACCAATTCCAGCGCCTATCAGCGCTCCTGGTACTGCACCTATGCCTCCAAACAAAGCGCCAATGCCTGCACCTGCTGCAGCTCCTGCACCGACCATGCCTGTTTTGGCTCCTGCCGTTACATATTCGTCCTTTGCAGCCTTGCTGTTACCAGCTTTGCTTGCTTTTGCTCCCTGGTAGACGTCAATGCCCGCTGATCCAAGTCCGAGAATACCACCGATAATTCCAGCGATTGAAGCTCCTCCGACCGCTGCAGCTCCTCCTGCGGTTGTTGCTCCGCTTCCGAGTGTTACACCTAACTTGGCCAGGCTTGTTGTCAATGCCCCTCCGGATGCCGCATACGATCCATTAGCCAGTTTCACTGTGTTGATTGCGGATCCTCCTGCTCCTGGAAGTGCAAGAGTGGATCCTCCTGGTAAAGCTGGAATTGAACCTCCGCCTGGTAACCTTGGCATGTTAGTAATTGGGCCAGTATTAAAGTTAGGCATATTGCCATTATTGAAGGTAGGGCCGTTGATATAAACCGCTGCTGCTGTTACATACATTGATGATGTCGCGAAAGTCTCTGGAAATGGTGTTCCGGCTCCTGCTGGTACTCCGCTTTTGCTTCCCTTGCTGAATAGTCCGGTTATGCCTTTCCCAGCCCAGCTTCCAAACTTGGCGGCACCCGAAAGAAGCGGCCATATTTTCGCTATTCCCAGCCCTATTGCTCCAGCTGATAGCCACGATGTGCTGCTCGCTTTCTCTCCTCCTGGTAGCAGTGTTCCTGCATCGTTGAATACGCCTTTTATGGCGTTCAGAATTGCTGCTCCTACCTTCTTGCCATCAAATCCTTTACTGAAACCATCAGCAAATGAAGCGCCTATGCTGGTTCCGTCTTCCATGGCTCCGCTTACGTCTACTCCTAATAAAGTAAGTAGGCCAGCTGATAGCGCTGTTCCTATTCCTTCTCCTATTTTGCCTGCTTTTTCACTGAGCCAGGCTTTGCCCGTTGAGTTCCACCATTCATTGAATGGCTGCGCTATGATCTGATCCCATGCTACCTTCATTTTGGCTCCGAATGTTTGAGCATCCTTCCATTCCTGGGAGTTCGTCATTCTTCGTATGCTTCCCTGAAGGTCTTCTACTTTTGTCATTACCCATTTGGATATATTCGCTCCGGCTTTTTTCCAAGCCTCGCCCCATTCTGCGATGGTATCCTGGTTCTCGTCTATCCATGTTGTCAATTTTTCAAGCCCTGGCTTTATTCCTTCCCACAGTCCTTGTCCCCATGGTCTCAAAAGTGAATTTGAAAGGGTATCTTGTAGGGTTGAAATCATTCCTTTGGCTGTCTTTGATTGGTTTTCCATCATGCCGCCGTATCGTTTTTCCATGCCTCGTAGCAATGCGTCTATTACTTTTGACGCTGCTATGCCTTCTTTTCCGATATTAGCCACTTGTTCTCCGGTGAGCCCGAGCTCTTCCTGCAGTATCTGGTTGGCAGGTACGCCCATTTCCTGAAGCTGCAGCAATTCTTCCGCTTGAGCTCGCCCTTTGGCCTGCATCTGACCGAGTGCCCTGGTTATTCTGTCTATTCCTTCTGATCCTGCACCCAGACCGCTTGATGTGTCGCCTATGACGGTCATTAAATCAAGCACTTTGTCGGCTTCAAAACCAAAAGCAAGAAGCAGCTTACTGCTGTTGATCAGTTCTGGAAATTCGAACGGTGTTTTGTTTGCGAATGTGGACGCATCCTGCATGAATTTGTTCGCTTTGTCAGCGCTTTTCAGCATGGTTTCAAATGCGATCTGTGTCTGCTCGAAGTCTCCGGCTATTTGCATTGGCTTATAAATTCCTGCAAATGCGCCGGTTGCTCCGAGTATTGCGCCCTGTACGGACGTCGCCAAGTTCCATAGCCCTCGTAGTGGTGCTGTTGCTAAGTCAAGTACTTTCATTGTGAAGCTGAATGTCTTCCCTGCTATGCTGCGCGCTCCCGATGAAACCTTGCCGATTACACCTGACGCCCTATCAAGGGCATCAAGAACAACCTGGTATTTGGTTCTGTTCATCTGGTTTAGTCTGTCCTGTGTCCTTTGGTTCGCTTTATCAAATCCATTCATTTTCCGTGTCGCCTGGGAGACGCCGGGGTCTGTGTTGTCTTCGACATGAATTGGAATTTCGATTCTAAATGTTTCTGCTGCCATTATTTTATCCTCCTTTCAATGTTATTTTTCTTGTATTTTGCTAAATATTGAGGGAGGCGCCCTGGCATCAAAAAGATATACATTAATCATACCACCTATGTAGCCTATTTCTTTTAACCGGTCGCTTGCCACGTCCTCCCTCCTTTCCGCTTATTTCCTCCCGGACTATTCCTCCGGATTGCTCTCGGGCCTGTTTTCAATTAAGCAGTAGTCCAGAATGTCGCATATTCGCTTTAGAGCTGCAGCTATATACTCTTCATTCCTTGGGCTGCCTATCTGAATACTGTTAACAAGTTGCTTGACCTCTTCTTGCTTGTCCATGATCTTTTCAAAAGGTGTCTTTTCTGCTGCCTTAATTGTTGCAGCTGCTCGTTCCTCATCCTGTCGCTTGAGCTCCTGGCGGTGCTGGTACTGCTTTCGATCTTCTACCTTTTGCTGTTCGATAACATCAGTCAGGGTTCTTCCGCTGTAAAGTTTGGATCCTCGTCCATCTAACATTTCATTCACCTCCTTTCAAATCGCACATAATTTCGGTTAAATCCTCCACGCCTCTTGTTATGTACTTGAAAACTGTCCTTTGGTTAATTCTATATTTATCCGATATTTGAGCGGCTTTTAGGGAATGATCCGTAATGTAAAATGATAACAGAATGTTGTATGCTATATCTTGCTTTTCATTAGCAGCAGTAGCCTTATACCTATCCATTGCTTGCATTAATTCTTCCCGCTCCTCCGGTGTCGCATTACCTTCTTTAACCCGCTTTAGTGTTTCCCTCACTCGCTGCTGCGCGGCCTTTCTTTCCAGATTAGGACTGCCTTCCCATTTGATTATGTTAGGCTGCAATTCTTTAATAAAAGAGTCAAACTTGCTTTTGATCTCTTCTCCGATTTCCTCGGTCAGCTTCTTTGTGATTGACTCCTGGATCCTCTCTTTTATGAAGGCTGGACTTCTCTGTTCTGGCAGCAGGTCAAGTCCGCCAATGCCATGTAAAATAACGGTCAAATCCTTTGTTCCTAAATCTAACAGCTTATAAACCGTTCTTTTGTTTATGTATAATCTTTTGGCTATCTGGCCTTCCTTCAAAGGGCGGCTTGCAAAATTACGATACAACAAAGCATTATATCTTGCGGCATCTCTTTCATTGACCTGGCTTTTGTAGGCCTCCATTGCCGTTATTAGAATTGTCTTTTCCTCCGGATCCGTCTTTGGCTTTCCATGCCTATATCGGGCAAGAGCGCGCCTGGTTTCTTCATTACGCTTTTTAATCGCAAATTCCGAGCAATCCTCCAGCTCGATGATTTCCTGAATGTTAATTTCCATAATGACCTCCTATATTGGTGTGAGCCCGCTATCGTTAAAAAGATTATCAAACTCCATAAACTCCATGTATTCTTTACGGATACCCTTACCTCCCCATGTGTACACCTTTCTTAATTCCTGCAAAGCCTCTGACTGGCGTAAATGCTTATAAGCTAATCGTCTAACCTTTTTTGCGTATTTATAATCCCATCTGAACTCCGTCGCTATCTTCTCCAGCGTCTTGTCCTCATAAAAACACGAATAAATCACATACTGCTCAATTGAAGGAAGCCTCTCTATTTCTCTCCTGACAATGATCCTCATGTCGTTCAGCTCACAAAACCTGTACGTATCTGCTTCCGGATCCTCGATTACAGCCTCTAAAGTAACGCTCCCCTCATCATCTGAAATAGGAGTTTCAAGCGAAACAGTTTCTACTTGCTTTTTTCTGAAACTCAATTCTTCATGGCATATGGACTTAACACAATTTTCAAGATAAGAGTTGAACTTCAGACCCTTCTCTGGCGCATAATAATTTACGGCCTTTAAGACTGCAAAATACCCGGATTGCAGTAAGTCTTCTGGTGACACGTGCTTGTTGCTATGTTTTAGGTATGGTTTAATGAGCTTATTTACAAGCGGAGTAACTGCAAAATATAATTTATTTAGGCTTTCGTTATCTCCGTGTGCTGCCTTGATTGCCAGTTCCTCATTTGTCTCGGCGCTTTTTATGTAAGGATATTGATTCTGAAACTGTTCATTTGTCACTTGAAACTTCCCCCTCTCCGTGATAGAATGTTAAAAAGTATGTTAATATTTGGCTAAAACGGAGCGGGAGCTGTTTCAAAGGCTCTCGTTTTTTTTATTTATAGAAATCGTAGTCGTCAATTGTCTTGAAGCCTGCCAGGGCATCGCGTTTTTTCTCGGATCCCTGTGACGTAGTTGCTGGTTCCTGTTTGCTCGCATCAAAATGCTTGCTATTAATTTCACTTGGTGCCTCCTCGTATTCATCATCCCATCTGCCCTGATTTAGCCAGGTTGTTGGATTCGTAATAAACCGGCCGTTCTCTCTCTGCCATTGCTCCGTTCTTTTGGCTTTTTCTACGGCTGCTATGATCTTGCTATGGAGTTCAGCATCTGCTTTTATCTTTTTCCACGCTGTTTCTGCTACCTTCTTGCCCACCTTCTTTGGGTAAGCTGCCCAGAACTCATCGAACCTTCTTTCAGCCAGGGTCTTGGAGGGCTGTTCACGGGTTTCCTTTCCCGCTGCCGTTCCGGCCTTTTTAACCGTTAGGCTCTCGCCTGGTTGAATTGCTTCTTGTTCTTTGCCATCATCACCGTCTGTCGTAGTAGTTATTGTGTTTTCTTCTCTACTATTCTTTTCTTTACTGTTCTTTACTTTACTTTGGAGAATAATGTTCGCATTATCGTTGCATGAATGGTGGTTATTGTCTACAATAATTAAGTTTTTGTATACATTAACTTCCTTGTCCTCTAAAAGCATGTAGTTTGAGCTTATCTGAACGCTTTGTCTTCTGTCTGCTGCTTTCAAATATCGCCTTTGGATCCCTCGTGAAGTCAATACTTTGCGCTCTTCATACATGGACTTATCAAAAATTCCCCATTTTAAGCAATCGTTTATGATTTCGTTTATTACGTTAATGTCAACATTAACTCTCCTTGAAAATAGTAACTGTTCTTTTTCTGTCCATTCGTAGAAGTAACTGTTCTTATAAATCTTCATGAATAGCCTGATTACTACTCCAAATCCTACTATTCCGTATCTCGCTTCAATAAGGGCTATCTTATCGTCCTGATCCATATCCACATCGAGGGGGAAATAATCTAATCCTTCTTTTTGAGGTCTGGCCATGCTCGCACCTCCAATCCGGGAGCTATTCTTCTATTGTTCATATCACTACCTCCCGATTTGGCTGCTCTACAATTGAAAAGAGCGATTCAAAGGGAAGGTTCAGAAAGTCGCATAAAGCCTTGGACGTTTTGGGGCTTATCCCTTTAGCCTGCTCTGCACGAACTATAACAGAATGGTTAACTCCTATCTGCTTGGCCAGCTCTGTCTTAGTCAATCCACGTTTTACCCTTTCCGTTTCCAGAACCTTTGTTTTTGCCACAATCATGTCATTTACCTCCTTCTATATCACGTTTGTGTTATGAAAATATTAACATCTGTACTGTGTTTTGTCAAGCATTTATGTTGACATTCGTGTTTTTATGGTTTATAATATGCACAAATGAGCACAAATTTCCAAGCTATAGGAGAACACTATGATACATGAACAAATAAAAAAATTAAGACTTGAACATGATATTTCACGGTCTGATTTAGCTGAGTCATTAGGAATATCGCTCTCTGCCCTTGGAAACTATGAAAGAGGAGAGCGAGTTCCGGATGCAGATTTGGTTGTTAAATTTGCTCGCTATTTTGGCGTAACTACTGATTATTTGCTCGGAATGTCCGAGCACAAAACAGCTGAATACGAAGCCGTGTCAAAGACCATTCCACTGTCGGATGAAGCGATCGACTTTATAAAGGATTGCTCACTCGAATTGCAGTATACCCTTGATTTGATGCTATCAGATTCAAATGTGAATGATTTTTTGACTGAGCTAATGACATACATATATTCCTTGAAATATGGCGAAAACTCCGAGGGCGCTGAAATAATAAGTTATAAGTTAAGCCAAGGAAAGGATTCCCTTGTGCCTCCTGGAGAGGCAGCTAAATTATTATCACGCTTGCAGCAAATGCACTTATTTGAAGCCTTAGAAAGGCTCGGTGCTTCAATGAAAGAAGCTAAGTATGGCAAGGAGGAGTAGGGCATAAACGATATCAAGCAATAAAAAAATAAGCCCTGGCCATTGTGTGGTGGCTGGGGCTTTTATGAAAGGAGGCGTTTTGTTGCCTGTTTACAAAGATGAACAAAGAAAGACCTGGTATTGTGCCTTCCGGTATAAGGATTGGACTGGGGCCACTAAACAGCATAAAAAGCGTGGCTTTGCCAAGAAGTCTGAAGCAACTCAATACGAACGGGACTTTCTTAAAAAACAGAGCGGTAGCTGCGATATGGCTTTCGGATCCATGGTGGAGCTTTACATGGAAGACTGCAAGACGCGGCTCCGCGCCACGACATACGAGGGTAAAAAGTACCTTATTGATTCTAAAGTTCTTCCGGCTTTTAAGGATTTACCGGTCAATGATATAACGGCTGCGACTGTTCGCAAATGGCAGAATGAGCTCCTGGATGATGATGCCGAGTATGCTCCTACATACCTCAAAACGATAAATAACCAGCTGTCAGCCATTTTCAATTTTGCTAAGCGCTATTATAACTTGGCTATCAATCCTGCAGCTGTCGCCGGATCTATCGGCAAAAGGAACGCTGAAGCTATGCAATTCTGGACACAGGATGAATTTCAGCTCTTTGCTGCAGCTGTTTCAGACAAGCCTGCGTCGTTTGCAATTTTTAATACTTTATTCTGGACTGGTATGCGCTCCGGGGAGCTCCTGGCGCTCACCCTGAATGATGTGAATTTCGAAGCTAAAACAATCAGCATAACTAAAAGTTACGCCCGAGTTAATTGCGAGGATATCATTTCTCCTCCAAAGACGCCCAAAAGCCGGAGGGTTATTACCGCTCCTGATTTCCTCCTGGATATCCTGAAGGATTATTCTGGCCGTCTGGTTGACTATGAGCCTTCGGAGCGGTTGTTCGATTATACAAAGCATTTTCTTCAAAGTGAGATGGCTCGCGGCTGCAAGAAGTCAGGCGTAAAAAAAATACGCGTTCATGACGTCCGCCACTCCCACGCATCATTATTGATTGAACTCGGTTTTTCTCCGTTGCTTATTTCGGAGCGTCTTGGCCATGAGAACGTAGAAACCACTCTGGAAACATACGCCCATTTGTATCCTGATAAGCATGGGGAAGTATCCAGCAAACTGAATGAGCTCTTTTCTCCAAATATTAACTCAAAAACAGATAAAATTCCGGTAAAATCGGAATAATGTTGCCATTCTGCTGCCACGGGCAAAAATTAAGCCTCTGAAACCCTTTATTTTACCGGGTTCAGAGGCATTTTAACGTCTATTCCCACTCAATAGTAGCTGGGGGTTTGCTGGTTATGTCGTAAACAATGCGGTTTACGTTGTCTACTTCGTTTACGATTCTGTTTGATACCTTTTCTAATACTTCGTAGGGTATCCTTGACCAGTCGGATGTCATGCCGTCGGTTGAGTTGACTGCTCTCAGGGCTATGGTATGGGAGTATGTTCTTTCATCTCCCATAACTCCTACGCTTCTGATGTTGGGAAGACATGCGAAATACTGCCATATTTCGTTTTGAAGACCTGCCTTTTTTATTTCATCCCTGAATATGTAGTCAGCTTCTCTTACTATTTTTAATTTATCCTCGGTGACTTCTCCAAGTACACGAATTGCAAGACCTGGTCCTGGGAATGGCTGTCTTTCAACTATTTCTTCAGGTATATCCAGCTCTCTTCCTACCTGTCGGACTTCGTCCTTGAACAACTGTCTGAGCGGTTCAAGAAGTTCAAAATCCACGTCTTCAGGAAGTCCGCCAACATTGTGGTGGCTTTTGATAACTGAGGCCGTTGCCGTACCGCTTTCTATAACATCCGGATAGATTGTTCCCTGTACCAGGTAGTCAATTTGCCCGAATTTATCCTTTAGCTTTTGCTTTTCTTCTTCAAACACACGGATGAATTCTTCACCGATTATTTTTCTCTTTTTTTCAGGCTCGGTTACTCCTGCCAGCTTGCTCAGGAATCTTTCTCCTGCGTTGACTCTTATTAAATTCATGTTGAATTTTTCTTTAAATACTTTTTCTACCTGATCTCCTTCATCCTTTCTGAGAAGACCATGGTCAACAAATACACAGATTAAATTTGAACCTATTGCTCTGTGAACCAATACTGCAGCAACAGATGAATCAACTCCTCCGGACAAGGCACAAATAGCTTTTTTATCTCCTGCCCGGGCTTTAATTCTTGCTATGGTTTCTTCTGCGAAGCTGCCCATGTTCCAGTCTTTAGTCAGTTTACATACATTAAATAAAAAGTTATTTATTATTTCTCTGCCTTTCTCAGTATGCTCTACTTCCGGATGGAACTGCACCGCATAAATTTTCTTTTCTTCGTTTTTCATGGCACATACGGGACAGGTTTCCGATTTTGCAGTAATCTCAAAACCTTCCGGTGCTTTTTCAATGTAATCTGTATGGCTCATCCAGCATAATGAGTCCTGTTCAATTCCCTTAAACAAATTATCTTCTGACAATATTTGAAGTTTAACTCTTCCATATTCCCTGGAATCTGCTCTTCTTACCTTTCCTCCGAATTCCTGGGCTATAAACTGTCCGCCATAGCATATACCCAGAACAGGAACTCCTAAATTAAATATTTCATTTGAAATACATGGAGCATTTTCTGCATAAACACTTGCCGGTCCTCCTGAAAGTATAATTCCGTTTGGTTCTTTTTCTTTAATTTTCTCGATTGAAGATGTGTATGGCACTATTTCACAATAGACATTTGCTTCTCTTACTCTTCTTGCAATGAGTTGACTGTACTGTGCTCCAAAATCAACTATTAATATCATTTTTTACTCCTCTTGGGTGCGACCTTTATTTTTATATAGATTATCAAAAAAACTTATTCGTGTCAATTCATACTTAAGCTTAACTTGTAAATGCAGTTTCTTCAAGAAAAACCGGATCCATTTGATTCATTTGGTTCCCAAAAAAACCGTCTCCAACAGTTCCAATGGTTCCAATGTTTCTTGGTCCTTCAGGGATTTTAGCTGCAAAATATCTGCTTAAACCAGGTTCTGCAACTAAGTTCAATATATCATCATATAATACTTCCTTAGTAATAACCGCAGTATTTTCAGAAGAATACAACAGCTTTTCTGTTATATATTTTAGCCTGTCTGATTTTTTCGCATTAAAATCAGAAATTCTTAAATAATATCTCTCTTTTTGCTTATGATTTGCATTCTTCAGTACCTTTCCCCCAAGAGGATTACTCTTTCTGTAGGAGTTATTTACAATGTCAAGTATGTCATTAAGCACCGCCGTTGCTGTGGGAAGCTTTCCTGCTCCGAGTCCATAAAATTTCAATTCACCAACGTTGCTCCCTTTAAAAACTATTGAGTTAAATGACATATTTACATTCGAAAAATATGAATTCTTTTTTATTAAGACAGGCTGCACGGCTGCAGTGAATTCATTCTCAACAGCTTTCATCTCTCCTATAAGCTTAACAGTACAGTCCATCTTTTTTATCTGTTCCACATCAAAAGCTGTGATCCCCCTTATTCCACTGACCTGAATATCACTTTCGCGGACACTTCCCTGAAATCCGAGTGTTCCCAAAATTCTAAGTTTTCTGAGAGTGTCATAGCCATCCACATCCGCACTCGGGTCTGCCTCAGAATACCCAAGCTCTTGTGCCATCTTAAGAGCCTGGTCATAATTCAGATTTTCATCAAACATTTTTGTTAATATATAATTACATGTACCGTTTAAAATTCCCTGAATACTTATTATTTCATTTAGCTCAACCTGTTCTCTTAGCGGCTTTATTATGGGAATTCCTCCGCCTACACTGGCTTCATATAAAAAAGCCCGATTATTTTCTTTCGCCAGGGATGACAGCTCCTCATAATACCCCGACACAACTGCCTTATTGGCTGTAACCACATGTTTGCCGGAATTAAGAGCGCTTTTAATATATTCATAGCCCTGTTCAACACTGCTTGTTACTTCTGTTATGATGCTTATACTCTCGTCACAAAGTATCTCATTGAAATCTGATGTAATTACCGCACCGTTTAAATCTATGTCTCTCTTCTTGTTAATATCATTGACCAGAACCTTACTGACTCTGATTCCATTATTTCTCTCTTTTAATATTTCAAGTATTCCTGTTCCTACGGTGCCAAGTCCTAACAATCCTATATTTATCATTTGTTCCTCCGTGTTAATGCTTATTTATGAGCAGTTCTGCAATCTGAACCGCATTAGTTGCAGCTCCTTTTCTGATATTGTCCGCAACTGTCCATATATTAAGTCCGTTGTCAACGCTGAAATCTCTTCTTATTCTGCCTACATATACATCATCGGAACCGGAAACATCTAATGGCATGGGATACACATTATTCTTAACATCGTCCTTAATCTTAACTCCCGGAAAGCTTTCCAGAACCTTATACACCTGATCCATCTCAAATGGTTCTTCAAATTCCAGGTTTATGGATACGCTGTGACAGTTCTTTACAGGAACTCTTACTGTTGTTGCGGTTACTTTTATGCTGTCATCATTGAGTATTTTCTTTGTTTCATTTATCATTTTCATTTCTTCCTTTGTATATCCGTTGTCAAGGAAGCTGTCTATATGAGGAAGAGTGTTGGATCTGATCTGATGAGGATAAAATTTCATCTCTCCTTCTTCCAAATCTCTTATTCCTCCCATTCCTGAGCCTGATACTGCCTGGTATGTGGAATAAATCACTCTCCTTATCTTAAATCTGTCATGGAGAGGTTTTAGCGGAAGTATGCTCTGTATGGTCGAGCAATTGGGATTTGCTATAATTCCATGATTATCAAAAGCTTTCTTGGGATTTACTTCCGGCACTATCAGCGGAACATCCTTCTCCATTCTGAATACACTGCTGTTATCAATTACCACCGCACCGCTGTTAGCCGCTGTTTTGGCAAACCTTTCACTTACCTGTCCGCCTGCGGCAAAAAATACAAAGTCCAGGCTTTTATCAAAAGAGTTTTCATCTAATTCTTCCACAATATACTTATTGTTTTTAAATGATATTGAATTTCCGGCAGATTTTTTTGAGGAAAGAAAATATATATTTTCTATCGGGAAATTTCTCCCCTCCAAAACCTTTAAAATTGTACCTCCGACCAAACCCGTTGCACCTACAACCGCCACATTATATTTTTTCATTTTGTAATCCTCCTTCATTTCTAATATTTCTAATATTTCTATATTTAATATTCTTAACTTTAGCCCGGAAAGAACCGGCACTTGTTCACTGATCACCCTCAAAAGCCTTGTAAATGGCTGAAATTGCTCTGTTGAAGTCGGCGTTTTCAATACCTACTATAATATTTAATTCACTGGAGCCCTGAGTAATCATTCTTATATTCACGCCTTCATTTGCCAGTGCGGTAAATACTTTTGCAGATATTCCCCTGGTTCTTATCATGCCTCTACCTACAACTGCTACCAGTGCCATATCAGTGTAGCCGACTATGGAATCCGGTCTACAGTATATGCGTATTTCTTCAATTACTTTATCAAGCTTTGACCCAAGCTGAGAGTCAGCAATTACTAAAGATATGGAGTCTATGCTGGAGGGCATATGTTCTATTGATATATCATTACTCTCCATAACTGAAATAAGCTTACGAAGAAATCCCTTTTCAGAAGACATCATTGTTTTTTCTATGGATATAACCGTAAAGTTTTTCTTTCCTGAAATCCCGGTTATTGTTTCGGGGTATGTTTCAGGGGATAAATCATCCACTATCATAGTTCCGTAATGTTCCGGGAAGTTTGTGTTTTTTATATTTACAGGTATTCCTGTATGCTTTATCGGAAAAACAGCCTCTTCGTGAAGAACCGGAGCACCCATGTATGAAAGCTCTCTCAGCTCCTTATATGTTATGCTTTTTATTGGTTTGGGGTCACTTACAATTTTAGGATCTGCCATAAGAAATCCTGATACATCTGTCCAGTTTTCATAAAGATCGCATTCTACGGCAGATGCAATAACTGAACCTGTAATATCAGAGCCACCTCTGGAAAATGTAACTATTTCACCTTTTTCATTTTCTCCGTAAAATCCCGGAATAACCGCATATGGTATTTCTTCAAGCTTTGCCCTGATTTTAACCCTTGTCTTCTCTAAATCAAAATTATTATCACAATCAAATATTATCATTTCAGACGCGTCTACAAACTCAAACCCAAGATATTCTGAAAGTATAATTGCATTCAGATATTCACCCCTGCTTGCCGCATAGTCTCCAGATGCATCACCTGTAATCCCGACCTTAATTTCTGAAAGTATTTCCTTAATATTCAGCTTTAATCCCAGTTCAGTGCATATATCCTCATATCTTTTTGAAATAATGGCATATACTTCATCAAAATTTATTCTGTGGGAAGCAAGCTGGTGACACATATACAGCAAATCAGTGATTTTATGATCTTCACTATATCTTTTACCCGGTGCTGAAGGTATTATGTACCTTCTCCTGCTGTCACCGGTGATAATATCCTTAACCTTCATAAACTGATTGCCGTCAGCTAATGAGCTTCCTCCAAATTTTGCTACAATTATATCCTTCATCTTATCTCTCCTCGTATTAATTCGCTTCATAAACAGTATAAATAACAAAACACCCGTCCTAAACAGGACGAGTGCATATCGTTTCCACCCATATATATAACAGTCTTAACGCTGACTTGCGCAAATCCTTACTTTTTTCAGGACTGTGCTCGCAGGTGGTTTTCAATCTAATGTATCAGGGAAGTCTTTCAGCCGACGAACTTCCTTCTCTTATGACCTAAGTAGATTTACTCGTCCTGTTCATAGCTTTTTGCTATTCTATATCCTTTAAAAAGTTTTGTCAATATTTATTTTTATATATTTTTTTCTTTATTTATTCTATTTAATTTATTCTATTTATTATTTTTTCTTGGCATCGAGTGTATCGCCTCTCCTGTGCATGCGCACACAGCCTCATAAAAAACCTCTGACAGCGTCGGGTGTGCAAATACCGACTCTTTTATATCTTCAACCGTAAGCTGTCTTTGTATGGCAAGTGAACCTTCATGGATTATATCGCTGGCATGGGTCCCCATAATGTGTACTCCTATTATTTTATGACTTTCCTTTTCAGCCAGAACCTTGACAAAGCCTTCACCTTCGCCCATGGAAAGCGCCTTTCCGTTTGCTCCGAACATGGATTTGCCCACCATATATTCCACATTATTTTCTTTGGCATCATCTTCTGTCATACCTACAGATGCGGCTTCCGGAAAAGTAAATACACAGGATGGTACCGCATTGTAGTTTATCTTTGAATTATGTCCGTAAATATTTTCAACACATACCTTTCCTTCTTCTGAAGCAACATGAGCAAGCATAACTCCTCCTATAACGTCTCCTATAGCATAGACACCTTCTGAGGTTGTTCTGTAATTACCGTCAACCTTTATGCCTTTTCTGTCGTATTCTATGCCGGACAGCTCCAGGTTCAACCCTTCTGTATTAGGTTTTCTGCCTGCTGCCGACAATAAGAAATCGCAGGTTAAATCTATTGTTTCTTTTTCATTTGCAACCGTCAGCTTCAATCCCTCACTTGTCTGCTGAACTTCCTTCAAAGCAGAGCCTGTTATGATTTTTATTCCCTGTTTTTTTAAATAAACAGTAAGCTTTTTGGAAAGCTCCTCATCCAGTCTGTACAATATCTTAGGCAGGAATTCAATTATCGTAACCTTTGTACCTAAGGAAGCGAATATTCCTGCAAACTCGATTCCCACAACGCCTCCGCCAAGTATTGCCAGGCTTTTGGGGACTTCATTAAAATTCAATATTTCATCGCTTGTTACTACACACGGTAAGTTAATTCCCGGAACAGAAACCTCAGAAGTAGAAGATCCGGTGGCAATGATTATATTCTCTGCAGTCAATTCCTCAATGTCGTTCTCGCCATTCCCTGTAATAACTTCGAGAATCCTGCTTCCCTTGAAGGATGCCTTTCCTTTTATTACTTCAACACCATTTCCTTTTAAAAGCTGGTCGATTCCTATTACCAACTTATTAACAACTTCATTCTTTCTTTTTTGAGCCGCGGACATATCAAAATTATATTCACCGACAGATATGCCGAATTCGCCAAGCCTGCTTAAAGAATTTACCGCTTCCGCATTCCTGTAAAGAGATTTAGTAGGTATGCATCCCCTGTTTAAACAGGTTCCGCCTAAATTATCTTCATCTATAAGTGTAACTTTTGCTCCAAGCTGGGCCCCTCTTATGGCTGCTTCGTAACCACCGGGACCTCCACCGATAACTATTAATTCTCTTTCCATACTACACACTCTTGCTGTAACGAAGTACCGGTTTTCTTGCTGCCGCTGCTTCATCCAGCCTTGAAATTATTGTAGTATGCGGGGCAGATTTAACAATTTCAGGATTGTTTTCCGCTTCATCGGCAATTTGTCTCATTGCAGCTATAAATTCATCCAGTGTCTCCTTTGTTTCACACTCTGTAGGCTCAACCATCATGGCTTCTGAAACAATCAGAGGGAAATAAATTGTGGGAGGATGGTATCCGAAATCCAGCAGGCGCTTTGCAATATCCAGTGTCGTTATACCATTCTTTTCCTTCTGCCAGTCTCCTGAGAATACGCATTCATGCATGCATTCTGTGTTTGCGGGCAAGTAATATTTATCTTTAAGCTTGCTTGCAATATAATTAGCATTGAGCACCGCATTTTCAGAAACTGCCCTCAGACCATCAGGTCCAAGGCTTCTTATGTATGCGTATGCCCTGACGCATACTCCGAAATGTCCATAGAAGGACTTAACCTTTCCAATTGACAATGGTCTGTCATATTCAAACAAATATTTATCTCCTTCCTTAGCAATCACGGGCACAGGCAAAAATTCGGCTAAATGTTTTTTAACGCCTACAGGACCTGATCCGGGTCCTCCTCCACCGTGAGGAGTGCTGAAGGTCTTATGAAGATTTAAGTGAACAACATCAAATCCCATATCTCCTGGTCTTGTTATACCCATAATAGCATTTGTGTTTGCTCCGTCATAGTACATTAATCCTCCCGCCTCATGGACTATTTTGGATATTCTTAGAATATTTTCATCAAAGAGCCCGAGAGTATTGGGATTTGTCAGCATAAAACCTGCAACCTCATCATTCATTGCAGCTTTTAATGCTTCTAAATCAACTAACCCTTTATCGTTTGATTTAACTTCCACAACATCAAAGCCTGCCACTGCGGCAGATGCCGGGTTAGTTCCATGTGCGGAATCAGGAACAACTATGGTATTTCTTTTTTTGTCTCCTCTGTTTCTATGATACGCTTTAATTATCATAAGACCTGTAAGTTCTCCGTGGGCTCCTGCAGCAGGCTGCAGTGTGAACTGATCCATACCCGTTATTTCTGACAGCATATCTCCAAGCTCATACATAATTTCCATAGCTCCCTGCACGGTTTCTTCAGGCTGGCAAGGATGAATCCCGGCAAACCCGGCAAACCTTGCAACAGTTTCATTTACCTTTGGATTATACTTCATGGTACAGCTTCCCAGAGGATAAAATCCCGAATCAACTCCGTGATTCCTTTGGGAAAGCTGCGTAAAGTGACGTACGGCGTCCAGCTCACTTACTTCCGGAAGGTCCGGTGCATCTTCTCTTAAAAAGCTGCTGCCTATAAGCTCCTGTGCTGAATTGGCAGGCACATCGCATTCCGGCAGGGAATAGGCCTTTCGTCCTTCTCTGCTTATTTCAAATATTAATGATTGATACTTCTGCATATCATTCCACCGCCTTTCGCACTAAATAATCTATATCTTCTTTCGTACGTTTTTCCGTAACCGCAATAAGCCAGCATTCTTTTAATTCAGGATATTCCTTTCCCATGTCATATCCTCCTATTATGCTGCTTTTTAAAAGCTTTGAGTTAAGTTCTGCTACCGGTTCACTGCTTTTTACAACAAATTCCTTAAAGAAAGGTTTTGTAAATACAGGGCTGAACTTTCCTGTATTAATAAGCTCATTATAAGTATAATGAGATTTCTGAAGGCACAAATTTGCAACCTCCCTTAGTCCTTCCTTACCCATTAAGGTTAGATAGATTGTAGCGGTTAAAGCATTTAAGGCTTGATTAGAACATATGTTTGAGGTTGCCTTTTCTCTCCTGATATGCTGTTCTCTTGTTTGCAGTGTTAGAACAAATCCTCTGTTTCCATCCTTATCGGTTGTTTCGCCTACAATTCTACCAGGCATTTTACGCATAAGCTTTTCTGTAACTGCCATAAACCCCAGGTATGGGCCTCCAAAGCTAAGGGGGTTTCCCAATGATTGCCCGTCGCCCACTGCTATATCTGCACCCAGCTCACCGGGGCTTTTCAACAACGCCAGGGATATGGGGTCAGCACTTACAATCAGCAGGCTTTTGTTTTCATGAACTATTCTTTCAACTGCTGCTACATCTTCTATAATACCAAAGAAATTTGGGCTTTGAACAATAACCCCGGCAGTATTTTTGTTTAGCTTGCTTTTTAAATCTTCTGAATCTATTTGACCGTCTTTATATTTTAGCGTTCTTACGGTAATATTTCTGAACTGTGCATATGTATCCAGCACCTGTCTGCTTTCGGGATGAACGCTTCCTGCAATTAAAATTTCAGACCTTCTTGTGGCTTCGCATGCCATTATTGCTGCTTCTGTCATAGCGGTAGCTCCATCATACATTGAGGCATTTACAACAGGAAGACCGGTTAACTCGCTTATCATTGTCTGGTATTCAAATATAACCTGCAATGTTCCCTGGCTTATTTCCGGCTGATAGGGGGTATATGCAGTGTAGAATTCCTGTCGTAAAGTTAGCTGGTCTATAACAGCAGGAATATAGTGGTCATATGCTCCCGCTCCTAAAAAACACGTGTAATCGTCCAGGTTTATATTTTTATTTGACAATGTTTTCATTTGTTTAACAAGTTCCATTTCAGACAGAGCCTCTGGTATGTTTAAGTCTGCTTTTAACCTTACCGAATCAGGAACTGCTTTAAACAGAGAATCAATGTTTTCAAAGCCTGTTTCCTTAAGCATCTGTTCTCTGTCCGCATTGGTATTTCCTATATATCTTGCCATTAGTTCCTCCTTATTCACATACTTTTTCGTAGTCAGCGGCCGAAAGAAGAGTGCTTACTTCTTCAGGATTTGACATATCTATGGCAACAAGCCATGCTTCATAGGGTGACTCGTTTATAAACCCCGGATTATCAGCCAGCTCCTCATTTATCTCTGTTATTGTACCTGATAGCGGAGCATAAACGTCTGACGCAGCCTTCACCGATTCAAGGACTATAAATTGTTCACCTGTGTTAACTGCTGTGTCAACTTCAGGAAGTTCGGCATAAACCACTTCTCCTAAATGATCCTGTGCATAATCTGTAATTCCTATGTAAGCTTTGTTCCCCTCCACCTTAATCCATTCGTGAGAATCCGAATACTTTAACTCATTTAATATTTTCATAACTTCCTCCATTTTTATATGATTGATAAATTTAATTAATTATTATTTTTATATTTTTTTGCATAAAAAGGTTTTTTAATTATTTGGGCTTTCAAGTTTTTGCCTCTTATCAAAATTTCTATTTCTGTTCCTTCTTTTGTATAATCAGCATCTATTAAAGCAAGCCCGATATTTTTCTTTAATGTAGGAGAATAGCTTCCTGTAGTTACATAACCGACTTTTTTCCCATCTGCATAAACATCATAATGACTTCTGGGAATTCCTCTGTCAATCATTTCAAAGCCCACAGACTTTCTTTTCAGTCCTTCTGATTTTTGTTTAACAAGTGCCTCCTTACCAATAAAATCATCTTTGGCAAGCTTGACACAAAAGCCCAGACCTGCCTCTAATGGAGTTATATCCTTGTCAATTTCCTGACCGTATAAAGGAAGCCCTGCTTCAAATCTCAGTGTATCTCTTGCTCCTAATCCTGCAGGCACAAGTCCCTCATCCTTTCCCGTCTCAAGAAGCATATCCCACATTTGCGGTCCGTCTTCCGATGCAAAATATAGTTCAAAACCGTCTTCTCCGGTATATCCTGTACGAGACACCAAGACACTGATTCCACCCACATCCATATTACTTTTAAAGTGGTAAAATTTCAGATCATTTAACTCCTCTTTCACAAATTTTTGCAGTATTGTCTGTGCTTTAGGCCCTTGCAGAGCAAGCTGGGCATAAAATGGTGAAACATTTTTCACTTCAACCTTACCGGATATATGTGATTCTAACCATTCAAAATCTTTATCAGTGTTTGAGGCATTAACAACCAACAGGAAATCCTCATCGCTGTTTTTATAAACCAGCAAGTCATCAACTACACCTCCTGTAGGATAACACATTGTTGTGTAAGCAATCTGTCCATCTGTAAGCACTGAAACGTCATTGGTTACAATCATTTGCAGAAACTTTTCCGCTTCTTCGCCTTTTACTGTTATTTCGCCCATGTGGGACACGTCAAACAAGCCTGATTTTGTTCGCACTGCTTCGTGCTCCGAAAGTATTCCTGAATACTCCACGGGAAGAGCCCATCCGCTGAAATCAATAATTTTTCCACTTAGCTCCAAATGTTTTTCATATAACGGTGTTGTTTTCACTAAATCACTCCTTTAAACCTTATACTTTAATATTATACTTATATATAATAAAAGACAGAAGCAATAACATGTCGCTGTCATTGTCTCTGTCTTAATATAGCTATTCAGAGTATTGTCCGAGCCTGACCCTTTTGCCTGAAAGTTTCATTGCACTTCGACCGGTGCAATTTGCTTCTTCGGCGCCCATATTGGTCTCTCTCAAGCTCATCATCCAATATTAATCTCATTAAGTTTTTTCGTTAAATATATTATAAAGCCTAAAATATCAATTTGTCAATAGCTTTCAGCTCGTGAAAAAAACTACTTTTAAATCGATCTACCTGTTATGATAATTATGTAGCAATATTGATATGTCTTTAACAATTAAAAATTAATTCTTCTAAAATAAAAAAGGATCTCTATATGGAGAGACCCTTCTTTAATCATGAATCTTATCTAAAGTTATTTTCGTTGTTTTTATTTTTATCCTTATTATTGTTAAATTTGTTGTTGTCGCGGTTATCAAATCTGTTATTTTCACGATTATCTAACCTGTTATTATTATTTTCCCTGTTATCGAATCGGTTGTTATTGTCCCTATCATCAAATCTATTATTGTTCTCTCTGTCGTCAAATCTGTTATTGTTGTTTCTGTTGTTAAACTTGTTATCATTCTCTCTGTTGTTAAACTTGTTATCATTCTCTCTGTTGTTGAATTTGTTGTTATTTTCTCTGTTTTCAAATCTGTTATCGTTTTTGTTATCGTTTTTGTTTTGATAGTTGTTATTCATCTGCTTCATCTGCTCCCTTAAATTTTGTTGGCTGTCTAATTTTGCCTGTTCTTCCCAATTGTATAACTTTACATCGCTATCCGGATTCATGCCGTTAAAGTTTTTTATGATCGATCACCTTCATTTAACTTTTATTAAGGTAACAATTATTTCTACCTCAGATATATTGTTTACAACTTCAGATTAATTATTTAACCTTTATCTGGAATATAATAAAATATTTTCTAAATTTGTGGATAAAATTATATGCGTTTCAGAAGCTGTTGAAGCTTCTTTAATAAAAGAAGGAATTTCTCCTAATAAGACTCAAGTTATTTATAATGGTGTTGATATCAACTATTTTAGGCCAGCAGAGGATAGTACCCTAAGAGAACAATTATCCATTGATAATGGTACTCTTGTTTTAACCACTATTTCAAGATTTAATAAGGCAAAAGGTCATGATTTTTTAATTGAAGGCTTAAAAGAGTTAAAAACCTATACTTCAGATTTTAAAGCTTTGCTAGTAGGGGTAGGAGAAGAAGAAGATTTTATTAAGGAAAAGGTAAGAAAATATGATTTAGAGACTCAAGTTGTTTTTTTGGGATATAGGGAGGATATTCCTCAAATTTTGTCTGCTACTGATATATATGTATCTCCTTCAGAAAATGAAGCTATTTCTTTTTCCATAATAGAAGCTTTATCCTGTAGCAAACCTGTAGTTGCTACAGAGGTAGGTGGTGTTCCTGAAATATTTAGGAAAGGCAATTGTGGAATATTAATACCATTTGGAGATACAAAAACATTTGCTAAAGCAATTATTGATTTGTATAATAATAAACAGGAATATGAATTAATAAAATCAAATTGTAGAAATTTGGTTAAAAGTAATTTTTCTCAAAGTAAAATGTTAGATGAAACCTATAAATTATATAATAGTTTAAATGCAAAATAAAAAAACGCAGGAATTATATATAAAAGGAGGGTTGAACCCATATATTAGATGGGTTAACGCAATGAAAGTGTTACATTTAATTAGTGGAGGAGATACGGGGGGAGCCAAGACCCATGTGGTAAACCTATTGCAAGAATTGGACAAAAGAATAGATGTCAAAATAATTTGCTTTTTAAAGGGAGAATTTTATTATGAGATCAAAGAAAAAGGCATAAATATTGAAGTTTATGAACAAAAAACACGATACGATCTATCAGTAATAAAAAGATTGATGAAGGAAATTAAAGAAGAAGAATATGATTTAATACATTGTCATGGTGCAAGGGCAAACTTTATTACATATCTTCTCAAGAAATTCTATAAAATTCCTGCTGTTACAACGGTTCATAGTGATTATAAACTTGATTTTAAGGGGAGTTTCTATAAGAACTTAGTTTATAGAAATCTAAACTATATATCCTTAAAACATATGGATTATTATATAGGAGTTTCAGAGAGTTTTAGAGATATGCTCA
>ENA-UOOK01002496-UOOK01002496.1-fermentation-metagenome-genome-assembly--contig:-NODE-2496-length-22501-cov-4.164216_pt1 | contig 22501 bp, 28 predicted proteins | sample MGYA00245777_ERZ724023 | MGnify/ENA primary metagenome ERZ724023 (study PRJEB28704, sample SAMN03018312) | fermentation metagenome | biome: anthropogenic terrestrial biome; feature: soil; material...
GCACCTTGTGTCAGCTTGTAAACGATCTTGTCTATTGGCTCCCACTTGGTATCTTTAAGCATTTGAAGCTCGTCTATTATCATAGGCAGCGAGTTAAGGAATCCGGCCCGGAACTCTAGTGCGGCATCTGTAGAATTGAACGTTGAAACATACTTCCCCATTTCAGGATCCGCCCATACTGATGCGGCAACCATAATCATCACGGTCTTGCCTGTTCCAGAGTCTCCCCAAAAATGAGAGAGGAACGGAAGAAAATTAAGTGGCTCCACCAGAACGGATGCGAACGATGATGCAAGTGCTATCCTTACTGGAATAGACTCTCCAGCTCTCAACTTGAGGATCTCGTCTTTCCATGCTTTATAGTCTCCCTTTTCCGTCACAGATTCATACATATACTTGTAGGTTAGATCTCCGTCAAAAACCAATTCGTTATTGTATGGAGAAAACCCATAGTTATCGATCCATCCAAGCCGTCCGATTGACTTCTTCTCCGGAATCTTGTCCCGGTTAAGACTCTCCACATCATGAAGATACTTAACCAGGTCTCTCGCTGATTCACTAGTTACAGCAACCCCATAATTGGAGAGAGCTTCCACGATCTTGTTTGAAGTAGCTATGTCCTTTTTCTCACAAATCATACTCCTCCAGGCCACACCGTCCGGACTATACTCGATCTTTAATTTCTCTATTCCAGTATCAACATTAACGTATCTCTCAACCGGCAATATCGGATGTACACAAGCAACCATTTCCGTTTCCCCCTTTCTCTTATAAACTCCGGAATCATCAGCTATCCAGTCTCCTGTCTCCAGGATCATCTCTTGCCCTTCAAAGTCCGTATAGTGAGTAACACTCACGCTGCCACCAGTCATATCGCTGATTTTTTTACAATAGTTCGCATAGAACTTCTTGAACCCGGTTACACCGGCCTTTCTTGCTGCAATCGCCATTCTTTCGACTGCCCTGTCATGCTCAAATGGATCATCTTTTAGCTTGTACAGCTCTTCAAAAACCTCGTAGGACCCTAGGAAATCTTCTTTGGTATAAACTTTTTCTATGTCTGTACTATCTGCCATCTCTCCCATGCCCTCCTTCCTGTCGTATCGTCTAGAGCCTCGTCCATGCTGTTGATATACTCTTCAAGAGCCGGATCCCCTGTTCTCATCAGCTGGTTCCAGAGCTTCCGCCTTACATCAATTAGCAAGTCCTGGTTCCGCAACATGCTATCTTGCCACCGTTCAATCGCAACGTCCATCCGCTTGTTTTCTTTCGCCTGGAGCCGCTCCTTCCGGCTAGGCTTATCGCTGCTGAGGCCAAGAGAGAAGTCATGATTTAATCTCACCAAAGCCTGTTGAAAAGTTATCTCGTGGATCCTCATAGTAAAATCAATCGCCCCACCCGATGCACCGCAACCGAAACACTTGAACCGGCCGTTGAAAACTTTGAAGCTGGCTGTTTTTTCCTGGTGGAAAGGACACCGGGCGAACCCCTTGGCATTGAACCTTGTGGAGCTATACCGCTCAATCACATCCCTTGTATCCACCATGGCCTCTACATCACTTGCCCTAATCATCTCCGCCACCCAATAGCCTTATAATCTCCCGGCCTGTATCCTTCTTGTGACAAAACACGAACTCAATATTGTACTTTGCGGCCCAGGATGCAAGGATCCTGTAGATCTGTTCTCCGCAAATCTGGCCGTATGTAGGTTTCCAGCATATAATATCGCTTAATTCTTTTAGCTCTGTGTCACCAAATCTGTCTTGTTCTATGAGAATATACAGCTTCGCACCGATCCGCTTTGTCCTCTCCAGCTCCGCCTTGAACCTCTTGTGTCCGGATGTTGCGTTCTGGGCCATTTCGGTAAGATTCTGTTTGCGATCGATATAAACGAGAGGATTGTCTGGACACATATAGTCCCCTACAAATAATTTATTAGTTTCGTACTCAATTCCTTCCAAGTCGAACGTTTTAAGTATTTTTGTAATTGCTCTTGGTTTTTCTCGTGAATCCAAAAAAACAAACATTCATGCCTCCTTCCATATCACGACCATTGAGGGGAAAGGCGCACTGTTCTTGCCCCCCCCGAACCTTAATCTGCCCTTGATAAATCTTATTTCCGCCTTGTTGTAAATGTAGTCATGGAACCACCTTGTGTCCGTTCTTGCCGGCAAGAGAGCGACCGCAAGGCACTTTGATTCAGCACACTTTTTCACCCATGCTCCAACTTTACGGCCATACGGTGGATTGCAAAATACTACTTCTCCGGACCAATCTTGTGAAAGCCCGTCCACCTCTTTTGTGTAGTATTTATCGCATTTTTTGTTCTCTTCCGTGCAGCAAGGATCTAAGGTAAAATTAAACTCTTCATGAAGTTGACCAAAAAACTCTTGCGGTGTTGCCCATTCTTCGCTCTTGCTCTGGAATAATACTTCTTGCACTGCTTGTCCTCCTATCCATAAACCCTCTGATACCGCCGTTCACTGCCATGCTCCAGCCGTACGAGGAGACTATAGAATCTCCTCCGACACCGGCTGGAACAATACTCTTGCCTAGTACTGGTGAGGATCCATTCTCCGCACCATGGGCATTGTCTGTAGGTCATGATGTTGCCTCATACATTATCTCCAACCCCAACGCTTCGGCTCTCTCGTGTTCCATCCTGGCGCCTGGACTATGCTTCCAATCCGACAGCATGTAGATGGCATCACATAGAGAGAGTGCAGCCAATGTGATTCTCATATAATCTTCGTGTTCCCAGCTGCCTCCATGGAGTCCCTTGTTGAGTCCGTTCGGATCCACTACATCATGGCCCTGGTCCGTTAGTTTCCTTTGCGCCTTGGTGAATTTGCTCACCACCTCTCCATAGTTTAGTCCGGTGATTTTTCCGGATATAAATATTTTCACGTTTTCCCTCCTATCAAAACGGCAGATCGTCCTCGTCCACCGGCTCAAACCCACTAGGTGTCCCGGGTGCTGCTGAATCGCTCTTCTTTCCGCAGAAGTAGAAGGCTCGAACGTTCAACTTCCATGCAATCCTGTCCTGTCCGTCTTTGTTGTACTTGTCCATCTGCATGGATCCTTCGCAGATAATCTCCTTGCCCTTGTGGAAATGCGTTGCAATCGCCTCCGCCGGTTTACCAAAGGCGAAACAGTTAAAGAAGTCTGCCTCGTCCCCGAACCGCCTGTTGACGGCTACTGTGAAGGCAACGATTTTGCCCTCTCCGTTTTTGTTGGTGTAGCTTTTTAGTTCCGGATCACGGGCTAATCTGCCATATATTTGAACCGTATTCATATACTAATCCTCCTTGTTCTTTACTCTTTCCCGAATCATCATGCCCAGCACGACTATAGACAGTACCATTGCGGCCAGATTGACGGCTATGGCAATGTACAAAATAATCATCCTTCGTCCTCCCTCACTTTCTCGATGGAAGACACCTCTACTTCTAAATTGTCGCAGTCCATAAATTCATCTTCGTAAAACTCGTCCGCAGCAATATCCTCAGCATCTTCTTTTGCATCTGCCTCTACCACGTACTCTTTTTGCACGAAAGTGGTTAGCGTTCCTTTTACTTCGACTTTGTATTTCATGATTTATCCTCCTTCCCATCGATCTCCCCACCGCAGGCAGCATACCCGGCAATATCGATCCAGTTGTCTTGGTGAGTCTTACCGCCAGCGATCCGGGCAATCTTCAAGAGAATCATCATGATTGATACATCTGTCTTGGTAATGTTGATATATCCTTCTCCATCGTCCAGGTAAGTCGTCCAGAGTTCCGCAATCTTAGAGAAATTATCTTCCGGAGACCCGTACTGTTCTTCCCGTTCTCCGCAAACCGTCTCCATTGCCTTGGAGAGAATGGCATCCCTTTTCATCGGTTCTTGAGGAGACCCCTCCTCTACAACCGTCTTAACGCTTCCATTCCACAGTTCAACCGCATCTTCCCGGCTCTTCCTGTATCCGCTTGCACTACCACAGCCACCGTCATAATATGCACAGAACACGGCATAGTCACCGGCATTGTCGTTGTCTCCCACTTGGAATCCAGTAAGCACTTTCGCCCCTTCAAATCCGCAAAATGGGCAAGGAGCTAACTTTATTTCACTCATTTTCAACCTCCTTTATTCCTAGTTTGTATTCAACCATTTTCAAAATATTTTCTATATAAACCCCTTTTATTCTCTGCAACTTGTCCATCTCCAAGGTCATTCCAACTGCCCTTGCTGGCTTTTCCAAACTGCTAAATATTGCGTCAATCGTTCCCTCTACAAATCCGGGACGAACAGTAAATCTAAGATTATGATTTACAATGAAGTCAAAAATCAGACTGTCAGCATCCATCATTCCACCTCACTCCCCTCGTACTCTGTAATAGCAGTTAACACCTTCGTCTGTCTGCAATACGGACACTTGCCACACCTTATCGGCTCTAACCTGCCACTTTTGACGTCTTGGAACCTATCTATATAGTGTTCTATGACTTTTAAGGCACTATCCATAATGTGTTGCGGAATACGATACAGTTCCAAATCGGTCGCATCCCTCTGCTTCGTTGCGGCGGCAATAATGAAGGGCAAGTTATTCCCCTCAATCGCCTGGTAGATTGCCGCCTGGAAGTCATACCGCCATGCCTCAATAAAATGCAGCTTTCCACGATCCTCTGTCCAGACCGGTTCAAAGTCTCGCATGACCTTGAGATCTACAATGGCTTTCCCCGGATGATAGGAGTCGATCCGGACCTTCCAGTCCTTGCCGAACAGCTTCCCTGTTTTGATGACTTGCTTCTCGCCGCTCATGTACTGCATGAACATAGGATCCCGTTCCAGCCGGTTGATAATCTCATTGGCCTGCTTATATTCAGACCGGAGTTCACCGTTCCTAGTAAAAATCTGCGGATTCTGCGCCTGAAATATATCTAGTGTCCCCTCAAAGTGGGCATCTACATAGCTTCCAACGAGCAAAGATGTTGTGGATTCTCTTTTGTATTCGCCTTTCAGCTCAGCCAGTGCCATCGCTTCACAATCAGCAAAGCTTTTGAATTGTGATGATCCCCAATACTTCATCTGATTTTCTGGGGAGAAGTAGTTCTCTCGTGTTACCATGATTCCCTCCTTACAAGTAGCTAACTTCAAGCTCGTCTGAATTAGTTGTTCTCGTTGCTATAAATTGCAATCCCTTGTCCTTGCATCTCTTATATAGCTTCTTCCGGTTCGCATCGGACAGTTTTTCTGCTCCATCAATCAGTATCAGCTGCAAGTTGGTAGGCTTGGAGAGTGCCACATCAACGCATAGCTCCAGCTTTTGTCCGTCAGAAAGGTTGCCAACCGGTAAACCGTGAATAAGCGGAACACCATTCTCCACAGTCAATCCGTCCACCGGTATTGTTGCCGTCTTGAGGATTTCTCCCGGAAGGGTTCGAGCCAATTCAATCTGCCCCGTGAGGCCTTGAGCTTCTTCTGTAAGCTCTTCAATATCTGCTTCCATCACCTTCATCCGGCTGTATTCGTTCAGATGCTTCTTCATCTCTTCCGCCTCAGTGATTTCTCCATAAAGCTCTGTCGTATCAGTCAATTCCTTGCTAGACAATTCTTCTGCATTGATAAACTCTTTATCGAGCTTTGCAAGGCCTTCCTGGTATCTGGACTCATAAAGGTCCGTTTTATCCTTCAACTTCGCTCCTAGGCCCTTCTTAGCTTCTTCTGCGGACACAATTTCAGCCTTGAGTCTTTCAATGGTGCTGTTCAGATGGTCCCGTTCTCCGGCAATTCGCTTCTCTTCTGCGGAGATTGCAATATCTCTATCCGCTTCAAGTCCACGTTTCCGATTGTCATAGGACTCTTTAACGGACTTGGCCTTCTCGATCTCAGCATTCTTGTTGCGGATCGTTTCAAGCTGTCTATATTTATCCCCCAAATCATAATCTTTCCATTTGTCTGCCTGGTATCCGGACGGAATATCCTTAGCAATATCAGATATAAAAGCTCTCTTGTTGCGGATGTCACGGTTTACATCTTGCCTAGCCTGGAAGTAATATCCGTTTTCTGCCTGGATGTCATTAAGCACTTCCAAAATGTTCTGCTCATAATTCACATCCGGTGGAATCTCCCCAAACTGCTCCTTGATCCAGTTAAGGTCCCAGTCAAACTCAATAAGGTCCAGGATAATTCTGTTCTGTTCCTTCGGAGTCATCATGGTAAATTCAACCGGATTCAGCTGGAGGGGAGTAAAAATGCTCTTCAAAAATGACTCTGGCCCACTCACTTCACGGCCTTGCTCCTTTACAGACTTATAATCTGCCTTGCCTTCACGTTTCCGCCTGTCGATGGATAGTCCGGTGTCGGTTTCAATCAGTATCTCCCCCTCAGTCTCTCCTTGCTTAATCACAACAGGCCGTTGCGGATCATTGGTGAGAGCCGTCTTGATGGCATCAATCACGGAAGTTTTCCCGGTTCCGTTAGACCCGGTAAGCTCTACAGAGTTTCCGTCCAGGTCCTTTTCTGATATTCCGTACATGTTGCGGATTTTTATTTTAGTTATCTTCATCTTCATTTCCTCCTAATACATCAGACTTCTTAGCTTCTGCCTCTTTAGCTGCCGTGGCCTCCTTAGCGTGTTCCAGACAAAGGAACTTGCCATGTTTTGCCCTAGCCCCTTCCGCTATCTGTCTAGCAGTAAGGCCATCCTTGTCCTCAATGATTAGTCCGCACTCCGCACAGATATACTCGTCTGTCTTAGGTGGGTAAGGGCGAACTCTTAACGCATCAACCGTCTCCCCAAAAGCGGATACTTCGGCGCTGTACAGAGCAATCTTGACTCCTTGCCAATCCTCAACATATGGGGATCCAGCAACTTTGGTTATAGATTTTGCGTTGGTAGTATTACAGATCATTGGTTTTATGCCATTTTCTGCAAAGTGAACCAGCAATCCAGTTTCAACTTTTCCGCTGTTGCCGGTAAATTTTTCTTCTCCAGCATTCTTAATAGTTATGACCAAATCCTCTCCTGGTGTGAGTGCATATGCCCCCAGGTAGTCCGGATTGTTCAGTTTTTTCCAATGTGTCTTTGACATTTTTAACCTCCTATGTTAATCTAATCTTGATTTGTTTGGTTCGGTCCTTCCTCTGCACTGGCTTGGGCCGTTCCTTCATTTTTTGATTCCGCCCAGTCAACAACAGCCTGGACTTTCCTATCCCAATCTTTAGCCTTAAACGCCTTCCTCCTTTCACCGGCTCTCTTCAACTCATTTTCCTTCCTCTTGTCCGCTTCAATATCCACGGCGATTCTAGATTCTCTCATCACATCCCCCCTATCATCCGGATGCAGAGCGATTCGATCAGTCCGCCTAGCAAGATTGCAGCCACCCACCTGGATCCGCAAAGATAAAATTGTCTCTTCCGGATCTTCTCCTCCAGCCTTATTACGGCCAGTTTGTTTTGTTTCTCCAGCTTCCATTCCATTTACTCGTCCTCCAACTCAATCCTTAGAAAGGTAACACCGATTTCTCGTCCTTTGTGTCCATGGGAAATTTTTGAACTAATGTTACTTTCTGTCGTACCATATTTCTTCGCCATCTCCACAACCGTATCCGTCACGAACAGCGGTAACTCATATGGCGAGGTGTCCACTGCCAGATACAACTTCTTCATGACTCGTCCACCTTCATGCTGGTGATTCTTCCCAGTACCTTTTTTTCTGCGATGCCTCGGCTATCAATAACCCTAAGCACCCTGGCAAGGTTGGCGCCGTATTGAGTATCAACCCAAACCACATCATTAACCTGGATGTCCATCCCATCAGGTACAGACCAGGAATATTCAGTTGCGGATCCAAAGTGAACACAAATTGCCTCTTTTTTTCTGTCTGCTCTTCTTCTAAAATTGACTTTCATTTTTCTCTCCTTTCAATTAACTCTCCAAACTTGCCTCTCCTGTCTCCCCCACGGCACCGGATCGTCATATCCGATGTGGAGATCGATGACCCCTTGAGGAAAAGCTCCTCTGTCCTGTACGCATACTTCGCCGATCCCCTCGATGTACAGTTTCTCCCCAAAAGCAAAGTCCTTTGTTGCTGCCACGGTATAATAGGGTACAGGTTCCTCTCCGCTTGCCGTTTCATAATTCTCTCCGCCTCCTTCGTGGTAACTATAGGCTGTGATTTCGTAGACTCCTAGGCAATCCACTTCCGGAGCATTTACCGATACCGCCAACATTAGAGAGACTACAGCCGTTGTAATTCCTAACATAATTTCCGCTCCTCCATAAACCTCTCCAGGTCCGACCGCTTAATGTAGGGCCTTTTCCCTATCATGTAGATTGACACTTCCGGAGCAATATGCTTGTAAAATGTTGTCCGGCTCATGTTCATGTACCTGGCCGCTGCGGAAATAGAAAAATACTCCGCACTATTTTTCATTGTTCGGTTCCTCCTTATTCTTGGTTTGTTGGTTCGGAATAGATTCTCTTCAACGTGACTTCGGTTAATTCAATGACGTTTTCTATTGCCCACTCCTCTTTTAACCCCTCGTTTTTTAGGTTCTCTACAAGATCCTTGAGAGTTGAACGTAGGCAATCATGCAGCACGGTCCATCTCACGAAGTTGTCCCTTCCGTCTTGACTCATCCCATAACAGGCTGTGTTGATTAACTCCTTTTCGGCCTGATTAAGTCCGTTCATGGCTTCTCCTTTCCTTATTTTGGCTCGCAATGAGTATTTTTTTACCACTTGCTTTTCTGCGTTTTTATCTTATTAAGATAAAATTAGGCGAAAAAAATTTCATTCATTTCTTCCTCGGAAAGATTGTATCGTTCCTTTATGAATGAGATTTCGTTCTGCCTAAAGTCGGTTTTATTGTTGTTAATCTTAGCATTTAGGTTGGAAAGACTTATTCCCATGGCCTTAGCAAGTGTCTGCTGGTTCCTATCGTTCTTGACGATGTGTGACATCAATAACTGTTTGTTCATTTGATCCTCCTTTCAGAATTATCTTTTTAAGATAACATTACTATACACCTATCCGATTTTCCTGTCAAGATAATTTTTCTTGATTTTTGCATATTTTTTTGTATAATTAAGATACACAGAAAAGGAAGGAACTTAAAATGAGCATTACCGGTCAACGCATTAGAGAATTGCGTCTACAATTAAACATGACACAGGAAGACCTTGGTGCGAAGGTTGGCTTGAAGACCGCTGCAATAAATAAGTATGAGACTGGACTTGTAGTGAACTTGAAAAGAGAAACAATACAGGAATTAGCAAAGGCTCTCCGAACAAGCCCATCGTACCTTATGGGGTGGGACGAGACTAAGCCCCCCACCACCATCGCCGCCCACTTTGACGGAGAAGAATACACCGAGGAAGAGCTGGATAAGATAAAAGAGTTCGCTGAGTTCGTCAAGACAAATCGTGACAAGTAGGTGACATGATGAGTAGCTATGAATATCTTCTGCAACTAGCAGATGAGAGGTGTATTACTGTACACGAAAATATAAACCTAGGCCGGCTAGATGGATTGTATGTAGATGGAGCAATCGCCCTCTCGTACAACCTAGATACCTCCGCAAAGAAGCGTTGTGTCCTTGCGGAGGAACTTGGCCACTACGAGACGACTTACGGAGATATTCTGGACCAGTCTATTATAGAGAACCAGAAACAAGAGTACCGGGCCAGAACATGGGCCTATAACTTCTTGGTGCCGTTAGAGACAATCATTACGGCTCTCTCAGACGGGCATACCGAAACATGGGACCTTGCAGAGTATCTTGAAGTAGAAGAGTGGTTTTTGGTTGGATGCTTAAGGCATTATGGGCTGATGGACTAAGGAGGAAAATATGCTTTTTGATAATACGGACAAAACAATCAAGAGAGTTTCTTCATCTGTGTATGAAATAATTCAATCCGGCAAAAGTGAAATAAAAGAGTCAGATGCAGAATACATATTTACCATAACTATGACCATGTGCATTCCTTACCTCCAACATATTGACAAAAAAGAACGTGTAGAGGTTTTGGGGAAACTAAAACAATATTCTGTCGTATTCATATCCAACGCCCTCAAAACCCTGTTCAAGGAAATGGCAGAGGGAACATCGGCATCTGTAGGGCCATCCGAGTTATCATTCATTCGCATTGGGAATTATTTCTTATGGCTCATTGATGAATATCAGTATGTTGACGGAATAGAAATATTTAGTAGTGAAAGAGTTCTTGATTTCTGCAATTTAGTAGAAGAAGCTTTGGACTTATAAATAGTCGCCCTCGATTAAATTAAAGCGAGGTTAAGCGAGGTTTTAAGCGAGCGATGAAAATCCAATCGTACAAGATAGACAATAAAACCCTATACCGCTTCTGCCTGTATGCTGGGATAGATCCAGTTACCGGCAAGCAAAAACAGATCCGCCGCTCCGGCTTTACTACACGGCAAGCGGCTGAATTATCGTACGCTAAATTAAAAGTATCGGACGGACCAGGATCCACGAAGGACTATCTCTTCAAAGATGTATGCGACTTGTGGTTGAGTGACTACGAGCATACAGTCTCCGGAAGTACATATCTGAGGACGAACGGTATTGTAGAGCATCACATAAAACCATTCTTTGGAGAGAGCAAGGTTGATAAGATAACCATACGACACGCTCAAGACTTTGCGAATAAAATGTACAAGGAATATGTAAAGGGCCATACGTTCGTTTCTACAGCGAAGAGAATTGTTGAATACGCAAGAGTTACATTAAAGGCGGTCAATGAGAATCCATTCAATGATATTATGTTACCTAAACGGAAGAAATCCGGACGGGAAATAACATACTACACCAAAGACGAGTTGCTTGAGTTCCTGTCCTGTTGCAAGGAGTCTCTTCCCCCACTGTGGCATCTATTCTTCCACGTTCTGTCCTACACTGGAATGAGACGAGGAGAAGCGCTTGCGTTAACCTGGAAGGACATTGACTTTGAAGAGAAGATAATCTCCATAAACAAAACCATTTCCCGTGACAAGAACGGAACCACTGGAGTCCACCCCACTAAAACGGCATCCGGAAAGCGGACCATAGACATTGACAATGTAACGACTGGATTGTTAGAATCATGGAGAAAAGAGAATCTGGACGATCTGTACGTTTTCACGAATACAAAGGGATCCTACATAACATTCTCACAGCCAATCCGCCAGCTCCAGAGAGTAACGGAAATCCATGGCCTAAAGTATGTGTCTCCGCATGGACTAAGGCACACTCATTGCTCCATGTTGTTCGCTGCACAGGTACCGATTCCTATGGTTAAAACCAGGCTTGGACATAAAGACATAAAGACCACTCTCAACATATATACTCATGTATATAAAGAGGATGAAAGAGAGGCTGTAGAGAAGTTCATGAAGTACATATCGTGATAAGTTCGTGATTTAATCTTTAAGAAATGAGTCATTGCAACGCCTACAGGCTACACGTTAAGTACCCTCGTGCCTCACCAATATAAACCCCCCAAACCCTTATCAAGCCTACAATCCTTGTTAATTCAACGGTTGTAGGCTTTTTGGTAACTGTTCATAACTGTCCAAAACAGCACAAAATATCGTGATAAATTCATGATTTTTGGTCATCTCGTGATAAGTTCGTGATAAGCAAAGAGCGCCACTTGGCGTAGCGCCCTCAGAATCCTTTTCTACTCTTGGCAGATAGGTTGAGTCATTGTAGTAGGCCCCTATAGGGCAAAGTTACAGAATATCCTTGTCCGGATCGAACGGCTCTTCCTTCTTGAGCAACCCAGCTTCCGGAGTTTCCGGCATACCGATTGTAACGCTCTTCAAGATCGATACGATTCCGGCAAGTGCGGCCGCCGATGCAACCACTTTCCAGTCCACCTCTTGAATTAAGTACGATGTTCCGATTGCACCTACAGCAGTCTGCGCCACCGTCCAGGCCGCTCTCTTGGCGGCTGCCTTTACCCATATTCTAAAATCTCGTTTCATTTTGTTTCCCTCCATCTAATCCAACACAACAACCCAGTCGTCGGCTAAAATATCACTTTGACTTGCAAGCCACATCTGATAAGTTCCGTCTGCGCACTTCATTTGCAGATATGGCCGACACTTGAAAAGATCACCCTCTTTTAATCCCCAGGTTGCGGCAGTCTGCTTATTTGCTGGGATACCGTCTGGATATCCTGCCTGCAATGCTACAGACATACCTTTTCCATTCCACCCTTCTCTTGCGACTCTACTGCCCAACTTCAACTGTTCCAACGCTTGTCCGAAATTCATCTTATTTCCTCCTATAGTTTCTGTTGTATCTGGTTCCTTAGTTCTTTCATTTTTTCTATGCCGTTACCATCGATTGTATGGTTGAGCATGATCAGCTGCATCTTGCGATTATCGTCGCATACCTCGGCCAATTTCTCGATGGCCTCCTTGTCGTTGCAGATGAATCCCTCGTGCTGCTGCACCTTGTTTTCGCATGCCGTCACTCTCTCGTCCATTTTTTTGAAGGGCGACACGGCTGATGCAATCATATTGATGCCGGAGCCTATGATGGCTATGGCACCAAAGATCGCAAGGATGCTTTCCCATGATAAATGTTGCTCCATACGCCTGCCCTCCTACCTATCGATCCTGACACGCCTGGCCTTACTGTACGCAGTGCCATCAACAAGAGGTACAGCACCAATACCGTGGGCTACTCTCCACTTGACGGTGAGTGCCTCCAGCTTGGCGTCCCACAGCTTGCTCTTGGTGTCTATCGTATAGCCATACCAGGCCAAAAACTCCCGCCAGTCACGCACATATACAGAATGGATGATGTAGCCCCTGCCTAAGAATTTTCCCGAGAGTCTGCCCGGGAATTTCTCCCCAACGGCTTTCTTGGCGGTCGGCAGGATTTTCTTTTTGAGCCCATAGCACTCTGCGATTGCTCTGGCATACGCTATGCCGATGGCTCGATTTTTGGCTGGTGTGTCGATAAACTTTACATCTTCTTTGTTATCAACAAACGCCGTCTCGAAGATTACGGCCGGGCAATGTGTTTCCCGGATAAACCCATACCAGTTCCCACCCGAATTATTCTTTTTCTTCTTGATTCCTCGGCTGTTCTGCCCAAGTGCTTTGATGTGCTTTTCCGCTACCCTAGCCAGCTTATCTCCTGACCCGGTCACTGACACCAAAGCCTCCCATCCGTCGCCGCCGCCGGCATTGTTGTGAAGAGCAAAAGCCAAGGCAAGATTCATGCGATTTACCCATGCAACTTCATCATCCAGCTCCAGACCTTCCGGTTCCAGCAACGGTGTACAATGATAATTAAGCAACTCTTTATAGCAAGCCACAGCCTGTTGTCTGTTTGCAGTGCCTTCTTTAATGTATCCAATGGCACCCATATCTTTTCCGACTATATTGGTATGGCCGGCAATAATTCCAATCCTCATAACGTTCCCCTCCTTCTCAAAAAAAGCATACACAAAAGAAGAGAGCATTTCGCCCTCTTACTCTTGGTTATTTTTTACTCTTCCACTCTGCAATCTTCTCCGGACTTGTCTGAGTAAATCCGTAGATCATTCCGGATGCTCCGTTCTTGTAGGTTGGCTTAATCTCTCCGCCTTCCATCTTCTCCGGATACTTGTCTACATATGACTGAGCTATTGCGTATGCTGCCGATTCGTTACCAGCCTCTAGCTCTAAGTATGCTCTTCTTCTGTAGTCATCCTTATAGTGCGATCCCTCCATAATGGTGATGTGTCTGTCAGTGTAGCCATAGTTATTGAGGAGCCGCTTAATCTCAACCTGTCTATCAGTGTCATTGTTGTCCAGCGATTCAAAGTAATCTTCTCTTATGGAGTCAACCACCTTGTTGTTTACTTCCTCGTTCGTGTAGCCAAAATATTTTTTAAGTAACTCGCCCTTGCTGTTTATATTGCTCTGATCCAGTTCACCAACCGCCTCATTAAACGCTCTGGATATATAGCCTTCCTTCTTCTTCTCCAGGTCCTCAGGATCCACTCCAACCTTCAAGAGAGTGCTTTCCGTTTCCGTCACATCTTCTCCAGCAAGCAGTTCCTCCTTGTAGTCCTCTCCAACCGTGGACCATATCCTTCGCTCAATTCTCTCAACATCCACACCGTTCTCTTCAAGATCCAGCCAAACTTCTCCAGCAAGCTCACTGTCACCGTTCTTCATGGCCTTTATGTAATGGTCAATAAAGGTGCTTGTGTTCTTACTGTAGTTTTCATTCAACTCGAGCTTGTCAAACAGATAATCGGCGAACTCCTTGTTTCCGGTTGCCCTAAAGAATGTTTTGGTCAGCATCTCCAGGTCCCGGTTAACATTCTTCAATGGGATCCCAAACAATGCCACCACAGCTTCTGCTGCATCTCGTCCTAGCTTGAACGGGGAGTATTTCACATCGCCATCCTTGTTGAAATAATTCTTCCAGTTCTTGGCGGCCACAACAGCATCACTAATCATGCTCATATCCACTCGCTCCACCGTGTACCCATCAATCAATGACATTACATCCCTGGTCCATGGGAACTGATTAAGCGGATTGATATTGTTGAGAAGGTCACTCTTGAAATATTGCTTTAGCCAGCGCTCTACAAAAGGCAAGTCCTTGTATTCGTCATCGTCATCATCTCCCGTCCAGGACTCTCTCATGGCACTAATTAAGGATGCAGCAAGCGAAAGAGTCAGCATAGACACTATGTAATTCTGTCCAAACCTTGTGAATATCCTGGCCGCTTCCTTCTTATTTCCAGCCTTCAACTCTCTTGCGGACTTAGTGAGTGCAGTCACCCACATATTCATCTGAGTAGTAGGCTCTGCCATGAAGGATGTAAGGGACCGCATAAACCGTTCTTGATTTCTCATGTAGTGCGATCTATGAAGGACACTGTCTACTACCTGGGTACGGTCCACAATGTATCTGAAACGCTCATTCACATGGTCACGGTATTCCGGAGAGTCATATTCCAATTCAGGATGCTCCGCTTGAGTTTCCTTCTCTACCGCCGCAAATATCTGCGCCCAGGCTATATCGTCTGCCCAACCGTAAACACCAAACACGGCCTTATTGTACAGGCTATCATTTCCCATAATAATATCGCTCATGCTCCGGCTTATATCTGTCTGTGAGAATCCCCAATGTTTCCACTGTGCAATCGGAGCAATCTCCCACATTCTCTGCCGATACTTAGGCTCTGTAAACCGCTTTGTCATTCCGGCAGCAAGATACTTATAGTCAATGTAAACTTGCGCCCTGGTCAATGCAGTGGGTTGCTGAATCAAAACTCTTGCATTGGCTCCAATCTTGGTGGCCTTCCAGTTACGGAGCAGTGTATCCGCAACACCAAAATCGCTATCCCTCTGATACTGCGTGTTGATGTCCTCTAGGAGCTTGTTGATATACTTCAATCCAGCTTGTCCAAGCTTTTGATCAATTACATACTTGACGGAAGTGTTGATTCCTTTATCCCCTCTGGAGTTGTAATTGTACACTCTCTCAAAGTCCGTCACGGCCGGTACAAAGGTGTTGTACATACTCATTGTATTTATATGGTTCGTGACAACATCAAAGAAGTCCATTATCACTATTGGATTGTTGGCCTGCTCAATAGTGGACTTGGTGAATCCGGCATTTTTTAGTTTCGGAGTAGCCTTCTTGTCGGAAGTCTCTTCAAGATACATCTTGTCAGACTTAATCGGGAAGTAGTTCGGTTCTCTAAACTTCTCGTAACCATACATCTTCATTGAGGTTTCATTGCCCCATGCGGAGCAAACATCATTCATGTACTTTATGAAGGCATCCGCAACAGCAATCTGCTTTTCCGATAAAGATCCAACAATATCTTGAACATCCTTATATGACAGCTCCACCTTTTCCTTGTTGATCTTATTCCCCACAGCCAACTTTGCCACCGGACTGTTCTTGAATCCAACCGGAGCAATGACTATTCCAGAACCAAGTATATGTCCCCTTGCTTGTTCTCTTTTGTTCAAAGCGTACAAGCTCATTACCTGGGATGGAATCAGCTCTATCGTCTTACCGCTCCCCAAAGTAAAGGAGACTTTTTCACCCTTCCCGGAGGACCACTTTTGCAGCTCCTTCTTTCCGTAGCCTTCTTTCAGCTCCTCAATATATTCCATTGTATTCTGTAGGTTCCGAATATGATTATCTTCCGCTTTCACAATCTCTGTGAACACCCTTTCCAGAGTCCCTCCAATCCGGTCAAAGAAGTCTATTGGCTTCGCATTAAACACGGCGGATACATCCCTTATGAATCCCATTGCTCCACCGGTAAATTTCTGTCCAGCCTTCCCGGTAAACTCCATAATGACGGACTCTCCAAGGTCAGATACATTCTCCTTGATATTCTCGTTGAAAGTATAATTTATATTGGAGACTTGGTGTTTCATGGCTCGCAGAACCATATCCACTTCCTCAATCTCCATGTCGGTTAAATCCGCAAGCCGTCTGCCGTCCACCTTGTCAGATAGATTCTGTAGCATATCTTGCATCATCTCATCCGGCTCTATTTCCCCGGTGTCTTTGCTGTTCACCTTTGCATATTCAGCAGCAAGCATATCAAATCGGAGGATCCTCTTGGACTTTCCGTGTTTCTCTTTCCAAGCATCGGTCCTAGTATTCTCAAAGTTAAGGCCGGCCAGCATCTCCGCAACGGCTCTCCTGTACCCTTCCGGAATATGTCTCTTGTCTGTTGGCTTGAGGAGCATTTCAGAAAGGATGTTTGAGTTTTTTTCAATTCTTGCCATCAATCTCTTTCTTTCAACTCTTGCCTTGCCTCGTTCGTTCAAGTCTTTTTGTTTCTGCCGGTTCTGCTCATTGATTAGCCGTACTCTCTCAGCACCCTTAGCCTTCTCAATCTCTAATCTTATGCGGTGATTTTCACGGAGTTTTTCTACCCTTGCCGACTGTTGCTCCCTCAATCGTTTTTTCTGCTCTGTAAAGCGCTCCTGTGCCTTCTTGCGCTGCTTCTCTTCTCTCTTCAATGCAAGCTCACGAGTCTTTTCCATTGCAGTCTTGGCCTTCTGCTTCTCCTTCTTAACTGCTCCAATCTTCTCTGCTTTCTTTCGATCCGCAAAAGTTACCTTTGGTTGAATTGTATTAAGAGAATCAAATAGACTCTCTGCAAGACTGATTGATGCAGACTCTCTCTCTTCCATGGTCAGCTTGTACTTATGCACCTTGTCTATGGAGTCAAGAATCTCAATCAGCTGCAAGAACGCATCTGCCGGATGGACTGTTTCAGATTGATACTGGAATATATCTCCAAACCTCTCTGATAGCTCCGTCAAGAACACATCTATGTCGTTTGCATTGGTCTTTACGGATGCTCCGGTTAACGGGCTAATACTGGACTGCGACTTCACAAGATTTATCTTGCCGAAATACTTCTTGCGGAACTCTCCCCAACCGTCTGGAGCGATGTCTCTCCGAATGTCATAAGGAACAAAAACATTAGCCGTTCTCACCCATGCGGCCAAATCTCTCTTTTCTTGTGCATCCCATGGCTCTGTTTCAAGCGTATAATATCCACTCTCGGTAACCGCCCCGGATAGATCCGTCAGCTTCTTGTAGATTTCTTCAAGATTGTCCATCTGATTCCCGGTGTTCATGAGTGCATATATCTCTGTAAGGTCTGATTCAATGTCTGCAACGGTGATGTCAGCATCGTTCAAATACCACATCTCATGCAATTCCTTAGCCTGTTCCTTTATCTGTTTTGGATCCGGCACCTTCCCATGAGTCAACCTCATTTCAGACGTCTTTGCCTCAATCTTGTCCTTAAGGGCCTGCACTTCCATGTCCTGGACGGTGGGGAGGGAGTAATTGACATCAGTTTCTGTCGGACGAATGCCCTGTTCAAGCAACTCCTTCTTTCTTTCCGTTTTCTCAAGTAATTCTGCCTTTCCCGAAAGCTGTTCTTCGCTTAAGAACTGATCTGGCACGTACTTCAAAACGCTTTGATCCGGCTTGATATTCTTGAAGATTTGTGCTAGACTTACATCAACAGCCGGGAACAGGGGTGCGCTGGAATTATTTTCTAACATCCCTTCGACCTCGGCTATTTTATTGAGCGTAACTGCCAAGTACACCTTATTTAGCGACTGGTACTGCTTAATATCAATGTGTACAGGTTTAACGGCATTATCTTCCACCATGGCCCCAAGCAAAACATAAACACTCTCAAGGCCATTCTCTTCCCGAATCGTTCCCTTATACATGTCGTTATGTGCTTCAATAACCTTAGCCTTAGAAATAATGGGATCAATGTTATAAAGCATTTTCACGAAATCCGTATATGTGCCCCCATACCCCTGCCTTGGTTGCGATTGTGCCCATTTATCAATATCATGTCCAGAAATGGATAGTTCTAATTCAATGTCTTCTTGGTTTATTTTTTTATCCACAATGCCCAATTCTTCGGCGAGTTTAAGAACCTTTTTCTTTGCCTCTGCCGCCCTCATTCCCGAAAGCTGCTCCATGTCATAATCGATCTTTGCAGAGTCTATTACGGTAGCGGAGACGGACATGTTTTTCAGAACATCGTATCTTTCCTGATCACTCATGCCTTTCTGGACTAGGCTAAACTTCGTGTCATCTCTTCTTTTCTTCGATGCAGCTTTTTCAAAAGCGGCTTGCATAGCCGTTTTTTCAGGTTTAGACTTGATTTCTGGATCATAATATGTTACAGTTCCAATATATCCATAGTCGGTTATGGCTGACGGGAATTGGACCCCGAGTGCGGATAACCAACTGTGGGTTTTTTCTTTGTCTGGATTTATGTATAGAATATCTGATGTATTCAAAAAGCTTTGCATACCAGCTTTCCCATATGCACTGGTCACAACAGCCAAGCTCAAGTTGTTCCTTCTTTTCTCCCTTTCCAACTTGACCGCAACCAAAAGAGGGTTGTCATGCATATCGGTCAATTCGCCAAAGACCACTATACTGTTAGCGACGGTATTAGATTGCATGACTATCATTGGGTATTCTAGCACGGATGGAATCTGCTTAATCATATCAATGTTCATCCCTGCATGGTCATTCAATATTTTTTGAACCTTTGACTTCCCAAGAATAAAGCGACTGTCCTTTACGCCGATTTTCTTTAACACATCGGAGGTGGTCCCAATTTCAAAGAACCCCCCGGAGCGAGTTCTTTCCTCCGCAGTGTTGGTTTTATACCAACTGTCCACATCGGCCTCATAACTATTATTTATTGAGAACTCACTCTCGCCATCTGCAACCTCAACCCCCTTGCTCTCCTTAGCTGCACGGATCCACATCGCCTCAGCTTCTTCCAGGACCCCCAAATCATGCAGCCACTGGTTCTCAGAGTTATAAGCCTTGCCCTTGATGAGTGCCTTGAACTTCTCAATAATATCTTTCAGAACGGACAGAACCTTTTCTGCCATTTTCTGATTCTCTGCAAAGAACTCTTTCACGGTCTCTTCGTTACGCAAAAACTCCATGGCCGCATCTGCAAGCAACTCCTGTTTCGCATCCTCCATGGTTTTCATATCAATCCCGGCCGCTTGGTACTGTTCCATCTTGTCCTTTACGGCCTTGTTGTATTTATCCTTATCGGATTCATAGAACTTCTTAAAGACAAAATCGCTCAATGCCCTGTAAGCATCCGGAGCAGTCTTCTCCAAGTGGTGGGTAAACTCGTGCTTGAACACATCCAGCAAGGACTTGTTCACTGCATTCAAGGAAAGGTAAATAGTACCATTGGAATAGTATCCATTGGCTTGGTTGCCCTTTTTGTCCTTAATTTCATTCTGGACGACTATATCAACACCGTATTCCCTGGACACTGCCTCCAGGACCGGTTTAATCTTCTCGTATTCTGTGTAATTACTTGTTGTCTTGTCAGTTATGCTCTCCTCTCTAAACGTACCAACCTTCTTCTTTTGAGGAGTCTTTTTCTTTTTCTTATCCTTTACAGCCTTAACTTCTTCCCCTTGCTTGATTGATAATTGCCTATCGTTCTTCCCCATCCTAAACGCATTCATTGCATCCGAACGGCTCAGATAGCTGTATTCTCCCGATTCAACATCAAGATTCGCATTGCCTAGGTTTCCCTCAGTCCATGCGTTCTTGTATTCCCACAATACATCCGGAAGTTCTGCCGTAGTGTAATTATCCACGATGCCGCCAAAACCGATAGATCCATAAGATCCCAATTCAGTCCTTGCGCTCATCAAGAAGAACTCTCTCTCTCCTTCCGTTGCGGAGTAGATCCTATTGTCAGCATTTAGATTGTTGAGGAACTCTGCTGTCTCCTTATTGCTTTCCGGGAGCTTGATGTTATTTACCTCCTCAAAGGTCTCTCGTGCTGCCGGATTGCTATTCATGAGAACATCAAAGTCGAACACGGATGCCTGGCCAACGGATATTCGTGCGATAGAAGCCGCATCGTTCGTTGCTTTCTTTAGTGCTGCTTCATCCCTTTCCGCAACGATTTCCTCTGGAAGAGTTCTCTTAACAAGACCTTCTACGGATTGTTTATAGACTTCCCCATACTTGGCCGATTCATATGTGTCTGTACGGTTTTCTTCATGAAAAGCATAATCTGCCTGTACCGGTTCATAGATTGCGCCATCTGTTTCTCTTGCAATAACAGCATCAGCTGTAGCTTGCTTCTTCTCATATGCCTTCTGCTGATTGAGCTTTTCTTCTTGAATTGCTCTCTGCAAGGTAGACACATCCAGGTTGCCTAAATCGCCCCCGGAGTCCACAACGTTCTTGAGTTGTCTTGCCAGCATGAAAGTCTTAGAGTCCTCCGGAGTAGAGAGTCCCTTGTTGATTATCTCTTCATTGGAAAAAGACTGTCTCATGTCCATTCCTTGCTTTACAGAGGTGCCAACATCAACAGCACCAAATCCGCCACCCATGAGGGCACCGATGAGACCTTGGTAAAGAGCATCTTTAGAAGCTTGTTCCCAGTCTATATCCTCATCTCTTGCATATGTACCCTTCCTAATCAATGGCTCCATAAGGCCAGCTATAACTTCTTCCGCCCCTTCCGTAGTAGATGCAAGACCAATTTTCTTAACCATCGTCACCGCATCTCTCCCGGCGGTTGACTTGAGGAGCTTAGGTACTTCCGTCTTAAGGACCTTATCTGGATTAAATATTCCTTTTACACCCGTCATGCCGGGGAGTAATTTACCAACCGACCATATCTTTTCTGTTCCAGCCTCTGCAAGTCCAGCCAATTCGGAATACAGGAAAGCCTCTCCTTCGGTTGCGCCTTCATCAAGAGCATCCATATAGGATCCCCCGGCTGATCTTCCATACATCGATGCAAGTGTTCCGTAAGGAGCCATCCTCCCCACCCCAATATCAAGGGCCAATCCTGTAGATGCACCCAGAACATCTAATCCAAGAGTACCAGCTTTGCTTGTCCCTATCTTCGCTGTTTCAAGTTCCTTGGTGTATTTCCTGTTTCGCTCCATGAGTGTATTAAGAGTTTCCTCATCTTGCTTTTCTTTTTGTTTCTGTAGGTTCTTCTTGAATGCTTCGAACCCCTTCTCATCCTCCACTTGACCAAAGACACCAACCCCACCAGTTGTCGGATTGACCCGTATAACCTTCCCATCTTTATCCATTATTAAATCACCAGTTGGAGCCTTAGTGGTGGAGCCGTATTTATGTAGTTGTGAAGCTTGAGAGTTTAACCACTGCTTTGAAGTTGCCTTAATCGTGTCTAATGCCCTGTCTGAATCGCTATAATTCCGTGGATCCTTTCCGGCATCTTTCAATTTCAGTCCATTGTAAGTCTCCTCATTTACAAGCTCGATATTATCATCATCCTTAATGTGCGCATAGAACGTCTTATCTCCCTCTGTATATACACCAGTGCTTTTGCTGTCCTGGACCCATTGGGGAGCTGTAGTCTTGGCCTTTGCCGGTTGAGACACAGAAAGATTTCCACCGGGAGTAGGCGGTGGAGTTATCTGTGTTTTTGTGTTCGTGTAATATGGAGAAGTTTTGCCGGAGGAGGACTCCTTAAAGAACCCGAGCTCCCCAGCCTTTCCCTTGTCCTTGGTTGCCGGAACATAGATGGTCTCCGCCTGTCTCCTGAGTCTGTCCAGTGGCTTGTAGAAGTCCCTTCCCGATACTCCACGGAGTCTTATGGCACTAAAAGCCGGCTCAAACTTTTTAGGTTCATATTGACCTTGTGTTTTTGAATCTCCGTACCCATACACATAAGACTTGCTTTTTACCTCCGGATACTTCTTCTTCGTAGCTTTGGCCGCTTGCTCTGCCATCTCCTTGAGCTTTTTCTTGAAATCGGTCGCCATCTGATTTACTCCTTTTTACCTTAACTTGTTGATTTTATTGATAATGTCCATGCTCGCTTTATCAACTGCGCCACTTGCTTTCTTAACCGTACTGCCAGCCTTCTGCAAGGCCTTGATTGGGTTGGAAATGGACGGAACAGCCGCCTTTGGCACTGCCGTATTCACGCTGCCACTGCCGCCTC
>ENA-UOOK01002499-UOOK01002499.1-fermentation-metagenome-genome-assembly--contig:-NODE-2499-length-22474-cov-4.585709_pt1 | contig 22474 bp, 24 predicted proteins | sample MGYA00245777_ERZ724023 | MGnify/ENA primary metagenome ERZ724023 (study PRJEB28704, sample SAMN03018312) | fermentation metagenome | biome: anthropogenic terrestrial biome; feature: soil; material...
TTACAGTATAGGCATAGGATTGAGAACGAACCAGCAATGACTGTTACTATGAACATATCTGCATAAAACAGATTGTTGATTTTATTCGCATTTGCGTATATACTGTGATCAACATACAGGTGGAGGATTTGAAATGCTTGATTATATATCCGTACAGCAGGCTTCTGACAAATGGGAAATCTCCAAGCGGAGAATACAAAAGCTCTGCGAAGAAAATAGAATTGACGGAGCGGTTCGCTTCGGTCGTGCATGGGCAATTCCCAAGGATGCACCAAAGCCTGCAGACGGCAGGCTGAAAGAAAACAGAAAAAAGGAGTGATACAATGAAACAAATTCTTGTGGTGGAAGATGATGTGATGCTAAACTCCGGTTTGTGCTATAACCTCGAACTGGATGCATATAAAGCTGTTCCTGCCCATGATGCGGCAGCAGCTCTTGAAAAAATAAGGGACAAAACCTTTGATCTGGTGATTATGGATGTTAATCTGCCGGATGGAGACGGCTTCGAGCTGTGCAAAAAGATCAGTGCTGCACGGGATATTCCGATAATATTTCTGACCGCCCGTGATTTGGAAGCCGATGTGGTGAAAGGCTTTGATTTAGGTGCGGATGATTATCTCACAAAACCATTTGGAACCGGTGAACTTCTCGCAAGGACCCGCACTTCGCTACGCCGCAGCCAGCTGATGAAGGGTGATTTTGATACCCAACAGTCCGATGTTTTTAAAGCTTCCGGTCTTACCATCGATTATATCCGCCATAAGGTGACGGTGGATGGAAAAGAAGTTCACCTGACGCAAAAGGAATTTCGGATTATTTCTATTTTGGAAAAATATTCCGGAAGAGTTTTGACCTATGATTACCTCATAAAAAATCTTTGGGGACCTGAGTACAACAATGATACGCAGACGCTGCGCGTTTATATGGCACATATCTGGCGAAAGATCGAAAAAAATCCCGCAACACCAAAATATATCATGACTGAAGTGGGAATCGGCTATCGGATGATCGAAGAAGATTAAATCTTCGCGGATTTCTTATCAATCAAATACCCACAGAAGTCTTTCAACTTTGAAAATTTCTGCGGGCGTTTTCTTTTTTGCGGCTTTCCTCTTGTGCAAGAGAGCTTATAATAGTAAGCAGCAGTTTTCCCTTGCCATCAAACATATAAAAATTTTCCTTCTCGAAATAACACTCGCCCCTTTTCTTTCAGTTTTCTGATTGTAACGAGGCTGTCTATGGTATTTCTTGCAAAACGGCTGACCAACTTTGTAGTAATGAGGTCGATTTTTGCATCCAGTTTCCAGTCTTTTAGAATTGGATGAGTTTTGTAGTTGATAACCTGCTCGTCACTGTCTGTTGAAGAGCAGGCATATGTAGAAGTGGGACGTTTTGCTATGATTGTGGGTAGGTAAGATTGTAAAACTATTTTTTCATTGCTGGAATCTTGATAAAACTTTCGGCGTTGTTCCTCCTCCTTTGACGTGCCTTTTTCAGCGACAGCCGATGCATTCCCAGAGTCCAGCTGTCCCGCCGTGAGCGGTTCTGCACGTGCGTTTCTATTCTGCCGTCTTTAAAAATGAACCGCAGGATTATCCTGCGGCATTTCGATATGGTCAATCATAGTATCAAGCACGGTTGAGCTGTATTTATCCATGCCAAGAACGTCAGCACAGACCTTTTTAAGTGTGGTTTCCAGTATCGTTTTTTCGCGACAATAAGCTTTGCCATGTGACAGATATGTGGAACAATTCTAACCAACTCAACCGTTGCTTGTATTGCGCTTGTAATTTTTGCGGCAATACGGACAATAAAATATGTCCCGTAAATTCTTTTTGTGCGGTAACGAACGATTCTTTGTGACTTCATGCGCTTTCTGTAAAATCGCTTGTGTCACCTCAAAAATCTCCCGACTAATATAAACAGCAGGGGTGCGTTTTATCCGCGTAAAACATTGGCAGTTTACCTGTGTCTAGGCATTTTTCTTTTCCAGATGATTATTGCGGTAATGCTTTTGAAGTTTGGCGTTACCCATATATTTCTCGTTTTCAATAATATCTTGAACGTGTTAAACACACCATTTCCCGCCAAGTACGCCTTGAATGCTGGGATTGTTTAAATCCCGACTAATGGCGCCGTAGGTTTTGCCGGTAATCACAAAGTCAAATATTTCTAGCACAACCGGCGTCATTTCTTTGTCAATTTCGATTGCTTACTTTCGTAATGAGATATTCGAACAGGAAACGCAGATTGACAAATAAATTACTGCAGATCTGTCAAAGAAAAGTTAGTGTAAGAAGAAATGACATGCTTGAAATAATGGAAATAACACAGTATCTCAAATTAAAATGGGCTATGAAAGATAGGAAAACAGGGGGCTTACATCTTCTAGAAGCGTTATCAGAACAAAGAGTATATTTTATTATCAACTGATGAACTGAACGGATGGCCTCACCAAAAGTTTGGCTATTGGGTTCCGGAGAAACTGCAGCGCTAAAAACAAATTATAATTAGATTGCCATTCCTTCAAATTGGCTGTTATAGAGCTTTGCATAAAATCCGTTGGCGGCCAGCAGAGAGTCATGTGTACCCTTTTCTATAATTTGTCCATCCTTCATAACGAGAATGATGTCTGCTTCCCGAATGGTGGAAAGTCGGTGGGCAACAATAAAACTGGTTCTGCTTTTCATCATTTCTGAGAATGCCTTTTGAATCTGAATTTCTGTGCGCGTATCAATGCTGGAGGTTGCTTCATCCAAAATCAGCATTGGAGGTAAGCAAAGCATAACACGAGCAATGCACAAAAGCTGCTTTTGTCCTTGGCTGATACTGTCACCATTTTCTTCAATAACCGTATCATATCCATGAGAAAGCCGCGAAATAAAACCATGCGCGTGTGCGGCTTTTGCAGCTTTGATGACTTCTTCACGAGTAGCTTCTGGCTTTCCATAGGAGATGTTTTCAAGGATGGTTCCCTCTTTTAACCAGGTATCCTGAAGCACCATGCCATAGCTTTTTCGTAAACTTTTTCTCGTAACGCTCCGAATGTCGGTACCCGATACGGATATGCTCCCAGAATTCACGTCATAAAAGCGCATCAAAAGGTTAATCAGAGTTGTTTTTCCACAGCCAGTTGGGCCAACGATTGCAACACGCTCTCCAGGATAGACAGAAAGATTAAAATCACGGATTAATTCCCGATCCGGTACGTATTGGAAAGCAACGTCTTTGATAGTGACACTACCATCTACGTTTTCTGGAGAGAGAACCTGTGCGTTTTCAGCATCCGGAATTTGGTCTTTCGCATCCAGAAATTCGAATACACGCGCGGCACAAGAGAGCGCGTTTTGCATTTCGGTCACGACACCGGAAATTTCATTGAATGGTTTTGTATACTGGTTTGCATAAGTCAAGAAGCAACTTAGCTCACCGATTGTAATCCCACCGCTGATCGCTATAAGGGAACCTACAAGAGCAACACCTGCATAAACAAGGTTGTTTACAAAGCGAGTCGATGGATTTGTAATGCTCGAATAAAAAATTGCTTTCAAGCTGACGGTACTTAGCCGATCGTTAACCTCGTCGAAATCATTCAAGTTTTCTTGCTCATACCCCAAGTCCTGTACTACTTTGACTCCTTCAATTCGTTCATTGATGAGAGCTGTTTGTTCACCGCGGACGGCGGTTTGTTCCCTAAAGTAATGGTAACTCTTTTTCGCAATAAATGCCGCGACTACAAGGCTTAGCGGTGTGATGCCAATTACAACAAGCGCAATCGGCAGGTTGACTGTGAGCATAAATACCAGAGTACCCAAAATTGTCAGAACTCCGGAGAAAAACTGGGTAAAGCCCATCAGCAAGCCGTCGGAAAAAAGGTCAATATCGGCTACTACGCGGCTTAGAAGATCACCGGTTGGATGGGAATCAAGATAGGAGAGTGGGAGTTTCTGTATTTTGTGGATGGATGAGTCTCGCAAATTACGACTGATACAATAAGTAATATGATTGTTGCTGACACCGGAAATCCACTGACCAAGTCCGGCGATTCCTGCAACAATCAAAATTTCGAGAAGCACATTTTTTACGCCAGCAAAATCCACTTTGCCTTCGCCAATCATGAAATCAATCGCGCGTCCGGCAAGAATAGGAATATAGAGCTGCCCAAAAACGGAAACTGCCGCAGAAACAATGCTCAGGACGACAAAAAGACGATACGGAGTAATTAATTTTAGCACACGAGAGAAAGTGGCGTGCTGATGGTTTAGATTCTTTTTCTGAGCTACCTGTTTCATGCCATTTCCTCCTTCTTTTGAAATTGGCTGTTGTAGATTTCCAGATAGATCGGACAAGTTTTCAGCAGATCTTCATGTTTGCCGATTCCGACAAGTTTTCCTTCATCGAGTACCAAAATTTGATCAGCATGGGAAATGCTGTTTGCACGTTGGCTGACAATAAAGGTTGTCATATCCCCGGGGAGCGCGACCAGTGCTCTTCGAAGTGCTGCATCTGTTGCATAGTCTAGAGCACTCGCAGAATCGTCCAAAATCAGAATTTTGGGATCGGCGACTAACGATCGGGCAATAGAGAGCCGCTGCTTTTGACCGCCGGAAAAGTTTCGTCCTCCCTGCTCGACAGGCTCATCAAGACCCTTGGGCTTCCCTCGGACAATTTCGGATGCCTGCGCGGCATCGAGCGCTTTCCAGAGTGCTGCATCGTCGGCATTCTCATTGCCCCATTTGAGATTACTGCGGATCGTACCAGAAAAAAGTTGCGCTTTCTGCATGACGGTACTGACGTTACTTCTGAGGCTGTCCTTATCATATTCGCGGATATCATGTCCAAAAATTTTTACTGATCCCGCTGTCGAGTCATAATAGCGGGGAAGAAGGCTGACAAGACTTGTTTTTCCGCTGCCAGTGCCGCCGATAATGCCAATCGTTTGTCCTTTTTTTGCGGTAAAGGAGAAATCCAAAAGACTTTCTTCTCCGGAACCAGCGTAGGTCAAAGAAACATGACTAAATTCGACAGCATTTTCAGACGAAGAAGCATCTACTTTTTTGTCTCCGAATTTCATCTGGGGCTGCATCGCGAGGACGGCATTGATTCGTTCGGAACAGGCAATCGCTTTCGTTATCTGAATAATTAGGTTTGCAAATTTCACAAGTTCTAGAAGAATCTGATTCATGTAGTTTACAAGAGCAACAATGTCACCTATTGCAAGAGTTCCGACATTGATCTGGAAGGAGCCGACTTGCAGTATCGCGATAATTGCCAGGTTGATGATCACATAGGTAAGTGGATTCATCAGCGCTGAAATTTTACCGACACGAAGTTGACTGGTTGCAAGATCAGCATCTGCTTTTTCAAATCGTGCAGTCTCGTCTGTCTCTCGCCCGAATGCTCGTACAACACGAACTCCCGTTAAATTTTCACGGGTGATACCAGTGATCTTGTCAAGGCGGCTTTGAACGTTTTTATAAAGTGGAATTGTTTTAAGCATGATTCCAAAAACCACAAAGAAAAGAATGGGAATGGCTCCAACAAAGATTAGAGCAATTTTTCCGTTAATAGTAAACGCCATCACTGTTGCGCCGATAACAATAAACGGAGCGCGTAGGAGCAGTCGCAAAAACAGATTGATCCCATTTTGAAGCTGGTTGACATCGCTTGTCATTCGAGTAATCAAGGTGCCGGTTCCCATTGAATCCGCTTCGGAAAACCCTAGCGACTGGATTTTATCAAATAGCTTATGCCGAACTTCGGTACAAGCCTCTACGGCAGCTTTTGCCGCAAAATACTGCGCAGTAATGCTGCAAACGAGTCCAATAACGCCAAGAAGTACGATCAGACCGCAATGAGTGAAAATATATTTGGAGTCTTGATTTGCAATTCCATTGTTGATAATGTCTGCCGTAATAATAGGAATCAGTAAATCAAACATCGCCTCAAGCATTTTGAATAATGGTGCTAAAATGCTTTCTTTCTTGTGATGCTCCAAAAATTTTAACATTTGCTTCAAGTTTTTCATCTCATTTCTGCATGCCCATGAGAGAATTCATACGCGATAAATCATTCCGGAAATGGCCGATGCTTTTTCTAATATTTTACACTTCAAAAGAGTGATAGTCAATTTATCATATCTTTTGCAGAATGTCACGGTGTAAAATTAAAAAGGCTGACAGCTTTTTGTTCAACTGTCAGCTACCTGTTTTATTTGTGTCCTATTTACTGATGTCTTCTGCATTTTTATAAATCACTTTTATTTCTTCCTTTGATATGAGTTTAGAAAGAATATAGGCTATCATAATGATTCCTGGAATATCCACCAACAGTCTGGTAAACGCAAATTTTGCGCCCAATGCTGCCATTTCAAATAGAAACATCGGTATTTTCGTCGTTGACCATGCGCCGATAAAAATAAGAATATTGCTAAATTTAACACCCTTTTTCATAAATACCGCGGCAACCGGAAAAGCCCCATAAAGCGGACCCGCTGCTGCCGAGCCGATAAATATAGAAAGCAAAATTCCTTTTAGCCCAGAGCCTTCTCCCATATATTTAATCATCGTTTCTTTTGGGACCCACACATCAAGTAGTCCGAGCAGAATGAATACCGGTGGAATGACAAGCAGCATTTGTCCGACCTGATAGGCTGAATTGCTCATCGCCTTAAACCCGATCGGGCGGTTAATAAGTGTTAGAATTCCCATTGCCGCTACGGTTATTAAAAATGCACGATATCTTTTTAAGATTGATTTTACTTTCATATTAACCAACCACCATTCCTATTATATAAGCAACAATAAAAGAGAAGAAAAATGCAATCACATTTCTTAAAATTGTTAGTCGCTTACCAAAATATTTAATTTCGACCGGCATGGTTACAATGCCGACCATCATTAATGTGGAAACAAATGCGCCAATCTGCATATATCCGGCGCCGCTTTGCAGCAGCATCGCCGCCGTCGGGAATGCAACAAAACCCGGGATTAGGGTGACAGCACCGATCAGAGCGGCAAGCACGATGCCAAGCCATCCGGAGCTTGACCCAATCAGTTTAGAAATAACTTCGGTATTTAGCACGGCAAGCAATATTCCCACAAGCAAAATGACGACCAGAAACTGAGGCATAATGTTTTGAAAAGCCATCGTTAGGATGGCTTTAAAATAAATTTTTATGTTTGCAGCAGATATGCTTTTCTGTAACCGTGTTCGGCGTTGTCAGTTCTTTCAACAAAACAGAAGCATAAGCACTGCCTTTTTTGCTGATTTTATAATGTGTCCATTTCCCTTTCTGATGACTTTCTACGATGCCGGATTCAACAAGAATCTTCATGTGATAGGAAAGACCCGATTGCCCTAAGTCTAATTGTCCCAGCAAAATACAGGCACATTTTTCTCCGCCGCGCAGAAGTTCGAGTATTCTTAAACGCTTTTCATCGCAAAGTGCTTTAAATATTTTTGCGTGTTCTTCATAAATGGTTGCCAAATGATCACCTCATATCAAAAATATTTGATATTATATTAGTATATAAATAAAAATTTTATTCGTCAATAAAAGTTGATCTTTATCTTTAAACCGAAGGCCATCTGACCGAAAAATAATGCAGCTTGTGTTGTTTTAGATTGAATGATAAAATATTGATAGACCGCCTGATTTAAGCTGCGGACAAAAGATAACACAAAAAGTCGGGAACAGCCGCCTTGAAAGGAATAAGATGAAAACACAGGCAAGGAGATATGTACATGGGCTGGGTTGAATGTATCGGTGAAGCAATCAACTACATTGAGGACAATATCACAAACGAACTGACAGTCGAAAAGATTGCAAAGCAGGTATTGCTGTCTCCTTTTTATTTTCAAAAAGGATTTGCCATGCTTTGTGGTTTTACGGTCGGAGAGTATATCCGGGAACGCAGACTTACTTTTGCCGGCAGTGAGCTTGTTTCTACCGACGAAAAGATCATTGATATTGCGCTTAAATACGGTTACGATTCACCGGACAGCTTTACCAAAGCATTTACTCGTTTTCATGGCGTCACACCGACTGCCGTTCGAAAAGACGGAGCAATGATAAAGTCTTTTGCTCCGCTTAAAATCAGATTTACCTTGGAAGGCGGTTACGTTATGGATTACAAGATTGTTGAAAAAGATTCATTTACAGTGATGGGAGCATCCAAAATATTTAAGTATGACAGCGCGATGACAGAAATTCCTAAGTTTTGGCAGGGACTCCATCAGCCCGGGAAAGAGCGGGTCGTATGTGGAATGTATGGAATCTGCATTGACGAAAGTATGGGGTCAGATGAATTCGAGTATCTGGTCGCGGACAATTACGATCCGACTGCAGAGGTACCGAAAGGCTTTATTACAAAGGTCATTCCCGCATACTCCTGGGCTGTTTTTGCCTGCAAAGGCGGAATGCCTCAGTCCTTACAGGATGTGAATAAAAGAATCTTCTCGGAATGGCTGCCGAACAGCAAAGACTATGAGATTGCGGCTGGCTATAACATTGAAATGTACAGTGATCCTGCCAAGTATCCAAAGGGGATTCAGGATGAAAATTATTACAGTGAAATTTGGATTCCTGTAAAAGGGAAGGAACGTAAATGAATATACTAGTGATTAACGGGTCACCAAATAAAGGAAAAAGTGCCACGCTTGCTTTAACCAAAGCATTTCTTCACGGTATGAATGAAACCGCAAAATTCATTAATACAGCCGATCTGCAGATAAATCCCTGCCGGGCCTGCTATGCATGTTGGATGGCAACGGGCGGACACTGTGTGCAAAAAGATGATGCTATCTCAGTGCTGGAAATGATTCGCACAGCGGATCTTGTGATCTGGTCGATTCCGGTTTACTGCTATTCAGCCCCGGCACAGTGTAAAGCGTTAATGGATCGGACACTTTGCTTTAATAAGCCGGAAATGTATATTGGAAAAGACGGCCGTGCACATCATTATGGCTATGAAGACGGTACGAAGAAAACCGTGCTTATAACAAGCGGCGGGCTGCCGGACATTACCGGAAACTTTGACGGACTGATTTTTCAACTTAAGCACATGTTTGGACCAGATACAGCGACAATCTGCTGTGCCGAGGGAGCATTGCTGATGCAGAAAGATACAGCCGAAATCGTCAGGCCATATCTCGATGCGGTAGAACGTGCCGGCACAGAGTATAAAGTGAATGGACACATTTTGCCTAAAACGCAGACGATTCTCAATATTCCGTTTATTCCACGGGAGGATTATATCCGTAATGTCAACAATCTGTTTGGAAAGATGAAAAGCTGCTAAGATGTTTTTTATCTAAACATTCGTAAAGAATGAATTTCATTTTTCACTTTGTTTGAACTAAATAAAATATTCAGATAGAAAAGCTCTGTAACGGTAACGGAAAAGATTTACCGCTGCGGAGTTTTTTTATTTTGATAAAAAGTTTTTGCATTAGGCAGAGATAATTCGATTGATGGGGCGTTACAGCAAATCAGTTGCAATATAATTGTCATTTTATGGTGTATTGCTATAGAAAAGAATGTGATACAATAAAAATATAAATTGTAATTTAACGGATTGGGTTAAATATTTGCCGTTTAGATGCTGTTTGGATGTACCATAAAAATTGAGGTGAAAAGCATGGCAAAAATCTTGATTGTAGAAGATGAAGAACCCATCTCCAATCTGATTCGACTCAGCCTGAAAAAAGCAGGCCATATATGTGAGTGCGTCTTTGATGGGGAAGAGGCTGCAGATAAGCTAGAAGAGAATACATATGATTTGATTCTTTTGGATGTGATGTTGCCGAAAATTGACGGCTTTGAATTAATGGACTATATCCGTCCCATGGGGATCCCGGTGATCTTTTTAACAGCGAAAAGCACACTGGAGGATCGTGTCCATGGGTTGAGAATTGGAGCGGAAGATTATATTGTTAAGCCTTTTGAAATCGTAGAACTATTGGCGCGGGTCGATGTTGTTCTGCGGCGCTACCACAAAACGGCCGATATTATAGAAATTGACGGCCTGACGGTGGACATGCAGTCTATGCAGGTCAAGCGGGATGGAAAAGAGATTTCGCTGACGCCCAAAGAATATCAAATTTTGTTGCTATTTGTCCGCAACCCAGACACAGCATTGTATCGAGATACTATTTATGAACGAGTATGGGGCGGTGAAATGGAGTATGGAAGCAAGACGGTTAGTCTCCATGTACAGCGGCTCCGGAAGAAGGTCGGATGGGAAAAGGAGTTGCAGGTGGTGAATAAGGTGGGCTATCGGCTGGAGGTGAACTAATTGAAGTTTCGCTGGAAGATCACATTTTGTATGATCTGTCTTCTATCGCTGCTGTTTGGGATAGGCGGCAGCGCTCTGATTTCCATCTCTTTTCAGTCATCGCTGAATCGGGAGGAACAGTCCGCACGGGAGTCTTATCAGCAAGTGCTTGGAGCACTTCAAATGGCGGATAAACTAAATTCATGGATAGATGAAAAAAGTGCCGCTGATACCATTAGTCAACTGACTCCTCAAGAAACGTATTCAGCAATCGAACTATCTTCGGACGATGGAACTCTTTATACAAAGGGTGACTTCACGGCGGATTTTATGGATTTATCTGACAAGACGGATGACGGACATTTGGCTGTCGCCTATCTGAAAAATACAGAAGGTACGCCTTTTTTGCAGGTATCCAGCAGATTTCAGATTGGCAGAAAAACATTATGCCTAAATTTGGGATATGACCTGTCTGAACTCTATGCAACCCGTGTTTTACAGCAACGGGTATACTACGAAATTTTTGCTTTAATGCTGCTGTTATGTGCGATAATGGCATACGGCGCTTCGTGGCTGTTAACAAGGCCAATGTCCAGCCTATCGAAAGCATCACGTGAGCTTGCGTCCGGCAATCTTTCTTACCGCTCCAACATCCGGTCCGGCGATGAAATTGGTGCGCTGTCCAAAGATTTTGATGCCATGGCGCAAAAGGTGGAAGACAGCGTCCAAAATCTTGAGGATGCCGCTAGACGACAGGAGCAGTTTATGGGCAGCTTTGCCCACGAGATGAAGACTCCGATGACCTCCATTATTGGTTACGCCGATTTACTGCGGGGACAGTCCCTGACCACAGAGGAGCAAATTGATGCAGCCAATTATATTTTTTCCGAGGGCAAACGGCTGGAAAATTTATCCTTCAAATTGCTGGATATCTTCGTTGCAGACCGTCGCGAACTTGTCTTAAAACAAGTATCCCCGGCCGGAATCGTCAGGGATCTTACGGAGCATTTGCGCCCCATCTATGAAAAGAGCGGTATTGAACTTTCCTGTGAATGTGAAGAGGGGAAATGCATGCTGGACCCGGATCTCACTCGAATGCTGCTTCTGAATTTGCTGGATAATGCCCGTAAAGCATTGGATCACGGTGGTCATATTCAGATTACTAGTTCCATGCTTCCAGATGGATGTCGGCTAATGATTGCAGATAATGGCAAGGGAATCCCGCCGGAGGCTTTGCAGCATCTGACCGAGGTGTTTTACCGCGTTGATAAGTCCAGATCCCGTGCTCAGGGCAGTGCCGGCCTTGGCTTGTCACTTTGTGCCAAGATTGTAGAGCGGCATCATGGGACGATCCATTTTGACAGCAAGCTGGGTGTAGGCACAACAATTACTATAGAATTAAAAGGAGGCAGAACATGAAAAGGGCTATTCCGATTCTGCTTATCTTTTGTGCCCTTCTTGCAATCGTGTCTGGCTTTTTTCTGCCTAGTTTTGTTTCTGCTATGCAGGACCAGAAACTTAAGACAAAGGTCAGCACCTATGAGACTTCTAGCCTTCAATTTCACCCTGTTACGCAGTTAAAAGACAGCCTTCGGTTATTAAATGGCGAATACACAACAGAGTATCTGGAGAATGGCAGTAACTTGGATGCTGATGGTGCTTATCAGGCAGCATTGGATACGATGCAGTTCATGGCGGCGCAGGGTGCGGGTGGAATTTTATCAGAGGAATACCCGAATCATACAGAGGCGCCATTTCTTGTGGTGTCGGCTGACAAAACCATGAGCGCGATTATGTGGCGTTGTTCACTTTACAATAAGAACCTCAAGTGGGTTGATATTCTAATTGATGACAGCAGTGGAAAGATGCTGGCGTTCAGTATGACATCTGATCAAGATGTTATTGACACACAATCAACAAAAGATGTAAAAGAAAAGGCCTATGAGTTTTCTAGTAAGCTGGCAGATATCTGTTCTAATTATTACGGATGGAAAACCGAAAATGTTCAGGTAAACGATGATTTACCAATTGACAATTTATCTGGATATTCTATCAAGAGTTCCATCAAGATGCGTGATGATGGGGGGGATTTGGTGGTATTTCCATTGACGATTTCTGGGGACCGATACACATTTAATATATTACTCAAATTTAGGGGGATTATCAATTGATGCCAATTTGATGCCGGACTGATGCTGAATACAGGAAGCACTTTGTTATCATTTTTATCGGATTTGATAAGGGGTGCTTTTTTTATGAAAAATACAGATTACACGAGGCACGAACGACGTGTGAAGAGACGCAGGGCTCGCAGAATGCACCGTGCTTTGGTGTGCTTACTGTTACTGATATTGTTCTTTGGGATTCGTACATTAGTTCAACACACTGATAAAAATGGAAACCAAGATTCAGGGAAAGAGTCATCTTCACAAGACACTCATCTGACTTCGCAGAATGGATATTCTTGGAACGATGACACTGCAGCTCCTAAAGGCGATGTGGTTACAGCGAACGAATTGAATCTCCGCTCCGGCCCTAGTGCAAAATATGGGATTGTCTGTCCTGTCCCAAGCGGTACGAAGCTAACATTGACGGGAGAGTTAAATACAGACGGTACCTGGATCAAGGTAAAAGTGCCGGGTGGAAAGTCCGGGTGGTGTTGTCGGCCTTACCTGCAAAGCGATGTGGTGGATGTCACGGCCAATCACACACTTGCTCAAGTAGCCTATCCGCTTTCTATAAAGGTATCGCTTAAGGACCAGAAAGTTATGGTGCTTGATGCGAAAGGTCTGGCAATAAAGACTTTTACTTGTTCTTCGGGAGAAGCTGGCAGTGAAACGCCGACTGGGACCTTTTCTGTTTCGAACCGGGGGATTTCATTCTATAATTCCGATTTGGGAGAAGGGGCCTACTATTGGACAAGCTTTTATGGCGACTATCTGTTTCACAGTATTCCATTTAATCAGGATTACGAAATAAAACAGAACGAAGCAGAAAAACTTGGAACTCCTGCGTCGCACGGCTGCATTCGACTTTCCATGGATGATGCAAAATGGATCTATGATCATATTCAGGATGGTACAAAAGTAACGGTACAATAATACCTGCTGCCTTTTTTGTGGCTTTTTAAAAAATGTTTTACAAAAGGCTCGTTTTGGTTATGCCAAAGGAAGCCTTTTTTGTACCCTTATCGGTTGTTTTTTAGAACTGATTTGTTATTGGAACGTGCGGTAGGGAAGGTTTGAGGATCCTGTGGAATATACCTGAAAGAAGAGTAATATTAGATAAAAAACAAATAATTGCAAAATCTAACCCTTTTGCTAAATTTAATGGCTTTTTATTGAAAAGATACTAATATTCATATATAATTTAATCCATTGATTTTATATTAAGAAGGCACCAATGGTAAAGGGCCATTAGAGTGGCGCGTGAATCAGTATGAAGCTGTTTCGGGCGGTCATGGTGTATTGCCCCGATGCGGAAAAACCAGCCGATCTACGAAAGAGCATAGAAAAACGAAGGCAATCATCATGCTTCGCATTGCTATCTGTGATGATGTTAAGGCCGAGCTTCAGCATATTGCTGCGCTTACCGGCGAATATCTGGCTGATCGTGGGCTCTCGGCTGAGATTCGGGAGTTCAGCCACCCAGACTCTTTGCTGACGTCCTTTAAAACCGATAGTTTTCATATCTTTCAGCTTGACATGGTGATGCCGATGGTCAGCGGGATTGAACTTGGGCAGAACATACGCCGCATCAGTACCGATGCACAAATCATCTATATTACTACCGAACTCGGTTTTGCTCTGGACGCCGATGCAGTTAATCCTTTACATTATTTGCTAAAGTCCGTGGACAAGAGCAAATTATTTGTTGCTTTGGATCTGGCGGCAAAAAAGTGGATTTTGGCGAGGAAAATATTGTTACGGTCAAAACGAGAAACGGTCTGCGTACCATTTCTACAGATATGATTGTCTGCTGCGAATATGCGCACCATACCGCAACCTATATGTTGATTGGTGGCGAACGGGTGGAGATTCCCACTCTTTCCGGCAGCTTTGCCGAGCATATCGTACTATTGCTGCAAGATCGGCGCTTTATTCAGCCGCATGCTGCTTTTGCAGTTAATATGAGCCGTGTGGAGCGGCTCGATAAAAACAAATTTACTTTGCGGGGAGGCACTTTTGTTCTGGTGCCCGGTAAACAGTTTGCAGCGTGCGTAACACCTATATGAGTTACCGATTAAGTGAGGTGTGACAATGCAGTTATATGACATTCTACGCTTCCTCGTCACCAATGCAATGCCATGTTGATCGCACTCCTGTTTATTTTAGCTAGGCTGAAATATCGCTGGCGGACACTATGGGCAGTACTTGCCGCAATTGTGACGCTGGATTTGGCGCTGAACGTCTTTTCTTATCTGCGAAATGACTATACGACGCTCGCAAAACAGGACATCGTTTTCTTTATCCTTACGGGCATTGCCACAAAATTGCTTTTTCAGGAAACAATCATGCCATGGCTATTTAACTGCTTTACGGTCATGAATATTTATGTTGTTGCAGCCATTTTGAGCTATTATTTCTGCGGCCTTTTTCTACATCCGTATTACGCCATCACGGTGCTGCGTGCGTTGTCGTTTGCGTCCGCTTTATTGTCAGACGGCAGAGCATTGGAGCGTTTATCTGTTTGTGGCAGTTGGTCTGTTTATGAATTTTACATGGTGTTTTATAGCGGGCGACAATGGGCAAGTCCTATAAGGAAGCAACCACGAAAATATAAAATGAGGTAGGCAGCCACAGAAAGGTAATGTACAATTTTTGTAGAGTGTAGAGTATTGATTGGAATCTTTGCCATTATGCCAGAAAACGTATATAATTAAGCTAAATCAAGATGCTTAAATACATCTCCATTTGATTTATGGCGGATACACGGAATTTCCCTGAACACAAGATAGCAATGTCGTGCAATTTGGCTGTTCGTGGATAATAATAATTGATTTAGAGAAGCCGCCAGACGCATGAAAAAGACAGAATTGAGCATTGAAAGGAATGTGTATCAGATGGAAAATCAAATATTGATTATAGATGATGATGTCAAAATGGCAGAACTACTAAAAAAGTGTGTTGCAAAAGAAGGTTTCGTGGCAGATGTATGTTACAACGGCGAGGACGGCATCCGATTTTTCCAGAGCACTTCCTATGTTCTGATCGTTTTGGATGTAATGTTGCCGGGAATCAGCGGATTTGACGTTCTCACACAAATTCGATTGGACAGTAAAGTACCTGTCCTTATGCTTACCGCAAAGGGTGATCGCGAAGACAAGGTGCATGGCCTGCGCTCAGGCGCTGATGACTATCTTACAAAACCGTTCGACGTCGAAGAATTCATGGCTAGAGTAGCATCATTAACGCGCAGGTACACAACTTTAAACAATGGAACCGCAGAAGTGAAGAAGTTGTCTTTTCATGGTCTAAAAATTGATTTGGATGCTGGAACTGTTTTTGTAAATGGAAATAAAGTGGATTTACTTGCGAAAGAATTTGATATTCTTTGCTACCTTGCCAAAAACCAAGGGAAGATTTTGACTAAAAAACAGATCTATGAAGAAATATGGAATGAATCTTATGCTTATGATGACAACAATATCATGGGACATATCAGCAAACTGCGGAAGCAGATTGAACCAGATCCTGCCTGTCCCACATATATCCAAACGATTAAGGGCATGGGATACCGTTTCAACAGCGAGGTATAAGCCATGCAGAATTTTTATGTAAGTGGGACTTTGTTAACTGTCGTAGCCATCATCGCAGTAGCCGCTTTGATTACCGTTTTTGCCCTCACAAGAAAGTTGATGGCCGTCAAAGAGCGAATGCAGGAAATTTTAGAAACTCTAGACGATATCGCAAATGGCAACAACGACAGAAAATTTCTTGTTAAGCCGCGTGATATTACTTCTGGAATTTGTTATAAGCTGAACCAAATCGTTCTTGAACATAAGCGGCAAATGGTAGAGCAGAAACGTGCGGAGGAAGCCAACAAACAGCTGATGACCAGTTTGTCGCACGATGTGCGTACTCCACTTTCGAGTATTATGGGTTATCTGGATGCAGTTCACAAAGGTATCGTAACCGGAGATGAACGGGAATCCTATATCGAATCCGCTAGATCACGCGCCCATGATATGAAGGACTATGTAGATGTTTTATTCGAATGGTTCAAATTGAATTCCGATGAAGAAACCTTTCAGATGCAACCGATCGAGCTGACAGAAACCACCAGGGATATTCTGAAAGACTGGATTCCTGTCTTTGAGGCCCACGGATTTGCTTATGAAATTGAAATTCCAGAGCGAAGCGTACCCGTGATTCTAGATGTTGACGCCTATACCCGTATTCTGAACAATCTTATGCAAAATGTCATGATTCACAGCAAAGCGTCCAAAGTGACGATAAGTCTTACAGAATCGCATCAAAAAGCAGTGATATTCGTAAAGGATAATGGTCATGGTATTTTGCCGGCTGATCGGCCACACATTTTTGACCGGCTTTATAAATGCGACAGAGCAAGGTCGGCCAAAGGCAGCGGATTGGGGTTGTCTATAACAAAACAACTCGTAGAGAAAATGAAAGGCTCAATTGAAGCGGAAAGCGTCCCGAATCAACATACCGAGTTCCGCATCCTGTTCCCTCTTGATAATCATTAAGCTTTCCCCGCCATCGTGCGGGGAATTTTTCTGCCTTGCTGAAAATGTAAGGTTTATGCAAGGTTGCGCGCAAGGTTTGTGCAAGGTTTGTGTGTTAAGATGGATATATCAGTTAAGGAGGCAGACCTATGGAAGAATACGTAATTGAAACTAATGACCTCACAAAGCAATACGGTGAACAGAAAAGCGTGGCGAACCTGAATATCCATGTCAGGAAAGGGCGCATTTACGGTTTGCTAGGACGCAACGGAGCAGGTAAAACCACCACAATGAAAATGCTGCTCAATCTGACGCAACCGACGACAGGGGATATACGAATTTTTGGGAAACCGGTGCATGACAATGAAAAAAAAATCTATTTTCGAATTGGTAGCCTAATCGAATCCCCCGGATTTTACCCAAATCTGACCGGAACAGAGAACTTGCAGATTTTTGCCCGGTTGCGCGGTGTCCCCAGTCGTGGCGCTGTCTGCCATTCGCTGGAAGTGGTAGGGCTTCCCTATAAAGATAAAAAGCTGTTCAGCCAATACTCTTTGGGTATGAAACAGCGCCTCGCCATTGCGCTGGCAATTATGCACGACCCGGAGCTTTTAATTCTTGACGAACCGATCAACGGCCTTGACCCGATCGGCATTGCAGAGGTTCGGGAATTTATTAAGAAACTCAGTACGGAACAAGGAAAGACTATCCTCATTTCCAGCCACATTCTCTCCGAAATGTCTGTGTTAGCGGACGATATTGGCATTATCGATCATGGCGTTTTGCTTGAAGAAGAAAGTCTGGAAGAACTCGAACAGAAAAATGAAAAATACATTCACTTCACCGTCAGCGACGCTGCCCGTGCAGCAAGTCTTTTAGAATATGATTTCCACACAAAGAATTATCAGGTAGACGACGACAAAAATTTGCGCATTTTTGATACTGCGCTTCCGGTGGAAGATATGACGAAAGTGTTTATTGAAAATGGGCTGGCACTTTCGGAAGCGCATACCTGTGCGGAAAGCTTAGAGGATTATTTCAAAAAAGTGAGCGGAGGTGAAGGAATTGCTTGACCTCATTGTCTGCGAGTTTCAAAAACTCAGGCGCAAGAAATTTCTGATTTTTGCGACGCTGGCCGCATTGGTACTACCAATCCCGATGACTGTATTTGCAATTAGGCAGGGCTGGAATTATGATCAGCTTTATATGATCATTCTGGAGTTCGGGCATTTTCTTATGCTGATTCCGGTGCTCTGCATTGTGGCGACTATGTTGTTTTTCATGGAACGAGATAACGGCACCTTAAAGAATTTAGTTTCCATTCCTCTAAGCCGAACAAAAATAGTTTTTGCAAAATTAGCCGTGTTGATTGTTGTATCTATCGGCTATTCCCTTTTAGCCGTTTTATCCAGCTTCATCGGAGCCACTGTGATTGGGCAGTCCGTAAGTTATGTGCCGCAGCGAATTGGCCTATGCTTAATTGCGGGTGTTATGACGATGCTCGCGTCAATTCCCTGTATCGCGCTTATCGTCTGGTTCAATAGAAATTCAATCATCTCTTTGATTCTGACCTTCTTTTATACCATCCTCGGCTTCATGGTCAGCATGGGCAGCACCGGCGGCGCACAGTCCGCACCGGGTGTAAACCTGAGCACCTTGCTTCCGGTTGGAATGATCGGTCGCTGGCTTTTGCCAAAATTTGCCGGGTTCGTACGGGCCGGATCAATCCATTTGGATAAGGCGTATATCAGCACCTATTCTGTATCGACTCCCATGTGTTTGGGATACCTTCTGGTAATCGGTCTGATTTTCACCTTTTTGATTGTTAAAGCCTATCGGCACCAGAAAATTTAAGGAGGCGGACACCGTTGATTGATATAATTATTGCAGAATTTCAAAAACTAAAGCGATACAGCATTCTCTTGATAGGTCTTGTCACCGTGGTGCTGTCGCCTGTAATGTCCGTATTCACGCAAAAAAGTTATATAAAGCCTGATCTGAATTACGGATTTCCTAATCTGGTTAACGATACGATATGGAATAACATGGGATTAGTTTTCCCGATTACAATTGCTCTGATTGGTGGATATATGATCAACAGAGAGTTTACAGATAATACTCTGAAAAATATTTTCCCGATACCCGTGTCTTTTCGCAGGCTGCTTACCGGGAAGCTGCTTGCCATGGCAATTGTGACGGCTTCTTTTGGAGTTTACAGCTGGCTAATCACGCTTATATGTGGATGTATTTTCTTTCCGAAAAACTTGACACTGATTACCGCACTGCAAGGATTTGTACAGATTGTAGGTATGGCTCTGTGTGTTTATATTGCCGAATTGCCTATTGTTGCGTTTTGTGGGAGAAAGCCAAACCGCTTTTTTGCCGGAGCGGCGCTTTCTTTCATCTATGGCTATCTGGCAATTTTCCTTTCAGGAGAAAATTTACAGGATTACTATCCGGTATCCGCCGGGCTTGGGATTATCCACTTTGGCGGTAGCACCGGGAACAGTTCGGCTAGCTACCATCCGGCTATCGGTTGCTTTGTCCTGCTTATCATGATCGCAGTCACGGTAGCAATTTTGCTCTGTTCAAAAAGGTACAATGAAAACAAGCGTATGATTTCAAAAAAGTAGTTGCTTTGTATAGTGCGGCAGACAGAATGTCGTATCTGTGAGAAGGAATATAATATGGGTTCTGATGTGATTTGGCGCAGTAGCCTCACGGTAACACAATCTGGAAAAACAGTTTTCAATAATCTCAATTTTACCCTACACCGTGGGGAAGTGATGATCTGTTTAGGTGAGGATCGTCGTACTCTCATACAAGTTCTGCTGGGAGAGGATACCAGCTATATGGGAAATATCGGGATCACCGATTTTACGGGGCATGTGTTGCAAACGGATACATTGGCTCCGGATCAAACGCCTTTTCAGGTTTTGCAAAACGTCAATGTGAAATACAAGACGGATTATATATTGCTGGGTATGCTGGATATTGCAGGTTTGGAGAAAAAAAGTGATATTTCCTGTGAACAGTTGTCACGTGGGGAAATACGCAGGTTATTACTTACACGGGAGATATTTAAAACTCCGAAATCATTGATTTTGGAAGACATATTTTCTGACATTCCAGATGCCGATCAAAAGATAATCCGCAATATGTTAATTGAAGTATGCGGCTATATCGCTGTGTTCTTGACTCTTACATCTAAAAAGGATGCACAAGGGATTGCCGACTGGATAATAGACTTGGATAACAGCAAGGAACCGTGGTATTGCTAAAAAATCAGGAACAGCACCCGCCAAACAAAAAAAACACGGGTTTGGCGGGACATTTCCGTTGTTATAAAATTTCAAGATAATCCTCCAAACTCGTGGGTTTGGAGGATTTTTATGTCCACTCAGTTTTTTATTAAGACTATCCGGCCGCTTTTAAGCGGTCGAGCGTGACCAGCGGACAACAGACTTTATCTAACAGGCGTTGATGCCTCAAAAAAAGCTTAAACCTTTCAAAGGATAATTCCGACTTTTTTTCAATCTGTACCAACAGAAAATATCAGTTACCGCTTGCCCTTTGGGATACTCTCCCATCGGGCATTTCTTTGTTTCCAGGTGGTTTTCTAGCCCGTTGCCGTTCGCCTCCATAGTCTTTTCTGGATTTTCAAAACATTCAGAAAGGACAGAAAAATCATGGAGGTACATATTAAAATCCACGGGCAAAGCGTAGCCGTGGAAGTATCTGTTGAGGTCTTTGAATGTCTTGATCGAGCAGATCATAAAACTGAAAATCTTTTCCATGAACAGCGCCGTCATTGGGATGGGCGCGAGTTTGACGAAACCATCATCGCCCATGAGTGCAGCCGGAGCTACTATGAGACGCCGGAGGATTGGCTCTGCCGGGAAGAAACACTTCGGGAGATTACGGCAGCGTTGGAAAGCTGCACGGCAAAACAGCGTTATCGCTTTCTGCTTTACGCTTTAGAAGGGCTCAGTTGTTCCCAGATTGGTAACATCTGCGGCTGTTCCAAGTCCGCTATTATGAGAAGCATTGAAGCGGTTAGAAGGAAGGTGAAATGTATTTTGCAGACAGAGTGATCGGAAGCGTATTTTCAGGCTAACCGTGTGAAGGGTTTTCTGCCCTATCACACGCAAAAGGGACAGGTAGTTTTAAGCTGTCTGTCCCTCTTGCTGTCTGGAGGTTTTTGTAATGCCCACCATCAATCTGCGCAAGTATTATCCGTTCCTTCCAGAAGACCGCTTCGTCGAGGTCAGCGACGAAGTTGCCGAAGCGTTTTTGTTGGCAAAGCGACAGGAAGACAACTATCACCATCGGGCTTGGTATCACAAAGCCTATTACTCTCTGGATCGTGGCGATGGTATCGAAAACAGTATTCTTCACACGGAGCCGTCACCCGAAGAAATCCTCATGCAAAAGGTTTCGATGCAACAGCTTTATGAAGCCCTTGACCAACTGCCGCCCATTCAGGCGCGGCGCGTTTATGCGCATTACATTCTCGGTATGAAGAAAGTGGACATTGCCCGCGCCGAAGGCGTAAACAGCAGCGGCGTTTGCGATTCAGTAAGGAAAGGTGTGAGAAATCTCAGACGCTATTTTGAAAAGAAAAAATGGATGGAGTAAAGAAACAGTATGCCAACACAAAAGCAGGAGCCAGAAGCCATGAGAGAGAAAATTCGCCAGCTTGAAAATCGACAGAAAATTCTACTGAACCGGAAAGCCGACGCGAAACGCAAAGCGCGGACGCACCGACTCATTGAGCGCGGGGCCATTTTGGAAAGCGTCTTTCCCGAAATCGTTCCCATGACAGGCGAACAGATCAAAGCATATTTGAAGCAGAGACGCTAAACTGTCGTCCCGTTCCATTAGTGTAATTATGCTAATGGCGCACTTATACACCCTGACGGGTGCCGTGCGCTCTGCGAGGCCGTTGCGTCCTTCGGACGCGATGGGGAGCTGTGCTCCCCAAACCTTTTGCGTAACCTCATGCCGCATCGAATTCTCTGCGGAGAATCCGCCCCGGCGTGAGGTTTTGTTTATGCTTGCCGCCGAAAGGAATTTTGTCTATGGCCATCTATCATTGCAGCATCAAAATTATCAAGAGAAGCCAAGGCCGGAGCGCCGTTGCCGCCGCCGCTTACCGCAGCGGCCAAAAGCTCACAAACGAGTGGGATGGCATCACGCATGATTATACGAAAAAAGGCGGCGTAGTGCATTCGGAAATCCTTCTTCCGGCCCATGCCCCGCCGGAATTTTCCGACCGCTCCACCCTCTGGAACAGCGTGGAGCAGATCGAAAAAAGCCGTAACGCCCAGCTTGCCCGTGAAATCGAAATTGCCCTGCCAGCAGAGCTTAACCGTGATATGCAAATCAAGCTTGTCCGCGCCTATGTCCGGGATGCTTTTATAGCTTCCGGCATGTGTGCGGATTTTTCTATCCATGACAAAGGCGACGGAAATCCGCATGCGCATATCATGCTCACCATCCGACCGCT
>ENA-UOOK01002500-UOOK01002500.1-fermentation-metagenome-genome-assembly--contig:-NODE-2500-length-22473-cov-3.614863_pt1 | contig 22473 bp, 27 predicted proteins | sample MGYA00245777_ERZ724023 | MGnify/ENA primary metagenome ERZ724023 (study PRJEB28704, sample SAMN03018312) | fermentation metagenome | biome: anthropogenic terrestrial biome; feature: soil; material...
CATGGATTGGAGCTTCTTTCTTAATGATTCCTCCATCGGGATTAGCATTTGATGGACTTGTATGGCGAGAAACAATATTTACTCCCTCTACCAATACACGGTTTTCTTTAACTAACACTTTTAAAATTTTCCCGATTTTACCTTTATCGTTACCGCTAATTACGATAACATTATCTCCTTTTTTTAAACTCATAATGTTTCCTCCTTCTAAAGAACTTCAGGAGCAAGAGAAACAATTTTCATGAAGTCTTTTTCACGGAGTTCACGTGCGACTGGACCAAAAATTCTAGTGCCTCTTGGTGTCTTATCATCTTTAATAAGCACTGCTGCATTATCATCAAATTTTATATATGATCCATCGTTTCTTCTTAAACCACTCTTTGTTCTTACAATAACTGCTTTAACAACTTCGCCTTTTTTAACAGTACCACCTGGTGTTGATTGTTTTACAGTTCCTACAATGACATCGCCGATATTAGCATATCTATGTCTTGTTCCACCTAATACTTTAATAGTAAGGATTTCTTTAGCACCTGAGTTATCAGCAATTAAAAGTCTTGTTTCTTGTTGTATCACAATAATACCTCCTTAGATGCTATCTGACTTTTTGATGATTTCAACTAAACGGAAATTTTTTGTTTTAGATAATGGTCTAGTTTCCATTATTTTAACGATGTCTCCAATTTTAGCTTCATTAGTCTCATCATGAGCAGTAAATTTCTTTCTATATGTGATTCTCTTACCATAAAGTGGATGTCTACGAAATGTATTTGATTCCACTTTAATAGTTTTATCTCCCTTATCGGAAGTAACAGTACCAATATATACTTTTCTATTTTGTCTTTCCATTTTGACCTCCACCTCTATTTAAGTGCATTTGCACGTTCAGTAAGAATTGTCTTCATACGAGCGATTTGCTTCTTATTCTTTTTAATCTGAGCAGTGTTCTCTAATTTTCCAACAGCAGCTTGGAAGCGTAAGTTGAATAATTCTTGTCTTAACTCATTAATATTCTTTTCAATGGTGGCAACATCTAAATTTCTTATTTTATCAGCTTCTGAATCTTTTTTGAATACTTTAACTTCTTCGATTTTCTTCTTAGCCATTTAACTCACCACTAACTTTCTTAGTTACTATTTTTGTCTTAACAGGTAATTTTGCTGAAGCAAGACGTAGTGCTTCACGAGCAGTTGCTTCATCAATGTCACCAATTTCAAACAAAACAGTTTCTCTCTTAACTACAGCAACAAACCCTTCAGGACTACCTTTTCCGCCACCCATACGTACTTCAAGTGGTTTTTTGGTTTGCGCCATTTGAGGAAATACTCTGATCCATACTTTTCCGGCCCTCTTCATGTATCTTGTCATAGCAATACGAGCAGCTTCGATTTGGTTTGATGTAACCCAAGCACCTTCTAATGCTTGTAATCCAATATCACCAAAATCAATTTGTTTTGCCCCTTTTGCTTTACCTTCATAACTTACACGATGAGGTTTACGGTATTTCGTTCTTTTAGGCATTAACATAATTATTTAGCCTCCTTCTTCGCAGGCAGTACCTCTCCTTTACAGATCCAAACTTTTACACCAAGCTTGCCATATGTTGTATTTGCTTCAGCAATAGCATAATCTATGTCTGCTCTAAGTGTATGTAATGGAACGGTACCTTCTGAGTATCCTTCACTACGTGCCATTTCAGCTCCGCCTAATCGACCAGAAACCAAAGTTTTAATTCCTTTTGCTCCTGCTCTCATTGTTTGTTGGATTGCTTTCTTTTGAACACGTCTGAATGATGCTCTATTTTCTAATTCTTCTGCCATTCTTTTTGCAACTAATGTTGCATCAAGGTCTGGTTGTTTAATTTCAATTACATTTAAAAACACAGTTTTTCCAGTCATCTTTTGTAGTTTATCAACGATTTGATTCTTGACAGAACCTTCACGTCCAATTACTACTCCCGGTTTAGCACTATAAATTGTAAGTACAACTCTAGTTTTAACTCGTTCAATAATAATTTTAGAAATTTGTGCTCTCTTGTAGAAGCTATTCACTGCTTCACGAATTTTAATATCTTCATGTAATAGTGCTGGAACTTCTAATTTGCTTGCATACCATTTAGAATCCCAATCTTTGATGATTCCAACTCGTAATCCTATTGGACTGACTTTTTGTCCCATTGAGATCCTCCTTACTGTTTCTCTTCAAGAACAACTGTAATATTACTTGTTCTTTTAAGTATTTGATTTCCGCTACCTTTTGCGCGCGGTCTGTATCTTTTCATTGTAATGCCTTCATCAACAAAAGCTTTTTTAATGTATAAAAGATCTTTGTTTAAATTATTATTATTAACTGCATTCGCAACTGCTGATTTAACAACTTTTTCAATTGCTACTGATGATCCTTGATTTGACAAGCGTAGAATTGAAATTGCTTCACCAACAGATTTTCCTCTAATTAAATCGACAACTAATCTAACTTTACGAGGAGAAATACGAACTGTCTTAGCAATAGCTTTTACTTCCATTTTTATCTCTCCTACCTTTTAACTGCCTTTTTATCTTTTCCGTGACCACGAAATGTTCTTGTTGGAGCAAACTCTCCTAGTTTATGTCCTACCATATCTTCAGTAACATAAACAGGAATATGATCTTTACCGTTATAAACGGCAATTGTGTGTCCAATAAATTCTGGGAATATCGTAGATCTTCTTGACCAAGTCTGAATCACTTTTTTAGAATTTGATGCAGTTGCTGCTTCAACTTTCTTCATTAAATGTTCATCGTAAAATGGTCCTTTTTTAAGTGAACGAGCCATAATTACCTCCTCTAATTATCCGTTACGACGGCGAACGATAAGTTCGTTTGATTTTTTCTTTGAATTACGAGTTTTAACACCCATAGCAACTTTACCCCATGGAGTAAGTGGAGCTTTACGTCCAATTGGTGTACGACCTTCACCACCACCATGTGGATGGTCATTAGGGTTCATTACTGATCCTCTAACTGTCGGTCTAATACCCATATGGCGTTTTCTTCCGGCTTTACCAATATTAATATTCATATAATCGGCATTTCCAACTTCACCAATTGTTGCGCGACATACTCCTAATACTTTTCTTACTTCTCCACTTGTTAAACGAATTAATACATATTTATCTTCACGTCCAAGTATTTGTGCGCTTGTTCCTGCAGATCTTACTAATTGAGCTCCTGCTCCTGGATGTAATTCGATATTATGGATAACAGTTCCAACTGGGATTTTCTCAAGTGGTAATGCATTACCTACTTTAATATCAGCATCTACTCCTGAATAAATTACAGTTCCCACGCTAATACCTTTTGGTGCAATTATATATTTCTTTTCACCGTCTGCATAGACAACTAAAGCGATGTTTGCACTTCTGTTTGGATCGTATTCAATTGTTTTAATAGTTCCAGGGATTGAATCCTTAGTTCTCTTAAAATCAATTACACGATATTTTCTTTTGCTACCTCCACCTTGATGGCGTACAGTAATTTTCCCTTGGTTATTACGACCACCTTTTTTAAGAACTGGTTGTAATAAACTTTTTTCAGGAGTACTTGTCGTAATTTCATCATTTAATAATGTAGTCATATTACGACGACCATTTGTGATCGGCTTATATACTTTAATCGGCATTATTTTCCTCCTATACTTCGAATACGTCTAGTTTTTGTCCTTCAGCAAGTGTTATAATTGCTTTACGAACAGCCGGGCGTAATCCTTCATATTTTCCAACTTTGCGTGGTTTCTTACGAACATTAATAACATTAACAGCCGTAACTTTTACTTCAAATAATTTTTCAATTGCTTCTTTGATTTCTATTTTATTAGTACCTTTAGCAACTTCGAAAGTATATTTTCTTTCTTCAATTAATTGAGAAGTCTTTTCTGTAATTAAAGGGCGTTTAATAATTTCATGTGCTTGTTTCATTATTTTAACTCCTCCTCATACTTTTTAACTACATCTTGTGTAGCGATATACATATCAGCATTTGTTAGGTCATAAACTGATAAGTGATCTTTTGCTTGAACATATACATTTGGAATATTTCTTCCTGCTAAAGATAGGTTGAAATCTTCTTCTTGCGTAATAATAACAATTTTCTTTGCTTCTGCTTTTAAATTGCTTAGAACTGCAAGTAATGATTTTGTTTTGAAATCCTCTAAAGCTATTTTATCAACAACAATTAAGTTCTTTGAATTAAAACGATCAGTAAGTAATGATCTTAAAGCTGCTTTTACAACTTTACGATTTACTTTTAATGTGTAGCTTCTTGGTGTAGGTCCAAATACGACTCCACCACCACGCCATTGAGGTGCACGGATTGACCCTTGACGAGCACGACCAGTACCTTTTTGACGCCAAGGTTTACGGCCTCCGCCTCTAACTTCTTGTCTGCTTTTAACTTTATGAGTTCCCTGACGCATTCCTGCACGTTGGGAGTTAATAACATCATAAACTGCTTGCATATTTGGCTCAACACCAAATACTTCTTTCTTTAAGTTTAATTTACCAACTTCTTCACCAAGTTGGTTAAATACTACAATACTAGGCATCTGTATCTCCTTTCCGTTAAACTAGTGCTTCCGGATTAACGCTAGCACTATTTGCTTTAACACCATTTGTAATTGTTACAAATGATTTGTTAGCACCAGGAACATTACCCTTAATTAACACAACATTTTTTTCTAAGTCTATTTTAATAATCTCTAAGTTTTGGATAGTTTTTGTTTCGCCACCCATACGACCTGCCATTTTCTTACCCTTTTTAACAACGGCAATTCCAACAGCTCCCATTGAACCAATTCCACGATGGTAACCTGAACCATGTGCTTTTGGTCCTATGCTGAAATTATGGCGCTTAACACCACCTGCATAACCTTTACCTTTTGAAGTTCCAGTTACGTCAACAATTTCACCTTCAACAAATATATTAGCTTTAACCTCTTGACCTACCGCAAACGGCATCATTTCTTCCCCAGCGATTTCTTTAACGAAGCGCTTAGGGTTAGTGTTAGCCTTTTGTGCATGTCCGATTTCGGGTTTGATTGCATTTTTAGTTACATCTCCATACCCTAATTGTACAGATGCATATCCATCTGTTTCCACTGTTTTCTTTTGTAGAACGACATTTGGGCTTACTTCAATTACAGTTACTGGAACTAATTTTCCATCTGCAGCAAACACTTGTGTCATTCCGACTTTTTTACCTAAGATTCCTTTGGCCATGAGTTTCACCTCCTAATAGTACTCATTATTTTAAAATGATATCAACACCAGCGGGAATTTCCAAATGAACTAATGTATCCATTGTCTTTGGAGTAGTCTCGACGATATCGATTAATCTTTTATGAGTTCTTCTTTCGAATTGTTCACGACTATCTTTATGTTTATGTGGTGAACGAATTACAGTGAAAACCTCTTTTTCTGTTGGTAGTGGAATTGGTCCTGAAACAACCGCTCCAGTTTTTCTTGCCGCTTCAACAATTTTTTTCGCAGATTCATCGATTAATCTGTGATCGTAAGAAATAAGTTTAATCCTTAACGATTTTCTTGCCATTTTATGGTCCTCCTTTCGCATCAATGTGCGTTTATTTGATTCATGAATTACCTGAAACACATATATAGGCAACTCAACCGTGTGTGTCAGCAACCTCACAAATCTAGGCTTATCTAAAAGCCTTATATATAATACCTTATTATAACAGAAAAGGCAAGCATTATTTAAATAATTTTGCCTGCCTTTTAAATTTTTTTTGTTATGTTTAGTTTAAATATTACATCAATTAAATTAAATTACTAATCTTAATCATAACAGTTTATATTATCACTAATATTTAACGATATTTTATTTAATTAATCATGTTTAAAATCTGTTTAATCTCTACTATATATTACTGCAAAAGTATATTTTACTTAATGTAAACTTCCTATTGATTTAGTTTAGTAATAAATGACTTTTCGATAGTTCCACCAGAATATGTAACAACCACATCATATGATACTTCTGTATGTCCTGTGATATCCATATCAATGCGTCCATCATTAGATAGGATAGAACTATTAGATGTCCAAACAAAATCTACATCAGACAATTCAACTCTAGCGTATTTTTCTAATTGAATTAAATCGAGGAAAGAACTCCAATATTTAGATTCACGCATTGGTCGTGGATCAAATTTACCAGATAAATTATTATGTGTCAAAACGCGATCAACATGCAAATCATGCATAATTAATAATTCAGAAACCAATTTAGCTGTATTCCTAAATGTCATTCCATAATCGCTACCGTTATTTACTGCTGTTTCAATTCCGATAGAATTATAGTTTCCACCCTTATTTGCAATTCTATTCCAGTCGCCATTATAATATGTATCATTCATAAAATAATTGCCGTTTTCTCCGACTTCAGTATAGATACCCATTTCCGTAATAGGAGCTATTTTTGGAGCCTTTAGTTCAGACTTTATTCCATTATACTCGAAAAATCCATCAGAGGAAATAGTAATTTCTGGATATGCATAATTAGCTTTTATCCCTGTATCAAGTAATTTAAAACGAACATTTCCATCGCCTGCATGGTATGCAACTTCATCCAAAGGGATGCTTTGATATGCACCATCTTCATCGACAGTAAAATGCCATGATGCATTAAATCCATTTGTTTGGAGGTTTGCATGCATCTTCGCTGTTGCTGTTGAATTAGTATTTGCAGTGTCATGAATTGTTATTAATTGAATCCCAGCATTTTTAGTTCCTGGTCTACCAGTCCTTTTGCTAGCGGAATTAATATCAATAATTTGTTTTACTACCTCTGGCCCTTCATAATAGTTTTCATTCACATGGAAAGGTAAGATATGATATGTTTGGTTAATACCACTATATCCTTTATACACAATTCTATTAATTTCTTCAACAGCTATTGCATCTAAGAATGAATTAATTTTATCTTCTTCCGTTGCAAATGTTTTTGCTGGAACAATCAAGTCAAAATCAACAGTTGAAGCTAGTCCATTGACAACAATTGCACCACTTATATTTACATAACGACTAAATCCGTATTGTGTTATTTGTCCTTCATTAGAAATTATACCAACATTTCCAGAATTCCATATGATTTCAGATGTCCAAGCGACATCACCATTTTTATCTTTCTTTACATACTCTAAAGGTAGAGTAACATTCGCATCCACTACACGGGATGGAATATATTCCGAAGAAATCCATTCTTTAATTTCTTCTGTCTTTTCAGTAACTGTTCGCCCTAATACCTCTACTATAAAGGTATAGTCTTTTACTTCTTCCCCATTTGATATGACATAATTAATTGTAATTACACCATCATTTTCTGGTTGGGTAAATTCTCCTGCATTGCTAAATATATCCGGGGAATCCGATGTCCAAGTTACTTCAGCAAAACCAAAAAACTTTGTGTTTACATTAAAGCTATATGATATTAAGCGATCAAATTGTAATTCAAACGCTTCGGCTACTTCTTCCATTTTATGTGAATAAACTTTGATATCTAAATTATAACTCTTCTCAACACCATCTAATGATACTGTATAAGACAGTGCCGTTGACTTAGCCCCATATTCTAAGACTACTTGTCCACCATCTGTGATAATAGATAAGTCAGCAGACATCCATGAAATTTCACCTCCATTAACTGGATCAGTTGTTGGAAGATTGATATCTTCATCAATGATTGTAGGGACTTCTGTAATTACCCAGTTTGATATTTCGTCTAATTTTTCATATTCTATAACAACTTCTTTAGGGAGACATGCAGATAATAAAAGCATTCCTAAAAAAGCAAAAACTAAAAAGAATTTCTTCATACTTCTCCTCCATTCATTATGTATCAATATTTTACCATATAAATGAAAAAATAGGAAACGTTTTACACTATTTGTTAGAAAAAGGAAGGGGGTTATAAAACATAAAAAAACAAGCAAGTAGATATCTACTTGCTTAGAATTTTAGCCATTTAAAATCGTTGTGAAAGTTTTATTTATTGTGTTTTCTCCATATGTAGCTACAACATTGTATGTTACTTGCGTAGCTGAACCAATATTAGTATTAATTTTTCCATCTACAGAAAGGATATCGCTAGTTGATGCCCATACGAAATCAACATCTGTTAATGTTTCTTTTCCATATTTTTCAAGAGCAACCATGTCAAGGAAACTACTCCAGAAATTTGTTGTTCTAATTGATCGAGGGCAGTATTTACCTGAGAAGTTATTATGTTGCATTACTCTTTCAACATTAAGGTCAAATTCCATTAATAATTCTGCAACTAGTTTTGCTGTATATCTTAAGGTTGTCCCATAATCACTTCCATTATCAATACATGTTTCGATACCAATAGAATTTCTATTTCCACCATTATTTGCAACAACTCCATAGTCTTCATCAAAATGAGTTGCATTGATATAGTAATTACCATTTTCTCCTATTTCAGTATATATACCTGAATCGGCAATATTAGCAACCTTTGGAGCTGTTACATTAGAGACCTCGCCATTTATAGCAAACATTCCATCTTTATTGATAGTGATTAATGGATATGCTTTTGTAGCTTTTACTCCTGTATCTGTTAAACTAAATAATCTTGATCCATCTCCTGCATGCCAAGCATATTCTGAAATTGGTAACGATTGGATAGCACCATCATCATCTGTTTGGAAATGCCATGACACACTACTTTCGGCAGCGTAGTCACCTTTATATTGGATTAGTGCATGGTCCATCGCATCAGCATTTGTATTTGCAGTATCATGAATAGTTATGAATTCAATTCCACTATGAGCTTTACCTGGTAGGCGCCGATCATTAGGAACAATCATATCAACTACCTTTTCTTCCATATAGTTTTCAGTTTCATAAAATGGTAAAAAGTTAAATGTTTGTGTGATATTTGAATAACCTGAAAACACAAATCTTTCTAATGAACTTACTGCAATCGCATCAAGAAAATCATTAATTTGTTCTTCTTTATTAGTGATTTGTTTTGCTGGTACGATTAGGTCATAATTGATTTCAGAAACTTCATCTTCAATTGTAATAGCACCTTGGAGATTTACATATCGATCAAATCCATATTGTCTTATTTTTCCAACAGACGAGATAACATCGACATTACTTGAATACCAATCGATATCAGCAGTCCAAGCAATTTCATTATTTTTATCTTTTTTAATATATTCAGTTATTAAACTAAAATCGGTATTTATAAGGCAATCTGGCAATTGGTTCGTAGAAATCCATTCTTTAATTTCATCTGCTTTTTCAATCACTGAACGACCTTTAATTTTTACTATATATTCATAATTTTGTTTTACACCATTACGGTCAACAGTATAACTTATAGTAATGGATTCATCATTTTCCGGTTTAGTATATATTCCTTCATTAGAGAATAAATCTTCATTAGATGAGCTCCAAGTAACTGAAGCTATATCAAAAAAATCTGTTTTGACTTCAAAGCTATAACTAATTTGACTTCCTATTTCTGATTCAAATTCTTCTGCTATTTCATTCATCGAATGGGTATACACATTAATTGGTATACTATATTCTTTTTCCATTCCATTTAGTTTTATATTATATAATAGAACTAATGAGGCTTTGCCACTTTTTAAAGTTATTTTACCATCATCTGTTATTACATCTAAATCTGGTGACAACCAACTGATTTCCCCTCCATTGACTGGATCAGTTGTAGGTAAGATTAAATCTTTATCTACATCTTCTGGTATTTCACTTTTTACCCAATTTGCAATTGTTTCAATTTCCTCAGTTTTACCAGTAGGAATTTCTTCAGGTGTACATGCTGATAGCAGCAACAATCCAACAAAAGCAAATAACATAATAAACTTCTTCATTTACTGTCCTCCATAATAATCTTATAACTGATTATACCATTTTTATCTTGTTTTTAAAAGCACTTTTTCGGATTATAACAATCCTTTTCACTATTAAATGAAAAAATGACAAACAATTGTTTGTCATTATTCAATGAATATCCATCTTATAATACTTTCTTAAATAAGAATTCTCGAATTTTTTCTAATTCCTTATTAGCTTTTGGTTTTTCCTTCTTTTGACTCAATGATTCGATAAATGATTGATACGAGTCGATTGAAGCATTTATGGCTTTAGAAATATTCTTAAAATTATTATTCATATCATTATCCTCCTTTTAACATAAAAGAGGATTCAATCCTCTTTTAGGCTTAGAACCAAGCAGCTCCAACAATTGCAAGTAAAATAAATAATACTAATACAAATGCGAAACTAGCACCCCAACGATTGCCTCCGCAATGAACTGGTTCACAGCATGGGTTAGGGTTACAGCAATTTCCTGTTGTCATGCTTATTCCTCCTTTCAATATATATTATGAAATAATCTCAACTTTGCCATTACTTATTAACCAAATCTACGCTTTTACATATAATGAAAATAGATATGGAGGGTAAAAGAATGAAGTTATGTGACTTATCTGCTGGGCATAGAGCATATATTAATAATAGTTCTGCTAATGGTTTACTTAATGAAAGACTAATGTCATTAGGCTTTTTTCCAGGTAATATGATTGAAGCAATTAAAAAAAGCAATAAAAATGGTTTATCAATATATGAAATATCCAAAACACTAATTGCTCTTCGATCTGAAGAAAGCAGTCTATTCGAGGTTGATATAATTTGAACTATGAAGTTGCCCTAGCTGGCAATCCTAATACAGGGAAGAGTAGTATTTTTAACGCTCTTACAAAACTTAACCAGCATACTGGAAATTGGCCAGGTAAGACCGTATCCAGTGCTCGCGGTCAATATCTCTATAATGATATAATATATAATGTTGTTGATACTCCTGGTGCTTACTCTTTAATTGGGTTTAGCGAGGAAGAAATCATTGCGCGAGATTATATTTGTTTTAATAAACCTGACATCGTTTTAGCTGTTTGTGACGCCACAACATTAGAACGAAATTTAAATTTTGTTTTCTCAGTTTTGGATTATCATAAAAAAATTATCATTGTCATTAATATGATTGATGAAGCCGAAAAGCATGGAATTTCAATTAACCGTTTTGGTTTATTATATGATTTAGGAATTCCAATCGTATACACAAACGCAAAAAACAATATCGGTATTAATGAATTAAAGGAAGTAATCCAAAAGCATATAAACAATGAATATGATTTCCCTACTATAGAAATTAAATATGACCAGTTAACTGATAAAGTTAATGCCCTAAAAAGTAAATTAACATTTACGGAAAATAAGGATTTACTAGCAAAAAGAATTCTCGATGCTGATGAAAGTTTTTTTAAATCTTATTATACATACTATCCAGATGAAAAAATAAATATTGAATTTATTCGTGAAATGATCACAACAAAAGCAAATCGCGAATATGTTATAAAAACTAATTATAAAGTCTCAAAAGCTATTATCACTCGTAATGTTATATATAATAAGGATAGTTTAGAAAACACAAAAGCAGTAGATAAAATATTAACTTCAAAACGATATGGAATCCCCGTTATGTTTGCTCTGCTTTTTCTTATTTTCTTTATTACAATTAAATTAGCTAACTACCCTTCTGAACTTTTATTCGTGAGTTTTAATTATATCGGAGAAAAAATTAGGATCCTCTTAGTTTTATTAAATTTAAATAGTTCTATCATCGCTTTCTTAATTGATGGTGTATATCTCACCCTTACTAATGTCATCTCTGTAATGCTGCCGCCAATGGCAATTTTCTTTCCGTTATTCACCTTTTTAGAAGATCTTGGGTATTTACCACGAATTGCATATAATCTTGATAATGTCATGAAGAAATGCGGATGTCACGGTAAACAAAGTCTAACAATGTGTATGGGGTTTGGATGCAATGCGACTGGGGTTATTGGCACAAGAATTATCGATTCCAAAAGAGAAAGATTAATTGCTATTCTTACAAATACTTTTGTTCCTTGTAACGGAAGGTTCCCACTTATTTTTGCCTTAGCATCTACTTTCTTTGTAACATTCTCCTCTTCTTTTTTAAATACTATTATCCCCAGCCTAATTGCAACTTCAATAATAATTATTGGCATTATCATCACATTATTAATATCGAAGTTTTTAGCCTCGACTATTCTAAAAGGTCTCCCTTCCACATTTACTCTGGAATTACCTCCCTATCGTAAGCCAAATATAATTAGAATCCTCTATAATTCCTTTATTAATCGGACTTTAATGGTTTTAAAAAGAGCGGTCATTGTTGCTATTCCTGCAGGTGCTATTATTTTCATCTTAGCGAATCTTGATATTAACGGAATTGCAATTACAAGTCATATCGGTAATTTCTTAGATCCTTTTGGACGCTTAATTGGATTAGATGGCATAATTATTTTAGCTTTTCTATTAGCTCTTCCTGCTAATGAAATTGCTCTTCCTTTAATGATTATGATGTATACAATGGGAGGAACACTAGCATCAAACTCACTAGGTGGCTATCAGCATATTCTAATTGATAATGGTTGGACAATTTTCACCGCAATAAATGTTCTTTTATTCAGCCTTCTACATTTTCCTTGCTCGACAACATTATTGACTATATATAAGGAAACAAAATCAATTAAGTGGACATTTGTCAGTTTCATCCTTCCAACAATTACAGCAATCATTGTTTGTCTATTTACCTCATTTATCTTCTCATTTTTCTAACATCATAGTCTAAATCCTTGATGTTTTTCATATAGTTATTAGGGGGTATTTTTAATGAGTAACACAAAAACTAAATCAATGATTAATTACACATATACGATTGGTGATCAAGTTGTCCATGGTGCGGCGTCTTCAAATTATGTTGAACCTTTTATTCGCGATGTGGTTATTAGTATTAAAAAAGATTGTAATAAGAAATATTTTAAACCTGGTGATGTTTTAACCTATTCACTTGTATTGACTAATATCGGCAGTTATTTAGCTGAGTTCATCAATATTAATGAAGAGATACTATATCAAACTTTAATTCTAGATTCTATTAAAGCATCTGCTATTGGTGATATTGACTTTACTTATCAAGAAGCTGTTAGTGGCCTTGATTTCACAATTCAAAAATTAGAGCCTCATGAGTCTGTTCATATAACATATCAAACAATAGTCAATGAATTAATATCTCATGATTTCAATATTTCTTCTGTTTCTGAGGTTGAAATAGATGATCAAGATTTAGTTTATTCAAATGCAGTTGAAGTTGCTCAACGTTATGCAAGAGTAATCGTTGAAACAACTACTGATGAATTCGTATATCCTAATCGTGAATATACATATCTTGTAAAAGCGACAAATGTTGGAAATTGTATAGCTGATGATGTCGAGCTATCAATGCAATTACCTTCTCGATATTCCCTTAATTATATAATGGTGGAAGATGACAATATTGAGAATTTCACAATCGATAACAATGTTCTCAAATTCTTTGTTGGTACTATTGATGTAAATGAAGTTAAAAGCATCACAGTTACTGGAAAGATTAGTAAATAAATTAATGCAGCCAGATAGATTGGCTGCATTTCTTTTTCTATTTAAATATATCTATATATTCTTGATATCCTTCTTTTTCTAGATCATCAAACGGAATAAAACGAAGGGAAGCGGAATTGATGCAATATCTAAGTCCTCCACTTTCTCTTGGTCCATCATTAAAAACATGTCCCAAATGACTATTTGCATCGATACTTCTAACCTCGGTTCTATTCATTCCATATGAATTATCTTTTACTTCTTTAATTCCATTCACTGGTTTACTAAAACTAGGCCATCCACAATCGCTATCAAACTTATCCAGGCTTGAAAACAATACTTCCCCTGAAACGATATCAACATAAATACCTTTTTCAAAGTGTTGGTAATATATATTATCAAATGGGGCTTCTGTTCCATTCTCCTGAGTAACATAATATTGTAAGGATGTTAGTTTATTTTTATTAGTTTTCATTTATAATCCCTCCTTTTAAATTATACCATTACCTATAAATTATTATTGTTTATTGGGTTAATTAATTAAGATTTAAATTTATCTTTATTATTTGTAGAAAAACAAAACTTTTTTAAGATTTCTCTTGCTTTTTGTTTTATTTAATGATATACTATTCAACAGTGTAGGTCCCTTAACAAACACCATAGTGTTTATTGGTATGGAACAAGACTGTGCTCATGACAATTAAGGACACCCGTTGGTGTTTTTTTTTTTGGAAACTATGCAGAAAAAAGAAAAGGAGAATTTGTTTATGAGTGAAAAAAATGGGGTAGTTGGATACCTGCCGGATGAAAAGCCTAGTATAGGCAAAGCGCTAGTGTTTGCGCTTCAGCAATTTCTAGTAATGCTTCCAGCAACAGTATTAGCAGTTATTATTATGAATGGTTTTGGATTAGAAATTTATTCTATCCCTGCAGCAATCCTTGCGAGTGGAATTGCTACGATATCATTTCTATTAGTAACAAAAGGAAAGATTCCATTATATTATGGATCAAGTTTCTCGTATATCCCTGCCGTATCTATCGTTGTTGGATATGCAACCAAAAATAATTTTGGTGCGACAACAACATTAGGAGCAATTTTAATAGCATCTGTTGTTTCAGGATTGATGTCAATTGCAGCTGGATTATTGATTAAAAAATTTGGTAAAGACAAAATTGACAAGATTTTACCAGGACATATTACTGGTATGATCGCTATGATCATTGGTCTATCTCTTGCTGGAGACACTATGAATGGTATTCTAAATGTGACTGATGGACAAACTGACTGGTGGTCAGTATTAATTGCCTTAATTACATTTACAACAATTGCAGTACTTACAGTCGTGCTCAAAAAAGGTTTCATAAGTCAAATTCCTATTTTGATTGGTCTTGGTGTTGGAGTGTTATTCTCCTATTTAATCTGGGTTCCACTATCTGGTGGAGGTTATGCAAATTATTTTAGTCAAATTAATAATGCTAGCTCAGTAGCACTATTAGATGTAATGCCTTGGAAAACTATTCCAGCAGCATTTGATAGTTGGGCTTTAATAGGTGTATCTGTTCTTGCAGTATTTCCTATAGCGTTTGCGACTATTCCAGAATCAGCAGCACATGTAAATCAAATTGATTTATATGTAAATGCCTTATCTGATTTAAGAGAAGATAAAAAAGATTATAAAATTCGTGAAATGTTAGATGATAACTTAATTGGTGATGGTATTGGAGATATTATTGCTGTAACCTTTGGAGGTCCTGCAGGGACAAACTATGGTGAAAACGTCTCAGCATCTGCTGTCACAAAGAACTTCTCATCATATGTCTTCTTTATTACAGGTATTATTGCTATCGTTGTTGGAATCCTTCTTGAAGTATTACATATTGGAAATATTAGTTTATTACTAACATCTCCGGTTATTCAAGGTGTAAGTCTATACTTATTTGGAGCAATAGCTGTACAAGGTATCGCTCTAATGATTGATAAGAAAATTAATGTCTTCGATCCAAAAGTAATTGCTGTTATGGCGTTTATTGGAATCGTCGGATTAGGAGTTGGAAGTATTGTTGTAACAGATACATTCATTCTTCCTGGAATTGGTGTAGCTGCCCTTGGTGGTATCTTATTGAATATATTATTAAATGTAATTGAAAAAATCTTTACGAAAAAGAATGCGTAAAAGATTTAATTCTTAATGAAAAAAATAAGCATCTCAAGATTTACTTGGGATGCTTTTTATTTACCATATAATACTATAATTATAACTTATCTGCACAGAAATTAGGAAGTTTGCAACATGTAAACTTATCGCAAGAAATAAAAGTAATCTATATAGTTTATAATTTTTTGCTTTTACCTTTATTATTATAATAGAAAGTAAATTATATAATAGAATGATTATTCCAACAGTTATTATTGTTTTTTGGCCCTCGTGGTTAATTGAATTTAAGAATTGAAAAACCATTAAAGGAACTAGTAATATTAAACCTATAAATGGAATATAATCATGGATATCTTTTTCTTCTTTCTTCATATAAATATCTAATCCTAATTTTGATATCACTAAAATAATCGGCATGATTAAGTATAAGCCAATAAAAACATAGAATAACCAATCAAGTGACTCATATGCTTTTGGAATTGTAATAATTAGTATTAATACTGTTATTGTAATAATCCATAAAACAAGTTGAACAATATTAAATATTTTTCTTTTGTTTTCCATATTCTACCTTTCTGAAAAGACTTGATATACCTTTTTTAGCTTATTAATAATTTTAAGATTATATGGGCATTTTGTTTCACATATTCCGCACTCAATGCAAGCATCTGGCTTTACCTTCATATTATTATATCTTTGAACTGCCCATTCTCTTAAGTTATATCTTGTATAATAACCTTCAATTAGAAATGAAGATGGAATATCAATTCCTACTGAACATGGCAAACAGTACTGGCAACGACGGCAGAAATCACCATTCAACTCATCTCTAAGTTTTTCAATATAATTTATTTCTTCTGCCGTGAATTGTCCTGCTCTAGCCATACTATTGATTTTAACTTCTTCTATTGTTCCCATTCCTGGAATTACTACTGATATATTAGGATTGTTTAAAATAAATTTTAAAGCAATTTGTCCATTATCAATTGCCCCACCAGCTAGGGGTTTCATTACTATTACACCAATATTGTTTTGCTTCGCTTTTTTAAATAGATTCTCAGCCTTTACTTCAATTATATTATATGGAAACATTATTGTTTCAAACTCAGTATTATCAATAATTGACATTAAATAATCATAACTATGGGAAGTGATACCTATATGGCCAATTTTTCTTTCATCTCTAGCTTCTTTTAAAGCTTTCAATGCTCCGGTTATATCATCTTTTTCATTTACATTATGACATTGATATAAATCTATATAATCTGTTTTTAAGAGTTTTAAGCTTATATCGATATCTCTTTTCATACCTTCATAATCACGTGACATGGATTTTGTAGCAATGATAAATTTATCACGACGATCAATTAGGGCTTTCCCTAAGTATTCTTCACTAACAGTGTAACCTCGAGCAGTATCAATAAAATTGATGCCTCTGGCTTCCATTTCATCAATTATTCCTATTACCCCATGTCCATCTATTCTTTGAATCGGAATTCCCCCGAATCCTATTTCATTAATTTGTAATCCTGTTTTTCCTAATACCCTCATTTATATACCACCTAAAATGTTTCCGGACATTTCCATACGAATGTTCTTAATGTTCGTGGATGGATAAAACTAATTTCAAAGAAATGGAGCATTAAACGTTCCCCTTCTTTTCCATATAAACCATCACCGATAATTGGATGACCAATTGATGATAAATGAACTCTTATTTGATGTTTACGACCTTCTAATATTTCAACTTCTAATTTTGTAATATTGTTTTTAAAGGAAATAACACGATATTTAGATAGAGCTTTCTTCCCCGTCTTAGAAACTATTTGTTTATTCTCATGACGATGTCGCCCGATTGCAGCATCTATTTCACCATATGTTTCTGTAAATCTTCCTTCACATAAACAACGGTAGATTTTTGTTACTTTTCTTTCTTCAATTAAATTTGATAAATAACTATGTGCTAAGAAATGCTTAGCAAACACTACCATTCCCGTTGTATCAGTATCTAGAACATGAACTGGTCTAACGCTATTAGGCATCCCATTCTTATGATAATAGAAACTTAGGCGATTGCCTAAAGTATCTGTGGTATTACCATCTTCAGTTATAAGGATTTTATCTTTCTTATTAATAATGATTATATCTTCGTCTTCATATAGAATATCGATATCACCTTTATAAGGGATCGTGGAATTGGTTTCAATTGACGCTAGATCAAATGATAATATATCATTGGTCTTTAACTTCTCATCAAAATTTAAATTTTGTCCATTTACATATACATATTTAGAAATACTTAATTTGTATATCATTGGTTTAGCTACATGGTAGAATTCTAACACTTCTCTGATGGATTTCCCATCAAACTTATTATTTATTAATATTTCCATTGGTGTACCAACTCTAATATTTCTGCTTCATTCATAACTTTAATATCTGCTCCTTCATCTATCAAATTCATTACTTGCTTAGTTTTCCCATCTTTAGCGTTTGCTAGTCTTACATATATATCAACTCGATCTGATACTAATGTATCAACATATCCGCCATTAGAAACTAATAGTTCGACTAATTCGCGTTTATGAAGATGCTTAGGTGTACCTGATAAAATGATCAATTTATTAAATAGTTTATCATTTGCAATCTTTGGTTTTTCTTTTTTGTTTCTTTTGTTTAATTGATATGTACCATAGAAATTACTTGGACCTAGATATCCAAAGCGTAATCCTAACATATCATATAGAGAAACTAAATCATCGGTTTGATGCATTCTAATTCCGCGGTTAATGATATCAACACAAACCCTAGCATCACTCAATGCTTGATGATGATTATGGTCTACTTCTAAATATGCAGCGATTGTATTTAATTTATGATTTCCAACTTCTTCCTTTGTCCACAGTAATTTAGCAATCCTTAATGTACAACCAAATTTAAAGATAGGCTTACGGATTCGGTATTTTTCCAATAAAGCATTTACAACGCGAAAATCAAAACTAGCATTATGACTTACCATAATTGTATTCATAAAGTAATGTTTTATTTTTGGCCATAATTCGATGAATGTTGGCGCATTTTTTACCATCTCGGGAGTTATATTATGGATAGCAATTGTGTTTCGATGAAACTCTTCTTTCGGGTTAATGTAATAATGTTCCTCTAGAAAGATTTTATTATCCCTGACACCTACTATTCCTATACTACAAGCAGATGTTGGATTCCCATTTGCTGTTTCAAAATCTATTGCATAATAAACCATTTCATAACCTACATTCTTATTTTAATATTTCTTTTAATTTCTGAGCAAGTAAATAGAAGCCTAAATCTGTTAGATGGATTCCATCTACTGTCCCATCATAATCCAATTCTTTTAATAATTCATATCCATCAATAAATGTTACTTTATCCATTGATCTTTGGAATTCAGCATTTTCTCTAAATACTTTTTGATAATCTTGTTTTAATAAAGTTATTGTTTCTGGGAAATGTGAGATTAAAAAGATTTTATCACATTGTAATTTCTCAATAAATCCAGGTAATTTATTCATTAATGATTCTTGTGAATTATTTGCCTCTACTTCTAGAATTAAATATTTCTTATCAATTTCATTTAAGATATCCGCCATTTCTAACTCTAAATGAGCTGAACCTGAGAACCCTAAATTAATATATTCATAATTAGTGATTCGATCAAGAATATTCGGATAACTCATTCCAGGTCTAGTTGCGGATCCACCTTGAGATATAGATGTACCGTAGATGACAACCTTCTCTTTGTCTTCTTTAATAAATTCTATTTCAGCATCTTCATTAATTCCTACTTCAGCTGATAAGCACTCTGCATATAATGGAAAGTAGATTCTAAATTCTTTATTACTATCGTCCATTCCTTCTACTAGAGTAATATCAAATTCAACAGCATTTACTTTAGTTGTTGCAAGAAAAACATATTTATCATTATTTTTATAATATAAGTCAAAACCAATTTGACCAACAGCAGTCATGTGATTCATATAAGCTTTAGTAGCCATTTTAACTCTAATCTTAATTTTGTTTGCATTAGTTTTAAAAGATATATTAAATCCACTTGGGTGCTTTTGTAATACCTCAACATTTTTACTTACTATATCAGTTTGACGTAAACGATGTAAGCCAGTATTAAATGCTCTTCCTCGTAAAAACTCATTATTCAAATCATAATATTTTATATCGCTTGAATTTGAGTTTTCCAAACCAGCCATATTCTTATCTATTACTCTAATATCCATTTCAATCACCTTTACCTAATCCTATTATACTTAAAATCCTAGATTATTTCAATAACTTTTACAATCTACTTCCAAATAAACTTTGATTATGGTAAAATAATCATAGGAGGCTATTATGAAATATTTATTTATTTTTGTTTTTATATTTTTATTATCAGGATGTACAATTAACGAGGAAGAAAAGTTAAAAACATTACAGGATTTAGCTGATGAAATTGTAATTCCTGAAACGATTGATGAAGACATTACTTTACTTAGTTCATATGATTTAAATGGCGATAATGTTATTGCCATATGGACTAGTGATAAAACAAATGTTTTAACTGATGAGGGTGTAATAACTAGAGGAATTGAAAACCAAGAAGTAAAACTAACGCTCTTGCTAAGTGGTAAAGATACATTTTCCAAAATATATACAGTTACAGTATTAGGAATTGGTGAAGCTGCTTTTATAAATAATGCAATTGATACCCTTGTTATTCCAAGTGTTACAAAGGTCAATATAACTCTACCTAATTATATATATTTTGAGAATAAGAATTTAAAGATTTCTTGGAATTCTAAAAATAGCAATATCATTGATAAAAACGGAGTTGTTGGCTTAATCAGTACTGATGCTAATACAACCCTGACATTATCTATTACATATGGGAGTGAGACAGTAACAAGGGACTTTAATATTAAAGTTATTGCCCTAACTAGAGCCGAACAAACTGCTTATATCTTTAATAGTCCTATGGTTCCAAAAATGGTTGATCATTCTGTTACTTTACCAACAGATTTTCCATTTGGTATTACCGGAACCTGGGCGTCAGACACTCCTGATCTAATGACTAATGATGGAATTCTTCTTCGAGATGTTAACCGTCAGGAAGTTAATTTAACATTAACATTAAGTAATAATGAAACGAGGACTTATACATTGGAAATTATAAATAATAATCATATGATAATCGACAGAGATTTTAATGGTGAAAAAACTAATCTAGAAATTAATAGTGATGGAAAACTTGCATTAATAAATGAAGCCATAGAAGGAACATATGTATCACCAATTTTTGAAACTTACCCATTTCAAGAAGCTGTTGTCTCTTGGGCTGCAACATCAAGTACTACAGCAACTAATGAAGTATTCATTCGTGCCCAAGTTGATGGGGTATGGAGCGATTATATTAGTTATGGCAGGTGGGGACTAGGATTAAATAATACCTCTCCTAACTACAGTAATGATTTAATTAAAAAATCAGCTGATGAAATCATTGTACAAAACAATAAATCAGCTGATGCAATGCAGCTTAAAATCATTTTAAGAAGAAATGCTTCTACTAATGAATCTCCACTCGTTACCCTTCTTGCTACAACAATCAATATTGGTGGTGGTTATTATCATGAAGTTGATACCTCAACTTTACGAAAAGATGTTGATTATGATGTTCCTAAGCTAAATCAAAATAAAGTTCCAGGAATTGGTGGCATAATTTGTAGCCCAACATCTTCAACAATGCTGATGATGTTTAAAGGTCATACATTCCCTGGAACTCATCCACATGAATACTTTGCTGGTCTTGTGCAAGTTGATCCAGCAAACAATGGTATTTTCGGTAACTGGGTATATAATACAGTTGGTATGAGCGCTTATGGAGAAACATCATATGTAAGAAGAATGTACTCATATGAAGAACTACTAGATCATTTAGATAATGTAGGACCAGTTGCTGCTTCTGTTAGAGGAACAATGATTGGTGAAATTGGGAAAACATGGACAACAAATGGACATTTAATTGTTGTTCGAGGATATTACTATAAAGGTGATCAATTATACATTCGTGCAAATGATCCTAATATGGTAGATGTATACGAAGAATATACGATTGAAAACTTCTTAAAAGTTTGGCGTAACATTGTTTATGTTATTGAATAGAATTTAATGCTAACAGGTCTTATTAGAAATCTAATAAGACCTGTTTTTTAATATATTGCAGTTAATGTTTTTAATTAAATAATGCTGATTAACCCTACCAATAAATTTAGGAACTAGAAAGCTAATATCATTGGCAAGAATAAATCTTCCAATCTTAGGATCATAATATCTGACGTCTAATAAGTAAAGCCTAAACATAGTTCCCCTTTTTATTCACAAGTTTATGAATAATAACATCCCCTTGTATAACAACATTATATCAATGTAATTGTTTTTAAAAAACTTTTCTTGAGTATTTCATATTCTTTATACTCTAACTTTATGCCAATAACATCCCTTACATAATAATAAGTATAGCATTATTAATGATTCCGTTTATTAAATTAAAGAGTTTCTTATATAACATCTCAATTTTGATAATTGCATTTGATTTCTACAAATGAAATCCGTTTTTTTTATTATATATTAATAGAAAAGAGACGATTATTGCTGTTCGTCTCTTTTATACTAATATTTTATTATATACTATTTATTCTTACTCTTCCGTTTTATAATTCGAAGAGGATTTATAAT
>ENA-UOOK01002501-UOOK01002501.1-fermentation-metagenome-genome-assembly--contig:-NODE-2501-length-22472-cov-18.942633_pt1 | contig 22472 bp, 12 predicted proteins | sample MGYA00245777_ERZ724023 | MGnify/ENA primary metagenome ERZ724023 (study PRJEB28704, sample SAMN03018312) | fermentation metagenome | biome: anthropogenic terrestrial biome; feature: soil...
TATCATTTGAACTAACGGAGGCCGTTCGGTAACATTATCATTTGACTTGACACGCACGTATGCGAGAACTTTGATGAACCATTAACGGGTCGGAAATTCAGATTCTCAAAGGTTGAATTAACATATCTTTTCTTTGAACTTGAGAAGAAGCTTGGAGTAACTTTCAAGGATATTGTCCTGAACGAATATGGTTTTAGTACGATAAACAAAATAAGCAAGGTTATTGACCAAAAAGAAAAAAAAACCAGTCAACATGGAGCAGAGATGAGTGAGTTGGTATTAGAAAATGTTAGTTATGCCTATAAAGGCAGCGATCGCAAGGCGGTCAAGAATGTCTCGGTGCATTTTGAAGAGAGCAAGGTCAATGCTGTGATTGGCCCTTCCGGTTCGGGTAAAACCACCTTGCTTTCAATCATGGCTGGGTTGGACAGCCCTACAGAGGGTGAAGCCTTTCTGAATGGCGAGAAACTCTCGGGCATGGACCTTGACCAATACCGGCGTGAGAAAGTCAGCATGATCTTTCAGGCTTTTCATCTCTTTCCGCTGCTGACGGTGATTGAAAACGTATGCTTCCCGATGGAGCTGAATGGAGTCGAAAAGGAAGCAGCCATCGAGCGTGCAAAGATCTACCTGCAGTCGGTGGGTATTACCGAAGAAAAACACAAACGCTACCCGGGCAACCTCTCCGGCGGAGAGCAGCAACGTGTGGCAATCGCGCGCACACTGGCAAGCGGAGCAAGGGTGATTTTGGCGGACGAGCCTACCGGCAATCTGGACAAAGCCAACGGGCAAAACATTGTCGATATCCTCAAATCACTGGCTCATGACCAGGATTATTGCGTAATCATCGTCACCCATGATCCGGCCGTGGCAGAACAAGCCGACCAGGTCTGGAAGATGGACGATGGATTGCTGACCGCAGGTTGAGATCGCCTGGTCTTGAAGAACTGAGCGCTTCGGCTAGAGTGCTTCTGTGCTGCCAACACAACCAACTTGAGGAATGATCATGAACAAAAATGTAATCCTGAAATCCATTATCCGCAAACCAATCATTGCCATTCTTCTGATTCTGCTGATTGGGCTTGTACCCTATGGTTTCGTAGGCAAGGCGGTGGAAACGATCATCGTCTGGCGGGAGACGAATCGGCTTGAAGGTTACTATCGTTCCATCGGTTACATAACCAAGGATTTTAAAGGTGAGGAACACTATTATGCCGAAGGTGCGGCTTTGATAGAGCAAAGCCTAGCCTTCGCTTTCGGTGATCAAAGAAAACAGGCTGCGGGTTTCATGCAGGATTATTACAACACCGATTTCGATTATGGAACAATGGATGTGCCTGAAACCTTATATGCAGATGCCTCTCTTTGGTATGGGGAAGGGGTTAACAACCTTGATTACTGGTTTTATGGCACACTGATCGATTATGAAGAGCTCTATTCCAAAGAGAAACCGGTCTTTTTTTCTGGGTATCTTTTGGTTTTTGAAGTTGACGAGGTCTTGGCTGGGTATCCGGATCGCATTCAAGCTGGAAGGAAGTATGCTGTCTGGATACCTCAACGCTATACAGCAGAAATCGACAAGATGGCACCCCATCTCAAAAAGATGCAAGTAGGTCAACGCTATTTAATGAGAGCCTGGTCTCATCACGACCGTCCTTTTTCGGTCACAGGCGTTGATGTTGCTAATAAGGATAGCACCTTTAACTTGAAACCGCTGGATGGAGATGACCTCTGGTATATACCAGTTGAGGCTGATGAAACAATTGATCTTTCCTTGCCCCAGTATCAGGGCTTCAATCTTGAGATTGATCGACTGAACCAGAATCTAAGATCGATCTTGTTGATTGGCACGAGTGACATGAGCGCCATGCCAGAGGTGCAATTGGATTCCAAAAACTATTTCCTTGTAGAAGGACGCTGGTTCAATCGTAATGATGAACAGGAAGCCAGACCGGTGATCGTCATCTCAAAGAACCTGACAGAGACCAGGGGAATCAGCCTGGGGGATCACCTCACCATCACTATGCGAGCACTGAAAGACCCTTATCACAGCTATATCCGGGGAGAAGAAGATAGCAAGCACTGGCAGGAATATCCGGACAAGACGATAAATTATGAGGTTGTAGGTATTTATTCGTTTTCTTATATGGAATCTTCAATTTTTAATGAGAACAGGTTTTCCAACAGCTATGTGCCCAACACCACCATTTCGGATGAGTTTACTATTCCTGATAGTTGGTCAGTTATCCAAGACAAGGCTCTGTCTTACAGCTTTGTGCTTGCCAACCCACGTCTGCAGGATGCTTTCATTGAAGAGTTCATACCCAGATTAAAGGAACTTGGTTTTGTTCTGACATTTACCGACAACAATGGAAGAAACTTTATGGCAGGTGCAGATCCACTGCGTAAGTCCACCTTGATAGGATCATTACTCTTTACCGCTGCATTATTGATGGCAATAGCCTTGTCTGTTTTCCTCTACTTGCGTCAGCATCAGCGCAGCTATGCCATCCTGAGAGCGCTTGGCGTACCAGCCAGGATAAGTAATCAACAATTGATTTTTCCTTTATTGGGGCTTGGAATCATTGGTTCTCTGATAGGGGCTTTCCTTTCCTGGCAGAACGCGCATGTTAAGGCGGCTGATTCCCTCTCCAAACTTCCGCTGCCTTCGGGAATAATGCCAGAGTTGACTTTACACCCAATATATGGGATCGGCTTTTGGCTCCTGGTACTATTTATTCTTGGGATCGCCGCTTATATTGCCATCCGACGGGTAACAAAGACTCCTGTGTTTGAACTGCTTCAAGATAGCACCAGCAAAAAGAAAGCGGTTGAAAATGCTTCCGATATTGTGCAACTGGAATTTAACAAAAGCCTGTTGATGAACACTCTTGATATGCCAGCCAATGGCAAAGCAGACCCCAGAAAAGCGTTGACTGAGTTCTTTACTTCCAACACCTTGCGTTCACCATTAAAAAGTTTGCTAACGATTGTTGTGGCAGCTGCCTTGCTGCTTGCATTAGGTTGGTTTCAAACCTTGATCAGTGGAAACAAAGTAGAAATTTCAAGACTTTATCAAAGTTCACAGATACAAATTGACTTTTTCATGAAACAAGCTGATTTAGTAAACAGAAATCCTCGTCAAGGTGTGGAGTGGGTAGAGAACACTGGTTTCATTGATCACAGCTACCTCTCTTCTTTAGTTAGTGTTCAATCTGAGGTGGAAGAAGACGTGGAAACGTCAAGATCTTTACCTCCCTATAGAATCCTTGCAATCAATAATCTGGATTATGGATTAGAGAGGGATCTGAAAAACACAGTTGTTAATTTCCTGCCAGGCTATGGACCAGAATCATTCACTGGAAAATGGTCGGATGCGGATGATAAAAATCAAAAAGTCCCTTTGGTAATCCCTGAAGACATCATGTTAGTTGAAGGCTGGAGCCTGGGTGAGGAATTGATGCTTGAGTGTAGTGGGATGAATTGACCGGTTCCCTTCATTATCATTGGAAGCTCAATCGGAGGAGACCAAGGTTACGGCGAATCGATCGGAGACAGTTATTTTGGTCCTTATCGCTTTCTTATTACTAATCTCTCTGGTTTGAAAGGTTATTATTCTTTCTTACCTGACTATTACGAAGCTGCTTTTTACTCAAAGCCAAGCATGAACTATCAGTTGAAGACCTTCAAATCGAAATTGTTGGAACAACAAAAGAAAACAAGATTGTTTCCTATGACGATCCAAGTCTGGGACGAGGAATTATTGGCAGTGGTCGATCCCATGGAGCAGAATTTGTCCTTGATGGAACGGCTCTATCCCGTGACCCTTTTGATTTCTGGAGTGATTGGTTCGGTTTTGTGCCTGCTTCTTGTTTTGAACCAAGCAAAGGAAGTGGCCCTGTTGCGTGTGCTGGGTGTAGGGAAGACGAAGATTCAGACAATGCAATTGTGTCAGATTTCCATTTTGACCATGATTGGCTTGGCTGTGGGTTTCATCCTGCTGGTTGCGCTGAGGGGAGTTGAAGCAGTCCAATGGTCAGAAGCTGTCGCTGTGCTGGTTTATTTGGCAGGTGCTTTGCTGGGAACTCTGTTAGGAAACAACCTGGTCACTGGTCGAAAACCGATGGAATTATTGCAAGTAAAAGAATAGTAGGGGATGGCGAAAGAATGAAGGAAAAGACACGTCCTTTGTTTTGTGTATGTTGTAAATGGGGGTGTGAAGGATGTGAATGAATTATTGTAGGATTGTATAAACTGCATATATGATGACCCCCAAGCTTACCATTCTCTTATACTCTTTCTAAATATATTTGGTTTGCTGAAGGAACATCTCGCGCGGGTCTTTTTTGTTGCGAAATGGTTCTGTTCGGCCTTTGAGCCGACGGGATGAAAGTATATTGATTTTACTTTTCAACTAAAAATTTTTGAGCCATTTCCCGCACAACAAAATGGTTACTTGATTGTGCTTTTTGTAATACGAAGTCCTTTAAACCCTTATCAATATCATCTGCTTTGCTGATGTGATATACAATATCCTGAGCAAGTATCCAATCTGCGTTATCCATGATTGTGGATAATTGATCTGATACAAGTTTCTTGTAACTACTTCGCAGAAGCTCAAAGAGAGTGCGGCACGATAGTAACCGTACTTCATAATCTTTATGTCCGCATCCGGTAAGAGAAAAATGTAAAATAGAGAGAAGTATTTCGTTGCTTGTGTTCGACCAGTCATTCTTACTGCAATAAATATTTATTGCTTTCGCCATTTTTATATGGTTATAGTCCGGGATGTTGGACTGTGAGATACCAGCTATAAAATCGTACGACAAGTTCTCGCCAAGTCTAGTTTTTAAAAGTGTTAAATTAAACGCTAGAAGCGCTTGCGTATCTTTGTTGAAAAGACCGTCTCCCCATCCTACCAATATTGATTCCTGATTGTTCACTAAAAGTTGTTGTAGTTCATTTGTTGGTTTGTAGTCACAATAATTACAAAGTTGTAAGAGCAACTGGGCGGCATAAATTTTTGCTGAAAATGTCTGAGTGTTTGTTGTAAGTGTTTCTATTGCAACATCGCCAATTTCAGAAACTTGATTTTCAGAGATCGTTTCAAAAGAATTTCTTACTATATTCGACAAAACGACAAGTGGTTCTGATGCATATCCAGTATAAGTTCCGTGTTTACCTTGAGTTTCATTTTGTGAGGCAACGCTTTTAATGAATCTATCGATATGGTCAATATTCTCACCGTTTTGGTTTGATAAACCCAACTCGAGAGCATAATCAGAGTAGTAATAGTTTTCATCTCTCTCTAGAACAGTTGCATCGATAATAGCGGTAAACTTTGGATACAGCTTTCGCAAAATCATCAAGCCGTCCAATGTAGTGTCTAATACTTGATTGTTTCCTCGCTTGCAGCTTTGAATATAGGCATCGACAAGTTTTTTCTTATTTTTCTCGTCAATATTCTTAAAACACTCCGAGGATAAAAGTTCAGTAGCACCTATAGCATCAGGCGTATCAAACTTCGTAAACTGGATAATGTAATCTACAATATCGTTTGCATTTATGCGACGGTCATTTTCACCTATTGCCTTTGTTAAAGCGTATATCAATTTTTTTGTGTATTTCTCGCCATTCAAGAAGTCAGTGATAATTTCATTTATTTTGCCAGATATCAAGATAGAATCATCATCTGAAAAATAGTATCCGAAATGATGAAATAATATAATTGTTGCATATGCACGATGTTTCTTTTGGGGGATCCTCAGTACTGCATCTAAAATGTTTTTTACATCAATTGCATTGAAAGAAGATATGTTCTGGGTATAGCCAAGGGCATCGATATGCTCTTTAATATCTTTGTCCCTCTCTTCTATTATCAGAAGGCATATTAATTCAGCGAACTGGCTTGGAGCCTTGTAAATCCTGCATACTGCCGAGAAGGCAGCAATTAATTGCTCTCTAACACAGAGTATTTGTGTAATAGAAACATTGGAGACAGCAACTGCAAAAGCTACAAAACAATTCTCAAAAAGTGAGTTAAACTGATTTCCTAACCGAGCCGTATAAGGACTATCTGTTTCATGCTCTCGCAAGAATCTGTCTATACTTTCAAAATGATTCTCAGTGTACCTGTCCAGAACGGGGTAATAAACTATTTCGCTATTTGACGATATTTCTTTTTGCCATCGGCTTTCATAAATAAAATCGTTATTTTCTTTTGCTATGTAAAATTCAATATTTCTCAAATCAACCAAGATATCAAGTAACAGCCAGTTAGGAAAAGAACTGATTTCCTTCGCCTTTAAATGTGCTTTTTGTAAAAAGTCATAACATTTTTCTATATCTCCCGACAGGTAGTGTTTAAATGCCGTTGTTCTATCTTTATACACTTCATGATAAGCTTCTTCATGGATTTTAAGGATTTCTTCTTCTAACGATTTGAGTTTATTTTCATCATAATTAGACCTAAACATTATAAAGGAAAAGAGATCAGCACAAAGTATGTCATATGGTTCTCCGGTAGGTAGGGTTTCTTTTACTCCCATCAGTGCGTTCATTGCATTTTGCAAAACCGGGTATTCAACAAGGTTGAATCCTTTCGATCTGCTGTTCAGCATGATTTGAGACGGCTGCATTGATACTTCAAAGGTTGAATCTATATCTTGATGAGGTGGATAGCAATATCTTTTGTATATGTTTATAATATCGTTTATTACGCTGTTATACACAATACAGGGTATTTCGTCAAAAGTATGAGCAGTTGAACACGTTGGACCAGATGAATTTTTCACTTCCTTCGCTATTTGAGTGTTCGCCTTTGAAAATTCATCGCAGAAAACGAACATCATTTTCTTGCCTTGCTTTTTCGCCTCTTCATATTCCTTAACAACTCCGTCGGCGTGCGTCTCTTTGTCATCTTCATTGTCAATAATGAAAATGCAAATATCACATATACGCAAAGCGTGTAAGTATTCGCCTGTAATTGGCTGAGATCCAGCAGTACCTTCAAGCTCACGGACAAAAACTTGTGCCATATTAGTTTCTTCAAGTAGTTCTTTTATTGCCCGGCGAACATAGCGATAACGTTCAAAGTTAATTTTACTTCGATCCTCGTCTGAGCGGCACTCTCTTGAGCTGATAAAAACCTTCACTTTGTTTCTTATGGTTTCATTTTTCATATCAATAACACCTTTTCCACCAATAAATATAATTGTATCAAAAACGCTACCATCTGGTTTTGTGAAATTTAATGCTTCTTCTTCTCAAAATGAATGCTTTATTCTAATTTTTATTAGTTTATCCATTCGTTAATCCCCCCGAGAAATAGGTGTTACGTTGAACATCACTGTTAAAACAAATCTTCGTGAAGGCTAATAATCCACTTTATAAAGATCCGCTTCGCATTATATCCATAGCCAATCTTCCCCAACACTGATCCATTATTGGTATGACTTATTCAAGCCCAAGGTGACCTCCCGAGCCTATCCATCATTAACAAACTGTGAAGTACATATCAACCACCCCGTTGCCGTGTTTATGGATAACGCATTATTGTAATAATTATTGCAGATTGGTCAAACCCTTACAATATTCCAACCGACTTGCGCCAACTTATCACTACTGTTTTCATTAACTAAATCTTGAGGTAATGCGACACATATAAGTCCTTTAGCTCTTGTGAGGGCAACGTAATGGCATTTTAGACGCATCCCAACCCTTGTTCCGCATTTTCCTTTTGGTGGCTCGTTATATAACCAAGGTAAAATACTTACAATATTATGATCATACCAAAATGTTTCCATGACTAGCGTAGCAAGGTGTGTACGGCCTTTCACGGAATGGATGCTGCCTAATTGGATATCAATTGCTCGGCCTGTTTCGCTGTCAATATAATGATAACAGTTGTTATTAAATGGATTGTTTTCTGTGTCGCCGAAGGTTCTTGGTATAGGCCACTTCAAAAAATCATCTTTGTTTTGTAGGATTTCGAATGGCACATCGACATACTCATGTATTTTCGCAATAACAGAATTCCATTCTGCCTCTGTGGAAAGGGGCAGAGATAATATTTCTAGCAAAGAGGAACGAAAACTCATATGGCCGCTCGCTGGAATATGAGCAAGCATTGACGTAAATGAAGACGGTGAAGCTGATAAATGCACGTCAGAATTCGTATTTATATATTGCCGTAATCCTCTTGACACCCATTCGATAAGTCCATTCATATCATGTGTCTTGGTAAATGAAGAGTTTCCGGCACGAAAAAAATCTATAAGATACCGTAGGTTGGGGGTGCGCCCCGAAACTGAGGGATTATATTGATTCCAATAGTCCACTATGCTTGCTGGAAAATGGGGGTCAGTAACCATCAGCGGTTCTTTATTGTGAACCATGCCGACGGCGTGACATCCAGTTTTTAGATTCTCCTGTATCTCTTGGTCTGTAAAACAGCTAAGGATATGCTTTGCATATGATGGAAGTATTTGTGACGCGTTGTTTCTATCAAAGAGAAAAATTGTCTGCTTATTGTCGTTTTTTGCGTATGTACCACATTCGCCTATCATTCCACGTTGAGTCAACGAAAGCGAATCGGCAAGTTGAGCAACCTTATTTCCAAAGCGTTTGCTGCTCTCTACAGTAAAAACAGGACCTCTTGGAAACAAATCGTTCTTTTCTTGCCCCGCATATGTTTGAAAGATTGCTTGATTGCAATCACCAAACGAGTTTACAATTGATAATGTCTTATCCGGAAAAGCGGCATCAATTATTTCCAATTGCAGCGCGCTTGTATCCTGCGCTTCATCAACAAGAACAACAGGAAATCGTGCTTGAATGGATTGCGGCAAATATGTTAACTGCCCTATTGCGTATCGAGCAATATAAAGCATTTCATTAAAAGTAAAATATCCATCAGAAAAAGATTCGTTAACGCATTTTTCTAAATCTTTGTAGGAGGATGTAGTATTTGAACACCCTATTTCAAATGTGAGCGGATAATTTTTTGATTCGCAGGCTAAACGCGAAAGGTTTCTTAGTTCTAAATAGGTTTTAGTTCCATAGGATAGCGTTGCCCAACGCCGCAGCAAAGCCATCTCAGTGTCAATATCAGTTATTCTGTATTTATTAGACCTCAGCCAAGGTAATCCGATAAATGTGTTAAAAAATGAATGCAGTGTTCCAATATAATGAGGGTAGGACAGGAGCTTTCTTCCGATTACGGTTGAGCCTAAACGCTCCTCAATCTCCTCTCCTGCAACATTGGTATGGGATAAGACGCATATCCCTTTATGTGAATAAGGCCACTTGTTTGCTAGAATAGCCAATTTCGCAACCAAGATAGTAGTCTTTCCGCTCCCAGGAAATGCTTGTATATCAATTGTATCTAAATTTTTGATAACATTACGACGTGGCTCATCAAAAACAACATTACCAAGAAGTTTTTCAACTTCATCAATATCGTTATCATCAATGATTATTTCTGCAAGACAATCAATAGGCATAGACAGCACCATCAAGTTACATATTTTATTGCATCTACAAGATACAAAGGCAACTTCCGCTCAAGGTTTTGAGGATCATCTTTATATTTTCGTTCTAATATCGCGGCTAGTTGTTGGGCAACTTCGGCTTTAGATGTTGAATGCATCGTAAAGAAGCTGTAAATGTATGAAGCCTTTTCTTCGGCGCTCTCAAATCCGCCTAGCGTGGTGGTTATATCTGCTTTTTCTGATTCACGGTTTGCAGGCGCGTATTTTACATTCACAATTGCTTCAATCAAATCATCTGCAAGACCGGATAACGCAAGGTCATATTCAAAGGTCCAGTTTGTGGAAATAAAAGTTTTTACATTTTGCCCATCAGCTCGTTCTTTAATCTTACTCAAATGTTCTTCTTTATCAGCTTGTGTCGGCAAATCGGATTCTGTCTTCCACCGACGCCTTGTTGGCCATTGAGTCTTATGGATATATTTATTGTCGAGACAGATACGTGGCGCACAATCAGGCATGATATCGCGATCAGTAATACAAGCCACTTTTATGTCGAGCGGGTTTTGCGCATCGGATCTCTGAAATATTTTTGCATATCGCCTTAAGCCAACACCTCTCACATTAACGACCGATATACCGTGCTCTGTAAAATCTCTGTTCAGCACTTTAGCGATAGTCGGTAACAATAATTCCTCTGATGCTCCTTCAACAATAACAATGCCCTTTGCAAAAAAGAGGTTTGATTTAGTGGCATCAAGATAACATTCAAGAAAAGCATAGTCATCTTTCTCAAGGTTAGTGTAATTACTTGATAGTGGATATGACTTGGCAGTCTTTATGATAATAATATTCTCAAGTTTGACAACAGACGCCAACAACGGCGAGTGAGTTGTCAGAATAATTTGATGGTTATATTCTGTTTTGCTTGCCGAATCCTGTAAAGACTGTATCAATCGGAGTTGCCGCTGTGCGTGTATGTGAGCCTCAGGTTCTTCAATAAGCAGAAATGAGCTTTCTAAATCTCGGCTTAGCAGGAGTTCACATGCCATACTCAGTATATTGCTGGTTCCAAGTCCGACACGGCCTTTACCAGCATCTTTCTGTGCGGAGAGATCGAGTTTTTCAAGCAATGCGGACAGTTTCTTTGCTTCTGTAACATCTGTTCCAGATACCTCAAAGGAGGTAGTCACTCCATCTCCTTTGAGCAACATTTTGTCTGTGAGAATGGAGACGATATCTCTATTGGTGTTCTTTAATGTTGGATGATCGGCAAGCAATTTATTTGTTAGGTCTGCAATGCCCGTTAAAGAAAGGGAGTGTAAATCCATATCTGGCGTATAATCAGCAGTTCCTTGATTCAAGTCAGGAATCCCCATCATTATTTGAGATAAGCGGGAGTTGCGCCCAGATTGCATATTGCTATATGCATCACGAAGAGGCCTAAGATATGTGACCCGCAAAAGTTCCCTTGCTTCAGAAGTCGGAGCTTGTCCATCACCTTTAATTCCAGAGGATATTGAAGTTGATGTGCGAGGAGGAGAAAAATTTAAAAGATATTTGCATGTCCAATGCAAATAAAGGCAAGCAAATTGCTCAGCATCTTCCGTTTCATAAGATAAGCATTCAAGAAATGCTGCTTGCTCATCAGCAGTCAAATCGCAAAACTTGCATACAATCTTAATTTCCAAATTATTATCTTCATTAGAAAAGTCAGACAACTCTATTCTATACCAACTCTGGTCAGTAGCACCTAAAACAATTCTAATGGCATCAATGATTGCAGATTTTCCAGAGTCGTTTTCGCCGACCAAGACGTTGAGCCCATCATTAAATTCTATGATCTGAGAGTTGCGAAAACCGCGAAAATTTTGCAGCTGTAAACTTTTAAGATACATATAAACACCCCTATGTGCTTACTTCATCTACGTTGAGTTATTATTCCTATAATATTCATAATCAAAAACTGTTCAAATTTCGCATTATTGCTATAGTTCGTTTTAAATAGGAGGCATGGGAAGCCGAATGTTATTAACTATCATCTGATCATTCAGAACCTCTTCGCATTATACCAAACAAGAGCCTACATGTCAGCAAAATCCGTTACGGAACGACCATTTTAGCTAGTAGACTCGATGTAGCTGTAATATGCCAAATAGTTGTCTATAAAGCACTGAAAAACCTTATTTCAGACGAACTCCTAATGTAAGCCCTCTAGTCACAGAACACGATTCGTCGACACATCGACGGCTCAATTCCGCATTGTTATCCAAGGTAAAAAAGTTAAGTTGTAGATCACGAGGTTAAGATAATACCGTTCTACTCGTACTGCAACTGAGCGTAATATTCCCTTGTGAGCTTACGCTCTAAGAAGCCGCTAAGCTATTGAGGAACTCCAAATCTCTCTAGCAATCAACCTGCAAAGTAAAGAAGGATGGATTAAGACAAACTTCAAAACATACAAAGTCGGGATTTATTTCTGTCTTGGCAAAGATAATTCTCGTGACAATGAAGAAAGCTTGAATAAAGAAAACAAAGATTTCATTTTAACCAAGCATGTGCATGACAATGGGTGGAACCTATTTGAAACCTATTGTGACGATGGCTATTCTGGTGCGAACCTGGATAGACCGGCACTGCAAAGAATGCTCCAAGACGTCAGAGACGGACACATCAATACAATACTTGTAAAAGATTTATCGGGTCTTGGGCGAAATTATTTGGATATGGGGCATCTTGCGGAAGAATTTCTTCCAGAGCATCACCGCAAACTAATCTCTTTTGCGGAAATAGTTGATGATATGGTGGACCTGCGAAATATTATAAACGAGCGCCTTAGTGAAATGCATCCAAAAAGTTGGACAATAATTCCAACCGAGGAGGGGCATTTTTTGACATAGTTTAGTGCGGTCGTCTTGCAACTATTGCAAAAACAGTCTCTCGATTTCACCATTTAGAATATTACTAATGAGAACAGTGGACCGGAACCCCAGGGTCAGTTGGGGTCATCTGTCAACTGATAGGCGCCAGCTGCCCTCCAGCCATTTCGTAAGCTTTGTCGCAAAAGCTGGCTATTTCTTCTTTACTATGGCTGGTGATCAAAATGGTTTTGCCTTCCTTTTGTAATTGCCAAATCAGCTCGTGGAACCAATCTTGCCCGGCGAAATCCAGTCCGGTGGTCGGTTCGTCCAACATCAATAGGCTTGGGTCTTCCATCAATGCCTGGGCAATGCCCAAACGCTGGCGCATTCCGGTGGAATAGGTGCGGACAAGGCGTTTGTCATTCGGATCCAACCCAACCAGGCGAATCACTTCTTCAACCCGCTCTTTGCTGACCGTGTTGCTCACCATCGCCAGTAAAAGCAGGTTATTTTTAGCGGTTTCGGTTAAAAGCAAACCAGAATTGTCAAAATGCACCCCGGTTGAACCTGGAAATTCCACTTTTCCGCCCAGTTGGATACCATTAACTGTAACTGTTCCCGAATCGGGGACAACCAAACCGGCGAGAATGCGCATAAAAACCGATTTACCACTACCATTAGTGCCGCAAATGGCAACAATTTGATTTTCTTCGAGTTCAAAGTTCAAATTTTCCAAAACCTGCTTGCCTTTGAAAGCTTTACTGATATTTTTTGCGGACAATATAGTTGTCATACTCAAATTCCTCTAATCATAGTCGGGGTGGCTGAGATAATCTTGTTTGCGATAGGCAAGCCAGGTGACAGGGATCAAAATCGCCAGCCAAATCAACCAGGCATAGACAGAATGCCAGGCTTGGTCAAGATTGCGAAAAACGAAAGGATAAAAGCGCATTACCAAATTGCGAATTATCGGCAGGTATTGCAAAACAACCGGCACATTCAAGAAGATTGACGAAAGCGGCAAACTGGCAATCAGCATAATTTCAACCATCAAATATCCAATCAGACGGCGTTGCGTGAGCGTGTTGATAAGCAAGACCAAAAGGCTCATTGCAAAAAAACCGAGCGTCGACATCCCAAAAACCGCCAAAAACGCCTGGAAATGCGTGTTCGGAATGGTCAGAAAAACGGGAATGTTTATGTGCTCAGCAGAATTACGATAGATACTCCATTGGTTCGAGAAGGGCAAACCCAAAAGCCGACCGGTCAGGTGCATGGTCAGAAAGACAATCAGGCTATAGGCGATTGAGGATAAAAAGAGGAATAGAATGTGTGCCAGCCAGCTTTGCTTTCGCGATCCAAGCCTTTTGACCGCCAACTGTCCAAAAGCACTTTGCGGTTGCAGGTCGCTAATCATAAAAAGGAAAAGGTTTGCGATGATAAGCGCCATGGTTAGCGGGTCGCCAATTGTCATGAAATAGAGATCCCAGGTATTGGGTGGGTTGCCAATCAAATCTGGCGCAAAGAAAGAGGGCATGCGCAATTTCATCCATCCGAACATGACGACCGTCAGCACGGCGACAATCAGAACAATCAGGACGGTCCGAATTGGTTGAATGTGAATATTGAGTAAATTGCGGGAATAGTTGCCAAAAACAGTTCCTTTTTTCAAGCGTTTTTCATTCACCGGGAAGTTTTGCAGCCAGGAAGGAACTAATTTGGAAAGACTGAAACCATCTTTTGGCTTGCGGTTCTCGCTCAGAGAATTTTCGAGCACCTGTTTGCGCTTGCCAAAGAAAAATATCAGCAAGCCAATCAGTAAAATAAGACAAAGTGGCAAAATCAGGAGGTAAGGAATTTCATTGATCGTCTCAAAATCGTGGTTGGTTGAAAAATTCGCTTTGAGCAAAACTTCGGAAGGTGCCCAATACCAGGGGATTAACTTGGCGTCACTGGCAAAATATTGGAGTGCATTTGCCAATAAGAAGGGCATACTGAAGGCGACGAAACGCTGATTTACCAACAAGGTACTCGCCATGCCAAGACTGGCGAAAATTCCCGCAACGACGAAGACCACCGCAATCACAAGCAAAATGAAGAGGTCAGGAGAGTTATGGTAGAGCTGCGTTACTTCGGCTATTTCATAGGGACGAGCGAAAATTGTGTTGAAAATGGGATGATTGAGAGGGTTGTGATTGGTCAGGCTGGTGAAGGCATAGAGCAAAACAAGCGGAATTGAGGCTGCCAGTCCACCGGCAAGCGCGTTTGCAAAAAATTTAGCAGAGATTACTTTGCCAAAGCGTTCGCGCACTGCCAAACGTTCCAGATAGCCTTGTTTGCGATCAGTTACCAACGAATCGGCAAAGGGAAAACAAGCAATCAGCGGCAGCATCAGGTGATAAAAACTCTGGGTATAACTGACATACCATTCCTCAACAAAAGAGCGCTGTGCTGGCAATTGATAGGCAAAACTTAAGCCGACAATCAGCAAAAGGCTTGCCATGATCAGGGCGATCAGAAAGCCCCGTGAGCGTAGTGCGCGCTGAATTTCAGATTTGAAGACCTGACCAGGCTTGGGGTTTGATGGTGGGTCAAACCTGGTTTTTAATGTCGGTTCAATGGGAAGTGCCAAAAATTCACCTTTTTCATTCTTAACCCTTTTATTCTTTTTCTTATCGAAGCCATTCTTCATAATTTTTACCGTCCCTCAACAATTGGAGGGCGTGTTCGTATACTTTTCTTTCCATTTCTGGAAGCTCTTCAAACCAAACCAATTCTGCACGATGGTTATAAGTAACCGATTCGCTGCTTTCAATTTCTCCGCTTTCATATTCCCAAACGACATCACCCGCAACAACGGAACCGGTTTGCAGGTTGAAAAATAGCCTCTCAGTCGTCTTGGTGATAATCCCTTTTTCTGTATAAGGACAAGGTGTCAGATAATCGATACTGCGTCTAAAGACGAAAACGGGCTGAGCTTCTAAAAGATCAACCCAGGCTTCGTACTGATAAACCTTTTCGGCTTTAGGACAATTAGCAATTTGTTCATTCATCAACCATCGTTGTTGATATCGGATTTCTTCAGTGTTAAGACCCCGTTCCTGGCAAATAAACCAACCCAAATTCTCCCAGGTTTTCTCAGGCATTTCCTTCATTCCACTAAAAGGATCGAGAATTAAATCTTCCGGAAAAAACACTTCTTCCGGACCCGACCGAGTATAAAAATAGGCTTCGCCGTTATTGTCAACCTTGTAATTTTTGCCGTAATCCCCCTCGGGAGAGAGAACACAGCCAGGTTGCATGGAATCCGGACCGTTGATTTCGGGATAGTAATAAAATGTTACCGTGCTGTCAAATTTGTGTATTTCTGGCTCTGTAACATGAACCCAGGTGGAGACATTTGAGATGTCTTCTGCTTCAGAAAATGAAAGACCTTCGCGATACCATCCAGCTTTGTCAATTTGAGCCATGGCACGGTCATGCAGATCGTCGAGAATTCGGATAATCACCTCCCGGTCGCGGGTGGGTTTTTCCACTGTATAGAGACTCTCCCAATCAGCAGTGACGGTTTGCACGTCGATTTCCTCAGCTGGGGTAGCTACTTCCACCTGATTTGGTACTGTTGCGATTGGCTTAGTCTCCGTTGGACCTGGAAAAGTAGCGGTATCTCCGGATTGAGGATCTTGGTAAGTTTGCCTCGTGCACGCGGTTAATAACAAAATGAGAAAGCAGACCAAAGAATATTTGCGCATCCTAATTCCTTCCATAGAGTACTTCTAATTTTAGCAGAGCTTTATTGTATACTTCCTGAATTCGATCAGTTTTCCAAGGAGTATTCAAAGGGATACATATCATCAAAGATTACCTGATCATCTAGCGGCAATTACCAGTTTATAAGGGTTACTGGAATACCATAAAAAGATTTGCCGCCCAGAATATCTTCTATTTGTTCTCTGACTGTATGTGAAGGAAAATAAATTACAATACTTCCTCTTCCTGGACATGATGATGCATCAACGCTGATTGTAACCTGACCTTCAGCAAGACCTTCGATCTCTCTTATCATGTCCTGATTTTCTGAGACAGCGTTTTCAACCGCGGTAATCTCTGGCAGATCCTCACATTGAAGGTAATGATGGTAATTATCGTATAAGACGTCATCGATAACCCTATGAACGAAATGGGTCGAGCTTTCTAGGAGAACAAGGATGACGAGTACCAAAGCTAAAATGATTATGAATGCTGTTTTTCTGTTTTTCATATCTTCCCCAATGAAGGTGCCTAGCCAAAAAAGCTGAGCGTCTTCACATCTCATATTTGCTACTGAGAACTAATAAGTGTCATGCAAATATTTTACATACACTCCCCAATTCCAGTATGGCCAGAGATAAGAAAGAATCTCAGGATTAGGTTCGCCATATTGAATATTGAAATTTGGAGCGGACGTTACAATGCCCTGATCTCTAAATCCCGGAGAGGAGCAAGTTCCATAAGGCCCGGTGTATGACCGTCCTCTTGTATAATCACTATCACAAGTAACGAAGGGACCTTGACCACAACCATATCCAGCTGTTTTATGGAATCCCCAGTTGAGAAGTAGTACTTAGATCGGTGATGTCAGTTTGAACAAACGCTGAGCTGCTAGCTACTAATGAGATTACTAAAACGATCACAAGCATAAACTTTCTTATCATTTGTTTCATCCTTCAATAGAATATATACTCGGCACTTTTTTGTTACTGCTCGATTATTCGTTAGCCACCTCCTTTATCAGTAAATCAGAAAATTCATTATTGGTATTTCATTCATGAATCTGTATCTGATTTCTATTAAGACAAACGGTTTAAGGGAGAAAATGTTTCATTACTTTCAGCTCCTATAAAAATTCATAAAATGAAAGCAGAGAGCTCTGTAGAAGAATTGAAACAGAAGCAATGCAATATCTATGAGATCGTTATCTACATGTCACAGTCATTGAACATTAGCTTTGACCTTGTTTAGTGTTGCAATGATTTCATATTTGGACATCCCTATTCGAGCTGGCTTTGATTGATTTCTATATATTTAGTTTTTCAATGCTTAGAGTCTGATGATAATCATGATTAGTCTTTACGTAAATTCTCCTGGACCCCATTAAACCAATAATTACGATAATATCTATTGATCGTAAAGCTCTATCAGCTATTGATCAATAAACCCATGATTTCTGCGACTTTCTTGTATATCGGTAATTTCTTCACATACCTAGAAAGATTGCCTATATTCTTCTCCCTGTCTTTTGTGTAGGCTAGGATGGCTTTGTTGAAGAGTTCACTATAAATTTTGTTTTGATACTTGAAACAAACACATATTATCCGCTATCTATCAAAAATTGATAGAATCACGCCGTTGATTTCCTCTTTTGCCATTCCTAGTCTAAAAAGATCCGCTTGAACGAAGTAAGGTTTGATTGTTGGGGTTCTGGTTCTTAGGCGTGTGCGCGAATCGTAACGGGAAAAGCGATCTTCCACTCCAGAGATGTTCGATCACTGTAGCCATAATGATATAGAGCCGAATCCATGCAGATTATCGCATCAAGATACAGGTTGGCTATACCTCTTTCATCCTTAGCATCTTGGAATGAAGCCAGTTGATAGTAACCTCTTCTGATTCGCTCCAGAAATCTTTGATTACAAAGTTTTGTGGTTTGATAATTTTTCAAACCATTTGCATGAAAATCAGCATTGGTGCGATTTCGCCTTTCTCGTCAATTGTCCTTTCTGACAGCGTATATATATCTGTCACCATCGCTCCTAAATATACAAAAATGTTACTTTTTGTGTACTGTTAGGAGTTTATCATTCTTATCAGATTACTGAATTCGAGGTTTGTTTTTCAAAACTTCATACTTGTCCTTATTCCGCTTATCATCATGATAATCGTAAATCCATCCTTTCAGTTTGAATTCGTCCAGGATGCGAGATAAATTACTTACCTTTGTATAGTTTTTCCGGCCTCTACCTTTATCGAACAATTTTGATAATTCACCAAATCCCAATTCTTTAAGAAAAGTTTGACACGTATCCTTGGTTAATTTTGGAATAGCGGATATGAAGATATTGACTTTATCATCATGTGTGACACTCCCAGAATTTAACAACTTGGATAGAAGGGCATTATCCATCTGTAATCTCGATGAGATAATCTCGCACGTCCTTTCAGCTGCTAATTCAACAATAGCTGTCTTTACATTATCACCAAATGCCGAATACTTTTCATATAGGTAGGGTATTTCCTCTGGTTTTAGATTGTTTGCTATGATGTATGCGGTAACTTCATCTGAATAATTATTGGTCATTAAAGAAATCTTCTCGGTAGTTAAATTGAGGAGTTTAATTTTTACTTCGTCATCAATCTTCCAAGAAATAACCCTCAAAGTTTCTTCTATTCTATGAGCTCCCTTTTGTGAAAGCTCAATATACTCTTCTAAATTAGTGAATATAAAGGAGTCAAGGTGTGTACTGTAGTTTTTACGCACATATTCAAGACTTTCCAGACTCATCTCTATTATGTTTTCACTAATTAAGATCTCGAATTTTTCATCGGAAATGTCGGTGGATTCATAATTTTCAAAAAAATAATTCAGATCTACCAATATGTTTTTATATTTTTCATTCTCAATGGTATTAGTCATCGCCACTGCATTAAATAAATTTACTGCCAGATCATTATCAAAATCATCGGCAACTTTCGAAAAATCGTGATTTGGAATTTCGTCGTTTAAATATCTCACAAGTGCTTCGTCCAAACCGTGTGTCTTGAAGTAGGTTACGAAATTTTCTACGGAGAACTGAGCGATATCCTGATCCAACAATTCTGTCCAAAGTTCCTTGTCAGTCACTTCAGATATTACTTTTATTTCTGTCGTTAGGTATTCAATATATCGTTTTTTTGTGTCAAGCATAAGATAATCGTTGTTTATGATTTCCAATGCAAAGGTTTCTTCATCACTTATTAATTTGTCGCAATGGTCGAGAATTATGTCCAAATAATCAGAAAGGTTATTTGCAACGTATGTTGCTAAAGGAGTATCTGGTTGACTTTGTACCAAAGAGTAATTCTTATGAAGGATATCGCGCTCGTTTTTGATTCCATATTTTGTTCTGTACATCAAGGCAATGTTTTCAAAATTTAGGGCATATAAGTTGTTTTCATAAACCTTATCGAAAAGATCTTTATTTGATACATCATAGTCGAGAGTATTAAAAACAATCCCCAATTCAATAAAACTGGAAATTAATTTATCCGTGTCCGGCTGATTGATTTCCAAATAGTTAGGGGATTGGGAAATGAAGTTTGTCAGGCAATTCTCACGGTTGACAGCTTCTAAGACGTCTTTATCTGAAAGATTAAGGGTCTCTATAGAATATCGCGTGAGTTGAGTGACCGTCAGTTCTTTCCTCGTTAAAGAAGAAAAAAAGAAATCCGGCCAATAATCATTGAGAGAACTTATGAAGTTCTGATATCCTTTACCAGTGTCTAAGAACTTTGATACGAAGTCGAAATTTTTAGTTTCTCTAAGTTGTTCAATAAATGTCTTTAGATATTCTTCATAGTTTGCATCTTCTTTATTTATAAGCAGACATTCTAATAGGTCATAATTTAGTATTTCTTCATGTTCAAAGTCTACGTTTCTTACAATAGGTGATGCAAGAACTTTCAGAGGTTCTCTGATCGTAAATGTATAATCTGCACCTCTTTTATCCGTAATACGCCGTAAGAAAGACCTATCGTTGCTACTTATGCTTTCCTCATAAAAATAGGACATATAGTCTTTATAGGTTTCATCTATGAATCCGGAGCGAATTAGAAATTTTAAAAGAGGAAAATATTCATTTTTCTTTATTTCCTTAAACTCATTCGTCTCTCCAACTTCATTCGTATGATTGATTGTGAAGTATTTGTCAATGTTTCCTCTCGTTAGAAGATCTTTCAAGGATTTTGTTGTTATCTTAAAAAGCCTGTGTTCAATATTTGACAATTCGTTCTCGAGTTTAGAAACAATCCCATTTGAATTATCTTGAATCGCTTGTTTCCTTTTTGTTTTCTGATCCTCAAGCTCCGCTTTTATGTTTTGATCCAGGCCATATCCAGAAGATAATCGCTTTTTTTGTTTCGCTTCATATACGTCATCCAGTTCTTGAAGTGATTCCAAGGTCTCACTTTTTGCTAATCCGATTCTCTCCAATAACTCGTTTCTGTGATCATTCTCTAATTCAGTTGTTTCTTTTATTAACTCAGATTTCTTCGAAAAAAGAGAATAAACGAATCCTTTGCCGAGCTGCAAGTCGCTAAAGTCTCTGGGAAAAAGATTCTTATATGTAATCATTGCTAACATTTTATTCCAGTCTAAATCCGTTGTATTTAGACGGTGGATGTAGACTACAAATTCGTTATAAATGTTTTTCAAGATACGCATATCATCAACATATAAAGATAAACGTTGAAGAAAACTCTGATCAAATCTATCAAGAAAACCACCAGCTTTTATATGCTTTAAGAATTGCTCATATGAATTGGCACTATCGACAATAGGAACGATAGGGATTATGAAATCAAAGAATTTTGTTCGCTCCTTGGAGAGAAAAATATCGTCGCGTAATAGATAGAAAAATCTTATTGGTCCAACTTTATTTCCATTTTCTTTTTCACGTTGAAAGTTGACTAAGGCGTTAACCTCACGAAGACGCTCAAATATTCGACTTGAATTAAACCTGTCCATGTCTTCAAAGACGATTACATCAGCCTCGACATTTTCGAATAGGTACAAGACTTCATTAAGGTATTTATCAAAATAAGAATCGTCTTGCTCTTCGAAAATTTCTATTTCCGCTCCTTGTAAACTGATTTTTCGGAATATGTTTCTATTTTTCTGCGCTTTTATGATGAAATAAACTGCCTTTGTTATGATACTAGCAGCAAGAATTGTCATAACAGGAAGAAGGATTTTGGAAATTAAATTCTTAATGTAATCGTCCGTGATCGCTTTCACTAACGAAGCAATGTTTGACAATGAAAGCAAGAAAAGAAGACTCCCTATGGACATAACCGTGAAGATGGTTATGCGCCAGATGTTTTTTTCATTTACATCTTTTTTTACTCTGAAGTTGGTTTGGGGAATCCTCGCCGCAGGTATCTGATGAATCAGCTGGTTAAGTATTTTTCCTTCCAGAACCGATTCTTTCACCGGCTCATCGACTTGCTCACCATCTTGATCTGGGGATTGAAAATGAGTAAGTGAAATATGTACAAAGCGGTAGCTCTCATGCTTTTTCTTGTACGATTCAAGAACGCTGCTTTTGCCTGCACTAAATGCTCCCGAAAGTGCCACGTTTCTGACATCGTTATTTGCAAAAACAAAATCAATAGCTTCTTCATATACAGTTAAATCAGCATCACTGATTGGAGTTAACTTCTGAAAACCTAGTTTTCTTTTCTCCATGCGGAATCCCTTTCAAATTGCATGATCAATCTCTCTAGAGATTATCGAGTTCTCAGCTATTACCTTTATTCCGATCCAAATGGGTTCGAAGTAAGGGATTCCATATGTTTCGTAAAGGTATAAAAATTCGCCAATCTCATGGAATTATTGGCAATATATATAATTATACCTGCTGTAGTATGATGGTTCTTTCCACATAGACATTCCACATAGACCAACTATTGGTTCGAATTAATGTGGAATTGTAGCTTTTCCATTCATTTGCGGGAGGGCTTTCATCGACTAGATTCTTGCTTTATCGACGAATAGAAGGAAGTTACATAATCTGGACCCAAACGCGTGATTTTTTCGATTGTGAATTCGATGTTTACATCTAAATATCTTATAATCTATAAACTTCAACATATTGGTTTTCTATGCGATTAAGATATTTTTTTGTCCCGCTCTCGATATCAAAAGCCAATTGGTGATCATGATCTGAAAGGTATCTGTAATTAGGATGCTTGGTAATATCATACTTATCAGAAAGAAACGGACGCTCGCCCCGAAGCTGCAAGATACACTTGGAATTGTCCAGCACAGCCAGCTCATCCTGGCTCATTAGCTCCTTCCCCATTCTTTGATGGCTGATCCCATGCGATT
>ENA-UOOK01002503-UOOK01002503.1-fermentation-metagenome-genome-assembly--contig:-NODE-2503-length-22469-cov-15.774828_pt1 | contig 22469 bp, 20 predicted proteins | sample MGYA00245777_ERZ724023 | MGnify/ENA primary metagenome ERZ724023 (study PRJEB28704, sample SAMN03018312) | fermentation metagenome | biome: anthropogenic terrestrial biome; feature: soil...
ATCTATTATGAGGCAACGTTATCTGATAAAGTTACTTTAATTGTGAGTCAATGCGTCTTGACTCGGAATCACAGACTCCTGACGTATAATTAAGGAAAGGAGAAATGGATGCTTTACCTTGTAGCAACCCCGATTGGAAATTTGGGTGATATGACCTACCGCGCGGTGGAAGTATTGAAGAGCGTGGATCTAATCGCCAGCGAGGACTCTCGAAAGACCAGTGTTCTGCTGAAGCATTATGACATTTCCAAACCGCAAACCGCGTTGAATAATTTTAATGAACGGAAAGTGGTGCCCAAACTGATCGAGCGGATGGAAAAAGGAGAGTCGGTCGCGCTGGTGACGGATGCCGGCACGCCGGGGATCTCGGACCCGGGTTATCTGCTCACACACGCGGCGTTACAGGCAGGCATCGAGGTACAATCGATCCCGGGTGCTTCAGCTGTGATTATGGCGTTGACCCTGGCTGATCTTCCCCTGCACAGCTTTACTTTTAAAGGCTTCCCTCCGAATAAAGAAGGTCCACGCAAACGGTTTATTGCCATGGAGGCGGAATCCGCGCACACGCTGGTTTTTTACGAAAGCCCCTACCGGCTTCTGGCTTTCTTAAATGCCTGCCTGGAAGTGCTGGGGGACAGAAACGCTGTTGTCTCAAACGACCTGACCAAGAAATTTGAGACCCATTACCGGGGCAAGCTATCAGAAATAATAGAAAAACTCTCCACCGAGAAAATCAGGGGAGAGTACGTGGTCAGTATCGAAGGCTTGCGAAAAGACAAATCTAAAAAGAAAGCGGATTCAGATCACTAAGATCGGAATAAACGTCAATTCCCTCGGATTTTTTCAGCCGGTTGGTGAATATGTAAGTCGCGGGGGTGAATAACACTTCGATAGCAACTTTGAAGACGTAATTGGTCAGGGTGAGCGACCAGAACAATGCCCAGGGGAACACACCAGTCAGAGAAGCAATCAGGATGAAGATTGCGGAATCCAGAAATTCGCCGATAATAGTGCTGCCGATAGTACGGAGCCAAAGGTGTTTTCCGGAAGTTACCTTTTTCAGCACTGCCATGATGATCGAATTGGAAAATGATCCGATCAGGTAACCCAATACGCTTGCCAAAACTATGCCGCCAAAGCTGATACCACCGAGCACAGAATTGAAGGCATCCTGCCCGACGGTTTGCAGCCAGGATTGTTCTCCAGGAAGTACGCGGATTAGCCAGAACATCAGGAAGGTAAAGATCAGAGAAATAAAACCGATCCATATAACCCGGCGCGAGCGGGCATAGCCGTAGACTTCAGTGAGAATATCGCCAAAAATGTAGGCAAACGGGAAAAAGACAGTCCCAGCATCGAATGCGAGCGGTATATTGCCAATCGACAGTCCCCAGTCGATAATTTTCGCTGAAGAGGCGAAATTACTGAGGATCAGGACGACCGTAAAGGCGACTGTCACCAGGTCGAGGTATTTGAATTGGGATATCGGTTTGCTTGTTTCAAGTTTTTGCTCTTCTGTCATAGCAAATATTTTATACTACAATTCAAGTAAAGAAGAAATTTGGAAAGGAGAGAGCATGAGCTTGATCATCGGACTGGATATCGGGGGCACAAACACAAAGATTATTGGTTTTAAGGGCGATGAGGCGATTGGGTTTGTCAGGGTGAAAGCCAGCGACCCGCTCACATCTGCCTTTGGCGGGGTGGGTAAATTTTTGGATGAAACCGGAAACGCACTGCATGACGTTAGCGGGATATACGCCACGGGTGTGGGCTCGGCTCACCTGCGGGATAAAATGTTTGGTGTCCCCACACAACTCGTCCCGGAGTTTGATTGTGTGGGGTTGGGGGGACTGTTTTTGTCTGGACTGGAAGCGGCGATTGTCGTGAGCATGGGCACCGGAACCTCCATTGTTGCGGCGAGGAAAGACAGCGTTGAGCATATTATCGGATCCGGGGTTGGTGGGGGCACCCTGACAGGGTTATCCGAGAAGATGCTGAACATTGAAGATTTTGAGACAATCGACCAACTGGCAAGCAAAGGAAACCTGGAAAGGATCGATCTCAATATTGGTGATATTACAATGGCTGAGATTCCAGGATTAAGCGCGGATACCACCGCATCGAACTTCGGGAAGCTGGATGAACTGGCAGAGCGGGAGGATTTCGCGGCTGGGATCGTGAACCTTGTTTTTCAGTCTGTGGGAACGGCTTCAATTTTAGCCGCGCGTATTCATGGGATGAGCGACATAATTATTACCGGTAATTTATCACGAATGACTTTGGGAAAGGAAGTCCTGAATAGGTTTACGCAGCTCTACGGCGTTAATTTTTTCATCCCCGAAAATTCAGAGTTTGCCACAGCAATTGGGGCGGGAATATTTGGAGTTGAAAACAGGTAGAACCAAAAATCAGGTAAAATGTTGATATGGATAGATTCTTTCTTCATGAAAATCAGATTGTTGATGGCACAGTAACATTTCCAGACGATATTTCCAGGCAAATTCGCAAAGTGTTACGCATGGATATGAAGAAGGGGGCGGTGATTGTTTTGGACAACAGCGGCTGGGAATATCTTGTTCAGCTTGACGGACTGAAGGGTAACCAGGTTGTTGGACATATCATGAGCAAACAGGAAGGTCGCTCGGAATCCAATGCACACATCACTGTTTGTTTCAGCCAGGCACGCCGGGAAAAAGTGGAAATGATTTTGCAAAAATGCACAGAAATCGGCGTTTCCGAGTTCATCCCGTTTGTTTCTTCGCGCACCCTGGTGAAAGGGCTGAAAGAAAACAGCGCCAGGCAGGATCGGTTAACAGCGATAATCCGTGAGGCTTCAGAGCAGTGCCGGCGTTCCAGGCTGCCGGAGTTACATCCTGCAGTCAGTTTTGAGGATCTTCTAAAGCAAACTGCAGACCGTGAAATACGTCTGATAGCGTGGGAAGGGACCCCCTTGGTAAGGCAAATATGCCCACAAATGTTGTCTCCGTTGTCGGAAATGGCAGATAAATCCGTAGCCCTTCTGATCGGTCCGGAAGGCGGCTTCAGCGCTGAAGAAGTGAGCCTGGCGGAGGAATTTGGTTATCAGCAAGTTTCGCTGGGTGTCAACATCCTGCGCATGGAAACAGCCTGCATTGCTGGTAGTGCCCTGTTAAGACATTTCTGCGACGGCTCCAGGTAGATCTCAACGAATCAGATGACGATTGGGTAAAAGATTCCGCAAGCGATTGGGGGAATATTTCCCTGCTCCGAGATTATTACCTTCTGAATCTCTCACCAATATCAACGAACCGAGTGTGAGTCCAGAGAGCTCGATGCCTCTGATGTCGTAGCCTTTCATCCAGTTTGAAACCAGGTTATCGGGAATTGTCCAGATTCCGGATGTAAATAAATGCCCGATACTGTGGAAGAAATCGGATGATGGTTCAAAGTCCTTCCTGATAAACTGACCGAGGGGTAAACCGGCTGTTTGGAAGCGCAATTCGGGAAAATTCTCTATAAGCGCCATGGGTACTAACCAAGGTTTGTCACCCCGCCAAAAGAGCCCCAAATTGCGCTCTCTGAGCAAGTTTTCGAGTGAAAATCCATATTGCTTCTGCAGGAAATCGAAAAGCAACTGGCGGGTGTCCTGGTCGATTTCTTTTAGATCTGCCTTACTTTGGGGAGGACTGATCCTGGAGGAATTTTCTTCGGTAATAGAGGTGGTTTTGATCAATTTCACAGCAAAGAAGCCATTGGTTTGGAAAACGAAGGGCCAGACGCGCAGGGAGTGTTCAAGCTGCGAATGGTAGGTTTGACCTTCGAATTCAATCAAGCCGCGAACGCCATAGCGATCTGCTGGTTCGGGATCCACCTCAAATACACCGGGAAAAATCCCGAGCAAAGCTGAGACTACAGCCTCATCCTCTTCAGGAGCGAGTGTGCAGGTTGAATAGACCAGCTCTCCCCCGACTTTCAAAGCCCGGGCAGCTGAGACGAGCATGGCTAATTGGCGCGTTGCCAGCCTTCCGCGTTCGTCTGCGCTGATTGGGCGGTGAGGATGGCTGGCAGAAACACGCAGGCTCTGCATGCTGCAGGGGGCATCCAGCAGAATTTGATCGAAGGCTTCAGGATACCAGTCGCCCCAGCGCTCACCGGCGAAGTTGGTTACGGCAAAATTCATCGATCCCCAGGTTTGCAGGACCGTGCGCAAGGCTGGGATGCGCGAGGCGGCTGCATCATTGGCGATCACCAGGTTGCGGTCGGAGCCGGCGTCGATCATTTGCGTGGTTTTCCCGCCTGGTGAGGCAGCCATATCAAGGGAGAGGAGTGGTTTGTTGGACCTGGTAAAAAGGGAAACTGGCAAAATCGACGCTGCGTCCTGAATGTAGAACTGACCGAGCTTGTGTTCGATTGTTTGGCTGGGGTAGGTCTCCCAGGAAGTGATCTGTTCTGCTATGTCCGAAAAGGGCAAAGGTTGAGACACCCAGCCATATTTGTATTTGAGTTCTCTCAGTTTTGATTGCGGATCCTTCGTCTTTATTGTGTTGATGCGGATGGCTGAAGGCGCTTCTTGTTGGGAGCCTGCGATCAGCAGGGCAAACTGCTCATCGCTCAGATAGGGGCGGTAACGGTTTAGTTCTTTCGAAAAGGGATCATTTTCAGTCATCGTTCACCTTTCCGGAGAAAGAAGAGCAGCTCGCCGCCGACAGTTTCTTTCTTAAGGGACCATGCCTGCCCCTCGATGGCTTTTTCAACCAGGGTGGAATGGTAACTTTCCAAAGAATGGTGTTTCGCGAGGTCGGTTGCCGGCAGACTGAGAACAACTACATCGACCCTGAGCTGCTGCAGCAATAAAGCCGTTCCGCCAGGCTGCCGCTTTTCGAGCCGGTGGGCTTCCTTGAAGAAGAAAGCGCAGTCAGCTGCCTGTTGAGGGGGATGGAGGAAGATATCTTGCTGGATCGCGTCTGCAAAGGGGAAGTGAAGGTCAAAAAGGGTTTGCAGATATTTTACGCGCGCGCCGTTGACATCGTAGGCAAGAAAGCTGAGCGGAGCTGTAAAATCGAACCAGGGCAGACAAAGAGGGTCGAGAGCGCAGGCAAGATCGAGGATAGTCTCAGGTTGCCCAATCTCTTCAATGATCCAGGCAGCGAAATCTTCGAGGCAGGGGATCCTTTCGCGGGTCGAGGCGTGTTTTTGCATGATCTGCCGGCAGTAATCGCGAATATCCGCAGAGATTTCGGGTGTAGTTTGCAGGCGAGAGGTCTCATCGGTGTAATTGATGGTTTCGAGATAAGGGGCGATCACATTGTGAAGCGATTTGCGGAAAATGGTTTTTACCTCTGCAAGGTTTTGGGCATTAGAAGCCGCCTGGGCTGCCAGGTCAATGAGGAAATCGACAGGCAGGTTCATATCACGATACTTTTTTGAGGAGCGAACTGCGGCAACCAGCGCGTGCAAGTCAGAATCTGTTATGTTTTTCATCTTGACAGTAGGAAGGCGATCTCGTTGGGAAAGTCGAAGCGTTGAATGCGAAACATTCTTGAGTTGGTCAGCTGATCAAAGTGGCTTGTGTAGGTCTGTTCCATGCCCTTGGAACGTCCACCCAGGCTTTTGGACGGGTATGAGATGAGGATGTGCTCGCTGAGGATCTGGTCCAGCAGGCGTGAGGAAAAAGCGGAGTCAACCTGGTCGAGAATTGGCAGGGTTTTCAGGACAAAAGTAACCTGGGTTTGCTGTTGGGGGATTTCGGAGAGTAAATCGCAGACAAAGGCACTGCCATTGGAGTTTTGCAGGGTGAACCAGTTTTGAAGGAAGTCGATCATCGGTTCGATTACATCACAAGCCTGGTAAGACACACTGGCTGAGAGAGGCATGAAATCTATTGCCAGGGGGTTGAGCCCGCAGGCAAGGTCCAGAACTGAATGAACCGGTGCGATGCTGCTCAGCGTGGTGTTAAAGAAATTTTCGAGAAACGGAAGTCGTTCCCTGGTAGAGGCGTGAGCGCGCATCATTTGCAGCGCTGCAGTTTTATGGGATTCGGTGTCGTTTATGGGGATGGCCTTGAATTTATTCAGCCACTGCGCGTAGTCTGTATTATCCTGGAGGAAAGCCCCGGTCAGACGGTGCAGGCGGGTACGGGTGGACTTCAGGGCTGTTTTCAGATCTTTGTGTTTTGAGCGCTCTTCGCTCGCGATCCTGTTTATAAGCGTGGGACTGAGCCTGGCGTACTTTTTATTGTTTTGTACGGCGTTGGTCAGCTCATCCAACGAATAGGCTGGATCAGGCATTCGCGCTCCGCAGGTCTTCGATCAGGCGGGTCATAAAGCGCAGATTGTGCATGGTCGCCAGGCGAAAGTAGGCTGCATCGCGCATTCTGTAAAGGTGGTAGAGGTATCCCAGGCTGTACTGCTGGCAGGTCGGGCAGTCGCAGCCTGCTTCGATTGGATTTGGATCGCGAAAGTAAGTTTCGGTGTTGATGTACTTGAATTTCAGCCAGCCTGGCGGGGTATCCGGGGTAATCCGATCGATTTCCCGTGTGTACAAGCGTGCATGGCGTGCGTCGCGGGTTGGGAAGGCGGAATCAAACATCTCATAACCGATATTAAAAGCAGTAACGATACTTTCAGGGTGACCGATCCCTAACGCATGGATAGGAAATTCAATCGGGACGTACGAACGCACCAGTTCCAGCACCTCTGTAATCAGGTTGGAATCATCATCCAGAGGCCAGCCGCCAAAACCAAAACCATCAAAGCCGATTTCCAGCAATGCCTCAGCGCATTTCTTCCGCAGGTCGGGTTCAGCCCCACCCTGGATGACGCCAAAAATGAGCGGGCGTTCCTGTGGATTGGTGTTACGGCTGGCAAGCTGCTGGAGGTAAGCCTGTTTCGCGCGCTTTGCCCAGTCTATCGTGCGTTCGACGGAGAGGCGCTGTTCTTCGTAGCTGGAGTTGATGTGGGTACAGTCATCCAGGCAGATGAGGACATCGGAGCCATAGCCGAACTGTAACTGGATGCTTTTTTCCGGGGTCAGGTTGATTTTGCGGTTTGAGTTCTCAGGGCGAAAAAGGATGCCCTTGCCCGTCAGGCTGCCATATCTGGAGTTTTGACGGATGAGCGAGTACGCCTGGAAGCCACCTGAGTCGGTCATAATAAGCCCCTGCCAGTCTGCCATTTTGTGCAGTCCACCGAGAGCCTGGATGGTCGTGGAACCTGGTTTTTGCATGAGGTGGAAGGCATTCATCATCAAGGCAGGCAGACCGACCTTGCGCAGGTCCTGGCTGATCAGGCTGCGGACGTAGCCATAAGTTGCATCCGGCATGTAAACCGGCATTTCAATCTTTTTGTCACGTACCTGGAGAGAACGCGGGGGAATCATCGCCGCCTCCGTGAGCTCTTTTCAATAATAAGGATGAATTCAGCTTTGCGGTTCTGGACTTCCTGCTGAACTTCCTGGACGGATCCAAGGTAAACTTTTTCGCTGGGCAAGGTCAGATCGACGGCAAGAAAAATGGTCCGGTTTTTCCCGAAAGCGGCTGCCACCTCAGCGAGCAGTTTCGCCAGACGATAAGGCGTATCCATGAGGATCAGGGCTTCAGCAGAATTGGTGTATCTGCTCAGAATATCCCGTCGCTGCTCTGTCTTTGGAGGCAGGAAACCGAGAAAAAGGAATTGTTTCAGATCGAAAGGGCAGATTGAAATGGCGGCTACCAGGGAGGATGCACCTGGAATTGGGAGCACCTGGATCCCGGCAGGATAAAGGATTTCCAGAAGTCCTCTGCCCGGGTCGGAAAAGACCGGTGTTCCACAATCTGATATCAGCGCCATATTCTGACCCTGGATCAGCTTGAGGAGGATTTCCTGTATGATTTGCTCTTCATTGTGCTCGTTGAGTTCGAGCATTGGTTTGTTAATTTCGAGTTGTTTGAGCAAGCGGGAGGCGACCTTGCGTTCTTCACAGAGGATGGTATCCACCTGGCTGAGCACCTGAATGGCACGCGCGGTAAGATCCCCTGGATGCCCGATTGGGGTGGCTACGACATAGAGTTTGCCTGGTTGTGTAATCATACTTGTCTGGATTATAAACGACATGCAAAACAGGCGGTTATAATGCACACGTGAAAAATTGATAATTCCGGTTTGTGGCATAATTAGCTGGAATCACTGGAGCCATATGAAAAAATTAAGCACACTTACAAAAGTCTCATTGATGCTTGCCATCTTTTTTGGCATTGATAAATTATTAGGCTATCTCAGACTACGGTTGACCCTGGGTCAATTCGCACTCTCCGCTGAATATGACGTTTTTAATGCTGCGAACAACTTGCCAGACATGCTCTTTATGCTTATTTCAGGTGGTGCGCTGGCGATCGCATTCATTCCTGTGCTTACTGAAGTGCTGACTAAAAAAGGCAAGGAACAAGCCTGGAACCTTTTTTCAAATATTTTAAATATTGCATTTCTCCTCACTGGCGTTCTGGCAATTCTTGTCGCGATATTTGCCCGACCGTTAATTACAAATGAATTGGGTATCGCTCCTGGATTCACACCCGAACAGATTGATTTGACGGTACGATTGCTGCGATTAAATCTTGTTTCGACATTGATATTTTCGGTCAGCGGGTTGGTGATGGCTGGTTTGCAAGCCAACCAGCATTTCCTGTTACCCGCGCTTGCCCCGATTTTTTATGATCTTGGTCAGATCTTTGGCGTGGTAATACTTTCTCCTGCCGAAGGATATAGTATTGGGGGATTCACGCTGCCGGCATTCAATCTGGGTGTGGATGGGTTGGTTTACGGGGTGATTATTGGAGCACTGCTCCATTTACTGATCCAGGTGCCTGGATTAATAAAGTATCGTTTCAAGTGGAGACCCAAAGTCGACCTCAAGGATGCGGATACGCGAAAAGTGTTTCGGATGATGGCGCCTCGTTTGGTGAGCATGTTTTGTATCCAGATGATCTTTTTGGCACAGGATAATTTCGCTTCCAGGTTGGACGAAGGCTCGGTTTCTGCCTTAACCACCGGATGGTGGATCATGCAGGTACCTCAAACTTTGCTGGGAACATCAATCGCGACAGCGGTTTTGCCAACCTTATCTGAGCTGTTTACTAACGAACGCTTTAACGCGCTTAAAGAAAAAATCGAGAACGCGGTCCAGGTGATGCTCGGTCTCACGATACCTGTCGCAATTGTCGCAGGAGTTGTTTTGACACCTGCGATCAGTGCCTTATTGCCATTGGATGCCATGGCAACAGCCAGGGTGGTGGAAGTCTCGCGGATTTTCCTGATTGGTATTGTCGGTCATTCGGTTGTGGAACTGATTGTGCGCAGTTTTTATGCAATGCAGCAGCCCAAGTATCCGTTAATTGGCGCAGTGCTCACATTGATCTTGTTTATCTTGTTTGGAATCACACTAACACCAATCATGCAAGCTAGCGGGATCGCGCTTTCAAATACGCTGGCATATTCGCTCCAGGCAGTTGTTTTGCTCTTCTTGCTAAACTCAAAGTTAGAAACAAAGCTGAGCTTGCTGCCATCTTTTTTACGCGCTCTGTTGGGTGCGTTGGTCGGGGGAGCGCTCGCGTTTGGGATTGTGAATTACCTCCCGAGATTCGCGGGCACATTAATTGGAGCAGTGATTGCTGGTGGGGCAGGCTTGTTGATTGGCGCAATTTTTGTTAGAAAAGAACTGCTGGCTTTACGGCAGCTATAGGAAACTATCATATGGAAGAAAAGAACGAGAGAAAAGAATTTGATCCGCATGAGCCGGAGGTTCTCCCTGAAGAGTTGGATAACGATTCTTTGGAAGAGCTTGAATTAACACCCCCCGAGGAGGTTGATGTTTCGAGCACAGGGGCAATTGAGGTTGACGACTCACTCATCGACAAGATAACCAAGAAAAAAACCAGGCGGCGTTGGATTGGCGCTTTCCTCCTGGTCAGCCTGCTGATTGTCGGTTTGGCAATCTGGCTGGGCTACAGAAATGGAGTCCAGAGAAGGCTCAATAACGAGCGCACGTTGTTGATGGACCAGATATCTCTGCAGCTTGAACTTGCGTATAAAGATATTGCCGATGAAAATTATGAAAACGCCAAAATCCGCCTTGAGTACATTATCGAAAAATATCCGGATTTTCCTGGTGCTTCAGATTTATTGGTAGACGTGCTGATGCACATGGACGCACCGACACCTGTTCCGACAGCTGCGGTTGTGCTCGAAACAGAGGTGCCGGAAATTACGCCCATTCCGGACACGAGAGCCGCAGAAGAGGTCTTTGGTCAAATTGAACAAAACATTGCCAACGAGGAATGGAGCCAGGCAGTTGAAAATATAGAAACCTTGAGAGAAACCAATTACGAGTTTAAATCGGTTGAGGTTGACGGATTTTACTTCATTGCCATGCGAAACCGCGGTATCCAACGCATCTGGGCTGGAGAGCTTGAGCAGGGCATGTATGACCTGTCGGTTGTCGGGCATTTGGGCGCGATTGACAATGTTGCCGCAGGGGCGATTAGCTGGGCATCGTTGTATATGACCGGTGCGAGCTACTGGGATGTCAACTGGGCTGGCGCGGTCGAAATATTCAGTCAACTGTATGAGCAGATGCCGTTTTTCTCAGATTCCAGCGGGATGACCACCTCAGAACGCTATCGGGTTGCCTTATATCGACTGGGAGATCAATTCGCGGCATCGGGAGATTATTGTTCAGCGAGCAGTTATTATCAAAGGAGCCTGGCAGTTGGGGTAAACCTTGACATCCAGGTAACGGCTACATGGCTGGCAGAGACCTGTGCGAATCCTCCTGGGGAGGATACCACCCCAGAACCGATACCGGACCCGGATGTGACCCCTACGCCGGAGCCAGAGCTGCCTCCAACTGAGACACCTGATCCTGAACCTTAATCCTTGGGATTGATATTGAAGAACAGCCGGTGGGAAAGCTACCGGCTTTTATTTTTTAAGAATGCCGTGGATCTGTAGGTCAAAATGTGGGCTCGATCTAGGCAGGAATGCGTGTAGAGCGAAACATGTATTGGGGGCGTGTCGCTACACCCGCCTGTTTTGGATGAGCCATCGTAGGAAACGCGGCTTGTCCCGTTCCGGCGAAGCCATATTTTCGTAGGGCGAGACGTTTGTACCGACGAAGCCGTTTATTGAAAACACCTCGTATTTTCCTCTACTCGCACTTTGTGTGTTTTCAATCCGCCGTACACAATGATCACACACTACGGCGGATTGAGGGGGATCAACATCCATGTCACACCAATGTCACAACCCCCTCAATCTCGCCCTACGGCTGTTCTCGGGACGGCATATCAGCCGTCCCCAAATTGAGAATTCCTGACAGCTACCATGGAAACAATCGGATATCATCGATTTTTACGGAGTATCGGAAGCCAAATACGGTTATTGTAGAAAACGATCGCACCATAAGGAACGGAGACAAGACCTTCAGCGACATTACTATCGATGTTCATCGAAACACCTCCCCATGTCCCGGTGTGAGGACCGGAATATTGAACGATTCGCTGATTATAAGCCCAGAGCTCATTCGGCAAGTAGCGCAAATTCCACACTGTCTCGTCTGGACGGAAACCCGGCGTTGCATACCATTCCGCAAGCCAAACCGCTGAAGGGACCTTTGAAATATTGTAATATTTGTTATCCCGAACACCTCGCGAAGAGGTATATAAACCCGAGCGAATGCCCAGTTGGGAAAGTCGGGTTGTCCATCCATTCACATAAGCCCGTGCAGCTGCTGAACATGCGCTTGTGAATGTAAAATTTTCCAGGTCGAGATACACGATCGCCCCGCTGCCATTCGGGTTGCTCAAATTGAACTGCTGCAACCTTGCCTTGGCTAAGTTGGCATTATCAACTCCATATTGATAAGCCTGGTTGACATCATTAGGAAATGGATAGTTTAAACCACTGCAGGACGATTGGTGACCAACCCAAGTCAGAATGAACCGCCAGCCTTGCTGGTGTATCTGCTTCAAGTAGCTGGCTGAGAGCGGGGTGTTGGCACAGGCGCGCGAGATTCCGCCCATATATACGTTGACCGCTTTGTATGGGCTTTTGCTATACCAGGTATTTAGCTGAGCCAAGGTGGGAATCTCACATTTGTCAAAGGCGTGACCCTTATATACCTCGATCCATGTATTTTCTATTAAGGCTGAATCCAAATTTTCCTGTGAAATACCACTTTGGGAGGTGAAGTTTTTACTGGCAAATTCTCCTCCACCCGGGAGCTTCACAGTCACCCATCCAAATTCGTCATGGCTGCTCCTCATGATTCGCCAGGTGGATTGACAGCTGATTTGTTGGCTGCTATCATCGATAAAGAGGTTTTCACATTCCCCACTGGTCAGACTAATCCAAAAGTCCAGCCCGTTCTGGGTTTGGATCTCACCCACATACAACCGATCCTTATCCAAAACCTGGTTCCCGGATTCCTCCGGCTGAATAACTTTCAGGTCTGACAGTTCAAATTCCACTTTCGCGGTTGGCTGATCATATTGAAAAAGGTTTGCCAAAATGTCGAGTTCATTTTCGCCGTTTTCTGTCATCTTTAATGGCAAATATACCTGCCCGTCATTAGTAACAATCGGCAGGTCAAGGCTGGCTACCTCCCAGGTGGAAACTTCGGGAACCGACACTTCGAACAAGCTCCAGCTGCCCCCACCGTCGGAACTGAGATAGAGGGTAGTGGCGTTTGCCGGGTTGCGCATAAAGCCAACTTGAGCATTGAGGAAAACAAATTCTTCTGCTGCAGGCAGCGCCTGTGTCTGCCAGTTATTACCCCCGTCACCACTGACGAACAGGAAACCGTGGCTAAAATTGCTGCTGGTGGCTGCTTTAACAAGCACAAATGCCTGTTTTTCATTAAGCCACTGCATTTGGATCGCCCCGACTGGGTGGCTGAATTGCTTTTTGATACTCTCTTCGAGGTTCCCCTCAACGCCTGACCAGCTTTTCCCTTTTGTAGTTGTCCGGTAAATTTCCAGGTTGAGCATGGTTTCAGTTTGGGTCAGATATAGAGCATGCCCAAGGTTTCGTCCTGAGAAGGACACAATCATGTGCGGTTCGACCATATCAGTTTTCGGGCTGATATTGCTCCAGGAATCACCCGAGTTTATGCTGTAATAGAGCGCGTTTCCTGACCTTAACCATAAATCTTCATCCTCTGTTAAACCAAATTCCAGGTCATCAACATCCAGCTGCAGCCCGGTCACTGTTGGAATGTCAAGTGCGCTTGCTGAACCAAGCGGAGCGAAGCTGGCTATCAGGATAACAAACAGAGTAAGTGTGATAAATATTTTTTTCATAGCTGCCTTTCTACATTTATGGTTGCAATTATTATGCTTGTATTTCACTGGTTCGACGTTGTAATGCTTTGATTTTGTCAGTTTGTTGGAAATATCACTGATTTTACTTGACAGTGAACATATGTTCTGATATTATAGGCATTGTAGAACAGGCATTTTATCAAAAGGCGGTTCCTATGGCAAGAAGAAGCAAAGGACTAAGCGAACGACACAAAAACATACTGGTATGCATCCAGGAATGGCAGGAAGAAAAGGGTTATCCCCCCTCCATTCGGGAGATTGGCGCCGAAACTCAAATCAGCTCGACTTCGGTGGTAAATTACTATCTCAACCAGCTTGAAGAGATGGGCTATATCGAAAGGCAAAGCAACGTCTCGCGTGGCATCAACCTGATCAAGGACAGCACCGGTGAATTAATCCAGAATATCAAATCTGGTATCAACAGCCTGGTGGATCAGCTTATTTCCATCCCGCTGGTTGGTAATATCATAGCTGGTGAACCCATGCCCGTGCCAGCCTCTGACTTTAGCTATTACGATGCCGAATCGGGCGTCGATATCGCCCGCAGTCTGCTGCCGCAGGGCGACAACCTCGCTGATTTATATGCCCTCAAGGTTCAGGGCGATTCGATGATCGACGCGATGGTCAATGATGGCGATATCGTAGTTATGAAACGCACCAACCAGGCGCGCAATGGCGAGATGGTCGCCATCTGGCTAAACGACCGCGACGAAACCACACTTAAGTACTTTTACCAGGAAAATGGTCGTGTGCGTTTGCAGCCTGCCAACCCTTCCATGCAGCCTATTTACATCAATGACCCTGATATTGTTGAAGTCCAGGGGAAAGTTGTCCTGGTCATCCGCCAATTAGACCAGTGATTCTCAGTCAATAAGGGGGAAAGCTGAGCCACGCTTCCAGGCTCAGTTTTTTATGCAGCAGACCCACACATTTTTTAGCCTCAAAACTCCTGATACCCTTGGTATGCCAAAGTGTTGGCTTGATGGAGAAGCAAAAAATTCGTGTTGTTCGGCACCTGCTTCATTCTCTAAGATATTTTTTATATGACTGATCAGAAATTCATTCTTGCCCGATGCCTGATGAACACAAATGTTTTACAAAAGTAATCCGGGATTTGTTTTGTCTTACAATCATGCAATGCAAACCATAACTTCACCCGATAATACCTCCATTGCCTACGAAATAACGGGCAGCGGACCCCTGCTTATCATCATTACCGGCGCCCTCAACACACACGACTTTGGCGTGCCGGGTGAGCTGGCCCCCTGGCTGCAGGACGACTTCACTGTTCTGACTTACGACCGCCGCGGACGGGGGCTAAGCGGTTCCACACCACCGTACACAATTTTCAAAGAACTTGAGGATATCAAATCCCTGATCGACCATTACGGCGGCAAGGCTTTTCTCTTCGGTCATTCAGCCGGGGCGGCTCTGGCTTTGTTCGCAGCAGCTGAGTTTCCCGACAGGATAACAGCGGTCGCAGCCTATGAACCACCACTAACCGGGAATTGTTTTGAGCAATTAGTGACTAAAGTGTTGATCAATCGGATGAAAAAACAAGTCTCAAGGGGAGAAAACCTGGCTGTTGTCACTCAATTTATGCGTTTTGTTGGTATGGATGAAGACCTGATTGCGGAGACTCTTGAAGGTGAGCACGGTCAAACAATCGTTAACATGGCTGGCACGATTGTCTACGAAGCTAAAATCCAGAATGCTTCCAGAGATTTTCTGAAGAGCAGGGCACAAGATTTGACCCAACCAGTTTTAATGTTGGCAGGGGACAAAAGCTTCAAAACCGCGCCAGGGATTATGCGTGATTTCACCCATGCCATCCCGTTCGGACAGTCTCGTTTATTGGCAGGTCAAACTCACACTTTCGAACCAAAGGTGATTGCTCCGATTCTGAAGGAATTTTTCTCAACGCTCCAGGTTAACTGAACAGATCTGGATAAGGTTCAACACCGCGAAACGGGGGGCTATATTGCATTTATTTGCATTTTTCAAGACAAAAAACGTCTTTTTTTAATCATGTTATAATCGGCTTGAAACTAATTATAGAAGTGAAATCGCTTCTGAAAAAACCCCCTTTTACCCTTATCAAAAATTACCTTTGGAGACCTATGGAGAAACCACGTCCATTTAAAATTTATTCTGCTGCCCTTTTGACAATTTTTTGCACAACCACCATGATTGGCAGTGTTGGCGCTGCGAGCCAGATGCCAGCCGACAAACCTCAGATCGAAATTATCTCCGAATATTTCACTTCGGAGCAAATTGTTGCAGCCGATGGCTTAGAGCTCACCGCCTGCTTGATCAACGGTCCATCCCAACCTCTGCCCGAATTCCAGGCAGAACGCGAAGGCTCCATGATCACAATTGAACCCCAGGGCACACTGCCAAACTTCCCTTCGTACAATTGGGTATTCGGTTGTTCAGCCGTATCCGCCGCCATGATTACCGCCTGGTATGATCGCGGTTCGTTCCCAAATATGTATACAGGTCCGACTAATGGCGGCGTTATGCCGTTGACCGACACTGTCTGGTCCCCTTGGTCGGATGGCAAAAACAGCTATCCAAGCAACCCCCTGGTAGCATCCCGCAAAGGACTGGATGGTTGTGGAACCAGAGGTTCAGTCGAGGATTATTGGGTGGAAACCGGACATACCGGAAAAGACCCCTACCTCGCAGGAGGCTGGAACCAGCATGCCTGGGGCAGCTCGATTGGCGATTATATGAAAACCAGCCAGTCGGCTTTCAATAATATAGATGGCGCGACAAGGTTTTACTTTTTCGACGGCAATCCCGATAAGTTTCGCTGTTCAGATATGGAATCGTACGGAATTGCTGATCAGGACGGCACCTATGGCAGAAAGTTGTTTTATCAAGCCCGGGGTTATCTTGTTGGAGATTGTTACAATCAATTGACAGACAATAGAGGGGGAGGTTTTACCCTTGCCCGTTTCAAAGCAGAGATCGATGCTGGTCACCCTGTCGCCCTCAACCTGGTCGGTCACACAGTTGTGGCTTATGGTTACAACGGCTCCACCATTTACATCCGCGACACATGGGATAGCAACCCCAACAACGTTTATTCAATGCCATGGGGCGGCAGCTACCAGGGTATGGTAATGCATTCGGTAAGTATTGTTCACCCGTTTAAATTGGCGGGAGACAAGCATCTATACTTGCCTTTAATCAAAAATTAAAATCTTTCAGGGATTGTTTCCGAATCAGCAATTCTCAATGTGAACCTACTTAGAATTAACACGTATTTCGTAGGGTAATAGCACTCCGAAACGGTAGGGGTAGATTCAGGACGTGAGCAAGGAACAGGAAACAGGGACCAGGAACTGGGTTTTGTCATTCTGAATGAAGTGACACACAGTGTACTTCGTAAGAATTTAAACCTTTGCCAACAAAAAAATTACTATATACTCTGCGCATCGCTGCGTTCAGGATGATAATACAACGTTTAAGCTAACACCCGCGACTGTTTCCGCAGTTCTGCAGGGCAGGAGGTTTGTACCGGCGAAGCCAGCTTCTCGTAGGGAACGTAGCTCGTCCCATTCCGGCGAAGCCATCCTTTCGTAAAGCGAGACGTTTGTACCGGCGAAGCCGTGTATTGAAAACACCTCGCACCTTCCTCAATTCGCACATTGTGTGTTTTCATTCCGACGTACGCAAAAACCACATCCAACGTCGGATTGGAGGTGCACCACGACCGCGCCATTGGATATATCCGGCACCTCCAATACCGACCTCGCCGGTACAGACGTCTCGCCCTACGGTTATTTGCGGGACAGCGTGGCAACCCGCCCCTACACCACGAAATAAACCGATTTTCCATATTGATAACTGCCGGTTGCGAACGCTCCTGCAGTTATCGGGTAAAATGACCACAATGTTCCTAATCCCTGATAACAAACCCTCAAGGTGGAAGGTGTGCAGCGCATATGTGTCGCCCTGAAACTGATAATTCTGCATCAAACTTGAGTGACTCGGGTTTACATAAATTCATCAAAGAAATCCTCGTTGAAAAAACCAACTTGCTGCAAGTTCAGCTCTTTCGTTATCTGATCGTTGGCGGTCTTGCATTCGTTGTTGATTTCATTGTTCTTTTCCTGCTGGTCAACTACCTATCAGTCAACTATCTGGTCGCTGCCGGCATTTCATTTCTGCTTGGATTACTTGCCAACTACCTGCTGAGTATCTCGTGGGTCTTCAACCAGGAAGCCAAATCCAGCATAAGCCAATCCGTCCTGATTTTTGTAGTTACCGGCGTAGTCGGGTTAGGTATAAACGAAGTCTTCATGTACACATTCACACATCTAGTCGGACTCCAATATCTTCTCTCAAAGATTTTCACAGTACCGATTGTCTTATTGTGGAATTTTCTTTCCCGCAGATATTTATTAAACAGGAGCGAACATGACAGAGAATAAGAAAAACGTAATCATTATTGGAGCCGGACCTGCCGGTTTAACCGCCGGGCTGGAGCTGATTCGCGCAGGCTACCAGGTTACCATCCTCGAAAAAGACCCCCGGTATGTGGGTGGGATATCACGCACGGTGCAATATAAAGATTACCGCTTTGATATTGGAGGACATCGCTTCTTCTCAAAGAATGATGAAATCGTTTATTGGTGGTACCAGATCATGGGGGACGATTTTCTGAAACGTCCTCGTGTGTCCCGTTGGCTCTACCAGGGTAAATTTTTCAACTACCCCATTCAAATTGGTGAGATCATCCAAAAATTCGGCTTCGGTTTTGCCTTTCGGATCGGGATCAGCCTGATTTACCGCCAATTATTTCCTGTTAAGCCCGTCGACAACCTGGAAGCCTGGTTTATTAACCAGTTCGGTGATGCCTTGGCACAACCTTTTTTCATTCAATATAACCAAAAACTCTGGGGCATACCCTGCAGCCAGCTTTCGCTCGATTTCGCCAGTCAACGCATCAAAGGAGTGTCTGTCTGGAACACTTTGACCGATTCGGTCCGAAAGATGTTTGGCAAAAAGACCGAAGTCAAAAGTTTTATCGATGAATTCAACTATCCAAAACAAGGCCCGGGAGAGCTTTGGGAGAGGGTCGCCGGAATTATCCAGGCGCAGGGTGGCAAAATTTTGATGGGCAGAGATGTTTCCAGGCTTCACCTGGAGGAGGGCAGGATCGTCGCTTGTGAGGCGGAACATGATGGCAAAACAGAACGTTATCAAGCCGATTGGTTCTTGTCGACTATGCCTTACAACCAGCTGGCAAAAATTATCCGCCCCAAATTGTCAGAATCTGTTCTTATTGCAGCTGACCAATTAAAATATCGCGATTTTGTAACCGTTGCGCTGGTTATTGACAAACCCTTCATCTCCAAAGACACCTGGGTTTACACTCACGATGAGGGTCTCAAACCGATTCGCTTCCAGAATTTCAGAAACTGGAGCCCTTATATGGTTCCAAACGACCATCAGACTGTGATCGGATTGGAATACACCTGCACATTTGCTGACGAATTTTGGTCGATGAGCGACGAAGATCTGCTCGAACAGGGCATTCAGGACTTTTTGCACCTGGGGTTCGCGCAGCGTGAAGATATTTCAGATGGCGCGGTGGTCAAATTGCGCAATGTTTATCCGGTCTACCAGGTCGGCTATCAGGATCATGTGCAAACAATCCGCCAGGAAATTGACCCAATAAGCAACCTCCTGCCCTTCGGTCGCGGAGGCATCCACCGCTACAACAACACTGATCACTCGATGATGACAGCCATGCTTACTGTTAAAAACCTGGTAGCCGGGGAACGTTTATATGATGTCTTCCAGGTGAACCAGGATGCTGCCTATCACGAAGAAGACCAGGCAGCATTAACGGATTAATTCCGCTCACTCCGGCATTTTAATATAAAAGCCCTTTTGCATATCATTCGGGTCAATCAAGGCAAGTTTGCTGTAATAATCCGCAACCCGCGTGCAGGGCAGCGGTAAATCCCAACAGCCCTGCAGGCTCTCGTCATTAGCCAGGTAGACCGTCAGACCGCTCAAAGTGGTTTTGCTGACCAGATCATCGTGCGAAACAAATTGCGAGGCAATCTTGTATTCACTCGGCGGCTTTACCAGGGTTCGGGTCAGACCGAAATCCCGCGGGACTTCAGGATTTAACCAGAACATACTGACCGCGATAATAGCCAAAGACATTCCCTTTTTCGACACTTGCGGCTTCAATTGCGCAAACCATTCGACCAACACAGAAAGTAAGACGGCGAAGGCGATCCAATATGCCATGCCAATAAAACGTATCTCGGGGGCAGCAAGGAACCAATAAAGAATGTGAAGCAGCGCAAACCCAATCACCAGGAATTGACTTTTATAATCCTGCAGGCGGAACTTTTTACTTGCCCAAATAACTAAAAACACCAATAACAGCGCTGAGCCCAGGATCCAGCCTTCCCTCAATCCCCGCGGAACCGTCCATAACCATTGCGGCAACCACTGCAAAAAGGGAGTGTCAGGAGAGATGGTGCTCCCATAGCGGGACCAGTTGTAAATAACCCCTGTAATTGGTTCGACCATCGTGCGAGGGATCTTCCAAATGAAGTCGAAGGAAATCATCGCGCTTGGGTAAACCAGGTATCCGCTCAAAATTACCGAACGAACCAGCCAGGGGACACCCAGAAGCAGCAGCATCGGGATTCGGCTCCACAAAAATTTTAGCTCCTGTTTATCACCAAGGTTTGTTTTGAAGAAAATGATTATAGCTGCCAGCATAAAAGCAGCCGCATAAACCAAACCGCTCAGCTTGATGCAGATCATCAACACCCCCAGCAGCAAAATAAGATTTACATTTCTTCTTAAGCTGGCAGGGTTATTTATGTTTTCCGCCAGGGCAAGCAGCTCCCCAGCCAAAAGCATCTGCAGAACCGCAATAAACAAATCCGGCGAATAGCCGGAAAAGTAAAAATTGGGCATAAACCACAAGAAGAATGGCAGAATCAATGCATAGAAGTAATCTGCTTTCTTAAGCAGGCGATCACGCATGATCAGATTTATGACAGAAAGCAAGCATTGTAAAACCAGCACCCATGCAAGCAAACTGTTGGCGATATAGAAGGCATACCCATGGAAAATGCCCTGGTTTAACAGGCTGACATAAAGGAACGAAGCATTGTTGAACGCCAGGCGATGGTGAACGTTTCCCAAACCGGGCACGATGGCATAATTTTCCAGCCATTGCACTGTTTGCAGGTGATACATACCATGGTCGAAATGCAGGTTGCCATCAATTGAGAAAGACCCGATCACAATGCCGGTCAATATCATCACCATCACTCCAGGCAATGCGTTTTGCCACTTCAATTGCCTTAATGCTCCAACAACGTTTTTACGTGCCAGAATATATCCTGCCAGAGCAGCCAGGATATGGACGATCAGGCATGCCAGGTTTATGGGCAGAAACAAATGCCAGATTTGCAAGAAGCCAATTGAGAATGCCAGCCCTATCCAAAACCTCCGCGGAAAATTCTTAATTTCCCCGGCAGAATCAATGTCAGGACGAGAAATCAGTAGCCCAATTCCAACGAAAACAAATCCGAAAAAAAATAAACCCGCTATGATCAAAAGCATATTTTCTGTTCCTTACACTCTTCCTGCACCTTTAACGAAGCGACTAATATCCATGACGGCAAGCTTTTTCGGATGCGCGCTGCGATCAGAACACGCAGCCCGCTTAGAGTCTGTATCGATCATAATTATGGTGAGTCAATGCTTTACCAATAACCATTGCATCCCATTTCTCCTGACTGTTATTGCTTGATTCTTCCAAAGCAGGCTCCATCCCCTGGTTCACAAAAATAGTTACTTATAATTTTCAGTTATCATCAATTCAATGTTCAAGGTCCGACTCAATCATCAAGGGCTTTTCATCAAGTTTGATTGAGCTGGTCAGGAAAACGATCATCAGTATTGTATCATTTATGCCTCGGAGCAAAATTCTCATTCTTAAATAAAAAAACGCCTCCATGGAGGAGGCGTTTACGCGGTCGCGAAATGTACTACTGAACAACAACTTCAGCGCCGGCTTCTTTGAGCTTGGCGGCAGCGTCATTGGCAACGTCTTTTCCAACAGCTTCAAGAATTTTGGCATCAGCGGTTTCGGCAGCATTTTTGGCGTCAACCAAACCGAGGCTGGTGAGCTGGCGAATGACCTTGATAACTTCGATTTTCTTGGGACCGGGGCTCTTGATGACAACATCAAACTCGGTCTTTTCTTCAACTTCTTCTTCAACTGCAGCAGCGGCAGGACCAGCAGCCATGGCAGCAACGGGAGCGGCAGCGGATACGCCCCATTTCTCTTCCAACATTTTGACGAGGTCAGCAGCTTCCAAAACGGACAGTGTGCTCAGTTCCTCAACGATTTTTTCTAAATCAGCCATTTCTTTCTCCTATAATTTTTAAATTATCTTTTCTCGTGTTGATACGAGCCTGTTAAGCAGCGCTTGTCTGCTTTTCTGAATTTGCTTTAATTACAGCTGCCAAACCACGCGCGGGTTCCGCTAATGTACGGACTAACTGACTTGCAGGCGCCAAAATGGTGCCCAACAGCATCGAACGCATCACTGGTAAGGTTGGCAAGTCTGCCAATGCCTTCACCTGACCCGCATTCAGCAATGCGCTGTCGAGGTAACCACCTGCGACGACGAAAGTCTCGTTGCCTTTGGTGATCTCGGTCAGTGCTTTTGCGGCAGCAGGAGCGTCTTCAAACGCGAATACGACCACATTGTTGCCTTCCCAGGTCTGGGGGTCAAATTTGTAGCCCTTCTCTTCCAATACTCTCGTGAAGAGGCGGTTTTTGACCACGTGCATCTCGCTCTCGGATTCTCGCAGTTTCGCGCGGGCGGTATTGATGGCGGGCATGGTCATATTCTTGTAGGTCAGATAGTAAACAGCCTTGCTATTATCGATCCAATCACGATATTGCTGGACAATTACTTCTTTATGTTCTCTCGAAAATGCCAATGTACTCTACCTCCTTCCATAAAAAAATCTCTTTCCGTTTTTCCCAGGGAAAGAGATTCATAGCAAACTCTCAAAGTTTTGAACCTCCACCTCGGCGGGAAATTAAGCCGTAAACGGCACCAGCTTTCTT
>ENA-UOOK01002504-UOOK01002504.1-fermentation-metagenome-genome-assembly--contig:-NODE-2504-length-22466-cov-11.424256_pt1 | contig 22466 bp, 16 predicted proteins | sample MGYA00245777_ERZ724023 | MGnify/ENA primary metagenome ERZ724023 (study PRJEB28704, sample SAMN03018312) | fermentation metagenome | biome: anthropogenic terrestrial biome; feature: soil...
TAGTTCCTATCTTATTTGCAAAGTCTCCATTGGAAGCAACACGGTCACATCCAACAAAAACAATGTTTACTTTCCCCCTCTTCATTGTTATAGAAGCCATATCATCACATATAAGGGTCGTATCAACACCTGCTGTCTGCATTTCAAAAGCAGTTAATCTTGCGCCTTGTAAAAGTGGTCGTGTTTCATCACAGAATACATGTAAATCGTTCCATCCTTTCTCAAGTGCAATATAAACGGGTGCCAAGGCAGTTCCATATTTTGCGGTTGCTAAAGTTCCAGCATTACAGTGAGTTAATATACCATCTCCGTGCTTAAGAAGTTTAAACCCAAATTTCCCGATGTTGCGAGAAATGGCAATGTCTTCTTGGCGAATTGCATCCGCTTCTTGGCGAAGTCGTTCTTTCATCTGATTTACTGTTAATTCCTCTCGATTTTCATTCAAAACTTTTTCCATGCGATTTAATGCCCAAAATAGGTTAACAGCTGTTGGTCTCGAGGATGCTAAATAAGACTTTTGCCTTTTAAAATTTTCACAAAATTCATCCATGTTTTCAGTTTCAAGTTGGGATGAAACTATATAAATTCCATAAGCTGCGGCAACACCAATAGCAGGAGCACCACGCACACGGAGCATATAAATTGCTTCCCAAATATCTTTTGCTTTAGAAAGAGTCAGATATTTAATTGTATTTGGCAGCAATGTCTGATCTAAAATTATCATTTCCTTTTTATTATCTGACAGTACAACTGTGTTCAATTCAAGTGCATTCATTGAAAATGCTCCTTTCATTTTCTCTCGTATAGTAAAGTTAAATGAAAGTTGAGGACCTGTCAGCCCTTCTGATACAATGATTTCGTCACAAACCCAGTACCTCCCGAAAGGAGACGAGTCCTCATGGCAAAATCATACCAGATTTGCTGCCCGAAATGCAACAACCGTCAAAACTTTTATCGTTACGGCAAAGATAAACATGGAAATCAGAAATATCTTTGCCGCGTATGCGGGCATCAGTTTGCGCCGGATGCCCATTCGGCCGGCAGGCGCGGGAGACCGCGCATTCGTTCTTATCCGACCTGCCCTGTCTGCGGAAAGGCCATGTTTCTCCACCACGACCACAAATATTACTCAAATTACCAGTGCTGCGACAAGAAATGCGGCCATTCCATTTTCGTCCCGAAGCCGGCAGTCATTTCGGCGCCTTCCATGTCCAAGTTGTCGGGAAAAACCGATTTCAAGCGAATGCGCTATCCGGTGCATATCATTCTGACGGCGCTGTCGATGTTCTATATGGGAAAGAACTCTTTCCGGAATATCGCCCTGATTCTGCGCACTGTTATGAATATCCGGGTTTCTCATACCACCATCAGCAACTGGTGTACGAAGTTCGCGCCTTTGTTCCACAACATTGCGCTTGAGCTGATCCCGACGCTCAATTTCAACTCCGACGAGTGGCACGCGGATGAAACCGTCGTGAAGATCCGGGGCGTCAAGTATTACCTCTGGCTGATTGTGGACAGTGAGACCCGTTTTGTCCTCGGATTCCATCTGTCCCGGCATAGGGACAGCCCGCAGGCGTTCTCGCTGCTCAATTCCGTCAAGCGTCTGGGCAAGCCCGGAGCCGTCGTCACCGACCGTTACAGCGCCTACAAAGTCCCCGTGAAGGCCGTGCTGGGCGTCAGGCATATCCGGGTCCAGAGCTTCCGCGACGACATCACCAACAACCTCATCGAATGCTTTAACAAGCAGTTCAAAGCCTGGTACAAAACCAAGCAGGAGTTCGCTTCTTTCGATTCCGCCAGCAATCTCATCGCGCTTTTTCTCTTCTTCTACAATTTCGTCCGCCCCCATTCCGCCCTCGATGGCTTTACCCCGGTACAGGTGGCGGGCCTTCAACTTCCAACCAAAAGCAATTTCAGACTTTTGCTCGTCGCTTGATGAAATTCGCTGTCCCCGCGCGCTATTCTTTCATGTTTACTTTACAGAGCCCGAGAATGCGCAAAAAGCACAGGCTGGGACAGCTTTTTTTAAAGTCGCCGCGGCTGTGCCGCATACCGTCCGCTTTTCCGGGAATGCGCCCGAAACGGCAGGCGAAGCTTTCGGTCCGCCTGCCGGCGGGGTTGACTTTTTTGGTCAAGATGCTTACAATACTACTAATATTTCGACAGAAGGACTATCATTGGGCGGGGAACATGGAAACCGCGGAACCGCGCCGGCGGATTTTTCGCCGGAGGAAAACCGGCTTCCGCTGTTTCGCCGCCTGCCGTTGAAAATCGAATATTGATTTTCGGTTTCATTGATGAATCAATCGGGAACAGGGTGAAAATCCCAGACAGCTTACTCTACCGTGAACCGGGACCGGACTCCATTGCCATTGTGCTGCTGCATGAGAAGGGGAAATCCGGGATGATCGGAAGCCGGGAGACCTGCCGGAAATCATTTGGAAACTTTTTGGTAAGAAAAGGGTTCCACGGACGGCGGCGATGATGCATGGCATCATTGCCCGCCATGCCATGGGAACCGGCGCTTCCAAAGAGCGCCGGTTCTTTGTTTTGCATCCCGCCGGTTCGCCGTGAGGAGACCGGCGCAGGTTGGAGAAAATATGAAAATCCTGAAAAAATTCCTCGCATCTCTGGCCGTTCTGCTCGCCGGATGCACCGCCGCGCTTTTGCCCGCCGGCTGTTCCGTCAGTTCTGCCCCAAACGGGTCGGAACTGCCCGCCGACGGCATTGTGCGGCGGTCTGTTTTTCAGGATGCCGAGAAGAGCTCCCGGATGCTCACGTTCCACGGAAAATCGGGAGAGTTTTCGTATGTTTGGTTTTTCGACGGGGCGTCGATCAGGGCGCCTTCCGACCAGAACCTGAAGGTGGATCTTTCGGATGCCGGGGACAGCCTTCCCGGGGCGGTTTTTTCTTCCGACCTCATCAAAATCCATTTTCATGAGAAACACCTGATTCAGGCCAAGACAACCCTGCGGATCGATTTTCCGGCGCTGCTGAACGCCCAGAAGGTTCGGCTGTACCGGAAGGACCCCGGCAAAACCGAAAGGCTGCTGGAAGCGCCTCTGAATCAGGGCAAGCGCTCTTCCGTGACCCTTCCGGTCAGCGATACAAACGGGGAGTTCTATCTTGCGGCGATGGATCCATCGTTCCGCGAAGGTCCTTCCAAAGACGCGCCCTACAGGCGGGACGGTTCCAAGGTGCCGTCCGCCGGCGTGAGTTCCGGACGCGCGCCCGCCTCCGGCGGGGATGCAAACTCCGCGTCCGGGAGCGGGGCGGCGCCGAAAGCCCAAGGGACGCCGGCTTCAGGCGGGACGAATGGAAAAGGCCGGAACCGGACGGACCCGGCGTCCCCCGAAAAACCGAAGTCGGCCGAGCCGAATCGGGCGGAACGGGACGCCCGCAAAACCGGTTACTGCACTCTGTCCATCGACTGCAGGACGGTTCTGAACCATATGGACCGCCTCAGCCGAAGCAAAAAATCGTTCGTACCGACCGGAGGGGTTGTCTTCCCCTCGCAGAAGGTGCTGTTTTATCAGGGCGAATCGGTGTTCGACGTCCTCCTGCGGGAAACGAAAAAAAACGGGATCCAGATGGAATACAAAGCGACGCCGGCCTATCGCTCCTGCTATATCGAGGGGATCCACAACCTGTATGAGTTCGACTGCGGCTCCCTGAGCGGTTGGATGTACGAGGTGAACGGCCGGTACCCGAATTACGGGTGCAGCCGGTACCGGCTTAAAAACGGCGACGTTGTCAACTGGCGGTACACCTGCGACCTGGGAAGGGATGTCGGCTGTGGCTGGAATGTCTCGCAGAAGTGATCCGGACGCTTTTTCCCGGTTTCACCCTGCCGCCCTGCTCTTTTATTTCTGCGTGGTTCTGTTTTTCACCATGTTTTCCCTGCACCCGGTGATTCTGGCGGTTTCGTTCGTTTCCGGGTTTTGCTATTCGGTTCTGCTGAACGGTCGGAAAGCGCTGAGATTCAGTCTGGCCGTCCTGCTGCCCACCGCCTTTGCCGTTGCGCTTCTGAATCCGCTGTTCAACCACGCGGGCGCCACCATCCTGTTCTACCTCAACGAAAATCCCGTCACGCTGGAATCGATGGAATACGGGGGGATTTACGCGCTCGCATTCACCGCGGTCATCGTCACGTTTTCGTGCTTCAACAGAATCATGACGAGCGACAAGCTGATGTACCTGTTCGGCAGGCTGGCGCCGGTCCTTTCGCTGATGTTTTCCATGACCCTGCGGTTCGTCCCCCGATACAAGGCGCAGATCGGCAAGATCGCCCGCGCGCAGGAATGCGTCGGAATGGATCCCTTCCACGGAAACGTGCTCCGCCGCGCCGAAAACGGCGTGCGGATTCTCTCAATCTTCATCACATGGGCGCTTGAAAACGCCGTCGAATCCGCGGATTCGATGAAGGCGCGGGGATTTGGACTGCGGGGCAGGACTTCGTTTTCCGTCTACGCGTGGGGGAAAAGGGATAAAATTCTCCTCGCCGCCGAGCTTTCCGCGTTTGCCGTCGCGCTGGCGGGGCTGATTTCCGGCAGGTTCGACTCCCAATATCTCCCCGCCGTCCGCATTGCGGGGCTGGACGCGGGAACTTTTCCGTTTTACGCCGCCTATGCCGCGTTCTGCCTGCTGCCCGTTGCCGTGGACATCGAGGAGGTCCTGAAATGGAACAGATCAAAATCAGCGGATTGAATTTTTCTTATCCGGACTCGGACGGCAAAAGCCTGACGAATGTCAACCTTTCGATTCGGGAGGGCGATTTCCTTCTGATTTTCGGTCGCTCCGGGTGCGGCAAAACGACTTTTCTGAAACAGCTGAAACCCGCCGTTACGCCGTTCGGGAAGCGGTCCGGAAGCATCCTGTTTTGCGGAACGGAAATCGGCGCCCTTTCCCTGCGGGAACAGAGCGGGCGGATCGGCTATGTTTCGCAGAGCCCCGACAACCAGATCGTAACCGACAAGGTCTGGCACGAACTGGCCTTCGGGCTGGAAAGCCTGGGGTGCGACAGCGGGACCATCCGGCTCCGGGTCGCCGAGATGGCCTCGTTTTTCGGGATACAGAGCTGGTTTTTCCGGCCGGTGACAGACCTTTCCGACGGGCAGAGGCAGATTCTCAATCTGGCTTCCGTGATGGTCATGCAGCCGGAAGTTCTCCTGCTGGACGAACCGACTTCGCAGCTTGACCCGGTCGCGACCTCTAACTTCGTCCAGATGCTTCGGAAGATCAACGAAGAGCTGGGCGTCACCGTCGTCGTTTCGGAACACCACCTCGAAGAGGTCCTGCCGGTCTGCTCGCGGGTCGTTTTTATGGAAAAGGGCCGGATTGCGGCGGACACCCGGCCGGGCGAAATCGGCGGGGCCATGAAAAAACTGAACAGCGACATGGCCGCGGCGCTCCCGGCCTGCGTCAGGATCTGCGCGGAATTTGAAACCGGCGAGACGCCCGTCACGGTCAAGGGCGCCAGACAGTGGCTGGAACGCCGCGTGCGCCCGCGGCCGAAGACCGGCCCAAAGGCCGGCCCCGGCGGACGGCGGCGGCCGGAGAAGAAGGAGGAACCCGCCGTCGTTTTGGACGACGTCTGGTTTCGGTACGATCGAAAATCGGCGGATATCGTCCGGGGCGTGTCCCTGAAAATCAGGCGAGGCGTCTTATACAGCATCCTCGGCGGAAACGGCGTGGGAAAATCCACCCTGCTCTCCGTCATCGGCGGCATAGGCCGGCCGTACCGGGGAAAAGTGACATTGCTGGGGCGCGACCTCGAGCGGATCGGCCGCGGGGAACGGTACCGGGGACTGCTCGGCTGCCTGCCGCAGGACCCCCGGAACCTGTTTCGGAGGAGCACCGTCGGGCAGGATCTGGAGGACATGGCCGACGAAGCCTGCCGCGGCGGGGCGGCCGCCGGGGCGCGGCTGAGCGGGCTGGTGGATTTTTTCCGCCTGAAGCCGCTGCTCGGCCGCCACCCGTTCGATCTGAGCGGCGGCGAGCTGCAGTGCGCCGCGCTGGCCAAGGTGCTGCTGACGGAACCGAAGATCCTGCTTCTGGACGAGCCGACCAAGGGGATCGACTCCGTTTTCAAAAAAAAGCTGGCCGACCTGTTTGCCGCGTTGAAAAGAGCGGGAAAGACCATCGTCATGGTGTCCCACGACCTCGATTTCTGCGCGTCCTGTTCGGACGATTCCGCCCTGATGTTCAACGGGGAGATTCTTTCGGAGAACGCCACGAGAAAATTTTTCATCGGAAACAGCTTTTACACGACCTCCGCCAACCGGATCGCGCGGCGGGTCTTTCCCGAAGCCCTGACCTGCGAGGAGGTGATCCGGTCGTGCAGAGAACATCCGGCCGGCGGCTGATTCTGTCCTGCGTGCTGCTCCTGGCCGTGGTTCCGCTGACCATTGCGTTCGGAATGACGTTTCTGCGCGACCGGGGCTATTGGTTCATCAGCGCCGCAATTTTGCTCGAGGCCACGTTGCCGTTCTTTTTGGTGTTCGCCCGGAGAAGGCCGAAGGCGCGGGAAATTGTTCTGATCTGTTCGCTGGCTGCGATTGCGGTGATCGGCAGGTGCGCGTTTTTTATGCTGCCCCAGTTCAAGCCGGTTTCCGCCGTCGTGATCGTTTCGGCGGTCGGCCTGGGGCCGGAATCCGGCTTTTTGGTCGGGGCTCTGGCGGGATTCGTGTCCAATTTCTTTTTCGGCCAGGGACCGTGGACGCCGTGGCAGATGTTCAGTTTCGGCGTCATCGGATTTTTGGCGGGCCTTTTGTTTTGCGGGAAGGCCCGAAAGCCGCCCAAAACCGCAGTCTGCGTTTACGGCGGCCTTTCCACCTTCCTGATTTACGGCGGGCTGATGAATCTCTATTCCGTTCTGACGCTCAGCACCGCGGTGACGAAGGAAAGCGTGGCCGCAGTTTATCTGTCCGGCGTCCCGTTCGACCTGATTCACGCGGGCTCGACAGTGCTGTTCCTGTTCTTAATCGAAAAGCCGATGGTTGAAAAAATCACGAGGATGCGGGTCAAATACGGGCTGATCGACGAAAGCGAGCGCCTGGCGGAAACCCGGCGCCGGCCGGGCTGAGGGAAACGGCGAAACAGAAACAAGGTGAGGCGAATTGCAAGCAATCCAGGAACTCGGATTACCCCGGAAACTTTTCGGTGTCTTTGCGGAAGGGAAGGAATAAAAGATGAAAAAAGTAAAAGCAGTCAGAAGAAAAGCTCTGGCACTGGTGCTGGCCGCCGCCCTGCTGTTCGGTGCGGCCCCCGTTCAGGCGCTGGCGGCGGAAACCGAACCGGATTTGGGCAGTCCCGTTTCCGGTCCGCCGGCGGAAGACACGCAGGCCCCGGACACGCCCGTTATCGAAACGGACCTGAGCACCGATCCCGTGATCTATTACCAGGGGATGGGCTACGGATCGATCGTGAAGCCGCTTTCCGTCTCGGCGTCCGCCGGGGACGGCGGGCAGCTTTCCTATCAGTGGTACAGCGGCGAGTCCCCGGACAGCGTCGATAAGAAACTTCAATACGGAACACACGAAGAATACTGTCCGGATGTTTCCGAGGCCGGCACGACCTATTACAAGGTGGTCGTCACCAACACGCTCGGCGAAAAAACCGAAACAGCCGAAAGCGCGGCCGCCGAAATCATCGTCGTTCCGCAGCCCGATTCGGAGGAAGGAAAGGCGTTGGAGGCCGAAAGCGGGAAGGACGTTCCCGCGGATGGATATTCCTATCGGACAGACGACACAGCCTCGGCGCTGAAAGCCGTACCCCCTTCCGACGACGACGGGGACAGCGTATGGAAATACACCTGGATCTACAGCAGAACAGATTCGAATGGCTCCATGCTTCCCCGCCCTGTAGAGGGAAAGGAGAGCTTTTCGGAAGACCCGGAATTTACGCCTCCGACGGATTCGGACGCCGAATTTAAGTATCGCTGCTTTCTGCTGCTTTGCGGCCGGGATGGACGGCCAGTCTGCGGCGAAGACGGGAAGCCGCTTCAAAACGTCAAGACAAAAGAAGTTGACGTGACGGTAGCCCGTACTTCGGCGGCAGCGCCGAAAATCAACAAGCAGCCCGCCGGCAAAAGATACGCGGCCGGGACCAAGTATCTCGACAACCTGAGCGTCGAGGCGGAGAGCAGCGACGGCGGCAGACTTTCCTATCAATGGTATGTGAGCAGGGACGGCGGAAAATTCTCCCCGGTAAAAGGCGCGACCGACAGTACCTGTACGCCCGCAACATCTTCCGTCAAAGCCGATGATTCTTATTACTGCGTCGTGACCAACACGGTAAACAGCGTCAGCGGCGAAAGCTACAGCGAGCATGTCCAGTCGGATACCGTGACGGTCAGCTTTACGGAACCGTCGGACGCCGCCTGGGCGGGAGACGGCACGGAAAGTTCCCCGTACCTTCTTTCCACGGCAAACGATCTGGTCCTTCTCAGGGACCGTGTCAATTCGGGATACGATGATTACAAAGGCGCTTTTTTCAAGATGACCGGCGATCTCGCGCTTCCGCAGGACTGGGTGCCGATCGGCGAACTGCGGGCGGGCGCGACGGATGCGGGTCAGGGAAAGGACATCCTGCCCTTCTCCGGCACCTTCGACGGCGGCGGCCACACTTTGACCGTCCCGGAAGGCGGTAAGCCGCTGTTCGGATATGTAAGGTTTGCCGCTGTGAGAAATCTGAACCTGTACGGTAAGAAGATTAACGGCAGCGGCCTCGTCAACAACTACACCGTCGATTACGGCCCGACCGGAAACTACGGCGACTGGACCGCGTCGGCGGCCTATCCGGACATGCCGCTGACCGTCACCATCGACGACGTCACCCTGAAAGCGGGGTCGCAGACCCTGCAGTCCGGCTTGATCGACGGAAACGCCTCGGGCGCCGATACCGTCAGAATCCTTAACTCCACGGTGGAAAAAGGAGTGACGATCGGCTATGACGGGAATCAGGACACAATCGGCTCGTTCGCGGGCGCTCTCAACGGGACGATTGAAAACTGCGTCAGCTCCGCGGACGTCAGGGGAAAGAACGATGTCGGCGGCCTGGTCGGGATCAAGGGGCAGTCGATGGGGAACTGCAGCGTGCGGGACAGCGCGTTCCACGGGACGGTCAGCGCCTCCGGCACCTACGCGGGCGGGATTATCGGCAGCGGATACCCTTCCGCACCCAACACCCCGTGCGTCACCATCCAGAACTGTTATGCCGACGGCTCCGTGACCGGGGCCGATGACGTCGGCGGCCTGTTCGGCGGAGAACCTTCCTGCAGGCAGTGCTGGGCCAACGGCATCGGGTACATCCAGAACAACTATTTTTCCGGCACCGTCCATGCGTCCGGGGCTGCGGAAACGTCCCGCGCGGATTCAAATCCATTCAGCAGGATAAAACGGGTCTTTACAGTGGAAACGGAAAGCGGGGACGGCGGCGCCCATGTCGGCGGGATCGTCGGCAACATGAAGTCCCTCGACCGCTATAACGTCGTCTCCAACAATTATTATCTCGATTCCTGCGGCGCGCAGGCCGGCATCGGTTCAGTAGGGTCCGTGACGAAGATGCCGGCTCAAAACGCGGCTGCATCTTCACGGAGCGCGAAGGCGTTCGCCGCGCAGTCCGCGGCAGACGAAAACCCGCGCTTCGGCCGGTCGGACGACCCGACCGGCGCGGACGCCGGCAGGCTCGCCGCCCCGGCAACCGGGGAGCAGTTCAGCGACGGATCCGTTTTGTCCAGGCTGAACGGCGGTGTCAACAGCAGCGGAACGTGGGTGAAAGGGACCGGGGGCCGTCCCATGCTCGATACGGGGAAAACCCATATGGTCTCTCTGACCGTCACGGATTACCCGAAGAGCTGTGAGGGCGGTTCCAGCCTTGACGATGACAGCGTGTCCGCAGTGGCGGCATACAGCGACAGAACGACCGAGTCCGTTTCCGGGAGCAGGATGCGCTTTTCCGGGTTTGACAGCAAGACCAAAAGCTATCAGACGGTCGCGGCGAAGTATCAAAATCATGCTTCTCTGTTTGAAACCCAGATTACCAGCAATGCGGCCGACCCGAGCGGCAGCCCGGTCACGGTTTCGTTCCGGCTGATCGGCGCGACGAAATCGAACGGCTCCGTCGACCTGAAAAACGGCGACTACAAGGGCAGCAGGTATGTGACGTGGATTCCGACGAAATCCTATACGCTCCCCGCCGACAGCAAGGTGAGCGACCTGCTCAAAAAGGCGCTCGGAGACGCCGGCATTACGGCGAGAGGCACGGACAGCGACTATGTCAGCGCGATTTACGCCCCGGAGGTCTGCGGCGGATACAAGCTCGCGGCCTCCGCAAACGGCCCGCGCTCCGGCTGGATGTATGCCGTCAACGGCTCGCATTCAGTCGAGAGCATCAAGGACCAGCCGCTGGAAGACGGCGACGAGGTCGTGTTCCATTACGCCGACGATTACAGCTACGAGGTGGAAGACTGGTTTTCCGACTCGAAGCATCCCAGGCTCGGCGACGGGACGTATTACAGCGAGTGGCTGACGGCCGAGGACGCCGAGCCGACGGCCGCGCCGGGCGATTCGGAGGAGGAAGACAGCAAAAATAAAGCCGTTCCGCCTCAAAGCACGGTGACGACAGCGGCCGCCCCGGACGGCGGAACGGTCGCAACCGTGACCGCCCGGCCCGATGCGGCGCCGGAAATTTCCGGGAGCCAGTCCAGCGTCAGCGTGACGGTGCCGCCGGAGGTCGATTCCGTCCTTTCGGCCGCAACGGCGGAAAAGCCTGCAAAAATCAGGATCGACGCCCCGGCTTCCATCCTAATCGGCCAGATTGGATCCGCTTCGGTCCGGACGGTGGCCCTGACCGTCAAAGTCCCCGCGGCGGCCGTGGACGGTACAAACGCGGCCGTGAAGCTCTCGGTCGGGGCGGACGCCTCCATCCTGCAAGCCGCGAAAAAAGCGAGAAAGGATCTTGTAATCCGTGTGACGGACAAGGATACCGGAAAGGAAGCCTATTCCTGGAGATTCAGCGGCGCGGATCTTGCGGATTCCCCCGCTTCCGTCACGGATGTCGACCTTGCCCTGAACGTGCAACCCGCTTCGTCGGACCCGGCGGCCGCGGCCGTGACGGCGGCGAACGCGGCGGATCGAAGGGCGGCCGGGACCCTTCTGCGGTTTGCGGGCGGCGGAGTCCTGCCCGCCCCCGCCTCCGTTCGGGTTTATGTCGGCAGCCAGCCGGGCTGCGCGCCGAACTCGAAGGTCTGCTTTTACCGTCTGAACGGCGCGCTGAAAACGCTGGAGCCGATGCCGGCGGCCGAATGCGCCGTCGATGCGGACGGCTACGCCGAAATCGCGGTTTCCGACCGCTCCGACTATGTGTTGCTGCCGCGCGCCGCGACGAACCCGTATCCGGTAAAATCCGACACGACCTACCCGCTGGCCGTCAAAAAAGGCGGAACCTATACGTTCGCCGTCACGGTCGGCGGCGGCGCCGATCCGGTTTTCCGGGTGGGAAACGGCAGCGCGTTCTCTTCGTCGGAAAAGCGCGCCGGGAACAAATGCTATTTGACGGTCAAAGCGGCGGGGACGCCGGCGCCCGGCATTGCGACGGCGGTTTACTGCGCTTTGCCGAAGCAGCAGCCGACGGTTCTGTGCTATCTCGCCATTTCCGCATAACGCGGTCGGCTGCCGGAAAGGAGAAGTGGTACGATGAAGCGAAGAGTTCGGGCGGCGCTGGGGCTGGCCCTCGCCGCGGTCCTGGCCTTCGGCGGTGCGCCCGCCGCCTTCGCCGGCACGGCGGAAGCGGCGGTTTCGACGGAAGAGATGAGCGCGGACGTGTCGGAGGTCCTCGTCAGGAACATCCCGAAGGGCGGGCTGAGGCTCGGGACATCCGAAGGGGAGTGGACCGTCATCGCCCTTGCCCGGGCGGGGCGCGGCACCCCCGCCGTCTATGACGCCTATTACCGCAACGTGGCCGCGGAGGTCCAAAACGACAAAGGGGTGCTTTCCGAAACCAGGTACACCGAATATTCGAGGGCGATTCTGGGCCTCACGGCCATCGGCCGGGACCCGCACAGCGTCGGCGGGTACGACCTTGTGCAGCCGCTTGCCGATTATGACAAAGTCGTTCTTCAGGGGATCAACGGCCCGATCTGGGCCCTGATTGCCCTCGATTCCGGGAAATACGGCATGCCCGAGCGGAAGGGCGCGGGCGGAACGCAGAATTCCAGGGACAAAATGGTCGATTTCATCCTGTCGGACGAAATCGGCAGGGGGACCGCTTCCGCGGGCGGCTGGGCACTGGCCGGTTCGGAACCGGACCCCGACGTCACCGCAATGGCCCTGCAGGCGCTGTCGCGCTACCGGAGCCGCTCAGACGTACAGGCCGCGGTCAGCCGCGCGGTGCGCGTGCTCTCCGCGCTCCAGAAAGACGACGGCGGCTATGTGAGCTGGGGGGCCGAGGATTCGGAAAGCGTTGCACAGGTCCTTGAGGCCCTGACCGCTCTGGGCATTTCTCCCGAAAGCGGGGACTTTGTGAAAAACGGGCACACCCTGCTCTCCGCGCTGGCCGAATACGATCTGCCCGGGCAGGGATTTAAACACACGCGGGGAGATTCGTCCGCGAACGGCATGGCGACCGACCAGTGCGCCTGCGCGTTGGCGGCCTGCAATCGCTTCCGCTCCCATCAAAACCCGCTTTACGACATGACGGACGTCGTCCCGGCCGGAGCGGCACCGGACGCCCGGACGTTTCTCAGCGATACGACGGGGGATTTCCTCGTCCGCGGCGCCTACGTTTTTAAGATAACGAGCAGGAACGGCACGGCTCCCGGCTTCGTTGTGGGGACCCCCGGCGTGTTCGGCACGCGGCTTGTCAAACGGGACGGCAGCGACTATTATTTTCAAATCCGGTCGACCGGCCGCGCCGGCGCAAAAGCGGGCATCTATGTCAACGGCTGCAAAGTCGCCGTCGCCGCGGTCGGCGGCGCGCCTTCCGTCGTCAGCGATACGACGGCGCCCTTCCGCGTAAAACCCGGCCGCTCCTATGTGTTTCGGCTGACCGCAGACGCAAAGCCCGGCTTTGCGGCAGGAACCGGTTCCGCTTTCCGGGTGAGTGACGCGGGGCAGAGCGGAAGGAACTATTTCTTCCGGGTCACGGCGGTCGGGAAAACCGGGATGGCCTCCGGCTTTTATATCAACGGAGAAAAAACTCCGGTCGCGGTCGCGACGATCTCGACGTAAAACCGGGGCCGGAAAAAGAGCAGAAAATAAATTTGGCGCTGTTCCATCGGGCGGTGGAATGGCGCTTTGTTGTCACGCGGAACCCCCGGCTGTGCAGGTATTCATAAGAGCTTTCGCGTTGAGCAGAAAACGCGACGCAAATCGCACCCACCCCAAAACCAAACCCCTTCCATTTCCGTTTCTAAAACGAAACGGAGACTATACCCCGACAAACGGACAGTGAAAAAAGAACCTCCTGCTGTAGAGTAGATATAGAAGCTGCAACAGGAAGTCCTTTCATGCTCAGAAAATATGCAAAAGTAGAGAAGTTAAGGAACCTCTGAATAAAAGGCGTTAAGAGAGATTTCAGACAAAAAGGAAGATAGTGTCAAGGGAAGTTCGCAATTTCAGGGCTCCGGGAAATGAATCAGGCAGCATTTTGCAGCAATGCCTGGACGGATGTTGGATTTAAATACGCTCGGGAAACAGACCAGTCGTCGGCATATTCCATGAGGTAGGCGGTGACCAATCGCAAGTAGGAATCCGAGTTGGGAAACATGCCGACGACGCTGGTCCTGCGGCGGATTTCCTTGTTCAGCCGTTCCAACATATTGGTGGATGAGATTTTGCGGGCATCCAACTCCGGAAAAGCATAGAAGGCCAGCGAATCTTCCAACCCTTCTTCCAGAATTTCCATTGCCTTGGGAAACCTCTTTCCATATTGCTCCGACAGTTGGTCTGCCCTCTGCATGGCCAATCCAACAGAAGGAGCCAGCCAGATTTCTTTCAGTTGAGCCGCAAAGGCTTCTTTCTCTTTCTGCGGTACATGAACCAGAATATTCCGTATGAAGTGAACCTTGCACCGCTGCCAGGAGGCACCGGGAAAGCTTTCCCGAATGCGGCATCAGCCCTTTGTTGGCGTCTGAGATGACCAGAGACGGCGGCTTTAGCCCACGTTGCTGTAAGCTTCCGAACAGCTGAGAATAGCTTTCTTTGGATTCTTCCAGCATTGGTTCCACAGCCAGAACCTCCCGGTGCCCCTGTTCGTTGACGTCGCAGACGATCAGAATTGCCATGCTTGCCACACGCCCATCCACGCGGACTTTTTCGTACAGAGCATCCGTCCAGATGACGGGATAGCGGGTATCTGCCAGAGAACGGATTCGGAATTCCTGCACCTGCTCGTTGAGGCCCTTTGTCATCTCGCTGACCTGGCTGCGGGTAAGGTTTTCAATCCCCAGGCTGCGGGCCAACTTCTCCATCTTCCGGGTGGATACGCCTTGAACGAACGCTTCCTGCACCACTTGAATCAGCGCCGCTTCGCTGCGTTTGCGCTCGATGACGAAAAAAGGAACATACCCGCGATTGCGAAGCTTGGGAATCATGAGATACATCGTTCCCATGTGCGGGTATCCAAGCGCCGGGGCCGATATCCGCAGCGGTAGTCGCTGCGGAATGGATTGCGCGCATTTTTCTCCGCTCCGACAAGCCCCGATACCTCCGCCTCCATCAGCTGGGTGCAGAGCCATTCCAGCATGCTGAGCATTGGATCTGGTTCCGCCATACATTTTAGTAGCAATTCCGTGAGATCTGTGCTATTCTTTCTTTGAGCCATTGGGTTTCTCTCCTTTTGTGAATGTCTTGACACCATTCATTTTACCGGACCTTTCGATACGCCAATCTATTTGACGATTACGTTAAAGAAAAGCTGGATGACAGACTGGTCATCCAGCTTTTTCTGACGATTTTTCCTATGAAAAATGGAAATTATACCGACGAAAGAACTTTTGTTCCCTTCCTTTTTAAAGCAGTCAGATCACTCTCACTAAAACGATAATCTGTTATAATATATTGGTAATCGGTAAGTTCATTTACAAGGCTTAATGCAGTTTTGTTAAATTTTGATTGATCTAATACCAAAAAGGATTGCTGACAACGCTTAATCAGCGACCTTTTGAGAAATGCTTTGTCAGTTGTGGGAGTCATTACCTCTAAGTGTTCGTTAACTGCAGCAGCACCAAAAAATCCTATATCAAAGCTTAGCTGTTCTATCATCTGTATTGCATAATAGCCGTAAATACTTTCTGTGCTTTTCTGAACATTGCCGCCGCATATCATAAGCTGAACATTGCTATTGAGTAAAAGTTTAATTATTTCAAGATCATTTGATACCACAATAAGCCTCGGTATATTTGCAATTAGCTTAGCAATTTCGAATGTAGTTGTACCAGCATCTAGAAAGACAGCATCTCCTTCTTTAACAAATTCGGAACATATTTTAGCCAATTTTTCCTTCGTCGGTTTATTACTTACCTGCTTATCTTGATAGGTAACCTCCTTTTTTGAAACAGCTCCACCATAGCATCTCTTAATTATCCCTGCTACGTTTAATTTCTGTAAATCCCGACGTATTGTCATACTGCTTACATTAAGCTCTTTTGCAAGCTCGTCAACTTGGACGCTTCCTCTTTTTTGGATAAGTTTGGCTATTTTAAGCTGGCGCTCGGCCATCAACATATCAATACCTCCTGATTTCATTATCATACATGAAATTCGGGAAATATTCAATATCAGTTTCTGATTGTCTTAACCAAAAAAGAAATTTAAAATCATCAAAGAAGCTAATGATACTATGCAACAAAGCGTTGAAGTGACTGACCAAACTTTCATTTGTTCTTTAGTCTCTTTAATGCCTATTGATTCATTTATTACCCAGAAATATGAATCATTGAAATATGAGAAAAATAATGAACCGACACAGGCAGCAAGACCGGCAAAAACGGGGTCCAACTTAAGCGTCGAAAGCATTGGGGCTACTACAGATGCCGATGTCAGCATAGCTACAGAACCAGAACCTTGAATGACTCTGAGTAGCAGGGCGATAAGGAAAGGCAATAAAATAGCAGGGATTGCTGTGTGTGCAATTGATGTCGCAATGAATTTTCCAAGCCCACTGACTTGGATTATTTTTCCTAATACACCACCACCGCCAACTAATAAAATTAGTTTACCAGAAGCTTTTAGACCTTCTTCCATTGAACTTAATGTTTGTGCCCTTGTCATATTGCTGGTTAGCAGCAGGACTGCCAATATTAGCCCAATAGCCAAAGCAATGATTGGATCACCAAAAAATTGGACAATAGTTCCAGACATGCCAGTAACTATGCCAGTACTAATTAAGATATTGCTCACTAAGATTAATAGAATGGGAACTAGAATAGGTGCAAATGCTTTCCAGGGAGAGGGGAGCACTTCATCTGATTGTTCTTTTGCTTCTGTCTCAGCTGTTAATTGGTGCTTTGGACGTATCCAGGTATCATTATCACCCGGCAATTGATAAATCTTTTTGCCTAAATATCTAGAATAGATAATAACAACAATTAATGCTGGAATAGAAATAAGGGTACCAAAAAGTATCATCTTACCAATATTGACATTTAAAATACCTGCTACACCAATTGGGCCAGAAGCAGGGGGTACGAGACTGTGACTTAATACCAATCCACCAGCCAAAGCAACCCCTAATGTAACTATAGATTTCTTAGTCTTTTTTGAAAGGCCCTTTACAAGCGGGGCGAGGATAATGAAACCAGATGTGCAAAAAATTGATAGTGATGTAATGAAACCAGCTATGCCAAGTGCTACATCTTCTTTATTTTTACCCAGGATTTTTATTAAGGAATTGGCCATTACTTTAGTGGCTTTAGAATCTTCCAATAATTTACCCAACATTACGCCAAAGCCGATTATGATACCGATACTTTTCAGGGTTCCTCCAAAGCCTTCCGGGATTGCTGCTGTTATATCGGATAATTTCATACCACCAATTACACCGATTGTTACAGCACTAATGATCATAGCCAAAAATACATGAATCTTAGTCTTTGTGATTAGGAAGATCAATAAAGCCATGCCAATTACAAGTCCTAAAACCATTTGTATCTCCGTACTCATTATCATCACCATTCCTTCATAAAGCTTTTGAAAAGCCACTTATTTTATTTCTCAGATAATCGACACAAGTAATTAGTGTCGTATCATCTCCAACTAAACCACCCTTGGTGATGATAGGCGTTTGGTCAAAAGCACCGCCTAGCAATTTACTATAGATAGCTAAAGGAACAACCTCATCCTGAACATCAAATCCTACCGCTTTGACTTTTTCGCAAAAAGCTGTTGAGATATCACCACCACTTATGTAAAGCCCACCAATTTCATTTCCAAGTTTAGATTTAATTCTAAAAATAATTTCGGCAATGGCTTTAGCAAGATAAGCGGCACATTCGCCTTTGCTTTTCTTTTCGCAGCCTTTTATTGTTGCAAAGTCAACAACATCAGTGTCCTTCACCGTGGTAACAACTGTTAAAATATCCGATTGAGCTCCTTCACTTATAATTTTTTGTACTACACGATTAATTTCATCCTCTCTGGTGCTTTTATCAAAAAATCGGGGTGTATCTGTCTTAACAATAAGGGGGTTATATTTTTCTTTCAAAGCTTTTACCTGTTTTCTTGTTAAGGAAGAAGCACTACCAATACCCAGTAGCATTTTTCTGCTCTTTGAGGATGATTTTAAAGTCTTTGAATAAAGCTCGTGATTCATACAGGCAGTAAAAGCACCGGGATCGATCGCCACAATCTTTAATTTTGTGGCAATGCAGCCTTTCGCAATCTCTTTAATATCTTCGTTTGTCCGAGCATCAATCACAATGATACGATAGGTCGGAGCAGCTTTTAATATAGCAGATTTTACCGCATCAGCACCTTGTAGGACTTTAGACAGCGGAATGTACCCCACATTGAATCTGCTTTGCTTCTTAACAATTTCTGTAACTCTAGAAATATTCACCGGAGAAACAGCATCTTTGGCAACTTCTGTTTTTTCCAGTGGTACATCATGTACTAACAAATAATCTCCGATACAAGTACGCCCTGAATCAGGAAATGAAGCAACCACTATAGCAATAGCATTCTCTCCCAGAGAATCCAAGATGCTATCAATCTCGATTCCAACATTTCCTCGTAGTGTGGAGTCGCATCGCTTGCTGATGAAAAGGCCTTTTTTATTTTTAAAAAGATTGGCAACTGATGCGACCCGTTTATAAGCATCTTCTTTTGCAATTCCTCTACTGTTCGTGCTTATACATAGGACGTCAAACTCTTTAAATTGGTTTATCTTATTTGTATCGAGTACGGTCCCAACTTTAAATCCGTCCTGAGCAATAATGGCTCCTGTATCGTTTGCGCCGGTAAGGTCATCTGCAATTATAACTGTTTTTAACATATAAATACCTCCCCCTTTGAAGCTTTTTACTTTATAAAATTTGGAGAATACTTTACAGCTATTAAAATAGCCTCGACCATACTTACTTCACTTGCTTTACCAGTTCCTGCAATGTCAAACGCCGTACCATGGTCAACAGAAGTACGGAGAATGGGCATTCCACCCGTTATAGAAATAGTTTTTTCAAAATCGAGGGTCTTGGCTGCTATATGGCCTTGATCATGATACATGGACAATACACTATTATATCTTCCTTGGAGGGCTTGATGAAAAACAGAATCAGCGCCAATTGGTCCCACTACTTTATAGCCCTCTTTTTGAAGAACATTTACAGCCGCATAAATTTCTTCTTCTTCATTTCCAAATAGGCCATGTTCACCACAGTGTGGGTTTAATCCGGCGATAGCCATAGTTCCTTCAATAATTCCCAATTTTCTCAACATTTCAGTGCATCTATGAACGTAGTCGATGATTCTATCCTTTTTCACCATGTCACACGCTTTTCTTAATGATACATGACGGCTCAAAAAGAAAATACGCATTCCATGAACCTCAAACATGGTTAACGGATCAGGTGTCCCAGTCAATGCTCCAAAGATTTCAGTATGCCCTATATAATGAATATTTCCTGCCTTTAGGGCTTCTTTGTTTATTGGCGTAGTGGCTACAGCAGATACTAAACCTTTATTTGCCAGATCAATACTTTTCGCAACATATTCGTATGCGGCCTTGCCACACATTCCCGAAACTTTTCCAAATTGGAAATTTTTCATATCAATATTATTTAAGTCAATTAGATTGAGAATATTTTTTTCAAATATTCCTTCAGAAGGCCTATTTATTAAATGAATTTTCAAAGGAACCCCAGTAATGCGAATGGCATTCTCAATAATTTTCTTATCACCTATCACAATCGTATTTGAACTTTTTAAGACTTGCTCGTTCACTACAGCTTTCACAGTAATTTCCGGTCCGATTCCTGCCGGATCACCTATGGGTACGGCAATAAATGGTTTGTTCATGAACTTTCAGCCCTTTCTATGTTCGACTATGTTATATTGTTTAAAAGCGATACTATTTTACTTTATTAATATGGAATTGTCAATAATATAATTAAAAAAATAGTATAATTAGTAATAGTAAACAATAATTTAATTTAAAATTTTAGCATAATTAATCTTAATCGAACATAATAATGCCATTATACCTCTATATAAGAAATAAAATATGAGGACTGTAATAAATAATGATTAACTATGTGATATACTGTGCACTTCATTATTATAGAATAAGATTACTAAAATATGGCATAATACCACAAATTGAAATCCAGGATATCACACCATATAATTGAAAGCTTTTGTGGTGACTTTTTCCCGAGAATGCAGTATACTGATAGGCGGAAAGAGGAATGGAAGTATTGAGCAATATAGGGTATTTTCGCAGTTTGTGACAATAAGGTATAGTAAAGCGTTTCATTTTGCATAATGAAAATTCCAGGCACTACTGACAGCGATGAACGAAATTTAGAAGGTGGTAACGATAGAACATATATATTGCCAGATTGCCGCAGCGGGCAAAAAATATCAAGCGGAAAAAATCGTTCTTTTTGGTTCACGTGCAAGAGGTGACAACCGTGAACGCAGCGACATTGATATTGCTGTCTACGGAATGCCGGAAAAGCTTCGCGGTTTATTCTGGGAGACTATCGATGAGTTACCGACCCTTTTAAGCGTGGATATTGTCCACATCTCAGAGAACACAGATCCGGTTCTGATTAAAAACATCGAGAGGGATGGAATCGTATTGATGAATAAAGCGAAGGAAAAATACGGCAAACTGAAGCAGGCCGTTCAGCGCCTGCAGGAAGCAATTCAAGACTATCATAAAAATAAGCTGGATTCTATCCGCGATGGAGTGATCCAGCGGTTTGAGTTCTGCACAGAACTGACATGGAAAACAGTTCGCGAATATCTGCTTGACCAAGGATACATTGAAATAAACAGCCCCAAATCTGTTATGCGCCAGGCATTTGCTGATGGCATTGTGGACCAGGAACAATCTTGGATTGATTTGATAAACGACCGGAATGTAACCTCGCATATTTACGATGAAGCGACGGCAGAACGTATTTATCAGAGTATTGAGAAAAATTATTATCCAATGTTTCTTCAGCTGGTCCAAAAGCTACAAAATTTGATATAGTGGAAATGCCACAACATCTGACTGGCACTAGATGAAGCGGCATTTCGAAATAAAAACACCATTTATATAACCGAAGAACATTTTACAATCCAGGATTTTATAATGAAATTACAGCCAAACTGCCATAGAACTGATATAGGAGAGCATACAATGAACAAAAAGCAGAACGCGAAGATCCGTTACGTGGTCGAACACAAGATACTACCCAATATCCTGTTTTCAGTTGGACCACGTTTTGTTATAGATATGGCAAAAGATGCTTCTGAAAATTTGTATGAGCTGTATCGGTTAAATCAGAGACATATACCAAGTTATCAATGCCCATATTCGCCCAAAGATTTTTCATCCAGACTATTTATATTTGCTACGGGAAATAACTTTCAATCTTATGCTGTCATTGTATGTCTCAATATGCCAAAACCGGAAGACCAACTACTTTGCTATAGGATTTACCTCTGTTGGGAATCATCGACAGAACGGATTGCCTACTTCACAGTAGAGCGTGATACAAATTGCGGTTACCCCATGCTTTGTAGATGGACGAAAAGCGGAAATCATATAAACTATGGTCCCTCGCCTAATAATGCTGAAGAAGAACTGAAGTCGGTCTGCTTTTTCTTTAATTATGGAACAGATATTTCAAAAGAACAATATGGATAAAGAAGAATATAATTGCAAACTGATCGTCACACAATTTTAATGAATCCGGGCCGGAATTCCCGTGACTTCAGTTATGGAATGGATAGAAAGACTATAAATGCCCATCCCTTTGGCAACCTGGGGACGTTAGAGGCGCTGGTAATTAGACGGCCTCCACTGGGTTTGCTTCGGCAAATGCAGCGAGCGGTCCCTATCTACGCAAAGTGCAGTTTGTGGACATTGCCCGTTGTCCACTACCCTGCGTGCCACTGACTTTAGCTGGTGGTAGTTGACGAATCCAGTTTCAGATACAAAGCATAAAAATCTGATCAGGAATTCCCCAACGCTCTCTTTTAGTCTGCTTTAGCAGTTTTTCCAAACGTCTTGCCGTTTGGAAAACAAAAATCCGCGCGCTACGCGCGTGAGATTAAAAGCTTAAGTAAAGGGCATCACCTTTCTGATATAATGACGAGTGTTCAAGACGTCAAAAAGCAGTAAAAAGGTGATGCTCTATGGCGAACAATTTCGCAAACACGTAATGGGTGTGCATGTATCGTATTGTTTCGTGCCAAAATACCGCAGAAAGTTCATATACAATCAGCTTAGGGCGAATATCCAAAAAAAATATTAGAGATTTGTGCAAATGAAAAGATGTAGAAATTATCGAAGTACACATGATGCTGGATCGTGTTCACCTTGCTTCTTTTGATTCCACCAGAATATAATATTTCGAGTTTCATGGGTTACTTAAAAGATAAGTTCGTCAATAAGCATTTCTGGTCAACGGGGTATTATGTGAGCACGGTGGGGCTCAATGAGGCAACGATCGCAAAGAATATTAGAGAACAAGAAAAACAAGATCAGGTAGAAGACAAACTTACAACAAAGGAATATAAATATCCTTTTAAGGGTCAGCCGGTACTCAGTCCCCTACGGCTTGTACAAAGTGAAAGCCAGCGTCGTTTAGGCGCTGGCAGTTTTATGCCCTTTTAGGGCTCGTTCATGCCACCCGTTTTACGGGTGGCATGACTACATTTGAAGAATGGATGACCATTTGGTCATTTATTCTTTTAGGCTGTGTCAAGAGAAGTTCGCAATTTCAGGGCTCCGGAATATGAATCAGGCAG
>ENA-UOOK01002506-UOOK01002506.1-fermentation-metagenome-genome-assembly--contig:-NODE-2506-length-22449-cov-4.056310_pt1 | contig 22449 bp, 28 predicted proteins | sample MGYA00245777_ERZ724023 | MGnify/ENA primary metagenome ERZ724023 (study PRJEB28704, sample SAMN03018312) | fermentation metagenome | biome: anthropogenic terrestrial biome; feature: soil; material...
AAAGCTACTGAATCTTTCCAGAAACCTTCTGTTCAATCCAGGTAAGAAATTGATCCTTTGGAACAACGATTCGGCTTCCGATGGTTAGGGAGGGAAAATCTCGACTCCGGGCAAGTTCGTAAGCCCCGGCTCTGGATATTCCCAAAACTGCCGCCACCTCCGGTACCGACAGCATCAGCGGCAGCTCGTCATAGCTCTTGTAACCAGATTTTTTCATCATGAAAATCCTTTCTTGCCTTTAAAGAGATTTATCTTTGTTATCTTCCTCTTATTTATCTATTTCCACACCATTTACTGGGGCGGGGTGCTCCACCGCTTAATATCCGGTAAGGAGATGTATTCCGAATCGGTGGGATTATCATCGCAGACAGCAACATGTAGCAGCATTGCAGTCCCCACACAGATGATTGGATTTTGTTTAGCATATTCTTGTAAATCATAGGAATATGGTTAAAACGATGATTATTGTTTATTAAACAAATATATTAAAATGCCAAAATTGAAACGTTTTAATTGTGTATATTACGATTTATTTATGAATTTAATATGTTTTTAAAAATCATATGCACAAATATTACAAAAAATAATGTAACCATATAAATTAATTGACAAATCTATGAATTAAAGATATAATAACAATTAAGGTAATTAAAACGTTTTAATAGCACAATACAAGGAGAGTACATAAGATGGCCAGAGCAACTATCCGTGATGTAGCAGAACGAGCTGGCGTTTCAGTCGCTACTGTTTCCCTCGTGCTCAACAACAAGAATGTCAGCCTTTCTCAGAAAACCAAAGAAAAGGTTAGACAAGTTATACAAGAACTCAATTACACGCCAAATCAACTCGCGGTGGGTCTTATTACAAAAAAGACAAAGGTTCTGGGCCTTATTATTCCTGACAACTGCAATGACTTTTTTGCCAGCCTTTCTAAAGACATTGAGCTGGCAACCCGGCAGTATGGATATGGAGTCATTTACGGCAATACCAACAATGATTCGCAGCGAGATCTTGAGTATATGAAAATGTTTAGAGACCGCCAGGTGGACGGAATCATTTTGGTAAAATCGGCATCTCAGGAAGAAATTGAAGAAAAGGCCCTAAGTTTTATCCAGAAAAGTTCCATTCCGGTCATTACTATAGACCGTAAACTGCAGGATTCAAAAGTTCGTGCCGTAATGCTGAATCACTTTAAAGGCGGCTATCTGGCCACACGCCACCTACTGAAACTGGGACACACGCGTATAGGCGCTTATACCGGCCCCCACAGCTTGCCCAGCAGTAATGAACGTTTGGAGGGATACCGCTCAGCACTGGCAGAAGCGAACATCCCGTTTGATAATGAACTGGTTTTTGAGGGCAATTATCAAATGGGACTTGAAAGCGAGGCTATGCGGCATTTGCTTAATAAACGTGTAAGCGCCATTTTTTGTTTCAACGATTTAATGGCCGCCGGCCTCTATCGCGAAGCGCGAAGTCTGGGGCTTTCTATTCCAGACGATCTTTCAGTAGTGGGTTTTGATAATGTCTCGTTCAGCGAGATAATCTATCCTCCGCTTACAACTATTGGTCAGCCGGTGCGGCAAATGAGTGAATGCGCCGTTAAAACATTAATTGATATTATCAATCAGGGGCAACCCGAAGATCCCCGTTCGGTATATTTATTTGAACCCAAGCTGATTGTGCGTGAAAGCACGCAGCAGTTTGTAACGAAAGGATGAATTTTTTGCGTATCCTAAATCTCGGTTCGCTGAATATGGACAGGGTGTATAGTGTAGACCACTTTGTCACAGCGGGAGAAACTATTTTGGCAAAACAGTATGACATATTTTTAGGCGGTAAAGGCCTTAACCAATCTCTTGCGGCAGCACGCGCTGGGGCAAAGGTGTGGCATGCGGGAGCTATCGGGTTTGACGGAGATTCATTGAGGGAGCTTCTTGACCACAACGGCGTGGACACGCAATTTCTTCAGCAGCTTGACGATGTGAGCGGTCATGCTATTATCCAAAGCGCGCACGGGCAAAATTGCATTATCGTACACGGAGGCGCAAACAGCAGAATCACACCCAAATACATAGATAGTGTATTGTCTCATTTTTCTCCCGGTGATTATCTTCTTTTACAAAATGAAATCACCTGCGTTCCGTACGCGTTGGAACAGGCCAAACGGCGTGGTATGCGCATTGCGTTCAACGTTGCTCCCATTACTCCGGATATGGGGGATTACCCTATGGAGTGCGTAGACTATCTGCTTGTGAATGAGGTGGAAGGTAAAGCGCTTTGCGGAATAGATCGGCAGGGTAACAAGGCAGTTTTCGAGGCACTGATGAATCGTTATCCCGGCGCCGCTGTCATTTTAACGGTAGGCAGCGAGGGCGCATACTATGGCAGAGGAACGACCCGCTTGCACCATGGCATCTATGATGTTGATGTTGCTGATACCACCGCTGCCGGCGATACATTTTGCGGCTACTTTATTGCAAGCATTTCAAAGGGTCTTGACGAAAGCAGGGCGTTAGAATACGCGAGTCTTGCCAGCAACCTGACTGTGAGCATAAAAGGCGCTTCGAATAGTATTCCCTTTATGGAGGATGTCGAGCGCTTCAGGCAGGAGTTAAACGCACGGGTTCGCATGACATAAGCCGGGAGCTTAATAGATAGGAAAGGGGAATCGGATTTGTTGCATATAAAAGCACTGTCGTCTCTGGGAAAGAAAAATCAGGAGAGCTTATTCAAAAGAATCGGGAAGAACAGTTACGTATATTTGTTTATCGCTATCTCTTTATCGTGGTATCTACTGTTTTGTTACGGTCCCATGTACGGCTTAATTCTGGCATTCAAAGATTTTAATGCTTCCAAGGGGATTTTGTTCAGCCCTTTCGTCGGTCTTAAACATTATCGGGATTTGTTCCAGAATACGGAGTTTTTTGCTGCTTTTCGCAATACCGTGATCATCAGCTTTGGCCGTATTATTTTTGAGTTTCCCGCCCCCATTATTATTGCGCTTTTGCTCAACGAATTGCGGGAAGGGAAATACAAGAAAACCCTGCAAACCGTTTTTACATTCCCGTATTTTCTTTCCTGGGTTGTGGTTGGAAGCATTGTTCTGAACCTATTGGGAAGCGACGGTGTTGTGAACAGCCTCATAACGCTGAGCGGAATAGAAAAGCAACAGTTTCTGGCAAATAAAGATTTGTTCCGGCCCTTGCTGTATATCACCAGTATTTGGAAATCTGCAGGCTGGACCAGCATTATATATCTCGCATCCATTTCAGGTGTTTCACCCGAACTTTACGAAGCTGCCACAATCGACGGAGCAAACCGTATACAGCGTGTCTGGCATGTTACTCTGCCGTGTATTCGTCCCACAATTGTTGTGCTGTTACTGTTGGCGGTGGGCAATACGATGAACGCCGGTTTTGATCAGATATTTAATATGTATAATGCCTCTGTGCGATCTGTATCGGATATTTTAGACACCTATATTTACCGTATTACATTTCAGGTGTCGGGCGACTTTGGATTCAGCACCGCAGTAGGATTGTTTAAATCCATTATAAATTTTGTATTGCTGTATCTGTTTGACCGCATGGCAAAGATGTTGGGCGAAGACGGATTATTTTGAAAGGAGGATATAATGTTTATCAAAAAGAAAAAATACGATACCGCACAAATTGTGATCGCAATTATCATGGGGTTTTGGGCACTTTTAATTCTATATCCTTTCTACAGTGCTTTTCTGGCTTCCATCTCCACCCAAAAGGAGTTTTCACAAAATCCGTTAATGCTTTTTCCAAAAGAAGTCACCTTTGCGGCATACCAATATCTGCTTCAGGCTACAAACCTTCTTGTCGGTTACAAAAACACGTTATTTATGCTGGTTTTTGGCGTACCGTTCAATATGATTATTACGGTAGCCACAGGCTATGCCATGTCACGTCCTGCATATCCGGGAAAAAAGCTGTTTGTATTTCTTATACTTTTTACAATGTATTTCAGCGGCGGAATGGTTCCCTTATATCTGCTCATGAAGAATTTACACCTTACAAACAAGCTGATCGGCATTGTATTTTTGTATGGCGGCAACACTTTTTATGCCATCCTGATTCGAAACTTCTTCCAGTCGCTTCCGCGGGAGATGGAAGAATCCGCCCGTATCGACGGTGCCAGTGAAATTAAGCTGTTTTTTCGTATTCTATTACCGCTTACAGTACCTATCATGGTGACAGTCTTGCTGTTCTTTGCTGTAGATCGCTGGAACGAATGGTTTAACACCATGCTGATGGTTCGTGACTCTGCTAAATGGACGCTTCAAGTAATTTTGCGCAATATTGTGTTCACAACCCTTGACGATATGGCAAGCCGTGTGGTTTCCGTAGAAAAGACTTATTATTCGCTTAGTCTGAAAATGGCGGCAATTGTCCTTACGATGGCTCCTGTAATGATTTTTTACCCATTTACCCAGCGTTTTTTCATGAAAGGAATTCTGGTAGGTTCCGTAAAAGGCTGACGTTAGCTAGCCCGTCAGTTTGAAATTATAAAAAAATGGAGGAAAAAAAATGAGAAGGTTTAAACAACTTTTAGCAGGAATATTGTGCGCCGTATTGATGGTATCAATGAGCGCATGCGGAACGTCAAGTTCTGGCAGCACCCCCAACAGTACGGGCGGTACATCTAATGCTACCGATGCTACAGACAAGTTTGACAAGCATATTACTTTTTCCGCAACCTCAATCAATCTCCCGGAGAATGTTGGTTTTATGGACGATGATATTTTTAAGACGTTCAATGAAAAGTTCAACTTTTCCTACGAGCTTACCAACATTACATGGGAAACTTGGGACGAACGTGACCGTCTATGGATTTCCTCCGGCGATATGCCGGATATGCTGTTCTGGAACTTCAATTTGAAGGACTATAAATCATACAGCAAGCAAGGTCTTGTAAAAGCTCTTCCGGCGAACCTTAAGGAAAAATACCCCAACTTGGCGGCAGCAATGGCCAAGACGGGCATTGCTGATTATCTGCAGAATGCGGATTCTGACAACAATTTGTATATGATCCCCAATATTATCTATCTCAATCCTCCCACTGAAACCACCGATATTATTCTGGACCCCAAGGTGCTGTTTTATCGCAAAGACTGGGCTAAAGAAGTTGGCATTGAAGTAGGAGAAACCGTTACTCTTGAACAAATTTCAGATCTGGCGCAGGCCTTTATCAATGAGGATCCCGGCAAGAATGGTGCCGGAAAAACCGTTGGCATCACTGCTACTCCTGCCAATATGGATGCCGTTTTTGTTCAGAGCGGAAACGCTTTCTTTGATCAGTTCTATAAAGGCAAGGATGGTAAATATGCTTGGGGCGGTTTTGACGAATCCACACTGGCTGGTATAAAGAATCTGCGGAAATATTACGAAATGGGTATTATTGACGCTGACTACTACGCATTTAAAGGCAAAGAACATTACGAAAAATTTGACAGTGGCATCGCAGGTATGTTTTATGATGGGGCTTCTGCCGCAAATGTAGATGAACGATTCAATGCTTTTAAGCGTTCCAACCCGAACATTGATCCTTCAGAAGCCATTGGGCTGGCAGTTGTTGTTGGCGATGACGGAAAATTCCGCGGCCAGCAAAACGTGATCAATTATTGGGCAGGGCTGCTGTTTCGTCCCGATCTGGATGATGAAACTATGGCGCGTATCCTCAGCATTCTGGATTACACCTGTACCGAAGAAGGCCAGCGCCTGATTCACTGCGGTATCGAAGGAAAAGACTATAAAATGAATGGCGATGAGATCGTAATTACCCGCAATAAGGATGACAGTGGAAATTTTGTTTCCATCGCTGATCTTTACCCCTCCTATAACTTCTTCTTTACTAAAGCGGTTTTACCGGATGACTGGTCTGCACGAGATCCCTCTCTGCCCACCGCTGTACGCGAGCAGGCTGTAAATATGTTCCACGTTAAGGAAAAAAACACCGATCTTATTGAACCAGATTATGACATTGTACTTTTCGATGGAGAAAAGAAGTTAAAGTTTCCCCTTCTTATCAATGATATTATCACAGAAATCGTTGTGTCCGGTGATGATATAGACTCTCGCTGGAATAGTTTCAAAGCAGACAATCAAAAGACAGTCCAGGAAGTTCTGGATGAAATCAACGCCTCCTTAACCTGATTTTCAAAGCAGCAGGGCAAACAAAATGATTGCCCTGCTGCTTCTAATAAAATGACTTTTGTTCTACATGGACATAGAGGAGAATAATATGATTACTATCGAATTACTTCGCCGTATTCTTACGGCTGAAATACAGGAACGCTTTCTGCAGGGTTATGCTGTAGAAGACCTGCAAGCACGGCTTGAACAAGCACCGGATAGTTATGACGCACTTATTGAACTTTCTCAGCTCGTAAAGGCCGCGCCTCTGCGCGCAGATTGGCCCTATGAGGAGCCAGATGATTTGGAAGGTATTTTGCGTGCATGTTGCCCCGACCGCCGGATCGGTGTGATTTGCACACTGTCCGATGAAGAAATTGAGCGCCGTGTTCGTTCGGCATTTCTTACATCCGTGTGTGGCTGCGTATTGGGCAAACCGTTGGAGATTCCCCCTTACGGAGGGCTTCAGGACATTCGTTTGGCCGCCGAGGAAACAGGCGAATGGCCTCTGCGTGACTATGTAAGCGAAGAAATGTTAACCGCCTGGGGACGCCGCAATCCTTGCTGGACGGAAACAACAAAAGGCCATGTAGACCATGTGGCCTCTGACGATGACATAACCTATTCTATTATTGGCATGATGCTGCTCGAGAAGAAGGGAACTGCCTTCACTCACGAAGATATGCGTCAAATATGGATTGAGAATTTGCCGATATATCTGTGCTGGGGCCCGGAGCGTACCATTCTGCTGCAAGCCGGATTAGCATCTTTAGCGCCGGATCTTTCCTGTGACATGGAAGACTGGGTGACTCGCTTTAACCCCGGACAGGAACTGTGCGGCGCTATGATCCGCGCAGATGCGTATGGCTACGCTTGCCCGGGAAATCCGGATCTTGCCTCACGTCTTGCATTTCGAGATGCTTCCTTTACTCACCGCAAAACGGGTGTGTACAGCGCCATGTTTATTGCAGCCGCCATAGCTATGGCTTTTGTGGCAAAAGATTGGCGTAAGATTGTTACTACTGCCCTGCAATACATTCCGCAGCGCAGCCGTTTCCACGAACAGGCCAGCCATTGCTTGCATTTGGTAGACGCAGCGCAAACTTTCGAGGAGGGTTATGCCGCTGTGCACGAAAAATATGGCTCGTTTACGGCTGGGCAAATCGTACAGGAAATTGGAACAGTAATGAATACGCTCAAATTTGCCAAAGACGCACAGGATGGCATCGGGATGCAGGTGGCGCAAGGCAATGATACTGACAGTTTTGCCTGCAGCTGTGGTTCGATTTTGGGTGCGTTTTATGCTAAAGGCTTGCCGGAACACTGGTATGCCCAGTTCAATGATACGCTTCAGACGACAATGGGTAATTTTCATGAAACCAGTTTGTCCGCTGTTGTAAAGCGTATGCAGGTATTGTATAAGATTGTACGAAAAGAAGAGACGTAAGTGCTTTTTTACGGACTAATCTGCAGGCAAAAGGCAGTGTTGTAAAACGAAAAGTTTTTCAGCACTGCCTTTTCGATAAATTCTGTCTGGCTGGAACAACTGTCAGCCACATATTCCCGGTTGATTTTTCCCTCAGCTTCGGTTACGAATGCAGGGGGAATCTTTCTTTTTTTGCTCATGAACAGCGCTCTTTTAATTTGATTTTAGATCTAACCCCTGCACAACTTCTCTGCTGTGCGGGAATTTCTGTTTTTGTGACGTCTTGGGACTCTTTTTCTCTCTGCTTTGACCCTGGTGCCTTTTCCCGAAAACCGTCCGCACTGCGGGCGGATGTTTCTGCCCTGCCGGTCATATGACGGCAGGGCTTTATCCTGCTTTCCTTTAAGCAGCGGCAAAAAACTGAAAGCATGGGGAGAATCCATACCGGCTTTTTCCAGTACTGCTGTTCCTTTCTCACATCTGTCCCAAATCGGGGCAACATGGCGAAATAGACTGCTTGAGGGAACGCTTCCCCCAATTCCTTACAAAACCCCACACAGGGGCGGAAAGGCGGGAACACGATTTGACTGAGACGTTTTACGGCAGGCCTTTTACTTTGTTTTTTCGTTTTGTTCATTCATTTTCCCTCCATATGGCTGACCCTCCCGGTACATAATTTGAGTATGGAGCGGAAAGTCCGGCAACGACAGAACGTAGTAAGTGTTGTTGGCCTAGCGGGTCCGCCCAACGGTATCCTCCGCGTAGGTAGGGATTTTTCTGATAAAGCCCCGTTTAGCCAGTACATCTACTGCCATTCTTGCCGCGTCCTTGGAACAGCCACAGCAGGCGGCAATGGTTTTCATGGCGGGCCAGCACTTTCCCTTCTGTCCCGCGCAGGAGACAAGATAGCCATATACCGCCAGTTGAATCGGCGTCAGTCTGTAATGAAAAATCATATTGCTGACCTGAAAAAAACTTCCTCCCAAAATCATAAGCATTCCTCCAAAATGAAAATTGAGGTGATTTTTGCCCTCTACTCTTTTTAGCAAACTTACGGAGCCATGTACCATCTGAAATGACAATTTAATAGTTTGTTCACATTTGAAATAGTATTATCAATGGTTTTGTAAAATATCCGCTGTTGTGCTCTGGCATCCAAAGAGCTAAAAATAAAGAAAAAGGAAAATTTTATCATGCTTTGATATGACAGGAGACACTTATGAGAGTGGATAATATCACCGTATACCGGCGGATGGCGTCGGCGCTGGTTCGCTGGAATACCCGGAGAAACGAATGGGCGCAGCTAAACCATGTTGTGGAGCTTGTAAGCCCGAAAGGCAGCCGGAAGACTACATTTTTATTGGATTTCTTTCAGGAAATGTGGTATTTCTACTTTTTCTTTGAAGGTTTGGAAGAACGGATAGCACAGAAATTATTGGGGAGCAGTTGGCAAAGGAATTGAGCTGTCCTGTCCCGGAAAGCTGGCAGGAAACTTTCTCCTTAAAATCTGGTTTCAATACATCTGTCCCAACCGGATAATGCTGGCAGAAGGAGACTTCCCAGACTATTTTCTTACCTCCGCCTTGCCGGAAATCCGAAGGACGGATGTGGAACGGGAATATATTGCCACCTGCTTCCGAGCCTTACAGCACCGTATGGATAACCAAATTCCAATGAATCTTTGGCAGAGCGTGGCCTATCATCCGTACACCGCACGGGGAAATAACTTTTCTTATACCTTTGACTTTGTGGGAAAGGAAAAAGAAACGGCGATATTTGTAAAAATCTTTCATGATGAAAACTCCATAGTTGGGAATACACAGCTGGACGAGTTGGTACGGTCAGTGAATCTGATTCATCCTTATGCCGACAGCAGAGTGTATTTGTTCAGCAAGCGGCGATTCTCCGATGCTTTGGTGAAAGAGGCAAGTTTCGGAACGGTGAAGCTGTTTACCGTGGATAGGCTGAGGTTTTGATTTTGAAATATCCTTTTGATAGCTGGAAACACAAACCACATTATGGTAAAATAGGATCAAACTAAAAATTTGCGCCTATATTGAGTTTAACGGGGGTTTATACTATTGATCATCCTTTTATTCGATATTTTAACAGAGAGTGAAAAAGAGCTGATTGATAAAATTTTTGATGAGTCGAATATAAAACTTTATAATATATCCCTTAATATGCTACACTCTCCTGCAGATGCTGAAGACGCTGTAGCAAAGACTTTTTTGAAAATCATGGATCATATTGAAAAAATAAAAAGGTTGCCTGATTGTAAAATAGCACCCTACTGTGTCGTGATTATAAAAAACATATCTACGGATATTCTCAGAGAAAGGAAAAAAATCGTCAGCTTTAACGAATTGGAGAATATGGATTGGGGCGGCGAAGACAGCTTTGAGGAGTTTTTAAAAAATTTAGACCAGAAGCAATTGATGTCAGTAATCGACAGACTTTCCAAAGAGGAACAATATTTTTTGCAGCTGCGGTATGCTCATGAAATGAGCTTTAAAGAGATTGCCGAGCTTTCAGGGGTACAGGAAGAAGCGGCAAAAAAACGGGTACAGCGGATTTTGAAAAAATTACGGGCTTTCTATGAAGAAGGTGAAAAAATTGTCCAGTCCATTTGAAAATGTTATGCAGGGAGCATGCAGGCAGTCCCTATATAATGAATTTAAAGCCTGTTCTCAAGATATTGAAAACGATGATCCGTCTCAGTCTGTGGAGGATAATGAGATCACCACGCTGGCTCGCAAAATAGGGGTTCTGCCAACAGAATATAAGAATATTTTGTTTTTTCGGTACTGTTTCGGTTTTTCGGCCATAGACACAGAAAAGATGCTGCAAATAGAAAACGCGGCGGGTAAATGGCGATATATTCTTAAGATGCTTTCGGTGTTTATGGGCGTAAAGGATGATGTAATTGACGAGAGCTCCATGAAAAAGGCGGCTCAGCTGGCTCTTCTGCAATACACCGCCTATGACGACTACGAAGAACAGAGAAATCCCCGTTATTCCCGCGCTTTCAGGAGAAAGCTGAAAGAAATAGGGTCAGCTCAGAAATCAAGCAATATCATAATGCTTATAGCAAATCGCGTGGCTATTTTTGTGCTGGTTTGCGCTGTCAGCTTTTGTACTGTACTGGCGGCAAACGCTCAGGTACGGGAAAAATTCTTTCATTGGATTGTTGAAACCTTTCCCCAGTTCAGTTCCTTTATTCCCCAAAGCGATGACGAGAACGCCGGACCCGGTGATTGGTCTTCCGTTCAGATCGGATATGTTCCGGAAGGCTTTGCTTTGGTAAATAGGCTGGAAGGAAAAGCCATGGTGGTCTATGAATATTCCAGTGGAGACGGGCGAACTATTTCCGTTCTGCTGAAAACAACTGTAAGTCCCATACAACTTGACACAGAAAACGCTGATATTCGGGAAATTCCAATGGAAAACCAGACCGCTTATACATGGGAAGCAGACGGGTTTGCCTATCTGGTATGGCAGTGGAACGGCATGCAGGGCAGTATTGTGGCTGAAACAAGTTCTGAAGAAGTCTTAAAGATAGCCGAAAACATAAAAAAATAAAAAATTTAAAATTTTTATGTCCCTTTTTTCCTCTTTGTCCGTTATATAGGTGAAAGACCTAATAAAGACGAGGAGGAATTTTTATTATGAATCTGAAAAATGCAGGAATTAAAGCGGTTGCCCTGGCAATGGGAGTAGGGTTGATGGCGGTACCGGCATATGCTGTGGAAAAGCCTTTCCCGACTTCGGCTGTGGCATCCAGTCAGTGGATTACTCCGTTTTGGGTCGATGTCAATGAGGTGATTGCCGATATCTCATCTTCTGGAAAGACGCTGTATCCTGAGGTATATATTAAAGCGAAAAGCACCTCCGCAAAAATTACGGGCACCCTGTATCTGGAAAAATACAGCTCGGGAAAATGGAAAAAGGTAACCTCGTGGAGTATCAGCGGAACCGGGAGCCTGCTGCAATCCGAATCTTATTCCGGGTCATCCGGGACAAGCTATCGGACACGGGTGGAAGCAGAAGTCGGCGGCGAGTCGGTTGACAGTACCTCGGTGACCTGTAAGTTATAAGCCTTGCTGTAAACTGGATCATTTATCCCATTGGCATAAATGAAAACTGACAGAAAGGTGGGATTAGTCCGATGGGCTGATTGTAGTTTTAAGACCATGTCTTGAAGGCTTTATCAACAATCATAAACTACAAAATTCAGGAGGACAAAATTATGTTAAAGCTTAAAAAGGTTGTTGCACTAGTTCTTTCAGCAGCAACGATGTTCGCTGTAAATGTCACGGCACTTGCTCAAGAAGCAACTGAGACGATTACCGCCGACAGAATTATTTCTCAAAATGGAGATACCACAATTGGAGTAAGAACGCCAACTACAGGCCCAATCACCAGAGGGCATATTTATGATCATGAAATATATGTTATAAAAGATGTAGGGGCTGGATACTCTGTTGAAGTGGGAGCTCTCGTAAATATGGGTGATGGAGCCGGCGGGTATTTTAATGAGATTTTGGACTACTGGTCAGTGGCTTCTGGGTCTGGTAGCTATGAGTGGGAACCGTCTTATGTATATGCTACTCTATTAAATTCAGACACATTAGAGCTTAAAACAAGCGGATATATTGTGGTTGCCATAGATAGTAGCTTAAGCGGTACGGTAGGAGCTGAATTATTGGGAGCGAACTTTGAGGTTTCTTCCACAATAGGCCAAACAACATATTATAGGAAACGAGTATCGATAAGTGAAAAGATATATGCATGGGATGAGATATAAAAAGCTAATATGTGTTCTTTTGTGTCTCATTCTTGGAACCTTGATAATTGTTTTCTCTTTATATTTTAGTAACCAAATAAATAAAAAAAGCGTCGCCTGTCCCGATGTAAGCGTGAGCATTGATGCTGAAATGATTTCAGAAAACGACACAACTATATATTGGAAGGTAAGAAACAAGTCTAACGAGGATCTTACGTTTAAAGATAATAATATACGTTTATGCATGCTTGATTCAAAAAATTATCCTCTTGAGAATATAAGCGACGTCATCCTTAAACCAGAAGAGTTATATGAATACCAGTTTACAATAAAAAACATTGCAAAGGGACACCATACTATTAAATTAACAGCCAAATGCGAAGAGGGAACGCAAGCATCAATGAGTTACAGTTTTGAAATAGAATAGCAAATACACAGGAGTACATAAGGTGAAAAAAATAAATATTGTCCTAACCTTAATTTCCTTTTCCCTATTCATTACATCCTGTCCTGCTCACAGCAATGCTGTGAGCAGGACACCTTCTTTTGAAGCCGTCGGTTCTACCGACGCTTCCAGTAAAAGCAGTGCTATCAGCAGTAGTTTCCCCCCCAATGAAAAAACCTCGGAATATACAAATAGTAATGTTGATGGAATTGCAACCCCCAACTCCATGTTCGAGCCACAAATAAACAGTAAAGGACATTTTACTATTACATTTCAAAGCAATCAGAAATTACCCTGCGTTATCGGCTCCGACAAATTTACCATTACATCCACCAGTTGCCGAATTAATATGGATGTCGAAAACCTTTTACCAGATGAATCATTGAACGATGAAAATGTGTATCTTACGCTTCATGGCCCTGGTTGCGGTTGGCTAGGTAAAAGAATCAGCTACGAAATTGACGGCGGTGAACTCGGATATACATTTACCGGATTGACCAAAGGGGCCGAATACTATTTTGATGTTGAAATGTGGGATTGGGTGGATACTACCGGTAATATCACTAATTTCGGTGGAGTTGTTGACTGAAACGATACATTTCTGTTAAAAGAATAAATAAAAAGCAAGCGTCAAACAAGCAGTGTTAAAAACAAAAGGAGATTGTTAAATTGAAACGAAAAATAAGTATAATTATATCTATTTTATGTTTATGGACTGTTCTTGCTAGTTGTAATACAAAAAGCACATATCATAATACAACTATAGCGTTTTCATCTCCAAATAATGATAGTGTGCTTGTTGAAATGAATCTTAATATACCTCAAGATGTTGAATTGACTACAGTAGATTCTGATGCAAAAGAAACATACACGCAAACCAATATTTGTCGAGATGACAAGATTATTGGCAATATCGTATGCGATAAAGCCGACATATACTCAAGTCAGGATTCGCTTATAGAAATTTACCAAGCAATAATTGATAGCGAAAATACGGTTTGGAGTTTAACCGAAGAGGAAGAACGGCTTAAAAAAGGAATAACAATTTTAACATTAAAAAGCGATGACTCCGATATTGGCGGATTAGTCTTTAGTGAAGAGTTAAATATATATATTGGAGTTAATATATTGGGAGATTCATTCACTTCAGAAGAAGCGGATATGCTGATAAGCAGTATATCCATTGACATAAATGAAAACTGACAGAAAGGTGGGATTAGTCCGATGGTTATATTTAAGTAATTGATAATAAAATGCATTTGAAATTTTTATTAAAAAGGAGAATACTTATGAAATCGAACAAGAGATTTTTATCTTTATTGACCTGTTTACTGCTTTCTGGTACTTTAACTTGTTATTCCAAGGTTTTTGCTGCATCTGAAAATACTATTATTCAAAATACACAGCCGAACATTGTTATAAATAATTCTGGGGAATATATCCCTAATGAAGTGATACAGGACATCATTAGAGACAATCCAGGTACCCAAAACATAATAATATATGAGTATTATGAAACAGAGAAAAACGCACTATCCTCGTTTTCTATCAACGCTTTACCTAAAGTATGGACGAGCCTTTCTTTTGGTGGGAGAACTCTTTGCTGGCAGTCTTCAGTCTTTCTTCAAGGCCTAGCTCCTGCCTTTGACCGATTCCGCAAGTGCAGCCGCTTTCCAAGCTCTTTTCGTTGTCCATTTCAATATCCAGTGTTATGTAAAATTCCAATTAATATTTTATGTAAATTTTACTTGCCTTTTACCCTGAAAAGGTAACGTAAAAAGGTGGAATTTTGTAAAATCAAGTTGACTTCCTTATTTCACAACTTTAAAAACAGGGAGAGTACACACTTGAATTTAAAAAAACTGCTTTCATTGACTAAGCACAATGGTGCTGTATTCATTAAAAAAACATTATCTTCAATAAGTAAGAGTAAAATTTGGCCTGCATTGATAAATAAAGCGACACACATATTAAAGTCAAGGCATGTTGGAAAAATAGTGAACCTGATAAACTCAAAACGATTGGTAAAGAAAAAAAGCATGGAAAACGGAACGAAAGCAAAAAAGCGTTTAAAGCTGACAATCAAAAGCAGGCTTCGAATAATCTGCGTGTTTTCCGTTGTACTGAACGTCATTATACTTATGATATCATCAAATTCCATAAAGAGTATCGAACTCCGCATGCACTCTTTTTATAATATTGAGTATCAAAACAGCCTTCAGCAGATAATCATACGAGAAGACATCAAGGATATGGAACTTAATATAATGACGGCGATATATAGTGAGGACTACAAAGCCGCCAGCAAAGAAGTTGAGCTGTCCCTGCAAAAGACGCTTTCCGATATGAATTTTTTAAAGCAGCAATTCTCTGATCAGGCACTGATAGGAAATCTGAACTCCGCCATGAATGATTTTGTCGCGCAAGAGATGAAGGTAATGTCTTACGTATTTGCAGGACATACAGATCAGGTATTGGATATAATTACAGGTGACTACGCCGATTGTGTACAAAATGTTTACGCGGTCCTGGATCAGGTGGAGTTGTCCGCCAAGGAAGCCAGTGAATCAGCATTAAATGAAGTTGCGCAGCAACGGACATATACCAGTTTCCTCCTTGGGCTGACTGCCGTACTGCTTAATCTCGCGCTTTTCATAGCCATAACACTGATTTATCGTTCCATTGCGAAGGCATCACAAAAAATAGTGGATGTAACGTACTACATTGAAGGCGGCAATTTAAGCAAATGCGCCATAACCCATTGTCAGGGGGACGAGTTGGATCGTGTAATATGCGCCTGCTTAAATATGGCAGGCACCCTTCAGGCTGTGTTATTGGATATCAAGAGCATTCTTCAGCGGATATCTTTGGGAGATTTGACACCCCAAGAATTACACGATCAGTATTTTATTGGCGAATACAATGACCTTTTAGAAGCTACCAAGGCCATGCAGACATATATAACCGATAGTCTATGCCAAATAGATTCAGCTACGCTTTCTGTGGAAAACTATGTGGAGCATGTTTCAAATGGTGCTGAAAACCTGTTGAAGCTTGCCACAAAACAGAGTAACAATATCACAAAACTATCTGTAAGGCTAAATAATATTCTCCAAAACTCTACGCAAAATGCCGACAGGATATCAACTATTAACCAATTTACAGCAGAAATGGGAGACGTCGTAAAATTGACAAAGCAGCAGATGAATAAGACGGTTTTAGAAATTGATGAGGTTACTAATCGGGCCATCAGCATACAGAAGATCGTACAGATGATTGATGAAATTGCCATGCAAACCAATCTGCTGGCGTTAAACGCATCCATAGAGGCGGCGCATGCCGGCTCATATGCGAAAGGGTTCTCAGTAATAGCCGATGAGATAAAGACCTTGGCTTTAAAGGCAGGTGCCGCCGCAAAAGAGACGAAAACATATATTTCAAGCTCTATTGTTTCGTTTGGCAGCTGTTCAAAAAGCATCAACAATACATCGGAATCCCTTGATCTGGTAGTAAACAAAACCGCCTGTGTTTCCGATATGATCGCTCAGATTTCAGATTCTGTTCAAGAGGACCAAAAGGAAATATTAAATATAGCAAATGAAACCGAAGAAATCCGCCATATTGTGAGCGGCAACACTGAAGCCGCTCAGCAATTTAAAGCCGCCAGTGAAGATGGTATAAAGCAAGTTGGCATTCTCAAACAGCAGCTTGCGCGCTTTACACGCAGCCGCTAGTACTGTGCCAAGATCCTACATATTCTTTGCCATAGAGGCACCCCTTTTCTCCGCCGCTTTCAGATAGGCGCTGATCTGCTCCGGCTTCAGAATTTTCATTTTCAGCTTTTCCAGCTTGGGGATTTTACGGCTATCGGTAGGGTTTGAAGAAATTAAGCGCTCATTGACCGCCTGTTCCAGACTGCTGTGCAGCATGGTGTGAACGCCCCGCACAAAGGAACTGCTTAAGCCGGGCTGTTTCCCTTTCTGCTCTTTCCTCGTCCTGCAGTTCTCTCTCAAATCATTGTACAGATTCTGAATCTCCAGCGAGGTCAGCTTATTCAGCTTGATGTCTCCAACCTTTGGAATCACATGCAAATCCAAAAAGCCTTGATAATACCGCGTGGTTAAGGCCCGGATATGGGGCTTCTCATAGCAATGAGTCACTACTGGCAGCCGCTCCATTTGATTAATGATTTGATCCACTATTTTCTTAACAGCTTTGGGCAGATAGCCATACTGCTTCTTTTCTTGAACGGTTTTCAGCTTTTCTGACAGTCCACCCAACAATTTTTCCATCTCCGGATGGTCACAGAAACCGGCGTTCACCTGCCGCACCAATTCCGGCATTGCCTTTGGGTCCTCCCTCACCAGTTCATTCCTCGAAACAGATTTCTGCTCGCAAAGGCAGAGCATTTCCTGCATGAAAATGTCGTTTTCCAGCGCTGACTTGATATCGCGGATTCCCTGTTTTGTCAGGTAGCCTTGAGTAGGATTATCAGACCGTGCCATCATGTGGATGTGGGGGTGATTTTCCTCGTTATGGAAAGCGGCACACCATCGGAAATCACGGGGAGTGATTTTCATGGCAGCGGCAATGTCGTTCCGGTGTGCCTTCAGCAGATTTCTCCACGCGCTCATACTATCAAAGCCCAGCCGGGCGGCGTCCTCCCTACGCAGGGAAATGATATGCGTCCACACCCGGCCTTTACAGCTTGAAACTTCTTTCATAGCTTTTTCAAGATCGATCCTCGTCGCCGAACAGTCTGTGCCCCCCTTTTTCTCCGCACCGGGGCGGCTTGCAATATGGTTTCATGTAGTACTCCACCCCTTCCCTGGTAGCAATGTACTCCATGTAGCTGTTCGCTTTCGCTTCGGTACTCAGATAGGGACTTTTGACAATTAATTTTGCCATGTTCTATCTTCCCCTTCCCTTTGAAAAAATTTTTTCAAGTACCTTCCTTTTGAAACTTCAGAATCTCCCGGAAGGAGATCTGCCTATTGGTTTGCCTCACATCTGCCACACATTTGCCGCGAAGCTTTTCCAGCGTTTTTTCGTCCACATCGGTATCGCAGGCAAGCAAATTCATCATCATGGAAAGCTCCGCCGTCTGCTTGAACAGCAAACGGGACAGCGGTCTTCAAAGCTGTCCAGCTTTCCCTCGATCACGGAGGAAACGGCGGCGGGAAGTAGCGGGTTGTCCTCTTTGGCGCAGAGATAGCCGAAGTAAAACTTTACCGCCTTTTCAATAAATTCCGTCTGGCTAAAACAGTCATCTGCCGCATATTCCCAGTAAATTTTTTCTTTCAGCTCCAGATACAGGACGAATTTTTCTTTTTTACTCATGAATAATGCTCCTTTTCGTTTGATTTTCGATTCAACCTTCATTTGTAAGAATTTTGAAAGTGGATTTCTATATATAGTCGTGGTACAATATGGAAAACTCAATAAATAGATGAAGGTGCCGACCGTGAAAAAATGCTGGATTTTAGTCCCATTAATCTTAATTATGTTCTGTGCCTGTTCCGCACAGCCAAATTCCGAGGAATCCAATACATCTTCTTCCGATAATGCAGGCGTTTTCTCCGGTTCTTCTCCGGCATCGAGCACGAGCATATCAGAAGCAAATCTCACGCCGCAGCAGACCGATAATCTGACCAGCCTGGTTTCTCTTTACGAAACCTTTAGCAAAGGAGAAACGCCCGATCGCGACACGCCCGTCGTTTTGGTTATGTCCCTTCTGGACAGTAACGGCGCACCGGATATCTTCGTTTCGGAATCCGATCATACTTTTATATTGCCCTATGAACAGACAAAGAAAATAGCCGCCTTGTTTCTGGATGATACGCTAATTCGCTCCCAGAATGATCTCGAGTATTCCTGCGACGGATGCGGAAAAAGGAAGGGAATCACTACGGAACTTTTTGACGCGACAACAGACGGGGACGAGATTACGGCCGTATTCGGAAGATTCGTTACCGATGAAAACGGCGACAAACAGTGGCTCTGGCCGGTACGGTATCATCTTGTTCAGCGGGAAACAGCGCAGGAGGATATTCCCGCCGAAATGCAGAATGCTTATAAGCCGGAGGACTTAACATTCCGAATAAAAAGTGTTGAAAACATTTACGACTATGAAACCGCAAAGGAAATCTATATACAAAACGGATACGAGGATCTGTTTGAAGAAAAGACATATGAGCTGTCTTCTCCGCAGGATATCCTGGACATGGCTGACCGCGTTAACAGCGGCGTTTATAACGAGACGAGGGCTACCTATATTCTCAAAAACGATATTGATATGGGCGAGTTCGATTTCCGACCCATAGGGACAAATAAGCCCTTTATCCGTGGAGACGATCACAGAAACCCCAATCAATATGGCTTTGGGGGCATTTTTGAGGGAAACGGCTACTCCATTTCGGGCATTTCCTACACGGGAACGCCGTCTGCGGATTCTGAAAAGGAAAATATCTATGGCTTTTTCTCCATTTTGGGAAACGGTGCGAAAGTTTTTGATTTAAACATTACCGATGCCAATATCGGATACGAGGCGGCGGACGCCAAGGTGGAAGCGGGTATTTTGGCCGGCAGAATGGAAAGCGCTCAGATTGAAAACTGCTCTGTCAGCGGAACGGTATCGGGAACGATAAATGTAGGCGGTCTGGTCGGAAATGTAACAGGAGATTTGCGGACTACATCCGGAGATCCGCCTGAAAGCCGCATCACCAATTGCCACGGCAGCGTAACGGTTAAGGGAGAAAGCTACGTGGGCGGGCTGCTGGGTATCAATCACAGAGCCGTTACTTCCGGGTGCACAGTGGAAGGAACCGTCATCATCGACAAGCTTATCTTTGATCCCGATACGCCAAACAGAATCGGCGGCTTTGCGGGACATCATATTTGGGCCAGCATAGAAAACTGTGCCGCTCAGGTGGAAATAAAAACGCTAATCGGAGTGGGATACATCGGCTCTTTTATCGGAATGAGCGAAGACAACGTATATAATTGCTTTTATAATTCCAATTATTCCGCGTGGAAACCCTGCGGCTCTGAGCGTTCGGATAAAGAGAATCAGGTCAAAGGCTTTTCTGCTTCAGACTATGAACAGGAAATCGCCTTGCTTCAGAAAAATATAAAGCAACCGTAGTTATCTTCTATCGGAACTACACCAAATCAGCCGTTGAGGTACTAGCTCCGGTTTTAAGCTAAAATTATCTTTATTTTAACTTAAGTATGGAAATTTTTGAGGGTTATAGTAAAATCATGTCATAAGGTTGGTCTTCAAGGCGGTGAGAGCATGCTGATTTACCTGTCAATGATAGAGACAGAGGAGGACAAGAGTAAATTTGTACAGCTTTACGAAACTTACAAAAATCTGATGTTCTATGTTTCCAACCGGATATTGAACGATGAATATCTGGCGGAGGATGCCGTTCATCAGACATTTATAAAAATAATTGAAAATTTAAATAAAATTAAGGAGGTTCGTTGTCACAAAACCAAGAGCTACATTGTTACTATGGGTGTCCTGCAAAATATTTTTCCAATCAGGGAATGCAGAACCTTATCTGGTATGATGACCTTTATGTATATAAGATTTCCTCCACATTGGATAAAGAAATTGTCTTTAAAATGGCGGAAAGTGTAGTCCCTAAAGAATAAACTGAAAAAATTTAAAATATTTTTAAAAATCCTGTCACAAAAGCCTCCTGTATTTTGTTTTTCTCTTTAAAAGGGACGAATCCTATTTCGTTCCAGCGCACCTGAAAAGCTTTTAAAGCCTCAAAATTCTCGGCTCTCTCTTCTGCCGGCTGATAATTGTTAACCTCTTCGATAAGAGCAATCTTCTTCTTCAAGTTCTCTTCAAACTGAGAATCCTGAGATCCGAAATGCTTGTCCCTCTTCTCGAAAAACGAGTCACATGCGGCGCGGAATCTCTTCCATATTTGTTCGGACTTTTTGCGTGATACAGGGCCGATCTCTTTCCATTGTTTTTGAAGTTCAATCAGCAAATCGGATGTTTTCTTCCAATCTTCACTCTCCATAAGGGCTTCTGCCTGCTCGCAAAGAGCAATTTTCTTGTCCATATTGTCCTGCATCTGATTTTTGAAATCGGAATAGAACTCTCTCTTTCTCGAATAGAATGTGTCACAAGCTGCACGAAAACGATCATATACTTTCTGATTATCCTTTTTTGATGCAAAACCTATCTTTTTCCACTCTTTCTGGATATTTTCAATCTCCTTTGATAGGGTGTTCCATGTATTGGAGTCTTTCACCTCTGTAGCAGAGATGGCTTCAACTTTCTCACATAGAGCTGACTTAGCCTCAAAATTCTCTTTCTGGTTTCCTTTTTGAGACTCAAAATACCCCTGATGTTTCTTATTTATTGCAGCAGTGGCTATTTTAAATCTTTCCCATATCGATTCTCTGTATTCTTTCTCCACCGGTCCGAATTCCTTCCACTCTTCATGAAGTTTCTGGAGGGCGCGAAAAGCAGATACTACATTTTCTTCTTCTACAAGAGCCTCGGCTTTCTCACAAAGCTTCTCCTTTGCCTCAAGATTCTTCTTAAAATCGAGGTCGCGAAGCTCTTTGTTTATTTTGACATAGTCATAGAACATCTCGACATAATGCTGATATGTGTCATAAATGTCTTTTACTTTATTTTGAGGAACAGGTCCGACTGCTCTCCATCTATCCTGAATTTTGCGAAACTCGGGGAAAGTACGATTCAAATCTTCCTGACTTTCGAGTAGGTTCTTCAATTCTTCGATAATTTCAAGCTTGATTTTGAGATTCTCATCCTTTTTCTTCTCCTGTTCCTGCATAAAATCGGTACGTGCATTTCTATATCTGTTGTAAAGATCCTTAAATCCCCTTTCAATCTCTGCAAACGGATTGACTGAAACAACCTGATCTTCCCCCTCTGCCTCGGTATTTCCTGCAGATTCTGCCGGAACCTGATAGCCTATTGCTATTTTTTCTTTCTTCAAGGTCTTGTAAAAAGCAGCCTTCAGAACTTCTGCATTCTTGTAGAGCTTCTGCATATCGTCTCCGTCAAGTAGCTCCTGGAATATATCAATAATCTCCTTCAGCCCTTTGTCGGAATAGTCAACATGCTCTACAGGAGCCTCTTCCGGTGCATTTTTAGTTAATGTTTCATCAATTTGTTTATCGTTAACAGATTCAACGACTTGTTCGCTAACTGTAGCAGATTGCTCTTGAATATCTTGTTGTTCTTGAGCAATTGGTTTAAGATCTTCACTCATAAAATTAGTTTATTAAATTTCTAACTCGCAAATATAGTTTTTTTTGTGGAATAAACACTATTTTTGTGCCATTATGAGAATAGATATACTTACAGTAGTACCGGAATTGTTGGAAAGTCCGCTCAATCACTCGATTATCAAAAGAGCCAAAGAAAAATCCCTTGTAGAAATCCACATTCACAATATCAGGGAGTATGGAAAAGGGAGATACCATCAAGTAGATGATTACGGATTCGGCGGTGATGCAGGAATGATTATGATGATCGAACCGGTATTTACAATTATCGAAAAGCTGAAAAAGGAGCGCAATTACGATGAGGTCGTCTATACCTCTCCCGATGGCGAAATTCTAAACCAGG
>ENA-UOOK01002507-UOOK01002507.1-fermentation-metagenome-genome-assembly--contig:-NODE-2507-length-22448-cov-5.523155_pt1 | contig 22448 bp, 16 predicted proteins | sample MGYA00245777_ERZ724023 | MGnify/ENA primary metagenome ERZ724023 (study PRJEB28704, sample SAMN03018312) | fermentation metagenome | biome: anthropogenic terrestrial biome; feature: soil; material...
GACAGGGCAGTGCTTCGAAATCGGCAACAAAAACATACCGCCAATCCGTTGGGCAACATGCAGAAAGCCGACCGCACATTCAGGCACATTTGGTTTTGCCGACACGCAAAGCCAACGTAAAAAACCAAAAGAGCCTGAATTTTTGCCACCGCGCTTGAGATATTTCAAATAATTTGACTACTTTTGTCAAAACAATAATAGTCTAATGAAGTCATTTGGTGAGATAATTAAAGAAGCGAGAGAAAATAAAGGTTTATATCTAAGACAAGTTGCAGCTGAACTTGATATTGACCAAGCTATTATAAGCAAGTTTGAGCATGGAGACAGAAAACCTTCAAAAGAACAGGTAATTCTATTTGCTGAATTTTTTAAGCTTGACAAGGAAGACTTGTTAATTGCATGGTTAAGTGATAAGGTCGTGTATGACTTGAAAAATGAATCATTAGCTGATAAAGTTTTAAAGACTGCCGACTCCGGATATTTAACAAGAAGACTAGAAGCAGTTGCTCAAGAAATTGTTATATATGAAGAAGACTGTTTTGCAAGCAACGGCGAAAAGCCTAAAGGAATGATAGTTTCTGCAATAACAAAAGACAGCACACCAGTTTGCTCGTTAGCTCAACGCATAATTGGTAGAGTTAATATTGGGGATATTATCCATCCTAAAACTAAGAAGGTGATAGTTCCAAATGATACACTTATCACAAAAGATATGGCAGACAGTATTGTGGAAGCAGGAATTGAAAGCGTTAATATTCGAACAGTGCTAACATGCCGAAGCCGTCGTGGTGTATGTGCAAAATGTTATGGTAAAAACATGGCTAATAATGATTTGGTTCCAATGGGCGAGGCTGTTGGTATTATAGCAGCGCAAAGTATTGGCGAACCGGGAACACAGTTAACAATGAGAACCTTCCACACTGGTGGTATTTCAACTGTTGCCGATATAACACAAGGTCTACCTCGTGTTGCGGAAATATTTGAAGCGCGCAAGCCAAAAGGCGTTGCAACCATTGCGGAAGTTGCTGGTAAGGTGGAAATTAAAGAAGTTCAATCAAGCAGTAAAGAAGGCGGAAAGTATCACGAAATATTCGTTAGAAACCCCGAAGGTGACGGGCATTATGTTATCCCTTATGGATTAGCATTAATAGTTAAAAATGGCGAAATTGTGCAAGCGGGTACTGTGCTTACTGAGGGTTCTATTTATCCAAATGATTTACTTCGCACTCGTGGAGTGAAGGATGTTCAAGCCTACCTTCTTCAAGAAGTGCTGTCAACTTATTCTTCACAAGGTGTTGAACTTAACACAAAACATGTGGAAGTTATTATTAAACAAATGCTTAAAAATGTAAGAATTGAAGAATCTGGTTCAACGGGACTCCTTATTGGCGAAATTATAAACCATTTTGATTACGAACAAGCGAATGAAGAAGCACTTGCAAATGGCGGTCAACCTGCCACAGCAAAAAGATTAGTGCAAGGTATAACCAAAGCATCATTATCTAATCCAAGTTTCTTAGCGGCAGCAGCTTTCCAAGAAACATCTAAGGTGTTAACCGATGCGGCATTGAAAGGCAAAGAAGATAATCTTGTTTCATTAAAAGAGAATTTAATGATAGGTAAACAAATTCCAGCAGGCACGGGCTTTGAACCTATTCGTGAAATTAATCCTATAGATTTAACAGAAGTTAAAAAAGAAACAACATATATGGATGAAAGTGTTAGACAGTTGTTTGAAGAACCTGCATACGATGAAGCTTAAAATTAAACATTTTTAATCGTTTAATTAAATCAAAATATTAGAAAATGAAATAACACCTTAAATAATAAAGGTGTTATTTTTATGTATTTATTTGGAAATAGTTTATTTTTTTGGAATGCAACTAAAACTCTTAGTAAGTCTAAACTTTGTTATAGAAGTTTTTTTCTTAAATTTGTTTTTATAAAATCAAAAAAAATATGGAATATTAAAAAATTCAAAAATTGCTATTGAATTTAAACTAAGGTTTATGATATAATATCTTTAATGCAAATTTTTTAAAGTAAGGAAGCATTATTTAAAATTAGTAACTTGCAAAATTGTTATTAAACTTAAATTATAATTTTGATATATTTTAAAAAATATTTTTAAAGTAGGGGTAAACCGTGGATAAATTAAAAGAACATATAGCGAACAAAACAACCAATGAAGCAGCTTTTAATAAAACTTTATTAAAGGACAAAGAAGTGAGCGAAAGATTAGAAGAAGTATTGAGTGAATATGCCAATATGAATTTAAGTGATCTTTTAACCTTAACCGAATTTCAATATTTGCGCTCTGTTCGTGAAAACAAAAAAGAAATCATAACAGGGGATGATTTTAATACTATAACCACATTATATACTTTATCAAATGGTTCTGTACATGACATAATAGATATAATAGATGAAGATGAATATTCAATAAAAGTAGAAAATAGAGATATATCAGTTTTGGTTTCATGTGCCCCATATAATTTTTTCGTTCAGTTTAGTAACGAAAAAGGAATGGCTTCAATCGTATCATGTAATGACCACTTAGGTGAAGATGTTTCAATACGCATATCAAAAGCAGAAGCTTTAGGAGAAAGCTTTATAATTGATAGCTTCATATTAGATAGCTCTAGTAAAAAGCCAACAATTATTAGAAATAAAGAAATTATTCCATTAGAAAACGAAATAGAAAGATAATAAAATTTTCTTCTTTATAATTTATAGTTAAAAAACACTTATTTATGATATAAGTGTTTTTTTACTTAATTAAAAACTTTAAATATAAAGAACTGTTAAATTGAATTTCAGTTTGTTTGTAAAAAATATAAAACTTTAAAACTACTATTGAAACTAACCTAAAACTATGTTATAATTTATCACAGTATGATAAACTCAGGAGTAGAAACCATGAATTTAAAGGAATATATAATCCAAAAAGGCGGCATTACAACTTCTTTTAAAGCTTTTAATGAATATTTAATAAAAGACAAATTAGTATATAATAGCTTAAATAAATTGCTTATAAGGTATGCTGAAATTAATTTTAAAGAGTTTTTAAATATAACAGAGTTTCAATATTTGCGTTCAATTTTACATAATGACAAAGCAATCAAAAAGGGGAATTATTTTAAAGAAATTTCCATGTTATATTCTTTATCTAACGGAAAAATTTCAGATGTAACCGGAATGTTTAGAGACAAGTATAATGAATTTAAGAATAGGAAAAACACTTCGCTTCTTGTAGATTGCACTCCATATATTGTAGCGGCTGATTTTAAAAATAAAAATGGCGAAGGCGCATTTGAAGCTGTGAACAATCTACCTAACGGTGAAAAATCAATAACGACTTGGGAAACGAAGATAGATAAAGAAATACAGATTGGTTTTGTATTAGAAAAATCCAATGATAATTATAAAATTACAAAAAACAGGCATGTACTATCATTTGTAAAAGAAAAAGACAGGTAAGTTAAAATTGTAACTTGCGTTTTGATAGATTATGTTATAAATAACCCATATTAAACCTATTAACCAAATTTAAGTTAGGAGAAATGTAATGAATTTGAAGGAATATGTAACAAAAAAAGGCAGTGTCACAACTTCTTTTAAAGCTTTTAATGAATATTTAATAGAAGACAAATTAGTATATAATAGCTTAAATGAATTGCTTATAAAATATGCTGATATCGATTTTAAAGAGTTTTTAAAAATGATAGAATTTCAATATTTGCGGTCAGTTTTAAAAAATGAAAAAGAACTTAAAATAGGTGATGATTATTTTAACGAAATTTCTATACTTTATTCTTTGGCAGACGGCAAAATGATAGATATAACTGGGATGTATTACGAAAAGTATAACGAACTAATGAAAGAAACCAAAAATCCGCTCATTGTAGATTGTAAGCCACATAGAATAGCTGCTGAGTTTAGCAATAATAAAGGCGAAGGTGCGTTTATAGCCAAAAATGATCTTCCTAATGATAGAATTTTTATAACAACTTGGGAAACAAGAAAAGATAAAAAAGAAATAAAAAATGATTTTATACTGGATATTAAATCGAATAATAAAGATTATGAAATTATAAAAAACAAACAAGAAAGTTTAGTAAAAGAAAGATAATTTATAATTGGCAAATTTGAAAGCATTATTAAAATGTAATTAAAAAATAAAGAAAGAGTGCACAGTTTTGCAATAATTAAAAGTTTATGAGAAAGACATTTAATCAAAAATCAACTTATATCTTTATTTAAAATAAACATTGACATTTCACACTAGATATGGTATCATTTGTTATTGACTTAAAAAATTAGTTGAAATAATTATAGGAGTAAACTATTCATGAACGAACAAACCATCAATAATACAAATACACGCGAAAACATTAACAGGTCAATTATGAATGAAATTTTAAATCATGAATGGGCTAAAGGTAGTGCAATTTCACATGATTCGGAAAATAATCTTTTAAAAATAGTTACTGAAAAAGAAATAGAAAATAATGGCGAGAAAAAGGTGGTACATGATCTTCGTATATATCATGTTGAACCAAAGTCGACAACTTCACTACTATTTATTGCAAGCAATACGCTTGGTTTATATAAAGAAAAAAGTCCGCAAAACTTACAACAAGCGCTTGATGCATTAAAAGATGCTAATGAAAAATATGTAAATAACTTAACACAAGAAGAGAAACTTGCGCTATATGAAAGAGATTTTATTGAAGTGCCTGGTCATGATTGGATAACGAGAAATAATATTTTCTCAAAAGAAAAAGAAAACAATAGTATAAATTTAGAGCAAGAATTTGCGCATGCATAATGTTGAAGTAAAAAAATTTAAATTTAAATTGAAAAAGTCGTGATTACTCACGATTTTTTTATAGTAAAACCTATACGTTGTGTGAGGGAACCTTGCAGGGTATGTATTTTTAATTGAGTGATACCTAAGTGCCACGACATTTTTGGCGTAAAAGACGATAATAGAAAAATTAAAAAGTGTAAAATCTACTTGTATAAATTTACTTATAGAATAATAAAACTAATTTAAACAAATAAGTTTTGCTTAGTAATATAGTTTTTACTAAAATTTAAAATAATTGTTTTAAGTGTTTTGCTAAAAGGGCTTTTTTTGATATAATCAAAATAATTAGCTGGTTCAAGTCAGTTGTTTATTTTGTAAACAATGATTTTGCATTATGCAACTAGAATACACCAACATGGGTTTAAGAACTTTTCAAAGTTTAATATCCCGCAAGTTTATGGAGAGTTGAATGAAAAAGTATGTTTATCCTGCAATTATATATTTCGACGCCGAAAGCAAAGTTTATGTGCTTATTATTGAAGAATTGTGTTTATGTGTGGAAGGCGATTCTGTTGAAGAAGTGCACGCAAAAGGCGGGCAGTTTTTAAAGATATATGTGGATGAAGCATTGAAAGAAGAGATTGAAATTCAAGAGCCTAGAAATTTTAAAGAAGTTGCAGAAGAAAATCCAAAACAAATATGTGTGTTGGTGGAATATCAACAAGGTTAGTTTTAAATGTGAGATAATATTATCTCATATTTTTTTTAAAAGTTTAGAATACAAATTGAAAAACTATATGATAGGCAAAAAAATCACACGACTTTTTTTTAAGTGCGAAAAAAAACTAAAAAAAGTGGCTGTTATAGGCGGATACAGTTTTTATTATATTTTTATGCCTGTGTTTGAAATATTTTTAAAAATAATCACAAAAGACAATGTGTCGTTATAACTTATCACGAAGTTATTAATTAACTAATTTTTATATAACTTAATTATCTTTTTCCATTCTTTTAAGTTTTCGTCTGTTTCAATTAAATCGGTGGAGTCTATAAATAATAACGGACAGTGTGTGTTCGTTTTTAAATGTGCTAAATATTCATTAATGCCTTCCACGATATAAATTTGATTGTTTTTTGACAACACTTTCACATAGCCAATAAACTTTCCCTTTTCGATTTTTTTAGTTAGTTTTTCTAATTTTTTTTCTAATACATTTTGGCAACTCTCTAATGTTTGAATTTGTAATTTATTTTTTTGTGTGTGAGCTATTGTGAAAAGTTTTTCGGTTGTTGATTCTATTTTTATGTTTTCTATAATATAGTCGTATAAACTCATTTGTCTCTGTTCGCTGTTATATAGTTTTAGTCTGCTTCGTATTTGCTTTTTATCATAATTTCTATTGATAAGTCTTTCTTTTAAGATTTTTTTAGGTGCAGTTAAAAACACAGAAATAAAATCCACTTTTAGCTCTTTCAAGTTAGAAACGCCTAAAACAGATAAATCCTTCAAAATTATCTTATCTAAAGATTGTAATCGTTCTATTTCTTTTTTACTTATTCCGTAATAATTGCCATTAAATTTATCAAACTCTATTATTTCGCCTTTGTCAATTAGTTTTTCAAACTCCTCTTGACTTTCAATATAATAATAAGTGTCGCTATTGTCATCCGCACGGCGTGGTCGTGAGGTGTGAGAGCGTAAGAAATGCACATTATCATATTTTTCTTGAAGACTTTCAATTATAGTGTTTTTACCAGCACCTGCTGTTCCTGAAATAAATAAAAAAATGCTTTTTGCCATAATATTATCCTTACTTTGTTATTATATGTGTTTGAAATTTTTCTTTGAATTAATTTACTTGGACTGTATATATTTTAAAATTTTTTAAACCGAATTTAAACAATTAAAGTGGTTGTTAGTGTTTTGTACTTTTTAAAGTTTCATTGAAAAATTTCTATTTATTAAGATGTTATACCTTTTAAAATTTGTTAATTTTTTTTAAAAAAATACCCAAGTTTAATTGAATTTTGTTTTCTAGATTGTTTACGAGTTTTTTGAACTATCTGCAATTTCCTTTCGGTTGTTTTGGTCGTTATTATTTTAAATTTTAACAAGTGGGCGCATATATTCAAATAAGGTTGCTATCTTTGTTCTTGAATGTTTTTAAAGTGTTTGTATTAAAGCATTATTTTAATACAAACACGGGACTAATGTTATAGGGATTAGCGATATCAATATGTAGTCTCTCTCCCACTTTTATCCCATGTGTTTCTAAATGATTGAAAATGGTATTATAGCAAATTTCGGGGGTGTTGTTTTCTTCACTTAAATGAGCGAGCACCACTTGTTTTAAATTGTTATTAGCCAAATATGCTATAGCTTGAGCGCTTGATATATTACTTAAATGCCCAAAGTCTCCAAGGATTCTACTTTTTAACCGTGCTGAATATTTAGTGTTGGCTTTTACCATATCAATGTCGTGGTTGGCTTCCATTACTATTAGCGTGCTTTCTTCTAAGTTGTGTAATACACTCTCGTTTATCTGCCCAAGATCAGTTAGTATGCTTATTTTCTTTTCATTGTTTTCAATATTAAATCCACAACAAGGAACATCGTGAGGAATATTAAAAGCTTGAATTGCAAGGTCGCCAATAACAAAAGGAGTAAGCCCAAAAAAAACAAAGTGATGACGAGGAGCCCTCGATTTATTATAAATTCCGTATAGTGCGATATCGTTACAATAAATATGAGTACCATACTTTTTACATAATTGAGCGATTCCACGAACATGGTCGATATGTTCATGGGTTACTAGCACAGCGTCAAGATCGGCGGGAGTCATATTTAACATTGCCATTTTTTCTTCTAAGTTGGCTAGTGAAATACCACAGTCTATTAAAATTTTTGTTTTTTCAGTATAAACAATAATTGAGTTGCCTTTTGAAGAACTAGCAAGCGTACATAATTTCATTGAATAAACCTTTTATAAAATTTAGTTCTTTTATAATATCAAATAAAAAAGTTTTTGGCAAGTTATATAATAATAATTACCAAAAGTAAAATTTGTTAGTTTGTCTTCTTGCCATTATCACATTTTATGTTTGCTAAAAAAGAAAAAGTATTCTTAAATTGTGTAAATGTTTGTGTATTTCATAGTATTTCAATAAGTTTACTGTCACAATTTCTTTCGACTGGGGTTATGGTTGATTAAGTTCACAAGGTTAAAACTAAGTCAAGGTGATAAAATTAATGCTATTAATTTAGCATGCCAAAGTTATACGCACAAAAAAATTAAACGGATAAAGAGTGGTTAAACTAAATAAATTTTTAATTGATTTACTTAAAAAAATCTTATTAATTAAAATTAAAAACATTTTACTATATGAATAAATAAATTTTAAAAGTAATACCGCAGTAAATTTCTTGAACTAAAATTCTTTAAGTCAAATGCTCTTAATAGTAAAGAAAATAATTTAACTTTATCCTTTTAAGCGTATAACGCTCACTTTCCCGCTTATCCAACTATCAAAAAAGCCGTCCAGTTTTTGTCTGCTGGCACGTTCGAAAGTGTCTAACAAATGGCTTGGTGTAACATTTTTAAACATAAAATTTTTATTATATTGTTTAAGTCCTTTCATAAAAGCCTTTTCTCCAATAACTTCTCTTAAAGAGTCAAAGAATAACATTCCTTTTATATATGTTATATAAACATACTCGGGTTCAGTGGAATATTCATTAAGTGCTCTTGACATTGAGGTATCGACCTTGCCAAGTACCGCAGTGTATAGGTCAATAAAAACCGTGTAACTAGATGCTGTGTTTTGTAAGATTTCTTTTGGGTTTATTCCGTATTGCGGATTGTTTTCATAAAAAAGTATAGTACTGTATTCTGTCAATCCCTCATCTAACCACGGATAACGATATGCATTACTGCCCACTAATCCATACCACCATTGATGAGCAATCTCATGGACTATAACATTAATATAACTTTCTTTATGAGACACGGCATCGCTTATGTAAACAAGGTTTGGATACTCCATTCCGCCATGTACAAAATTGCATTTTACCACACTTAATGTGCTATAAGGATACTCACCAAATAAGTTATTAAAAGTTTTTAAACTATCTACTGCAACTTGTAAATATTCGTCCGCACAGTCATCATTATAATAATAGTATTTAACTTTTATGTTATTAAAAATTGTTTCTTTAATTTCAAATTTACTTGACAACACGAATGCATAATCTCTGACTGCTTTAGCGGATATATTATATGTTGATTGATTATTATTGGTGGTTTTTGACAATATCTCTCCGGTTGTTGCTAAAACAAGTGTTGTTGGTGCCGTTAGTGAGATTTCATAATTAGCCATATTGCTATAAAAAGGGTCTCCTTTATAGTCATACGGGTCGCATATCCACTCACCGTTTTCATAAACGGCTAAAATCGGATAGAAGTTTGCAACATTAATTGTATTTTCTCCATATCCAAATCTATGGTTTATATTAGGTAAAGTAACGGTATAATCAAAGTTAATGGTGGTTTTAGCGTCAGGCGAAAGACTGCTTTGCAGTTGCAATTTTAAAATGTTTTTATCAACGCCCCCAAATTGATAGTCACTGGCTTTATTGTCTACTTGTGCGTTGTTTATGACAATATCTCCATAACTATTGCCATTTGGGTACGCTTTTGGTTTGCTAAGGATTCCAACAGGTCCGTTCACAGCACCAAATGCAAATGCTTTTGGATACAAATGGAAACAGAGTTCATTTTGCATAGTATTTGTGGAATTTTTATAGGTTAACTGTTGTTCCACTTGTAATGTTTTAGTGTTGTCATTATAAATAATGTTCATTTTATAAGTGCTAAGGGTTTTACTAACATCATTTATGCTTTGCGTACATGAACAACCAACAAGAAAAAGTGTTAAAAGTAAACCAAATAAAATAATTTTTTTCATTTTTCTTTTCCTTTTATTAAATGAATTTTTTTTAGGTAAAAATTTTTAAAAGTATTTTTTTTTAAAAGTGCTTAAAGCATGAAAATATATAAAATTAAAACTCCTGATTAAAAATGTAATCACAAAAATAAAGTTATGTAATACAAAATAAATAAAATTAGTAATATTAATCCTTGTGATTTGAAAGTTTTTCCTTTAATTGCAATAGGCAGATATATAATCAAAATAGAAAACAAAATAAATGGTAAAGCAAAAAATGTGATAGCAGGAGCAAAGCTAAGAGTTCCATCATTGATAATAGAAAGTGTTCCAAGAAGTAGTGTGGTGCTGAGTATGTTTGCTCCAAGTGTTGTGCCGATAGCAATGTTTGTGGCTTTTAGCCTAATACCATTAATGGCTGTAACGAGTTCTGGCAAGCTTGTCCCCACTGCTATAAAGGTAATACCCACAACATGCTCACTTAAATTAATTAACCTTGCTAACGCTTCGCCATGAATCACTAACGCTTTTGCACCAAGAGCAATGGTGGACGAGCCAAAAATAAAACCAAGCACAATAAGAAACATTTGTTTTTTATAATTTTTAGGAATGGAATAAACAACAATTTCTGTTTTTCCAATTTCTTTAAGTGCATTTTTGATATTCATAATAAAAAAGTAAATACAAATTGAAATAAGAAAAAATCCCGTCCAAATATTAAGAAAGTTTGTTGCCCCAAAAATAATCAATAATACAATAGTGGAAAATAGGATGTAAAAGTTCTTTTTAATATTTCTAGTGTCCACTTTTTGCGGAGACACAAATAAACATAATCCCAGAATAAAAAACAAATTAAAAATAATACTTCCTACGGCGTTGCCTACTGCTAAACTGCTAACATTATCTAAACTGCTAAAAACTGTTACAGATAGCTCGGGCAGAGTGGTGGCAAGGCTAACAATAGTAGCACCTACTAATATTTCAGGAATCCCCGTTATTTCACTAATTTTAATAGCATTTCTAACTAAAACATTGCCACCGATTATTATTAATATTAATCCACATAAAAAAAACATAATGGTTAAAAAAATATGCATGAGGCTTTTAAACTCCTAGAAAATGTATATTAATAATTCAAGATTTTAATGATAAAACAACCGAATCAATCTATTTTTTAATGTTTTTTATTTTGAATTTATTACAACATATTGTAAACTTATTATATTTAATAGCCATTATAAAAAAGAATGTTTGACTAGCGCGCCTGTTATCCATAACATATTGGTTTAAATATGTCTGCATTAATTTAATAAGCATTACTTCTTTAAGTAGGATTAATAATAAAACCTAAAAAAGAAGTGTCTGCATGATAAAAAGGAAAATAAAAATGTTACAAAATAGTTATATTTATTCTGTTGAAGAAACATTTGAAAAGTTAAATTCATCAAAAGACGGCTTGACTAAGCAAGAAGTTGTTCAGCGTATTGAACGATACGGAAAAAATAAATTACAGGAAAAAGTGCGTAAAGGCTTAATTGCTAGACTGTTTGATCAATTTAAAGATATGATGAATGTGGTACTAATTGCAGCAGCGCTAATTTCTGCTCTAATGGCAATTATAGAAAGTAATTATATTGAGCTTGTGGATGCAGGAATAATTCTGCTTATAGTGTTTATAAATGCAATAATTGGTCTTTCGCAAGAAAGTAAAGCTTATGAAGCATTAAATGCTTTAAAGAATATGAATAAACCTTTTTCAAAAGTATTTAGAGATGGTGAATTACAAAAGGTTAAAAACGAAGATATAACTATTGGAGATATTGTTTATTTAGAAGCAGGCGATGTAATTCCGGCAGATTTAAGATTAATAGATAGCAGAAGGTTGAAAATTGAAGAAGCTTCGTTAACAGGTGAGTCTGTTCCTAGTGAAAAAGATTGGTCACTAATTCTCAAAGAAAATACTCCACTAGGTGATAGAAAAAACATGGCATTTTCATCGGGCGTGGTTGCTTACGGCAGAGGAAAGGGAATAGTTGTGTCTGTTGGCATGAGAACAGAAGTGGGTAAAATTGCTAACATGTTAAATGAGGGCGAAGTGCCAGATACTCCTCTTCAAATACAATTAGTTAAAACCGCTAAAGTTTTAACAGTAATAGCATTAAGCATTGCAGGTGTTATTTTTATAATGTCGCTCATAGGTAACGGACTTTCATGGGAACAAATCAGGCATACTTTTATGACAGCAGTTGCTATTGCAGTGGCTGTTATTCCCGAAGGCTTGCCGGCAGTGGTTGCGATTGTTCTTGCTCTTAGCGTCAGACGCATGAGCGAGAGAAATGCAATCATTAGAAATTTGCCATCAGTGGAAACTTTGGGTTGTTGTGAAGTTATTTGCTCCGATAAAACAGGAACTCTTACACTTAATAAAATGACAGTAAAAGAATTTTTTACAATTTCAAAAGAACAATTCTATAAAGAAACAATGGAAGCAAGTGACGCAAGTGTTGAGCATCTGGTGAAAGGGCTTGTGTTATGTAATGATACTATTGAAGGTAACGCTGATGACTTAATTGGAGACCCCACAGAAACTGCACTCGTGGCGTATGCTAAAAAAATTGGAAATTCAATTAAAGAGATAAAAGCAAATTATCCTAGAATTGACGAACTTCCCTTTGATAGCAAACGGAAACTTATGAGTACAGTTCATACCAACAACAATGGTAAAATTGCTTATACCAAAGGTGCCGTTGATATGCTGCTAAACAGATGCACTAAAATATTAGATGGTGATTATGTTCGAGATATAACAGACACAGATATAGCAGAAATTAGAAAATCTAACCGAAAAATGGGAAGAGATGCACTTAGAGTGCTGGCGCTTGGCTATAAGGACAAGAATTTAAAACCGGAAGAATTAGAAAGCGACCTTACTTTTGTTGGACTGGTTGGAATGATAGATCCGCCACGAGAAGAAGTGGCAAACGCGGTGCAAACCTGTAAAAAAGCAGGCATGAAAGCTATCATGATAACAGGTGATCACTTGGATACTGCTGTTGCAATAGCTTCTCAAATTGGAATATATGAGAAAGGTGATTTAGCAATAACAGGCGTGGAACTAGATAATTTAACAGACGAACAGTTCTTGCGAGATTTACATAAATACAGAGTGTTTGCAAGAGTCAGTCCGGAAAACAAAGTTAGAATTGTTAAAGCTTTTAAATCAATGAATATTATTGTTGCTATGACTGGTGATGGTGTGAATGATGCTCCATCAATTAAAATTGCAGATATCGGTGTTGGAATGGGCATTACAGGCACAGATGTAACCAAAGGTGTTGCAGATATGGTGCTAGCAGATGACAATTTTGCAACAATAATTATTGCGGTGGAAGAAGGCAGAAAAGCTTATGCTAATATCCAAAAAGCTGTGCAATATTTACTTTCTGCAAATATTGCAGAAGTTGCGAGCCTGTTTTTAGTAACTTTTATTTCCCTTTTTGGACCTAAATTGATGTTTTTATCTGCAGTTATGATCCTATGGATAAATCTGGTAACAGATTCCTTGCCAGCACTTGCTTTGGGTAATGAAAAAGCAGAAAAAGATATTATGAGTAAACCGCCAAGAAAAACAGGGTCAAGTTTATTTGCAGGAAGAACAGGAAAAAATATTGTGATTCAAGGCTTTTTACAAACTATATTTACTTTAATTGCTTATTTTATTGGATTATTTATATTGTCGGGCGGAGTTGATAGTCCAATGGGACAAACCCAAGCAATGACAATGGCGTTTACAACACTGGCATTTATTCAATTATTACACGCGTATAATTCGCGTTCTTCTAGCCAAAGTTTATTTTCAGACAATCTATTTTCTAACGGATTTTTAAATCTTTCTTTTGTTATAGGCTTGGCGTTAACGGCAATTCCATTATTTATACCGAGTGTTCAAATATTTTTTGGAACAACTTGGCTAACCATACCGCAATGGTTTGTGGTGGTTGCTTGCTCGCTGGCAATTATCCCTGCTGTTGAATTACAAAAGTTTATTTACCGAAATGGTAAATCCACAAAAATTAATAAAAATTGAATAGAAAACAAAGAATGAAAGAAATAATGGCGGACAAGTTTAAGTAACAAATGGTCTTTATCGAGTTTTGAATTAAAATATTGATAAAACTTTTCAATTTTAGATGGCTTAAAACTGTTAGAAAATTTAGGGTATTTCTTTTATGAATTAGTTTTATATTAAAGTTTATATCACGGTATATAAAAAATATAAATCAAAAGGATGTAAAAAAGCCAAGGTAAAATATATGATTAAAGAATTTAATTCAAAAATCAAAGAGGCATTCTGGTCGGTTATGCCCATAGTGCTACTTGTAATGTTGTTAACTATTTGGGTGGCGCCTGTGGAGCCTAAGTTTTATATTACTTTTGGTGTTTCATCGATATTTCTTATTGTTGGAATGGCGCTTTTTAATGTGGGTGCTGACCAATCTATGATAGAAATTGGAGCAAGTATAGGTTCAACAATTAGTAAAACTAAGAAGTTAAAAATAATGATTTTCTGCACATTTTTAATTGGTTTTTTGATAACACTTGCCGAGCCTGAATTGCTTGTTATTTCAGAACAAGTGGGAATGGGAAAGTGGTTATTTGTTATGACAGTTTCTCTGGGAGTGGGCGTGTTTTTGGCACTTTCTATTATCAGAACAGTTTTTAGGGTAAATCTTAGTTTCATTTTTGCTGTCTGCTACGCACTTATACTTGTAATTGCGTTTTTTGTTCAGCCAGAATATTTGCCAATTATGTTTGATGCAGGAAGTGTTACAACGAGTTCTATATCTGTTCCATTCTTACTTTCTTTTGGGATAGGACTTGCTTCCCTTCGTGTTAGCAAAAACTCAGAAGATGACACTTTCGGGCTGATTGCTCTTAGTTCAGTTGGTCCTATATTTTCTGTTATGATTGTGAGTTTATTTTTACCAAGCGGATTGGGGGGCTCAAAAGTTTCAACATTATTGGACCAAAATTTGTGGCAAGCATTAATCAGTAGTACGAAAGAAGTTGCTTTTAGTTTGTCTCCAATTATCATAATTTTCTTTATTTTTCAAATAACATTAATAAAATTACCCATGCGAAAAATAATAAAAATATGTGTTGGCTTAGTTTACACTTTTGTGGGTATTGTTATGTTTTTAACCGGGGTTGCGGCAGGGTTTTTACCAGTGGCTTATAATCTAGGAATAGCCATTCACGAAAGCACTATTTTTGGTTACAAAGGTTTACATTTATTAATTCCACTAAATCTGCTACTTGGTTTAGTTATGATTTCGGCAGAACCAGCGGTGCATGTTTTAAAACGGCAGGTTGAGGAAATAACTAATGGTAAAATAAAACAGAATGCTATGCTAATAACACTATCAATAGGTACTGCATTTTCGGTGCTTTTAGCAACACTTAGAATTGTGTTTGATATTCCAATACTTGTAATCATGATAGTAATATATGTGCCATGTATAGTGCTTGCTTTTATTAATCCAAAAGTTTTCACGGCAATAGCTTTCGACTCCGGAGGTATTTCAACAGGATCCATGGGTGTTTCATTTGTTCTTCCTATGCTAACGGGAGTTTCGGGCGGAGGCGGAAATGCATTTGGTACTATTGGAATAATGGCAGGCGTTGCAGTTCTTGCAATTCAAATAATTGGACTTATTTACACTATTAAACTTAAGAAAATTGAAGTTGCGGAAAGAAAGAAAAGAATTAAGCAGATTACAATTATTGAATATGATATTTTATAAAATGGAGGTAGCATCGTGAAAAACATAAACATAGCACCTTTTGAAGTGATATTAGTTATTGTTAAAAAAGGAAAAGCCGAAGAGGCGGTTGAGATTTTAACGAACAACTATGCTAATTTTTCCTTAATAACATTGGCGGAAGGTACCACCGATCAGGCTACGGCGGAATTTTTTGGGTTTGGAATTCAAGAACGAGAAATGGTTATGGGATTGATTGATCCAAAAGAAAGTGAAAAAACGCTTGAAATATTAAAAGATTATTTTGAACTTGATGAGCCATTTAACGGACTTGCAATAACTATTCCTATTAAAAGTGCCACAAATATTGTGGTGGATATGATTAAAAACAAATTAAAGGGAGAGAAAAATGGAGAAGAAAACCGAGAAGAAAATGGAGAAAAATAATTTTGATTTTGAACTAATAATTTCTATTATTGGAAGAGGTCATGCAGATTATATAATAGATGCCACAAGAGAGGCAGGGGCAACTGGTGGAACCATTATTCATGGCCGTGGAACGGTAGATAAAATAAGCGATAGCTCTTTTATGGGGATTTCCATTCAACCTGAAAAAGATATTGTGTTAACTTTGGTAAAGTCGACACTTAAAAAAAATGTAATGAAGGCTATTAGTGAAAACCTTAATTTAACGGGAAAGGAGGGTCACGGAATAACTTTTAGTTTGCCTGTTACCCATGCGGTTGGTGTTAGGGAACTCAAAAAAGATAACTTTATAAAGCGACAACTAAAAGACGATTAAACACTGAATCATAAATTGCAGTAAGCCAAAAGCTATTTGTGAAGATAAAAAAAGTTTTTACGTAAATAAAGAGATTTCTCACTTAAAGGGCATTACACCTAGATAAAACAAAACGAAAATGTTTTATTTATAATAAAAATTATTATCCAAAAATGAAATATAATAGCCAATTAGTCTGGGGATATACTCGTGTTTTGTTAAGCTTTTAATAAGTAGAAATTATGAAATATAAATACGGAAAGACTGGCGACTGAAATAATAATAAGAAATAAAAAATTGTAATTGTTTAAATTCTTTATTTGATTATTTGTTTTAATATACGGCAGTTTGCCCTTCGGACAAAGGTTAGTTTAAATCTGGTCGAATAGCCTTTTTAGATTAATTGTTTTATTAAAAAAACTTAATAAATCCCGAACAATAATAAACGCAAACCATAAAAGTGGTTTGCGTTTTTGATTATATGTGATAATATTAAACATATTATAACAAAGTGTTTTATTAATATGGATTGAATAGTAAATAAAATTCTTATCCAAACTAAGTAACAAGGAATTTGGAATATGAATGATGATTGGAAAATATCTACGCAAATGGGAAGTTCAAACCTAGATGCACAGGCAAAAAAACTACATATTCTTTCCGATATTGCTGCACGCCGAGAAAAAAAACGGAAAAGAAATAAAAGAAAGATTTTATTAATAATGACTATTTTATTGAGTGTAGCGACACTCGTTTTTGGTATTATCTTTCTTCTTGCTAAAAACACTTATACCGTTTCTTTTTATATCAATTCAAAACTAGAAAGAATAGTGGAAGTAGATAGTGGTGAATTATTAACTCAAGGCGATATTCCATTAACGCGCCAAATTACCGGACTTGATTTTGTGGACTGGTTTACTAATCAATCTGGTGATGGAGAACCCTTTAACTTTACCACACAAATTAACAATAACCTGTCTCTTTACGCAGTTTATAAGCCTAAGGTTGTTACTATACAAGTTTATTTAAATGATGAAACAGAAAGTTTGTACCCATTAATAGAATATTATGGTAATGTTGTCGATATCCTAAATTCAAATTTCATAAACGACAATTTATCAACTGAATACCAAACAAATTATCAATTAATAGGCTTTGACAGTAATCCCGCATCCACAAATCCGCAATATAAAGTTGGCGATAAAGCTACTCTATTATTTGACGCTCCTCTATATGCAATATGGAAAGGTGTTGATGTGCAAATTCAACTAACCGGAGTGGTTGCCAGACATTTTAATGAAGCTCCTTTTATCCCCAAAACTTTGGATTTAAGCTACGGTGAAAATTACACTGTTAATATAAGCGAATTTGCAGATGTTTATGAACAAAATACAGGTGCACGCGTTATCGGGTTATTAGTTGATGGAACAGTTTACACTCAAGGGCAGTCAATAAAAATAAAACATAATATGAGTTTCCAATTAGCATTTGAACAAAACAAAAATAATATATTAACGATAGTATATAATAACGGCATTTCTCCTCAAACCTTTTATGGATATGACAGGAGGGTTTTGCTACCGGGAAATCTCACACGAGAGCATTATTTATTAAATGGTTATAATGGTCCATTGGGAAAAGTTTCTGCAGGCGAAGTTTTTATAAGAGAAGAGGTAACTTATACAGCAATTTGGTCAGGAGTATTTTATTTAGTTGAGTTAGACAGTCAAGATGCAGAACAAGCAGGAACGGCAGATATTTTCCAAAAATATAGCGAAGGTTATTTTTTGGAAGAAACAGCCACCACTTCTCTTGAAAAAATAGTAATTCCTGCTAAAACAGGCTATAAATTTTTAGGATATTTCACATCTCCAAATGGTGAAGGCGATGAAATAATAAATGCCACAGGTGAAATAGTTGAACAAAACTTTACAAGGTTTTCGACAAATACAATTTTATTTGCTCACTTTGAAACAATAATTCTTACTGCTGTGCTTCGTGATAGTAGTGTGGGAGGAATAACAGCGATTGACGCACCCCCACCTAATGAAGAAGGAGAGTATAGTATTGTTTATGGTGAATCTTTACAAGTAAGTGTGCAACTAAATGAGGGGTATACTCAAGGATATGCTCAATTATTGCAAATTTTCAGATCAAGTCAACACGAATTTGTAGACTTAGAATCCATAGGAAGTGAAACTGAACCTGCTGTTTTTATATTTAAAAATATAACAAAAGACATAGTTATATCTGTGCCAGTTTTTCAAAAAAATCAATACACAATTAAATGGCTAAACTGGGATAACACATTATTAACCCAAGAAGTATATAGTCATGGCTCATTGCCCAACCTTAGTGGGAATCCTTTTAGAACGGGCTCTCCAGAAATAAGCTATACATTTGCAGGATGGAACCCTGCAGTTGAAAATGCAACTGCGAATATATCTTATACTGCTACCTATATAAGTTTAGTAACAAAGCCGGTGTCCATTGCAAATTTAACATATAACGAAAGTTTACAATCAATTAATAAAGAAACAAGTTTTTATACTATAATCTCCAATGGATATACAAATGCTGGAAATTATGATGCAACAGTGTCGTTAAAAGTTGATACGCATTTTTGGGCGGACGGTAGCCAAGACGACTTCACTTTAACATGGAGCATCTTGCCAGCAAAAGTAAGAAAGCCAGGTTTATCTATTTCTGGTAATTCTTTTACCTATAATCGAGAAGAATATAATTTTGTTAATATATTAAACTATTTAAATACAAATATAATGGAAATTAGCGGTACCACATCTGCAACCGCAGTGGGCAATTATTCAGTTTTTGTGAATTTAATAAACGACAATTATAATTGGCAAACTTGGGAAACCAGCCCAACAGAAATATTAGAGTTCGAGTGGAAAATAATAAAAGTAAACTTAACCATTAAAGCTTATGACATTGAGGTGTATTATACAGGAACACCGATTGAGTTTAATGGGAATCCAAAAACAACTACTAATTTATTTTTCCAAGGCTTTGTAACGGGCGATAATAAAGGTAATGCCATAGACGGTGAATTTCATGTTATTACATCGCCTGAAAATGTTATAAATACTGGACAGTACGATATTATTATAAGTTTAGGGACAGCATCTTCTTTAAATTATAATCTTAACATAGTAAATGGAGCCAAATTAATAATTAATAATAACCGATTAATTAGACCACGATTACAAATTACACAGTTCACTTATACAGCAGGCGTTATAGAACCAGTGATTGCAAATTTCGATGCAGAAAATATGGTGATACAGGCAAGCAGTGTTTTGTCTGCAATTAATGCGAATATTGGTGACGCAAAAAATACTATTACAATTACTCCCAAAGAAAATAATGTTTGGGGTACAGGTGGAGGAAGTGAACCGATAGAATTAACATGGACAATAATTAAAGCAAAGCTTAAAGTGAGCGCAAACGATATTACTATTGTTTATGGAAATCAACCAAACTTTACACTTAGTTATAATCTACTTGGTGATGATGTTAATAAGGTTCCTTATCCAATCAGCGGAGACTTTAAGTTTGGCGGTGAGGCTATCACAGCCACCGGTGTAGGCGTCTATGAAATTAGCGTAAACCAAGGCAGTGCTTCTGCAACCAACTATTATTTTGAATTTGAATCAGGATTACTTACAATAGAAGCGCAAAAAATAATTGTGCCAAACATGGACTATAATTCACTTGATTATTCAAGTGGCGTTTTATTTGCACCAATAACAGGTTATAATGAAAACACAATGGAACTTAAAGAGGGTAGCGTTTTAAGTGCAAAAGATTCGGGAACCTATCTCATAACAGTTTTCCCAAAAAGCAATTATGAATGGCACGGTGAAGTTGACAGAAAGGCAGAAAAACAATTTACTTGGTATATAACAAAAGCTCTTTTAACTATTAAAGCAAGCGATATAACCATAACTTATGGTGATGATATTCCACAACTTAGTTATGATATTTCAGGCTGGATAGGCGATGATTTAACAGACCCAAATGCTTTAACCGGTGAGTTTGTGTTATCCACAGTTGCTGTGAAAGAGTCACCAGTTGGCATGTATGATATTATTGTTTCCGTAGGGGAAGAGAATCAAGCACAATCTAAAAACTATAACTTTGATTTAATAAACGGCGTACTAACTGTGGTTGAAAACAATCAAACTGTGCCAACTTTAATACAACATGAATTTAATTATAATGCAAAAAATGTGGACATGCTTCTAAATATACTTAATTTTAATTCTGAAACAATGAACATAGAAGGCGATTTAGAAAAAACAGATGCAGGGACATATCAATTACATATATCATTAAAAGACAACTATCAATGGACGGGTGGCGGAAAAAACACCGTGATTTTATATTGGCAAATAAATAAAAAAGATTTAACAGTAACAATAAATAACGAAACTATAACTTATGGCAACTCTATCCCAACCTTTAATATTTCTTACGATGGTTTTGAGGGGTCAGATGATGAGACAAATGCATTCACAACAGGAAGTTTTAGTGCATCAACTGACGCAAATTCAAATAGTAATATTGGAAATTATGCTATTTTCTTTAATAATCGTGGCACTGCTAAAAACTATAATATAACGGAAGTAACAGGAACGCTTATAATTGTCACTCAAAAATTAGTTCGTCCAACACTAGAAACCGCCAATTTTGTTTACAGCGCAATGGAAATAAACCCTGATATTTTAATCACTGATGGCATGGTTGTTCAAGCAGGAAGTAAATTAAGCGCTACAAACGCAAACGAGACAGGCGAAAACTATACTATAACAATAATGTTATCATCAACAAACTATGAATGGACAACTGCTGGTGAAACTTTCGTAGTTTTGAATTGGAGAATTGATAAAGCAGAATTGATAATCAAGGCAAATAATGTAAGTGTTTATTATGGTGATCCCATAGAACTTAATTCTCCGCAAGATGTATCTTATATTGGATTTAAAGGACTAGATAGCACAGTGAGTGGGGTAATTTCAGTGTCTTTTGATTTAGAAACAACTGCCATTGCTGGTTCGCCTGTAAATAATTACGAAATATACTTTACCAATATTAGTTTTTCCTCTATCAATTATACTGTCATTTGGCAAGAAGGATATTTATCTATTTTAGATGATGATAATATTTTCAAACCAGAATTGGTTATCTCTTCCTTTCCTTATAAAGGTAGTCCTATAACGCCATCAATTTTTGGGTTTGATTCAAACAAAATGGAAATAGACACATTAAATAGCACTACCACTGCTACGAACGCAAATGGAATTAGTCCAGATTATAGAATTATAATAAGCTTAAAAGAAGGCTTTAGGTGGCAAGACGAGGAGCAAGGACAACAGCCTTCCATTGTAACATTATATTGGAAAATAACAAAAATTAATTTGAATGTATTTGTAAATAATAGGTCATTTATTTATAGTGATACTTTCCCAATTTTTAGCGGTATTCCAACATCCACAGATTTAAGATATGAAGGTTTTAAACCAGTGGATAATGCCGCAAATTCTATAACAGGTAGTTTTGGAATTCAAGCAGAAACAGGTGTAACATCCGTGAGTCCAATCGGCAACTATGTTATTCTGCTTTCAATGGGTACTGCAAGTTCTCTAAATTATAACCTTATCATAACTAATGGAAATGGTGCACTTATAATTTTAGCAAAGTACGTAAAAGAACCAACTTTAAAAACCGAAACATTTGTGTATTCAGCGATATCTCGTGAACCAGTTATTTTAGATTTTGAAGACACTGCTATGATTAAAAGCGGTGATTTAATACAAACTAATGTAAATAATTATCAAATAACTTTTACTCTTAAACCCAACTATGAATGGGAAAGAGGAGGAACAGAGGATATAACAAGAAATTGGACTATCACAAAAGCTCCGCTAACCGTTAAAGCAAATGATAAAACAATTTTTTATGGCGAAGCAATTCCATCCTTTAGTGGAAATCCTCAGTCGTCCTCAAATATTAGTTATTATGTATTTTTAGAAAGCGATGACAAAAGCGTTATAAATGGTACTTTTGTGTTATCACCAGAAGCAGTCCTTGTAACCGGGATTCTTCGCAACTGCGCGGAACCGATTCA
>ENA-UOOK01002508-UOOK01002508.1-fermentation-metagenome-genome-assembly--contig:-NODE-2508-length-22439-cov-10.113697_pt1 | contig 22439 bp, 34 predicted proteins | sample MGYA00245777_ERZ724023 | MGnify/ENA primary metagenome ERZ724023 (study PRJEB28704, sample SAMN03018312) | fermentation metagenome | biome: anthropogenic terrestrial biome; feature: soil...
GATCCATTGGGCGGGGTTGCTCACCCCGTTCGTCAATCACCACGAAAATCGTAGAGCCGTCAATCACGCGCGAGCCGACAATCTTCTTGTTGCTGTTTCGCACCAAGTAGGAACAGCCGGCGTCGTAGATGAGCGTGTTGTAAAGGAACTTGCTCAACCAGACCGGGAAGGGGTTGAAGCCATCTGGTCGTTCAACCATCCATTGGTATTTCGAGTCCTTTATTTCCGTCTCCTCGTCGTCAACGATTGTAGGCACGAAGGCTTTCATTTCTTCCGTGAGCAAGCGCAAACACATCGATACTTCCGGAACGCTCTCTGCGTAAGCGCGCAATTCCGAGAACGCTATAAGACCGTACGCAAGGCGCGGGCTCATGGTGCTGTTCACGGACGAGATGTACTGGAACGAACGCGGTTCAAGTTCGATATCCTTATCCCTCGCGCTCTGCCCGGTGTCAGACGAGAACGGCTGTCCGGGTCCGAGCAGGGCTCGCGACCAGTTTCCGGGCACGTTGTAGCGCGTCGGGGGTTTCGATGTGTCCACGACTTCAATCTGTCCCATTCCGGGTGTCGTGGTTACGTTGCGGGCATCCGGCACGGTCGTGCGCAAACCCTGAGCGAATCCTTTAAGTGCTTCTCTTATTCCCATCAGTACCTCTCGTATAGCGTTTTAGCGCGTCTGTCCAACTGCGCAACGATAAGAAATTGTTGTCGAAGAATGCCATCACTACCGCGTCGCCGTAGTCAGTCGAACGCCCGATGCGAACCTTTATGTCGTCCTTACCTTCGACTTGAATCTTCCCGCCGGAAGTGACTTTCCAGCGAGGAGAAACGAGGTCGCCCGTCAATAGGTCGTCAGGCGGTAACGCGACTTCATGCCCGTTCGCGGGGTCTAACATTTCCCGCAAGTGCCACCAAGCAGCAGACCGGCAGTTCACGAACCCGAGCTCCCCTGCCGAATCCGTGTAGTCCGTGTGTTCCGAAGCATTGAACGGCACGACCGAATACTTCATTTCTCTCAGGCGGTCTACCACGCCCGCCCCGATGCCAATCACGTCCACGAGCGCTTTCCCGCCGTGAGCGTCCAGAACGCCCTTTATCCTGCCGGTCGTCTGCATCGTGTCTTCTTTTACCGTGACCCGCAGTTCGGTGATGACGTCTCCGTAGCGCAGGGCGAGAACGGTCTTGTCCTCACCGGAACGGGCAATATCCGCTCCCAAGCCGTAGAAGGGCAATTCAGGTTTCGGGTCTGCGTCGTTCCATGCTTCCCAACGCTCGTTTGCCCGTTCCACCCAAGTGAGCGGGATAACGCCGTCTGCTTCTGACGACGCGAACTCGCCTTCAACGCGGTTCTGGTAGACTGCCGAGTTCTCTCCCCATTGCTTACGGCGCGATTCTGCCCATTCCAGCGACATTCTGCCGGCGTCAATCGCCTCCTGCTTTGTGACGTGCCGGACAAACCAATCTTCGTATCCGGGTCTACGCGCCTGTATGTCGTAGAAGCGCCCGACCGGTTCTCCCGGTGTGCTGACCGAGAGCCAATACGTGTCGCCTATCGAGAACGCGCCTTCTGCCGAATCCCAAGTCGCAACAGGGATTTCCTTGCTCTCGTCGAAGATGTAAAGAATCTTCGAAGCGTGCGCGCCTTCAATCATGGTCGAGTTGTCAGAAGCGAGTGCAAACGCTTCTCCCGTCTTCAAACGTAGCTGGCGCTGTGTGAGTTCAAGTCGCGGATTGTAGGGCAAGCGCCCAACCGCAGCCCAATTCAGGCGTCGCGACCACTTGTGAATTTCCGGCATGGCGAACTTCGTAAGCTGTCGCCAAGCGCTGGCGGTGATAGGTATTTTCCAGTCGGTAATCCCGTCATTCGTGAGCGCGAACCAATGCACCAGCCAAGCCACGAGCGCCGTCTTGCCGAGCCCATGCGGTCCCCGAACGGAGACGCGCCGGTGCTGTATGAGCATATTCATAATATCGTTTTGGTAGGGGGTAGCGCCTTCACCTTCTCGCCATACGAAGCAATCACGAACGAATGAAGCGGGGTCATCTGTGTACTTGCATAAACAGGAAGTCGGCGTCGCTTCATCGTCTCCGCACTGCCTTTCGCGGACAATCAGAAGGCATTGAGCCCGCTCTTGCAAAGATAGCGACGCAACCATTCAAAGAATCTCCTACCGTGATTTACTTCATGCTCCTATTATACCACCTTTAGTCACAAACTACGCTCGTTTCGAATTACTCCACATCTCTTGCCCGAGCGCGATATGATTCAGCATCCAGTTCTCTACCCCGTGGTCGTGAATGCCCGGATAACACGGCGCGAGTATCTGCCCGCGTAAACCCGCCCGGATAGCGTGGGGGGTCGTGGTCGGGATACCTTCTGCGTATTCCGCTCCCCCGAACACGTTCTCGCCGTGTCGCTCGGAAAGGTATCGCATGTATCCCCAATACGGTTGCCATTGAATCCACGTGTAGTAGATGTGATTGATTTTCACACCTTCAATCTTGCGGGTCAGTTCCCCCAAGATTTCATCGATGAAGTTACAGCCGTTGCCGTAGAGCGCCGGCATGTCGGCGATGGCAGGGTGAAGCATGACGAAAATCTCTTTGAACTCGTTCTTCGCGAGCAGGCTCTGCTGGTACACGAGCATCTTCTGATAACTGTCGAGAAGCCAAACGTTCGTCATGTTGTCGGCAGGGTTCGGCAGTTCGTCAGAATCCGAGAACTCCTGAAAAGACTTGACCGCCAGCGGGTCGTAGAAGGCGGGTTCGTTCAAGAGCACGGTCTCACCGCACGAGAGTTGCGAACTCGCGACCAGACAGCGGGTACAAGAATAGCGCTCCATCATCAGGCGATTGAAGTTGTTCAGTTCGCCGAGCGCTTCCCAGTTCCACGGCGAGAGAACGCCCCGCTGTACCACGTTGTTGCCCTCTTTGTCTTTTGTCTGCACAAAGTAAGCGTCCGGAAACCAATCGGGGTAGCCGTGCGTGGGGGTGTATAGGATGGTCTTCATGCCGGCTCGCGCTGCGCGGTTCACGTAGTCGTCGAGTTCCGACCAATCGTAAACGCCCTTCTCAATCTCAATCTCTTTCCAGACACATTCGAACGGTAACGTAGTCTGTATGCCAACGTCCCGCAGTTTCTTGAGCCCTTCCTCGTCGATGTGCTTCGAGCGGTTCTCCGGCATATTCGGGTATGCGAGAGGGTCGTATGTGCCGTGCCAAGCGATATCCATCAGTAAAAAGAATTCATTTTCGTTTAAGAATGGCATTTTGTCTCCTTTGAAAATAGATAGCAACTCTTGGTAAGTGGTAAATACGGTTTCCAATAAACACCCGTTTGACAACTTCGTATAGTTCAGGGTCAGGGTTTGGCATTATGTACTTATGATATACGATAAACAGCCCGCCGGGACGTAAATAGTTCGTAGCTTCCTTCGTCCACTTCTTATATATAAGTTTCGGAGCTCCGTACAGTTCTTTTGATTCCTCATTGCTATACGGGGGGTCTGCAATAATAATATCAAATCCGTCATTTAAGTACGCAGTAGGCATGTAATTAGAAAGTTCGTGAACATCACAAAGTAAATCAGGCGTAACCTCCGGGTTTATATCAACCCGAAACCCCTCGGTGTTCATTCCACAAAACAAACTAAGAATTTTAGAATCTTGATTTCCTATGATATCCCGTGCCAACTGTAACAGCCACTGCTCGGCATAAAGCGGCATTCCGCCTCTATAATGGTCTGGTTTTGGACGTGGGAGAAACCAAGCTACATTTATTGATTGCGTTTTGCTTTTATATCCAGAACTTTTCACCATTCGCGTTGTTCTCTCTTTTCTATTTCGTGAGCGTAAAAACGAAGCAATCCTGCTCGTGCGACCAAATGATAGCAGACGCGACTTCCCGATTTTCGAAGCCCGCCTGTTCCAGATAGCCGTACATGATTTTCCTCGTGAACCCCGTTTTGTGATACTGTCCGGGCGTGGATTGGTCGCCGAAGAGCGCGTCCATGTGCCAGTCGTTCGTGAGCCGGCTTAGCCAGTTCTTACACACCCACGTCAGGTCAGGGACTTCAATCGTCAGGCGGGCATCCCACTTCATCACCCGTCGCCACTCGCGCAGGGTCGGAACGACCTCGTACTTTCCGATGTGTTCGAGCGCGTGTGAAGAGTAAATCTCGTCTACCGATTCGTCAGGATAGGGGAGGGCATTCATCGGAGCATTGACGATGCCCTCCGCGTCTGAATACAGGTCTACGCCGGTGAACCCCTCGCGAGGATTATCACCCGAGCCAATATCCAGCCTGAGCATGGCTACTGTACCCGCAAGATGAGCGGTTTGTCGAGCCGTTTGTAAACCCCGTCGAGACGTAAGGCGGGTACTTTGTCGCGGGTCGTCATTGACAACTGGACGGTGATGTCGCGCTTCAGGGCAGTTTCGAACAAGCCGTTCAACTCCCTTACCCGCGTGTCGATTTCTTTTGCGAAGGCTTCTTCGTCGAAGTCCTCGTCGGGGGGTGCGCAGTAATTACTTCCGGTGTGTTGCATGTTACCTCTTTTCCTCTTATTCTTTTGGTAGGTCGGTCAGGGAACGTTGCGCGAGAACTTCGAGCGCTTCGAGCCCGTCTGCTTTGATGATTTCGGAAGAGAGCGGGTTCTCGTATTCGTAAGGTTCACCTTTCAGGTGCGCTATAAGAATTTCCACCGCGAGGTAGTTCTCCTCGTAGACCGGTTGGTTCACGATGGCGTAGGCGTAACCGGCTTTTACCATGTCAATGTTCTCGCCCGTCGCGTCCATGCCAATCAAAATAACCTCTCCGGGTTTCTTGCCGGCTTGCTGTAACGCCTTGCCCCAAGCATTGATTGACCCGCCGGTTGTGCCAAACGCGCCCTTCAAGTCGGGGTGAGCGGTGATGATAGCGGATACCTTGTTCATTGCTTCGAGCGGTTCGAGCCCTTCCTGCTCTACCGGTAAAATGACCGCGTCCGGGCAGATTTCAGAGTATTTGTCTACGAAGCCCTTGTTCGCTGCGTCTTCGGTCGTATTGAAGCTGGATTGCGTGACGATGACCGGCGAACCGCAATTGGTCGCTTCCTTCATCGCCACCGCGACGTCCGCACCGTACAACTCCGCAGAAGGTCCAATCCAAGCGATTAAACCGGTCACGTCAGAGGTATCTTCGGGGGGAAGGTTGGCGTGGTTGCCAATCACGGGAATGCCGGCTGCTGCTGCTTGTAAGGTAGATTGTCGGAAGCCGATATAACCTGAGCCGTCAATACCGGAAGTGCCGTAGGCGATAGCTTTCTCGTTGGCGGCAATCCAATCAGATTCCGCTGCTCCGGGGTCAACAATGAACTTGCAGTCCACGTCGTAGTCCTTGCAGGCGTCCCAGAACCCGAGCATCATCATCTTGATTGTCGGGTGTGCGAACAGGTTGCCTACGTAGATGAACGGCTTGCCATTCTGCAAATCTCGTAGGGTAGGTTCTGATACGACCGGCTCTTCTATCTCAACGACAACCGGTTCTACGGGCATCGCAGCTACGCAACCCGTCATCACAATCGCCAGTAAGGCGACCATCACGATTATCGTGATTTTACTGAATAGTGTTTGCTTTTTCATTTCCTTTTCCTTTTCTGTTTATAAGCCTTCCAAGTTTAGATACTTACGGCGTCTCACATCGAGAACGACCGCGACCAATAACACGATACCGATGACGACGTTCTGCATGAACACGCTCACACCGATAACAACCACCCCGTTCTGTAAGGCGTAAATCGCCAGCAGACCGAAGATGATACCTTCAATCGAGCCCTCGTACCCGGACAGGCTCACACCGCCTATCGCGCAGGCGGTAATAGCAGCGAACTCCCACCCCGTGCCTACGTTCGGCGTTCCCCCGTTCAAGACGAACGATAACAGCACGCCCGACACGGAAGCCAACACCCCGACCAGCATCAGCAAAACGACGTGAACCAGAATGTAGCGCACCTCGGTTAGCTTCGCGATTTCGTAGTCAGAGCCGGTCGCTTTCAGTTCCAGCCCGAAGACCGTTTTGTTCAGCAAGAACCACGCCCCCACCGCGACGGCGAGGAAGATACAGAACCCGACGCTCACCCCGAGCGGTTTCAACATGCCGATGTTCCCTATGCCGTTCGGAAGCGGGTAAACGATGAACCCCCGCGTCCAAGCCAACGCCAGCCCCCGTACCATGAATTGTGTCGCGATAGTCGCGATGAAGGGGGGTACTTTGAGCCTGATGATAACGTAAGCGTTCACGAGCCCAACGAACGCCCCCGCCAGCATCGCCGACAGAACCGCAACCGGCAAAGACCAGCCCCACTCCACCATCGCCTTGCTGAACAGGACGCTTGCCAACGCGCTTGTCGCTCCCACCGACAGGTCAATCACGCCCGACATGAGGCACAACCCCATCCCGATGGCGATGATTCCCACGTAGGACATAGAACGCAAGATGGCTTCGATGTTCGCTTGCGAGAGGAAGTCCGGGTTACCGGATTGGAACAGCGCCGTCAGGATTACCAGCACCAAGAACACGCCGGTCGAGGGCTTTCTTAGATACGCTTTTACAAGTTCCATACCGGTTCGGGTTTGCAGTTGTCTATGAGCCACGGCTTACTCGGGTCAATCAGACAAGCTTCTGCGAGCAAGTCTTTTAGCTTCTCTGACGTCCAGCCCTTGTCTCGGTACGATGAGATGCTGTGAGTGCCCTTCGTTTTGCGAATATCGAACAGGTCATTCTTTACATTTGTCATTACCAAGCGCTTCAAGAACGCCTGTCTCGGGATAGGCAAGCCCCACGAATCCGCGAAGTAATGGTACAGCGCCCACTCGTCCAGCAGGTCTTCACCCCGGATAATCAGGTTGCACCCGTCAAGAAAGTCGTTCAGAACCTTCTCGGCGGTCAGGTAGGGCACGTAAGGGTAGGCTGCATCGAACGACATCCAGTGCACTTCCGGGTTCACTTGCGACGTGTAAACGCGCTTCACCGGCAAGTCTTTACCTTCATTCAGGTAGCGCATGAATTCCTGCACGCGCACTTCCCTCTCTGATTGCGATGTCCAGTTATCTACGCGCAACCCACACCAGATGATATCCTCGACCATCGCGTTCTTGATGTCGTAGAGTTCCATCGTAGACAGTTGCGCGCCCGTCCAAGACAGCCCGTAGCGGTAAGCCGGTTGGTTGTCATCGAACCGAACAGTGAATTTCCCGCCGGTCTCGTGCGCTTCCGCTTCGTTCACCAACATCATGTAAAGATGCCCGACATGAAGAGCGCCGTTCACGGTCGGGTTGAAGCGGGTAAAGCTCGGTCGTTTGCTTTCGTTCATTTCAACCACTCCTTGTGTTCCAACGTCCATTCAATCGTTCGCTGCAACGAATTTTCGAGGGTAAATTTCGGTTTCCAGCCGAGAGCCGACAACTTTGCCCCGTCGAGCCCGTAATGCATGTCATGCCCCCGCCGGAACGAATGGAAGTCCTTGTACAGCAGTTTAGGTGTCACGCCGGCATACCGCCCTATCAGTTCTGCCATCGTCGCCACGTCCTTACGTTCGCCGGTCACGTTGTAATGCTCTCCCGCCGTTCCGTGTTTGAGCAGGAACAGGAGCGCGTCGGCATGGTTGCGCGCGTGAAGCCAGCACCGGGAAGAGATGTCGGTCACAAGCCCGTTCTCGTCTTTCTTGACGTGTATCGTAACGGGTAAGCGCCTGATGAGCGCTTTCAGGGTCTTCGGTACGAACTTCTCGGGGTCTTGCCGTTCCCCAAAGTTGTTCATCGTGTTCGTCACGAGCACCGGGAAGCCGTAGGTGTTGTGGTAAGCATAGCAGAAACTCTCACCGGCAGACTTGCTCGCCGAGTAGGGGTTGCCCGGCTTGTGGGGTTCGCCTTCTGCGTGAAGGTGTCCGTCTACCGAAGGTCCGTAAACCTCGTCGGTGCTGACGTAGATGAACTTTTCCACGCCCAACGCCCGCCCGAGATTGAGCATGTTCACCGTGCCGATTACGTTCGATTCTGCGAACAGAAGCGGGTCATCGATGGAACGGTCTACGTGCGATTCCGCTCCCATGTGGATGAAGTAGTCCACCTTTCCGAACGCATGGAACGATTGCTCCAAGCGCGTGACCGGCAGGTACGCCCGGAAGTCGTGATAAACGAACTTCAAGCGGTGCGCGTACTGTTCGTAACCTTCGATGTCGGTCAGGCGTTTCAGGTTGCCGGCATACGTCAGGCGGTCAATCGTCGTGACGTTCCAGTCCGTATTCTTCAAGATATGCTCGATGGTGTGGTGACCGATGAAGCCAGCCCCGCCCGTGATAACAAGATGCTTACTCATTTATCCTCCTCGATGATTCGTTCGAACAGCTTTACGAGATTGTGAACGTTCTGGTCTATACCGAACGCTTCTACCGCGAGCGGTTGGTTCTCGATTGCTGCTTCCTTTATAGCGCCGTAGTTCTGTATGTACTGTTGCAAGCCGGCGTACCATGCTTCGGGGGTGTTCTGCACGCGCAGCCCCGTGTTCGTTTCGCGGGTCGGCTCGCTGTCCGTTCCTATCCACGGAATCCCCATGACCGAGTATTCCACTGTCTTTATCCACGAACGCCGTCTGTCATACTCGCCGTAGAGCGGGATAAGCCCGATGTCGAAGTGCGAGAGCTTCGTAGCGAACATGGCTTGCGGTGTCCAGCCGACCACCATGCGCTTGTCCTTATGGAACTTGCTGAAATACCGTTCGACGCGCGGGTCGCCTATCAATGAGATATGCAGGTTCGGGTTCTCGCCCGCCAGCTGGTTCAGGGCTTGCATCGCGCCCGACTTCTCCCACGACACGAGGTGCGTCATCGAACCGCCCCACCCCAAGTAAATCGTGCCCGGCGCGTGGTAGAAGTTCTCGTTGCGCTTGTATAGCTCGACGTCGATGTAGTTCGGAAACCAGTAAGTCTTGTTCTTACCCGCCCAATCTTCACAGATGAGTTTCGAGGGCGAGGTGAGCCCAGCGCTTATCTTGATGCCGTAGGTTAGCATGTCAATCGGTTTAGGTTCGACGTTCACCTTCTTCACCGTGCCGTCCGGCTGTTGCTGGTCTACCAACGCCTTGCCCCAAAACTCGTAGGAAGGCGAGCCGGTTTCTTCTGTCATGTTCTCGTAGGAATCGTCGATGTCGATGACAATCGTTTTGCCTTTTGCCCGCCAGTAAAAGATGACCGGAACGGCTTCGTGGAATGCGTTTCTCTGGAAGATGACGATGTCTGCTTCTTCCGTTGCCCTGATTGCTTCGGGGGTTCTCTGCACCCATTCTTCAAGTCGCATCACCCGCGAATTGTATCCCGCCCTGCAGAGCGCACGGTGCGGGAAAACACAACGCCAACTCGAACAGTTGTATTCTTGAATCATGTCCGATTCGATGAAAAGAATGTTCATTTCAGCAACCCTTCCGCGAGTTCCACCCACTTCTGACAGACGACCGACGCCTTGCGCGTGAGCGCTTTCTCGTGCCCTGCCTGCCCGTACTCGCGCCGAGTCTCTTCGGACGCTACCAGCGTCCTGAGCGCGTCTTCCCAACCGTCGTCTCCCACCGTCAAGCCCCCCACGCCCCAATCCGTGTATTGCGGTAAGGCGCTGGCAACGTACGGAACTTTCGCAACCCCGCATTCAGATAACTTCACGTCGGACTTTGCCCGATTGAAGCGCGTGTCGCGCAGGGGCACGACCATGATGTCGAAGTACCGGTAAGAGAGCGGGTAGTCGTCATACGGCAGGGGTGGCAGGAACAGCTTTTGCCGTTCTGGATACAGCAGGAAGCGCTTGTATATCTGTTCGTCCAGTTGCGTGACGAAGCGCAGATTCTCGTTCTCGTCGAGAAGCTTCTTGATTGCCGGCTCGGCGATGTTGAAGTCTTCCCTGTGCGTAGCCGTGCCCGAGAAGGCTATATTGATAAGCCCGTCGCGCTTTGCAGAACCGGCTTCCCAATTCGGGTTTTCATCGTCCCAATAGTTCGGTATGACCGTGCCGTCGATTTTGTAGCGATTGACGAGTTCAGGGCTGGCGTAGGTCACAGAAACGTTCGGTTGCTGTAACAACTGGCGCAGGTTCATCAGGTAGGTCGGGTGTCCAGCCCCCGTGTATTTGTAGGCGGAATTGTGCTTCGGGATTGAGTTGAAGTCGTCATCAAGGTCTACGATGACCGGCTTGCCGGCAATCAAGCAAACTTTCAGGAACTCTATCATGTCGATGCCCGGACGGCAGCAGATAATCAGGTCGTACTGCGAAGCCTTGTAAAACGGAACGTAGGTAATCGTTTCGACATCGTAGCCGGCTCGCTCGAGGTGTCGCGCAGCCAGTTCTACCCGGAAGTCGCTGACCGCGTTCGCACGGATAAGAAGGATTGACTTGTAAGAGCCGTTAGGTGTTTTGTGTGCCATGTACCGTTTCTCGTTTCACGAGTGCCTCTTTCTTTTATTCTTTATTCAATAGCACGGTATATATGTCTTCGCCTGCCGATAAGCGTTCAAGCTGTGAGTTCGTGAGCGCCCGCAGGTCAACGTTCATCGCGAAGTTCTCGTTGGCTTTCGAGAAGAAGCCCGCCAGTTCGAGCGCTGCTTTCTGCTTTTGGAAGTTTCTCGAACCAATCCAGTCCATCAGTATCATCTGGAAGCGCGTCGCTGCAACTGACTTGTCTGCCGATACAATCTTTTCACCCAACATCTGTATCGCCGCTTTTCGGGCTTCGTCGTACCCTTTCGGTCTGCCGAACCTGTTGATGCGCGGGTCGTTCTTCGTGAACGGCTTGCCCGGAACTTTCTTCTTCTTTTCGGGTTTTGCGCTGTTATCTGCTGTATCGCTGCTGTTATCTTCGCTCATTTCAATCCTTGATTAATTATTACATATATTGTACAATCGCCGTATGGAAATTGTCAAGAGCGAAAAGCGAAGCAAACAGGGTCGCCCCTTCGTGTACGATGTACCAATGGTGAGGGGTAGCTTTCGCGTTCCTTCCGAGACGCTCGAAACCCTGAAGCGCGTTGGCGACGGGAACGTCACCCGTGCTATCATCGTTCTGGCGAAGCGCTGGCAGGAAGCTCTCGACGAGGTCACAGATTAAGCTCCGTTCGTAAGATGTGTAAATTGCGTATAAGGTCGTCTTTATCCTTGTTTGGCAGTAATAGGGCTTTGTTGCGCGGTTCGTTTGCGATGTTCGCTATCTTCGTGGTTCTGCCTTTGAGCCAAGAGCCGTTCTGAAGGTCGCCCCGCTCGACGTGGCGCTTTTCGAGGGCTTCCGGTTCGCAAGTAAGCACGTAGACCTTTGTTTCGCAGATAGACCGGCAATGGTCTATGAAGTCCTGCGTGAACAGCCGGTCGCCTTCGAAGAAGATGTTGTAATCCTTCCGGTTTTGGCTTGCCCATTTTATGAACCTTCGAGCGTCCAGTATGACCGACATTGAGAGCCTGTCCGTGCCTTCGAAAGGGGTGTTGGCTTTGAAGTTGTAAATGCCGAGAAGTAAGAGCCTGTCCTGTTCGCTCACAAGCAAGCGAAGCAAGCCGTATTTCGTAACCTGAAAGTCTGGAATGTTCCTGAACAGGCGCTTCGTGAGCGTTGTCTTGCCTGTCGCGGGTTCACCGCCCAGAGCGATTACTTTCATTTCTCTCCAGTGTATTTGTAGACAACGTTGCCTTCTTCGTCGTGACCGTCCGGCACGAGGATACCGCCGAAATACTTGTAAGGCGAAGCCCCCGCGTTCACATCGTTCCACTTGAACCGTATGTAATCTTTGAGAGAAAAGGAATGGAACTTCGCGCGTAGCTCACCCGAGCCCGTGTTGAACCCGTCTGCCTTGTTGTAGGGAATGTTCTTGGCGTAATCCAGCCCGCCTTCGATGTCAGACCACTTCACGCGCCCTACCCGCTTCGCTATGAGAAGCGCTTCCGTGAACTGCCCCCGTGAGTAATTCCAATTGGTATCCAACCCGCAACAAGAGCCGTTGCAGGAAAGTTCCTTGTAATGCGCGTCGCTCACGTACAGACGCAACCCCCGCCGGTCACAGAGTTCCTTCATGGCGAGAAAGTATTTCCGTTTTATTTCACGGTTCAAGCGCAGGTAACCGCTCTTCTTGTAGCTGTTGTCTTTGTAAAATTCGAACAGGTCGAACCCGACTATCTTGCTCATCGCATCGTACCGGTTCTTCGCCTTGTTCGCACTACGCCCTTCAAGACAAAGGAACTCGGTCGAGACCGCCGTAGCGCCCGCGTCTGCCGCATCGTTGATAAGTTCGAGGTAGGTTAGGTCGGTCAGTCCGAGAATGAAGGGTCTTAGCCGTAAAGTCACGCCCCCGATGCCCCAACTGCTCGCCCGCTTTATAAGCTCCAAGCGCTCGGTCGGGGAAGGCACGAGGACTTCCATTTTCTTCGCTTTTTCGTCGTCTCTCGTGATGATGCTGACTTTCAGGTTGAAGTGCTTCGCGCCCCTGAATTCCTTTACGTATCGCTCGTCTTGCGACCACCAAACCGCTTTCGTGCTGAATGAAATTGGGTATTTGATTTTCCGGAAGTACCTTAGCAATTCCAGCGTAACGCCCTGCTCGCGCTCGTTCTCGTCGAACTGGTCTGCCAGCCCGCCCCATTGCATCGCAACCCTGTTCCTGATGTAAGCCCCGAATTGCGTACTGTCGGGGTCGGCGAACATCTTCTTTATAGCGGTCGCGTTCACGGGTCGGGCTTGCGTGTGAAGGTAGTTCTTGCCTGAATCGCCGATTGCCTTCTGGAAGAATGAGAAGCAGTAAAGGCAGCGGTAAGAGCACTCGCTGTACGTGTCGAAGGTCATCGGCATCGAACAGTCGAGTATCTCACCCGTCCAGCGCGGACTTGAATAATACTTACCCGACATCTTCGTCGTCCTCGTCGCCCTCTTCTTCGCTTCCTCCTTCGTTGAACTTCAACTCCGTGTACTTGTAGCGAACCTTCCCGTCGTGGTTCTTGATGCCAACCCGCTCGTAGAACTCGTCTTCCTCTTCTTCATCTTCAAACTCGATGATGACCCGCAGTGAGGTTTCCGGTTCGTCGTAGTCGTCGAGATTTTCTACCTTGTCGTAGTCCACCGCGTAGTCCTCGTACTGTCCCGCCATCTTCGTGAACATTTCGGTCAGGTTCTCATTCTCGGTTTCAATGCTTGTCAAGAGGGAACTTAGCTTCTCCCTGTCCGTGACCGCCATTCCACCAATCGGGTCGAGCGAAGCCAAAATCAGGGATTCCTCGCGGGGGGTCGCGTCGATATAGAGCGCCGGGATGGTCGGCTCTTCATGCTGTGCGAAAATCTTTACGCGGGCGTGCCCGTCCACCAGCGTCCGAACGTTCTGGCTCGCGCCCCACTCGGGCGAAGTCCGAAGGTTGATGATGATGCGCTGGACTACCCCGACGTCCTCGAAAATGCCTTCGAGCGCTTCCTGCTGTTCGAACGGGTGAATGCGCCAGTTGTTCTCATTGAAAAGGATTGAATCAATCGGCTCGTCGCCTTGCCCTACAATCAAGTTTCTGTAATTCTCTTCTCCCATGTTGTCCTCTCTGAACTCTTTTCTTCCTATGATAACTTAATTATTACATTATTGCAAGCGGTTTACTCTTGCTTATTTTCGAATAAGGTGTATACTAAAAGTAGAAATTTCTTACCTGCATTTTGCTCTCCTTTCAGTTGCAGCTACCCTTCGCTCCCCTCACCGAAGGGTAGCTCACTTAATTCCTCCGATTCTGCGAGTTCGAGGTCGCAATTGATGTAAATGTGAACTCTACCCCCGAACTCACCTCGGTAAACAAACCGCTCTATCGGTTCTGTCGGGTGCTTCTCAATCATCACTTCAAGGATAACCCCCGTCGCGTCGTCCGGGTGTCGCTTCACGCGGTCGCCGACTTTGAACTTCGGCTCAGTCGGATTCGGGTTCATCAAACACGCTCCTTAGTTGAAAGTACTGCGCCGGCTCGAGCTTGCAGTAATCGATAAACACTTTGAGCGCGTGCTTCGCGCTGTGGCACTCCACAACTTCCCAGCCCCGCATCCGGAACTTATATTGCCATTCCTTTTGCTTCACCGTCGAGCGGTTGGGGGGTATCTTCATTTCAATCGCGAGCCCATGCTTCTTGTCGCGTGCTACGGGTATGAGAATGTCAGGAACGCCCGCCCGCATGCCTTCATTCACGGCTTTGCGCGCCGTCCTGATGGAAGCGACCCGCACGCCGTTGGGGACTGCGAACGCCATACCCGCTTCGGTGACCCCCTCGTCTTCGAGAATCCCCATGTAAGTAAAGAATCGAACTTGCTCGTCATGCTCTATGTGCCTGATTACTCTTTTCGCCATGCTCCACCTCTACTTGTTGTGGACGGGCACTTTACGCGCCCGTCTTATGTTCCTGTGTTTTAGTATAACTTACTTCGCGGTCATTACTTCGGCTGGAAGTCGAAGTAATAGCGTGGTGAATGCTGGAAAGTCAGAGTGCCCCGCTTCCTGTCTGATTTACGGATTACCAGAACGAATGGTGCAATGAAGCCCGTCACTTCGAAGTCGGCTCTGAGCTCTTCGATGTTCCAAACCTGACCGTGCTTTTGTTCGAGCAATTCCCGTTCTGTCGCCTCGCTGTTCAGTTCAGCAACCATTTTTCTTCTGATACTTTCGGTTTCGTCTGCCATTCCTTGTTCCTTTCTCTTCTTCCTTGATAGCGTTCATCGCGCTAACCATCAACTCGAACGCCTCATTCAGGGGCTTTTTCACTGACTCTGGCAACTCGTCTTCATCGGTCGTTGTGATGTCGTCTGTGACAACATCCAGAAAATCGTAAAGCGTTTTAACTTGCTCTATAAAAGATGTTCTAACTGTCATTTCTCACTCTCAATCAATGCCGCTTCGAAACCGGCATTCAATAAGATTTTCAGGCGTAGCTCTTTCCCCCTGTCTGATAATCTTTTGGCAATCCTGTCATCGCCCCAGTAATGGTCTTCCATGTTCTCATGCCGGAAAAATAATACTTCGTTGTCGGCATATTCCTCTACTAACTTCCAGAACTCACCCATTGATAACATTTTCGTTTTCCTTTCTTCTTTCATAATTCTGCTTGATGCTAACATTTCTCTCTCCTTCTTACACAAGCGGAACTGCCGTCTCGATTATATGCGATTGACCCTTTACCCACTCTGCGTTATCCTGCATCTGCGGTCGCAACGCATCAGGTATAGTGCCCCTGTGCCACATGTTCGTACTACGGTAAACGACCTCACTATCCATGAACTTGAATAGGAACAAAGACCCGGCATACCCCCTCCACCTTGCCGGCGTATTATCGTTTTCGGGTTTGACCGTGTACATTTCACCGCCGACAATAAGAGTGGTTTTTGGATTCTGTTCCTGACTCGTTACATAGTGATTACACGAAAAGCACTCCTGACGTTCCAGTAGCATGTCGTTGTAATCAGCACCATAGCGCAAACTGATTTCTTTACCACAATGCTTACAGTTCATTCTTCACTCTCCTTTCTGCTTTCATAATTCTTCTCGATGATAAGTAAGTTCTCGTCATCGGTTACTTTACTGTAACAAATGAACGGTCTCACCGCATCGATATAGGCGTATAAAGCTACAGCCGTCTTGAAGCTACGCGACCAAGTATTGTTGCTGCCGAAGTATTTGACCGTTGCTTCAAACATTGTCTTTCTCCTTTGCAACTTTGCTCTTCCCGCCCCGCCGGGATTTCTCTTTCTTCCACTTAGTAGGCGAAATGACTTGAACCACGCCATTTACGAACTCGACTCGTATGATGGCTTGCTCTCTGTTGGCAAGCATCGTAGCGTACAGCCCAATTTCTGCCAGTTCTACATCACCCAAATCTTCCTGTCCGTATGGCAAACCGATTTTCAGGATTCTTTCTACGCGGTAGTTCTCCCAATACCCGTCTCCCCTGCCGATACGGAAACTGACTTCTACGGTTTTCATTCTTCCCTCACTCGCCTTCCTCTTCTTCGTCCATATCACCCCACAACTGCGGGTCTTCTTCTTCGGTGTCGTCGTAGTCAACTGTGACAAACTTCATGACGGTCTGTAAGAGGTGGCTGTAATCGCCAGCCGTAGCTTCGGTGAAGAATTCTCTTCTCTGCTCTTCAGACAAACCGGCTTTCTCCATCGAGCGCATGACACGCCCGAGTATTGAGAACGCATTCCCGTCCTCTCCAACTAACTTTACTTTCACTTGCGGATATTTTTCACCCATGGAAAATTTCTCTCCTTTCTTTTATTATTTTGTTTATCTTCTTCGAGCTTGCGCCCGTAGTAGTAATCCAAATCGTATTCTTCTTCTGGATACCATAAGTAGCTGTAGAAATCTTGGTTATCAATTCGCTCGACAGCTTCCTTCACGATTTTCTTAGCTTCCTCGCCGGTATGAGTGAGCAACCATTCTATTCCCGCATCAAACGAAGCAACCGTTCTTTTCACATCGTAGCGGTAAAATCCCATCTCGATTCCCTCGAACGCGTAAATGTAATGCCCTTTCTCAATCGTGAACTGCCCTTCTCGTTCTTTGAGCCAGTAATAGACACCCTTTCCGGGCTCGGTCAGGGAAGGCTTATAAATCATCAGGTCTGACGGATGGTACATATTACGGATACCGTCAAACGAGGGGTTAATTTTCCATACAGGCTCGAGAAGCCTTGTGTAAATCGATTCCGATTTTATTTCTGGCGAGTAATAGGGTTCGAACTTGCGAGTTGCGTAATTGTAGCGATAGTCAAGATTATTATTTTCTTTTGAGTCAATTCCCGTATCTTTCATCTTGGTCTCCTTTTCCTAACTTCATTATAAGCTATTTATTATAATAAATCAAGTGTCAATGTTCAATGCCAAAAATACGGTTCACCTCCGGTTGCACGTGAAGCGCCGTCAGGGTTGGGGCTTTTCCGTACTTTTGTTTCAGTATGCTCATAAGCAAGAGGTTGTCGGTCACGGTGAAGGTTCTATCTGTGGAATAGCGTATTTCAGAATTCAGGGGCTCGGTCGTTTTTGGATACCAGATTCCAAGAACCTTATCAGACGATTGTTCAAGATTTGAACTTTCAAGACTGTCTGCCAGCGTCGGCATCTTCCAACGCCGTTCCAGAACGGGTCTTCCCGCCTGCGTTCCCAGAATCACCGGGCAACTAAACGCGAGGCTCATATCCTTTGCGCGGTCTACCACTTCCATGTGTGCAACCCGTATATCGTTGCTTTTGCAGTCGTCGCGATTGATACGCTGTAAGTAATCGAGCACGATAAGTTTAGGGGTCTTCTTCTGAACGTCCACCACGTAAGCCAGCGCCTGCGCGACGTCGGTCATATTCAAACGAGGTCTGCGTGAACCCGAGTTCTCGGAATGTCCTATCAACCATAACGGCTTCGACGCCCGCTCTACACTCGCCTTCAGCATGAGTTTCCATTGTGCTTCGCTCAGGTCACCTTTGTAGAGCCGGCTCGCTTCTATCATGCTCGTGAAACTTATGTCGAGTAGGGTCTGCTCTTCTACTGACTGTTCCCATGATAAGTAAATAACGATTTCGCCGTTGGCGCTGTCTATCTGCTCACAAGCGTTCTTCGCGATGTAACTCATCGTGCCTGACTTGTAGTTGCTCGTGAAGGCAATAACGGAAATCAATTCCCCCCCTCTCATCGGTAGCATGTCAGCATCAATGTCAGGTATACCCGACTTGATACCGGCGTGTTGCGCTTTCCTGCGGATTTCCACAGAATTGACGGCTAAGGCGCTTGCCTGTTGCGGACTGAATACAACCGTATCGAGCCCTGCCTTGCCCTTGTCTTTATTTTCTGTTCTCTCCATCTTGGTCATTCTCCTTTTCTGTTTGTCTTTTTATCACTTCACGCATCAAGCGTAAGTTCTCTTCTTCCGTGAGGTCAGAATTCCAGCTATAGCTTATAGCCTGAGTCGCCACAGGCGGGAAGTGTTCTGCCGAACCCCGCTTCCTGCCAGCTAACCCTGCCGCTGTATTCACGAGGCTTGCGGGTCCCGATACCATGTATTGCCGTTCAATCCAATTTTCGTAAATCTCTTCAAGTAAAGCCAGCCCGAATTCCCCGCAGGCTTCCTTCAATTCCCGGGCACTCTTTATCCAGTATTTATAGCGGGAAGTCTTCGCCTTCGGCGGTGCGAGCTTCCACAATTCACTCACGCGCAGGACGGTGTTATACACATCCGCAGGGTAGCTATATATAGCGGGGGGTTCTTCTTCTTTTGGTTTTTCAATAACTTCTTTTTTGATTATCTCGGGTACGAGGGGAGGCGGTGGAATTGATACTCCTTCTTCGTCAGAAGGGGTTATTTCTTCATTGTTTCTTAATTGTTTCTTTAAGTAAACTTCATTTACCGGGTAGTAAATTTCGTTTACTGGGTTGATAATTTCCTTTACACCTTCATCGAACCCGACGACCGATATTTCTATTCCAGCCTTGCCCGTGTCTTTGTAATAATTTGAACCTGCGTCCGACTTTCCGATTATTTCAAGATACCCCTCGTCGACCAGAATCTTCAAGTGTTTGTTTATCGTTACACGGCTCATGTTCAGCTTTTCGGCTATACCGCATTGCGCTTTATAACAAGCGCCCTTCCCCATTTGACAATAACGCCATACCGCCCCGAACACAGCAGACGTCACCAGCCCGTACTTTTCGGTTATAGAATCTATACATGGCGTAAAATTCTTTAATTCTGTTTTGCTCATGCTTCCCTCACTTTTATCACTTGATTCTCCTTGATTGATTGAAAATATTATGTAACTGCCTTTTGTCTATATCACAAGCTAAAATGTAATCATCGATTTTGACAGGCGTGTCAACGATACGACAACGTTCTGCCCCTAATTCACTTGCGATTTTCTCGTTTAGTTTCCCCGTGTCCGGGTCACAGCATATATAAACCTCGCTTGAACTTTCCAGAAACGGCTTTACCCTGTCAATACCCGTAGACTTCCCGGGCATACCGATAACCTGCCACTTCGGCTGGTCAAGCGTGATGTAGGTCACCATCGCTTTTATCTCCCCTTCCACTACAACGGTCGTGTCAGCTTTCTCGAGGTCAGGGTTCGCTATAAAGATGGGCGCTTTGGTGTTCTCGTATTCATAACGATATTTCCCAACGCCGTCAGGCGCTCCAATCAAACGGTGCTTTACGTTGGTGCATTCCCAACCGTAGTTAAACAGGGGTATCGTGGCGGTAGGAAGGTGAACCTCGTTCCCGACCCAAATACGCCGGTCAGTCTCGTACCCCAATTGCCAGATTTCCTGAAATCCTTCCGGAATTCCCCTGCCTTCCCACCACGCTCGCCCTTCCCTCGACGCGTGGAGTTGCTCGTTGTATTTTAGCCAGATTTGCTCTTGCTGTATCTCTTTGAGAACGGCTTGCGCTCGCTCGATACTTTCCTGCAATTCACGTGCCGCCCTTTGCGCTTGTTCGGCTTGAATCTTCATCGTTTCTGCCGGTGATAGGGTTACGCCCCCCGTGCCGATTTCTATCGCTTTCAACAGCCCGACGTTCTCATGCTTCATAATGAACATTAGGGCGTCACCACTTCCGCAATCCCCCGTGAAACAAGTCCAGCGCCTGCCTTCATCGTAAATAACGAACCCGGAAGGGTTATCCCCACCGTGTAAAGGGCAATTTCCGCGCCATTCGCCACCGGAACGCTTCAAGCGCGAACCGGCTCTCTCGGCAAGAGCTATAAGGTCTATTCTACTGTTGATTAAATCAAGGTCTTGATACATCTTTTGGTCTCCAACTTCATTTTAATCGGTATTACCGATTTTCGAAAGGAATTGACAAACCAATCCTGCTGACGTATAATAATTCGTAGCAGATGGTCTCTGCAAACCCTGTGTCATAAAGAGGGCACTTGGTCTCCTGAACAAGAGGAAGCTCGCGCTCCCTCTTGTTTTTTTACAGCTCTTATCTGGAATTGTCATATTCGTCACAGGCAACCCTGAGCGCCATTTCAAAGACATCGCCCCTCCACGAGTTCTCGCCCGACTCAATAACGCCTTCATTCAGAAGCCCCACGTCGAGAACGGCTACGCTCGCCTGTTCTTCAAATACGACGCCCACTTTCAGACTCTTATCATATTTGAAAAGAACCGCATGGAAGCCGTTCCCGCCTACGCCGTTTCTATGGTAGGCAACCTTCAATACATCAATTTTCATTCTTGTTCTCCTCTTCCTTTTCTATTATCAGTTGTGTAAAACCCTTTACCTTTGAATATGATTGCCGTGTCATTCCACGACCTAACCATCGTTACTTGGCAATGTTGACACTCTGGCGCTTCTGAACTCCCCGGGTCGAAACGTCGGTTCAACTCTATTTCTCTACTGCACTTCGGGCATCTGTATACGTATGTCAGCATTTCTCAACCTCTTTTCCGCTCCATTTTTCGAGAGCCTTCATGTCTCTTTCACGTTGCCTTTCATATTCAATCGTTCCTTTCCGTAGGACACCGTCGAATGACTTGAACAAACTGCACTTACGAGAACCGCCCTCTCCCAAGCCCAAAACCGCGAGATACTCCGCTTTCACCAAACCGTCGCCAATATAGCCTCTATCAAGAGCGCGTTCATATTTGCACTCTCCATGCCCCTTGCTTTCATCAAACCCGAGCTTGCACAGGTCGCAATTGTCATCACGGTATTCGGCATATTCCGAACCGTTGCTGAAAGGTCGTATTCGTGTCGCTAAATCTTTCTCACTCATCTCTCACGCTCCTCTACCAGTCCCAAATCTACTGCCCTGTGGCTCGTCCTTGCGAACTCCAATATTGCGGTTCGTGCCGCCTGATAGTCAGCATCATCGCAATCCAGCGCGCAAAAGTGGGCCGCTATTTGTGCCGCAATGCGCCGGTCAACTATTATGCCCTTGCTACCACACCACAACGGCAGGCAGGAATAATCGAGGTTAGCGCCTCGCAGGTCAGCACTTTGCAGGTCAGCATAATCGAGGTCAGCACTTCGCAGGTCAGCACTTCGCAGGTCAGCACTTTGCAGGTCAGCACTTCGCAGGTCAGCGCCTCGCAGGTCAGCACTTTGCAGGTCAGCACGTTGCAGGTTAGCGCCTTGCAGGTCAGCACTTTGCAGGTCAGCACTTTGCAGGTCAGCACTTCGCAGGTTAGCGCCTCGCAGGTCAGCACGTTGCAGGTTAGCGTCTCGCAGGTCAGCATATTTCAGGTCAGCATATTTCAGGTCAGCACGTTGCAGGTTAGCGCCTCGCAGGTCAGCACTTTGCAGGTTAGCGCCTCGCAGGTCAGCATATTTGCCCGAATCATTACCATCAAGCCACAACTTATGCTGTTCCAATATTGATTTCAATTCGTCTTTATTCATCTCATCCCCCTAAAACGGATATTCTTCATCAACCGCCGCGCCATTTTCTTCGCCCTTCGGTGTCAAAAATCGCACGGTTTCCGCCGTTACCTCGTAACTTGCGCCCCACGTGCCATCCTTGCGCTGGAACACTTTTGGACTGCCACTTTCGTCTGGTCTCAAGCGACCCTCGACCAGCACCTTCGAGCCTTTGTGCAGGTATTGATTGCACGACTCCGCTTGCTTGCTCCAGACTGTCACGCGAAACCAGGTGGTCTCGTCTTTCTCGCCAAACTTGCGCGAAGTTGCTACGCTGAATGTCGTGACGGGATCGCCGCCTGGCGTGAACCTGAGTTCTGGGTCTCTGCCTAAATTGCCTACGAAAATTAGTGTTTGAAACATTATTTTTGCTCCTGTGTTTGATTGATTGATTTCGGTTGATCATCCCCTACGATTGTCTTTTTGAAGTAGACGTTTCCTGCGGTGTGGTAGATAACAACACCTTCTGGTTGCATAAAACCAGGGGCTGCCACACTGCCACCAAATTCCAAACATTCAAGAATATCCTCGATGGCAAACGTATAAAAATTGCCGATATACAAAACTGGTACAACGTGACAGCAGGCAGGGCGCACAGCATCATCATACCAACGGGCAGTATTGAACAGGCTGAACCGCTTTTCTTTCAAGCCGTATCCGCGCTGGATACCCTGTCCCCACCATTCGCCATAGTGAAAGCCTACTCCCAGTTGCATCAATTCGTCTTTATGTTCGTAAGCCCATCTTGCAAACCCATAATTATCTTGTTCGGGGGTAATCCATCGATTACGAGAGCCAACTTGAAACTCACCGTCCTCACCAATGGCAATTAAGCCGTTCGTACCATCGATTTTTTCCGTAACTACTATTTCGCGGGATAATCTTGCGATCTTGCCAAATTTCCTAAATTCCATCATTGCTCCTGTAACTCTGATTGTTTTGATTTGTAATCCGGGCAACTCTCGCCGTTGAACCATGCTATCGGCGCGTGCCCTTGCTGACATTCGAATATGAT